>WNGI01003846.1_pt1 | contig 22274 bp, 19 predicted proteins | sample 5400621 | NCBI WGS metagenome assembly WNGI01 (sample SAMN13153374, study PRJNA577476) | soil metagenome | isolation source: 20 cm soil or saprolite under Garry oak tree replicate 1 | place: USA:California | collected 2016-06-15
TCAACAATGCCGGATTCGGACTGGGAGGAGAGTTCGCGGACACGAAGATCCAGCGAGAGCTGGAGATGATCCAGGTCAACATCGCCGCGCTCACGCATCTCACCAAACTGTTCCTCCCGCCGATGATCAAGCGCAAGTCCGGCCGCCTGTTGAACGTTGCGTCGACTGCCGCGTTTCAGCCTGGACCGGGGATGGCCGTCTACTATGCCACGAAGGCGTACGTACTCAGCTTCTCGGAGGCGCTCGCCGAGGAGCTGCGACACAGCGGTGTGACAGTCACGGCACTGTGCCCCGGACCTACTCGCACCGACTTCGCCGCGACCGCCGATGTAGGGAACTCGCGGCTGTTCGCCGCTTTCGGAATCGCGGACGCCGCCGATGTGGCGGAGTTTGGAGTCACCGCGATGATGCACGGCCGGCGCGTCGCCATTCCCGGCATCAAGAACAAGATCGTCGCTCAAGCCAACCGCTTCGCTCCGCGCGCGGTTACTGCCAGAGTTTCGCGCATGCTGCAAGAGGCCCGCTAGCGAATCTCGCCTGTGGCCGGCCGGAGTGACCTAGAGAGCCAGCTGCCGCGACATCAGTTCGACATCTGCCCGCGCGGATGCAATGCGTGGCGAGATCTCCATGCTTTCGTGTCGCTCGAGCAGCGGCGCCAGCCAGCGTCCGGTGTGGGAGTCTTCCACCTTCGCGACATCTTCCGGACGACCCATAGCGACGACGTTTCCGCCTCCGACTCCGCCTTCCGGTCCGAGATCGATGACCCAGTCGGCCAGCTTTATCACGTCGAGGTTGTGCTCGATCAACACTATCGTGTGGCCCTGCTCGAGAAGGCGGTCGAAAACTTTCGCCAGCTTCCGAATGTCCTCCAGATGGAGGCCCGTCGTCGGCTCGTCCAACACGTACAGCTTCTTGCCGGATTTCTTTCCCGCCAACGCCAGCTCGCGCGCGATCTTGATCCGCTGCGCTTCTCCCCCCGACAGCGTCGTCGCCGGCTGCCCAAGTCGAACGTAGCCGAGTCCGACCTGCTGCAGCTGCCAGAGCGCCTGGCCGAGTTTCTCCTCGCGCGGAAAGAATCTGATCGCCTGATCGACGGTCATGTCGAGAACTTCATTGATGTTCCTTCCGCGAACCGTGACATCCAGAACTTCTGGCTTGTAGCGCTTGCCGCCGCAGTCCTCGCAAGGCACGTAGACGTCGGCCATGAACACCATTTCCACTTCAAGCGCTCCGGCGCCTTCGCAGGCCTCGCACCGACCTCCTTCGACGTTGAAGCTGAAGGTGCCAGGAGTGTACTTTCGTTGGCGGGCCAGAGGCGTATCGGCGAATATGCCGCGTATTTCGTCGAAAGCCTTCACGTACGTAACCGGGTTCGAGCGCGGCGACTTACCGATCGGGCTCTGGTCGATCATGACGACGTCCTCGAGCGCATCGAATCCGGTGATCGTCTCGTACTCGCCGACTTTTTCGCCGAGATGGAGCTTGGCGGAATGCTCGCCGACGAGGTGCGTCTCGAGCGCGCGGTACAGCACATCGTGAACAAGAGTGCTCTTGCCCGATCCGGAGACTCCCGTCACGACCGTCAAGGCGCCGAGCGGAATGCGGATATCGACGTCCTGAAGATTGTGCTGTCGCGCGCCGGTGAGAGTGATCCAGCGCGGGCCGAGTCGACGGCGCTGATCGGGAAGTGGAATAGAACGCACGCCCGTGACATACTGACCGGTCAACGGGCTTTCGCTGACACGCGACATCGGCCCGGCAAAAACGATCTGACCGCCAGCCTCACCGCTTCCGGGTCCCAGCTCAACCATGTAGTCCGCCATCTCGATCGCGGCGAGATCGTGCTCCACGACGAGCACGCTGTTCCCCGCATCGCGCAACCGCTGCAACAGCTTGAGCAGCCTGTCCATGTCGCGCGCGTGCAGACCGATGGAGGGCTCGTCGAGAACGTAGAGCGTGTCGACCAGCTGCGATCCGAGTGAATTCGCGAGGCCGATGCGCTGTGCTTCTCCGCCCGAGAGTGTGCGGGTCGCCCGATTCATCGAGAGATAGCCAAGTCCGACATCTCTCAAAAAAGTGACGCGGTCCCGCGCCTCCTTGAGGATCATTTCCGCCACGCTGCGCTCGAACTCGGACAACTGCAGCTCATTCAGCCAGACCGATAGCTGATCGACCGGAAGATCCGCTACCTGGGCGATGTTTAGACCGCCGATCCGCACGTTGAGCGCCTCCGGCTGGAGCTTCGATCCGTGACAGCGCGGACATTCCTGCGCCGTCTGGTACTGACGGAGGAAAACGCGGATGTACTGCTTGTACCGTTTCTCCTCGAGATCCTTCAGAAACGGAAATATTCCCTTGTAACCCCTGGTCCTCGAGTGAAGGAGCAGGTGTCGCTGCGCGGAGGTGAGCTGCTCCCACGGCTTGTCCATCGGAATGCGCTCTCGACCCGCGAACTCCGCCAGAGCGCGACGCTTGTTGTCGTACCTCGGCTTGGTCCATGGGTCTATCGCGCCATCGCGAAGGGAGCGCGACGGGGAGGGAACGACCAGCGACTCGTCGTATTCCAGAATCGCCCCGAACCCGTTGCACTGCGAACACGCGCCGCGCGGGTTGTTGAACGAGAACAGTTGTGGCGTAGGAGTCGGCGCAAGCGTACCGTCGTTCGCGCACTGAAAACGCTCAGTGAACGCCAGCTTGTAGACCGTAAGTCCGTCGAGGGGCGACACGACCTGATCCGTAAACAGGATCACACAGTCGCCCTCGCCCTCGGCGAACGCGGTGCCGACGGCATCACTCAGGCGTCCGCTGCTCTCAGGGGAGACTGCGAGCCGGTCGACGACCACGAGCAGCTCTTTCGCTCGCGTGATGTCGAGCTTCGATTCCGCAAGCTCGTCGAGGTGCATCACAATTCCGTCGATCGCCACGCGCAGAAAACCTTGGGCGCGCAGATTCTCGATCACCACATCGTGCGTTACTTTGCTGGACAGCCGTAACGGGAAGGTGACGTAGAAACGCGCACCGCCGGGCAGTGCGAGCACCGTGTCAGTCACCGATTGCACGGTGTCGGGCTTTATCTCCCTCCCGCAATTCGGACAGAACGTGTGTCCGACGCGCGCCCACAACAGACGCAAGTAGTCGTAGATCTCGGTGGCCGTGCCTACGGTGGAGCGGGAAGTCCTGGTCGGATTCTTCTGCTCGATCGCCACGGCCGGCGAGAGTCCTTCGATGGAATCGACATCGGGCTTTTCCATCCGTTCCAGGAATTGCCGCGCGTAAGAAGAAAGCGACTCGACGTAGCGGCGTTGACCCTCGGCATAGATCGTATCGAACGCGAGGGACGACTTTCCCGATCCCGACGGGCCGGTCACCACAGTGACGGTTCGCCGTGGGATCTCCAGATCGAAGCCTTTGAGGTTATGCTGCCTGGCGCCGCGGATGACGATACTGTCTTTCACATCCCAAATCTAAGCGCGGCCCCGAAGATTTGCCGAATTGCCGTCGTAGATCGGCAGCTCGACTACAATCGCCTGACCAGCCTGCCGAGGAGGAGAAGGACTATGGCGCCGACAGTGGCGATGCCGATCGAGCGGAAGTCAAAATGTCCGGCAGTGACGGTTCCCCAACCGAAGAATCGCGTTCCCAGCCAGCCGCCGATGAAGGCGCCGATGATGCCGAGGAGGATGGTGATGATACAACCCGAAGGGTCCCGCCCTGGTACCAGAAACTTGGCCAGACTCCCGGCGACGAGCCCGAGAAGAATCCAGTAGAGCCAGAGCGGCAAACCCTTTTCCTGCGTGAAGCGAGCTGCGGTTTACGGAACTCGCGGTGCTGCGCCTCGGCCCCGCGTGGCCATGCGATATATCCAGAGCAGGATGAGCGCGCCTAGTACCGCCAGCACGATGCTCCACAGCGTAAATCCATTTAGCCCGGAACCGGTAATCATGTTCCCCAGGAAGCCGCCGATAAACGCACCAACGATGCCGATGATCATGGTAACGATGATGCCGCCGGGGTCATTGCCCGGCATGATTGCCTTGGCGATCGCGCCCGCGATCAGACCAAGGACGATCCATGCGAGAATTCCCATCTTCCCTCCAGTATGGGTTTTACGTCAGCCGACAGGACGGAACATCGTGGCCCAGCAAAGGTGCAACCTGCGTACCATAGGTGACGCGATTGCCGTGGCGTCGCACCTGCAACCCGGCTAGGATACGGCTGAATGACTGCCCCCGCAACTCAGACCCACGAAGACGACGTACTCGGCAAGGCGTACGACCGCAAACTGATGGGTCGTCTGCTCGTCTACACGCGCCCGTATCGCGCCTTGATGTACGGAGCATTCGTTCTCTTGTGCATCGAGGGCGGAGTCCAGGTCGTCGGGCCGTTGCTCACCAGACGGGTGATAGACGTCGCCGTACCAGCGCGCGATATGCATGTAGTAGTCGTCTCTACTGCGCTCCTGCTGGTCGCGCTGCTTGCCGAATTCGTGACATCATACGGTCAGACCTGGCTGACCAGTCTTCTCGGCCAGCGAGTCATGCGCGATCTGAGGATGGAGATTTTCGGACACCTGCAGCGGCTCTCGGTATCCTACTTCGACCGGAATCCGGCGGGCAGGTTGATCACCCGCGTGACGTCGGACGTCGAGACATTGAACGAGCTATTCACTTCCGGCGTCGTCTCTGGACTCGGAGACCTCTTCACTCTGGTCGCGATCAGCGTCGCCATGCTGATAATGGATTGGCGGCTCGCGCTGGCCTCATTTCTCGTCATTCCATTCGTGGTGTTCGTATCAGGACTGTTCCGAAAGGGCGTGCGAAATACTTATCGCGACATCAGAGTGCGCCTGGCCCGGATCAACTCGTTTCTTCAGGAACGCCTGACCGGGATGCGAATCGTACAGTTGTTCAATCAGGAAAAGCGTGAAGCGCAGCGGTTCGATGAGCTGAATCGATCCCACCTCGATGCGAACCTCAAATCGATCACGGTCTACGCGCTTTATTTTCCCGCGATCGAGCTGCTCACATCGATCGCGCTCGCGATCCTCATCGTTGCGGGCGCCTCGCGCGTCCACGCCAACCTTCTCAGCGTCGGCACGGTCGCTGCGTTTCTTCAGCTCGTGCGAAGATTCTTCCAGCCGCTCCAGGATCTCTCGGAGAAGTACAACATTCTGCAGACCGCGATGGCGAGCTCGGAGCGGATCTTCACTCTGCTCGACACCGTGCCTAACGTTCCGGATCGGACCGAGCGCGTCGAAGTCCTGACGAAAGGCAACGGAGTCGAGGTGGCGTTCGAGGACGTGTGGTTCGCCTACGACCTCGCGCACATGGCGAAGCAGACGAGCGGGGCTCCGCAGGAAAGCGCTCCGGTGGAGTGGGTGCTAAAGGGAGTGAGCTTCACGGCGCGGCCGGGCGAAACACTCGCTCTGGTCGGCCACACCGGCGCTGGCAAGACGACAATCGTCAACCTGCTCATGCGGTTCTACGATCCACAGCGCGGGCGGATCACGATCAACGGCGTCGACATCCGAACAATGCCGCTGGAGGAGCTGCGCTCCCTCATAGGCTACGTTCAGCAGGACATTTTCCTCTTCGCGGGCGACATCGCCACCAACATTCGTCTGTCGAATCCGCTCAGCGACGAGGAGGTCGTGAGGGCGGCCGCGAAAGTCGGCGCCGACCGGATAATCCGCGGCTTTCCCCTGGGATACGGCCAGGTGCTGGGCGAGCGCGGGGCGTCGATCAGTGTGGGCGAGCGACAGCTACTCTCCTTTGCGCGCGCTGTCGCCGCGAACGCGCCGCTGCTGTTGCTGGATGAAGCGACCAGCGCGGTCGACAGCGAGATCGAAGCCGAGATCCACGCCGCGCTCAGCGTACTGGTGTCCGGGAGAACGACGATCGCGGTGGCGCACCGGCTCAGCACCATCGCGAACGCCGACATGATTCTGGTTCTCCATCATGGCGAAGTGGCCGAAGCCGGGACTCATCGCGAGCTGATCGAGCGGGGTGGCCTGTACAACACGCTCTGGCGACTGCAGGCGGGCGATACGGAGCCGCTGCTCCAGCGCGCGGGCTGATGCTTGCCGCTCTTTTCGCGCATCCGTAGTTTGAGGCGAGGAGGGTCCCCTCCATCAACGGAATCACCCACCAGGTCCTTCCATCCAATGAGCTTTCGCTAGTGCACCTTGCCGTTGCGGCTCGCACTGATGTCGGCCGGATTCGAAAGGGTAATGAGGACTCGCTCCACGCTTCGGCCAACGCTCACCGCGGACTGTTCATAGTCGCGGACGGGATGGGTGGGCACGCGGCCGGCGAAGTCGCGAGCGAGATGGCAGTGGAGATTGTGAGCCACGACCTCTCCGACCTGAATGATCTGGACGCCTCGGACTCGCATGAGAGGGTCGCCCAGGCTCTCCGCGATGCCAATCGCGCAGTGTACGAGCGAACAAGGACCGAGCGCGACAAACTGGGCATGGGCAGCACCGTTTCGGCGCTCCTTCTCTCCGAGACCAGGTACGTCGTCGGACACGTGGGCGACTCGCGCATCTACCTAATACGTGACGGCGAGATGCGGCAGCTCACCAAAGATCATTCGCTGGTGCAGGAGCAAGTCGACGCTGGGCTGCTCACGCCAGAACAAGCGAGACGGCACCCGCAAAGCAACGTCATCACCCGGTGCATTGGCATGGCGGACGAGATCGAGCCGGATGTGTTCGATGGCGAAGCAAGGGTGGGAGATGGCTTTCTTCTCGCGAGCGACGGCCTTACCGGGATGATCGACGACCGCCGGATTCAGCAGCTCCTGACATCCCGAGCCAAGCCGGAGCGAATCGTCGACGCACTGATCCAGGAAGCGAACATCAACGGGGGAAACGACAACATCACAGCGGTGGTGGTTCGCGTTCTCACCGAGGAATCGTCGGTGGACCGCGATGTCACGCCGGTTCCTCCTGCCCCCGCGCATGGGTGACGATCGCGAGACTGTCGCCGGAATCGCGCAGCTCTACCTCGGCAATATTCTTTATGCGCTCGAGCTGGCAGCCATTTCGCTGCAAGAACAGAACAAAGCCGTTGATGCCGCGTTCTACCGTGGAATCGCGAAAAAGCTCGCGGAGGCCCGCGGCCGAGAGGTGAAGGACAGCTCGTGAGCAAAACACGTCTGACCGTGCGCACACGGACGTGTTCGATGATCGCGATCGGCGCTCTGGTCGCGTGCACGGCGCGCAAGGAGACAGCTGGCGCCGACTCGGGATTCGCGGCCCTTCAGCAGCGGGGCGAGACCGCAATGGGTGTGAACCAATACACATCGGCCCACATCTTCGAGCCTCTTCCGGTTGGCGGCCGAATCGTGCTCCAGAGAAAAGAGACTGACTCTGTTGGCGAGACCACCATCCGGACGCACATGCGAACGATCGCAACCGCATTCGCGAATGGAGACTTCGCGCTCCCGGGCTTCGTCCACGCCATGTCCGACGTGCCCGGCACCGCGAAAATGAAGGCGCTTCGATCCGAAATCACTTACAGCGAACGCGATCTGCCGCGGGGCGCTGAAGTCGTGATCTCCACGAAGAATCCTGACGCCGTCGCCGCGATCCATGAATTCCTCGCCTTTCAGCGCATGGATCACCGCGCGGGGATGCATTGACCGGTAACGTACCATTCCCGGCGCAACCGTGAAAAAGAAGAAGGCCATGACTGGATCCGCCCCCGGTGCCATTCGCGGATTCAAGACGCGGAAGGAGTTCGCCGCCTGGCTGGACAAGAATCACAAGACCTCGCCCGCGCTCTGGGTGCGGATGGCCAGGAAAAGTTCCGGGATGAAGTCGATCACGTATGCCGAGGGCGTTGAAGTAGCGCTCTGCTACGGCTGGATCGACGCGCAGAAGCTTCCCGAAAGCGAAACGGCCTGGCTCCAACGCTTCATGCCTCGGCGGCCGCGGAGCATTTGGTCGAAGGTCAATCGCGAAAAGGCGCTCGCCCTCATCGCCAACGGCCAGATGACGCAGGCAGGACTCGTGGAGATCGAGCGCGCGAAAACCGACGGCCGCTGGGAGGCCGCGTACGATTCGCAAGCGGGAGCAAGCGTACCGCCCGACTTCGAGCAGGCGCTGGAGCGGCACCCGAAAGCGAAGGCGTTCTTCAAGAGCATCAGCGCCGCGAATCGATATGCGATTACCTGGCGGCTGCAGACAGCAAAGAGAGCTGAAACTCGTGCAAAGCGTATGCGAAGCTTCATCGAGATGCTGGAGAAAGGCGAAACCCTGCATTAGATAGCGTCCATGCCGGACGCACAGCGCATCGTAATTCGCATAAAGAAAGGGAAGGATGGTCGGACCGCCCTCAGCTGCACGCGTGCCGATGGAACCACGACCTGGCAGCGGCAGCTGGGTGGGCAGGCAGTCTTTTTTCCCAAACACGATCTTACGCACTGCGCTGTCGAGTCCACTCTCGGGCTGCGAAAGGGATTCTACGGTCTGGTTTCAGCGGGCTGGGATTTTTCCGACTTCGGCAGTCCCTGGCCGCGTGGAAAGATTCCGCCCGAAGCGAATATCTCCGAAATGATCGTGGGATTCTTCGACCTCGAGCGCCGGACTGGAGAGCCCGGCAACGCCGCCGACCTGAATCAAGAGCTGGCCGAGTACTGCGCGGAAACTGGTCTGCACGCGCAGTTCCAGTTTACCGACAACGATCTCGCCCGAGTGAGAGCCAGGCGCGCCGAGCTATTCGCGCAGTGGGACGCGGTACTGCCCGGGGATTCTCTCGAGGTCGTGTTCGACCCCCCCGTTGCGGTGTCCTATTTGCTAATTTAAGAGAGGAGCCGGCGCCCTTCCGGCCGGAAGCGAGCCGCCCGCACGTGTAAAGCGCACAATCTCATCGCGCCGAATCGGAGAAGTCATGGGAACCGCGACACTTACCGCACCTGAGCAGGTTACGGACACCTTTCCGATTAACGGAACGGATTTCATAGAGTTTTACGTTGGTAACGCGAAGCAAGCCGCACATTTTTACCGCAACGTCTTCGGGTACAGGATTCTTGCCTACAGGGGCCCCGAGACAGGAACGCGCGATCGCGCGAGCTACATACTGGAGCAGGGAAAGGTGAGGCTCGTTCTCACCACCGCACTCACGGCGACGGCGTGAAGGACATCGCTCTCTGGGTGGACGACGCGCGAAAGGCGTTCCGACTCGCGGTCGAGCGGGGAGCGAAGCCGGCATACGAGCCGAAGTCGCTCGTCGACGAGCACGGCGAGGTTGTCATCGCGGCAATCCACACGTACGGCGAGACGATCCACAGCCTGGTGGAGCGAAAGAACTACAAGGGACCATTCATGCCGGGTTTCGTTCCATTCGCCGGCAAGGGCGAGGCGCGAGGAGTAGGCCTCCTCTACATTGACCACTGCGTCGGAAACGTCGAGCTCGGCGCCATGAACAAGTGGGTCAAGTACTACGCAGACGTTCTGGGCTTCACCCAGCTGATCTCATTCGACGACAAGGCGATCTCCACCGAGTACTCCGCTCTGATGTCGAAGGTCGTCGCGAACGGCAACGGTCGAATCAAGTTCCCGCTCAACGAGCCGGCGAAGGGCAAGAAGAAATCACAGATCGACGAGTATCTCGAGTTCTATCAGGGACCGGGGTGCCAGCACATCGCGATCGCGACCGACAACATTATCGACACCGTCACCAGGCTGAGAGACAACGGAGTCGAGTTTCTCCGCGTTCCCGGCACTTACTACGACACGGTGACCGAGCGCGTTGGCAAAATCGACGAGGATCTGGCGCCGATACGCGATCTGGGAATCCTGGTCGATCGAGACGAGGAAGGGTACTTGCTCCAGATTTTCTCGAAGCCGATGGAGGACCGCCCGACGCTCTTCTACGAGATCATCCAACGAAAGGGCGCGAAGAGCTTCGGCGCTGGAAATTTCAAAGCGCTGTTCGAAGCGCTCGAGCGCGAACAGGACCTCCGGGGCAACCTCTAGATCATGCCGATCTATCACACGCTTGGGAAGATTCCCCGCAAGCGGCACATTGCCTTCAAGAAGCCCGGTGGTGGTATCTATGCCGAGGAGCTCGTCGGGCACGAGGGATTCATCGGGACTTCAGCGCTGCTTTATCACATACATCCGCCGACAACGGTAAAATCCGTCCGTCGCGTGCGGGAGATGAAGTTCGAGGCGGATCCGAACCAGACGCTGCACCACCGGCATTTTCTCACCTCGCGCGCAAAAAAAGGCGGAAGCGCAACGCTGGACAGGATTCCGCTGCTGTTCAATCAGGATATAGCGATGCTCTACGTCGAGCCCGATGAGAACGACGCGCACTTCTACCGGAATGCGCAGGCCGACGAGCTCGTCTACGTCAGCAAGGGGAAGGGGGTGCTGGAGAGCACCTACGGCTCACTTCCGTTTCACGAAGGCGATTATCTCGTCATCCACCGCGGCATCCTTCACCGGTATCGATTCGACCTGAACGCAGAGCAGCAGCCGAAGCTCGTCGTCTTCGAGAGCAGGGGTCACGTGCGATGGCCGAAGCGCTATCGCAACGAATTCGGACAACTGATCGAGGGTGCGCCCTACTCGGAGCGCGACATCAGGCGTCCGACATACGTGGAACCAATTGACGAGATGGGAGATTTTCCGATTCTCGTCAAGCAGTACGATGGGATCAATGAGATCGTCCTCGACCATCATCCGCTCGACGTAGTTGGCTGGGACGGATACTTCTATCCGTGGGCGTTCAACATCAACGATTTCGAGCCGATCGTCGGCCGCGTTCACCAGCCGCCGCCGGTGCACCAGACTTTTCAGGGCGACGGTTTCGTCGTCTGCTCGTTCTGCCCCCGTCCGTACGATTTCCACCCGGAAGCGGTTCCCGCTCCCTACAATCACAGCAATGTGGATTCCGACGAAGTTCTCTATTATGCGTCGAGCGAATTCATGAGCCGCAAGGGAATCGAGTTCGGGAGCATCACGCATCATCCGGATGGGATTCCCCATGGTCCGCATCCGGGGCGCGCCGAGGCGAGCATCGGCGCCAAATACACCGACGAGCTGGCGGTGATGATGGACAGCTTCCGCCCGCTGAAGGTGGCGAAGCAGGCGCTGGAAATAGAGGACAAGGAGTACCACAAGTCGTGGCTGCAGGGGCAGCACGCGCAATTCAATCCTCCCACGAGCTGAGAGCCTGAAGCAGAAATGAGCGAGGCGCTGTGGACACCCTCGCCCGAGCGCGTTATCAAGGCGAACATGACCGAGTTCCTCCGGTACGTGGAGGAGCGCGGTGGTCCGCCCGTTCCCGACTATTCGTCGGATTCGTACTGGCAGCTCCACGAGTGGTCGGTCAACAACCCGGAGCGATTCTGGTCGCTCACGTGGAGATTCTGCGGAATTATCGGGCATCGGGGCACGGGCGGCGGCGCCGAGCGAGTCGGCGTGGGACTCGACAACATGGGTCCCCCCGATCCCGAAAAGGGACCTCATTGGTTCCCGGACGCCAGTCTCAACTTCGCCGAGAATCTTCTCCGCTTCACGGATGACGGGCCTGCTCTCTCGTCGTGGAACGAGGAAGGTCATCAGCGCACCATCAGCTATCGTGAGCTACGTGAAGCGGTGGGCACGCTGGCGATTGCGCTCGACGCCGCCGGTGTCGGACCCGGTGACAGGGTAGCTGGTTGGCTTCCCAACATCCCCGAAGCCGTCATTGCCATGATAGCCGCGACTTCGCTGGGGGCGACTTGGTCGTCGTGCTCTCCGGATTTTGGAGCGCAGGGCGTGATGGATCGCTTCGGCCAGATCGAGCCGAAGGTTCTGTTTGCCGCCGATGGTTATTTGTACAACGGCAGAGAGATCGATCTGCTGCCGCGACTGAGACAGATCGCGTTCCGGATACCTTCGCTCCAACACGTGGTCGTCACTCCGTACAGAAAGCAGATGCCGGATCTAGACGGCGTTCGAAGAGGGACACTCTGGTCGAGGTTCATCGCAGCGCAGTGGGCAGTTGTCGCGAGCAAGAGCACGCCGCCCGAGGGATACAAGGCGACTCCGGCAGAGGGCTACCGCCACACACCGCCGGGAGGAACCCGGATCCTTGAAGCCGGTCTCTCGGGGACGCCAGCGCGCGGAGTGAAGAAGATTTCCTCAGTCTCCACTCCGGTAGAACCGCCCGACCCAAGGACGATGACATTCGAGCGGTTTCCGTTCGATCATCCGGTTTACATCATGTACTCGTCCGGCACGACCGGACTGCCGAAATGCATGGTGCACAGCGCTGGCGGAACACTCCTTCAGCATTTGAAGGAGCTGATTCTTCACACCGATCTCAAGCGCGAGGACTGCATTTTCTATTACACGACGTGCGGCTGGATGATGTGGAACTGGCTCGTCAGCTCGCTCGCCGTCGGCGTAAAGATCGTCCTCTATGATGGTGCGCCACTATCCCCGACCCCTTCGATTCTCTGGGACATGGCGGACCAGGAAGGAATCACCGTCTTCGGCACGAGCGCAAAATACCTGGCGTCGCTGGAGAAGTCGGGCGCGGAGCCGCGCAAGAGCCACGAGCTGTCGAGGCTGAAAGCGATCCTCTCGACGGGAAGCCCGCTCGCGCACCACAGCTTCGACTACGTCTACAAGAAGATCAAAACCGATGTGCACCTCGCGAGCATCAGCGGCGGCAGCGACATCATCTCCTGCTTCGTGCTCGGCAATCCGATTCTACCGGTTTATCGCGGCGAGATTCAAACACCAGGGCTCGGGATGGCGGTCGACGTGTTCGATGATCGGGGACGTCCGGTGCGGCTAATTCCCGGAGAGCTTGTCTGTACCCGGCCTTTCCCGAGCATGCCAGTGGCCTTCTGGGACGATCCGGATGGCGCGAAATACCGCGCCGCGTACTTCGAGTACTACCCGGGAGTATGGAGGCACGGCGACTGGGCGGAGATCACCCGGAACCGCGGTTACATCATTTATGGACGAAGCGACGCCACTCTAAATCCCGGCGGCGTGCGCATTGGGACGGCAGAAATCTACCGCCAGGTGGAGCTGTTGCCGGAAGTTGTCGAGAGCGTTGCAGTGGGGCAGGAGATCGGCGGCGAAACTCCCGGCGATGTGCGCATCGTACTGTTTGTGAAGCTGCAGCCGGGCGTGAAGCTCGACGAGACGTTGTGCGAGCGGATCACGACGCGCTTGCGCGAGAACACGACGCCGCTGCACGTGCCGAAAAAGATCATTCAGGTGGAGGACATTCCACGCACGATCAGCGGAAAGATCAGTGAGCTGGCGGTGCGTGAAGTGATTCACGGACGTCCGGTGAAGAACACGGAGGCGCTGGCGAATCCACAGTCGCTCGCGCTGTACGAGAGACTGCCGCAGCTGAGGGATTGACACTCCAAGGACAACTGAACGGGTGCGAGACGTCAGTTGCACAGTTGGCAGCTAACAGTTCACGACGTCGGGACGTTACCAAGCGCCAATCTGGGTAAAAGCAGCGACGCTTGCTGCTTTCTTACGCCATAGAGCGAAGTCAGGGCGTTGTGAACTGACCTGACTGCTGGCACCCGTTCAGTTCTAAGTTTCCCGCTCGCGCGGGCGATGGGCCGTGCTAGTGCTGGGCGACCACCGGCTCGCGCTTTGCCGCGGCGGCAAGATCGCCGACCATGTCCTGCAGCTTCGGACCGCGACCAGGCTCCGGAGCACCAAGCGTCAGCGCGGTGTGGTAGTGCGAGACGCCATAGATGGCGCCCGACCTGCGCTCGACTGTGATTCCCCAGTTCTCATCGCCTGATTGATCTTCAGCCGGGGCAACGGCGCCAGTCTGCGGAAGCGCGTGCGCCTCGACCTCGGAGAGAAATGCCTTCCAGTCCGGAGTTCCCTTCAGCTTCGCTTCGCAGATCGAGCTGACCCAGCGATCTTCACCGAAGTGCGAATCGCGCTTCGAGATAGGGCCGCAGTCATAGCCTTTGCGAACGAAGTTGTCGACGCGAACGTCGGCGGAGGAAGGATTCGACTCGTAGTACTGATCCCACCACAGCATCAGGCGGCCTGTGAGCTTAGTCCCGTTCTGCCGAATGATGACGAGGTACTGTGGGTTCCCAAAACCCGAATACCAGATTCTCACTTCGCGCTGTCCCTTGGGAAGCTGCGACTGTGCGAGCGGGACGAGTCCAGCCGTTGCAATAGCAGCGTCCTTGGTCTCGAAGATCGCGTCAGAGACGGGGCCGGTATCGTTGGCCGAGAATGATGCCTGCTGGGCGGCGGAGGAGCTGGACACTGCGAGCAGGAGGGTGGCTGCGAACGTGAGTCGGCTCATGCCAATAGGACGGTTCTCATCAGCCCGAGGTCACATTTAGTGACCTCATCCACACCTCAGCTCCAATCCCTTGGGGGTCAATGAGTTAGCCTGTGGGAAAGGCTGCTCGTAAACATATGTTGGCGACCCGGGGTGCGTTTACCGCGAGCTTAACCGTCTCCCGAAGACCTGGCAGTAGAAGAGGCCGCCCGCTGAGGATCTGGCAATACCGATTCCTGTCTCTTCCACACCGCCGTCGAGGATATTACGCCGGTGCCCGCTCGAGTTCATCCAACCCTGGACGACTGTCTCCGCGTTGGGATAGCCCAGCGCGACGTTCTCCGCGAGGCGGCCGAACGAATATCCGACATAGCGCGCGCGATCGCCGAGAGTTGGCAACTGCGCCTCGGGCAGGGTGTGCGCCATTTTCTGGAAGTACGCCATGTTCTCCGCCTGGATCTTCGCCATTCGATCCAGCTGTGCGTTGTAGACGAGCGCCGGCAATCCCTGATGTTGCCGTTCAGCATTGATCAAATCGAAAATGCGCGCTTCCGTCGCGCCGTATTTGCCGGCGCTTGCGCCCACTCGCATCGACGGCGAAGGAGCCGGAGTCCCCACGGGAATCGCGCAGCCGAGTAGTAAAGCGACGGCTGACGCGGCGAAATATCTCTGCGCACGCATCCATCTTATAACGATCTGTCAGCGCGATCGTTCCAGTGCGTCGAGAAGTCGCCGCGGCTCCAGGCTGGCGCGCTTCGCCGTAAAGACGCGCAGCCACCTCGCACTCTTGTACAACTCCTCAGAGAGCGACGGGAGATTGATGGTACCGATCCAGCCCTCCCCCGTGAGCCGCTCGACCTTGCCGCTGCGCCTCAGGACTGGAATGTCGAGTCCCAGCATCTGCGTCTTCACGGGATAATCAAGCAGCAGCTCACCGGGCGCGAGTCCGAACTCCTTGGCGAGGGAGTCTTCCGCTTCGGCGACCCGCTTCCTGTCGGTCGCGATCCATTCGACCATATCGTCATCGAGCTCGGCGGCCGGCCATTCGGCCGCCCGCTTGTAAAGTCTCCGCTCTTTGAGCGCGACGAGCAGCGGCGTCGGCCTGTCGCTCTCCAAGGTATGCAGCAAGCCCTCGTCGGTATGACGCGCCAGGGATTGAACGTCCACAACCTTCGCCTTAACCGCGTCCTCCACCAGCCGTTTGTACATCGCCGTCGCGCTTCTCACGGCGTGGTGCCAATACACGTTCCGGTACATCTGGTACTTCGCGAAGAGCAGCGATTCGAGAGCTGACAGCGCTTTCTCCTGCACGCCGAGCGCGCGGCGCCCTGTTTCCGGATCGTCGACCAGTACGAGCGAATTCGTCAGTCGGTCGACATCGATCTCTCCGTACGGAACCCCGCACATGAAGGCATCTCGCTTCAGGTATTCGATCTTGTCGAGATCGAGCGAGCCGGAGATGAGGCCCTGCAAGGGATTCTCGCTGCGCCCGCGAATCAGGTCGAAGATCTTGGGCGGGGCGTCCTTGCCCAGGTGCGATGACAGAAGGGATGCAACGCTTCCCTCGGTAATGAGTGGACGCGCAACGTCCTCGTGGTGAAGTGCACCGATCTCCTCCAGTGCATGCGAGAAGGGATAGTGGCCAACGTCGTGAAGGAGCGCCGCTGATCTGACTATCGCCTGGTCGATTTCACCGATCGACGCTGAGTCTTCAGCTTCGCTAAGGAGCGACAGAGTGCGACGCGAGAGGTGATGAGTGCCAAGCGCGTGCTCGAATCGCGAGTGCGTTGCGCCAGGATAGACGAGGTAGGTCCAACCGAGCTGGCGTACGTATCTGAGCCGCTGAAAGACTTCGGTGTCGACGAGCTTGAGCGTCAGCTCGTCGACACGAATGTTGTTCCAGACGGGGTCGCGCAGAATCTCGAAGCGCACGGCCCGTCTCTCGCGCGCGGTTGTCGTCAGCCCTTCGGGCCGGCGTTCTTGGTCGCCGCGTCCACGTTTCCGATCTTTTCGAAGTTCTCCCGGAACATGCCGGCGAGCTTTCTCGCCTGCGCGTCGTAGGCGGCGGGATCAGACCACGTCGACCGCGGGTTCAGCACATTGGCGGGAACCCGGTTGATCTCGGTCGGGACCGCCAGCTCGAAGATTGGATCCCTGCGCGTGTCGCTCTCGTCCAGTTCGCCGCCCAGCGCGGCGTGAACGATGGCGCGCGTGTATTTGAGCTTGATGCGCTCGCCAGTTCCGTAGGGTCCACCACTCCAGCCGGTGTTGATCAACCAGACCTTTGAGTCGTGCTCGCGCAGGTGATCTCCGAGCATCCTCGCGTATTTCGTCGCGTGCCAGACGAGGAACGCCGCCCCGAAGCACGCACTGAAGGTGGGCTGCGGTTCCTTCACGCCGCGCTCCGTGCCCGCGACTTTGGCCGTGTATCCGGACAGGAAGTAGTACATCGCCTGCTGCGAGGTGAGGCGCGCAATCGGCGGCAGTACTCCGAATGCATCAGCCGTCAGGAAGACGACATTCTTCGGATGACCACCGCGTCCCCCTTCGACGAAGTTGCGAATGTAGTGGAGCGGATAGGAAGCGCGCGTGTTCTCCGTGATGGACTGGTCGGCAAACCGGACCTCCTTGGTGGCCGGATCGAGCACCACGTTCTCGAGAACGGTGCCGAACATCTGGGTCGTGCGATAGATCTCTGGCTCGCTCTCGGGAGTAAGGTTGATGACCTTCGCGTAGCAGCCACCCTCGAAATTGAAAATCCCGTCCTTCGACCAGCCATGCTCATCGTCGCCAATCAGCCGGCGATCCGGATCAGCGGAAAGTGTCGTTTTTCCGGTTCCGGAAAGCCCGAAGAACAAGGCCGTGTCGCCGGACCTTCCAACATTCGCAGAGCAATGCATCGAGAGCACGCCCTGTTTTGGAAGCAGATAGTTCATGACCGTGAACATCGCCTTCTTCAATTCCCCGGCGTAGCGCGTGCCTCCGATGAGAATCGTGCGCTCGGCGATGTTGAGAACGATGAAGGTTCCGGAGCGCGTACCATGGCGCGTGGGATTGGCCTCGAACTCGGGTGCGTGAAGAACTGTAAAGTTCGGATCGAACGTCGGGAGATCGCTCAGCTCCGGACGGATGAACATGTTGCGCACGAACGCCATGTGCCACGCGTTGGGCGACACGTAACGGACGGATAACCGATATGATGGATCGGCGCCACAATAGAGATCCTCGACGAACAGCTCGGGGGTCTCATTGAGATACTTGCGGACGTCTTCCAGCAGCAGTTGATATTTTTCGACCGTCAGCGGCTGATTGACCCTACCCCAATCAACATCCTTGTCCGAGTTCGGCTCCTTTACGACGAACTTGTCGTTTGGTGAGCGTCCCGTGTGGGGAGCGGTGACGGCGACGAACGGACCCATGTCCGCAAATTCGCCCTCGTTGCGGCGCGCTGCCGCCTGAAACAGCTCGGGCGCAATCAAATTCCAATGGACTTCGCCGCGGGGGCTGAGTCCCTGCCTGCTCAAACCAATACTGCTCTCGCGCACGACCTGCTTGCGCTGAGGCTTTATCTCCGTCGCCATTACGCGCCCTTCCTCTCGTTGGTCCGCTGTTGCGCGTCGATCACCGCGACGGCGGCCATATTCACGATATCCTGAACGTCCGCGCCCTGCTCCAGTACGTGCACGGGAAGATTCATACCCAGGAGGATCGGGCCGATTTTCGTGGCGCCGCCCAAATGGTGGAGGAGCTTGTACGCGATGTTCCCGGCGCTCAGGTTGGGGAATATCAGTACGTTCGCCCGCTCCTTCAGCATGCTGAACGGATACGCCGAGCGGAGGATGTTCTCGTCCATCGCCGTATCCCCCTGCATCTCGCCATCGACGATGAGGGCGGGGTCGCGCTTCCTGAGAATCGCCACCGCTTTTGCGACCTTCTCCGCCTCCGGATGGTGCACGGATCCAAAGTTGGAGAACGACAGCATCGCGATCTTCGGCGTGATGCCAAAGGTCTGAACGATCCTGCCCGCGGAATACGCAATCTGAGCCAACTGCTCAGCGGTGGGATCGATGTTGACGGTCGTGTCTCCACAGAAGATAACGTGCTTCTCGAACACGAGCATGTAGAGGCCGCTCACGATCTCGGCCTTGGGATGCGGCCCGATAACCTGGAGCGCCGGGCGAATGGTCTCGGGGTAGTGCATGCCAACGCCGGCGAGGAGCGCGTCGGCATCACCGCATGCGACCATTACTGATCCGAAGTAGTTCCCGTTGAAAAGAAGCTGGTGCGCTTCGCCGTGGCTGAGTCCTTTGCGCTGGCGCCGCTTCCACAGGTAGTCGGCGTACTTGTCGCGCTTTTCGGATGTGCCCGGATCATCGATCACGATGTCGCGGAGCGAAATGTGATTCTCGCCGGCGACTCGCTCGATGTTGGCGCGCTGGCCGAGGAGGATGGCAGAGCCGATGCCTTCGTCGACGATCATGCGGGCGGCGCGAATGATCTTGGGCTCTTCACCCTCGGGGAACACGATCCGTTTCGGATCGCGCACGGCGCGATTGATGATCCCGCGCATGATTCCTCGCGCTCGCCCGAGGCGGGCCTCGAGCTGCTCGCGGTACTGCTCGAGGTCGATCATCTCCTTGGCGACGCCACTTGCGACAGCGGCCCAGGCAACGGCGGGCGCGACCCAGAGCAGCACCCGCGGATCGAACGGGAAGGGGATCAGGTAATCGGGCCCGAATTTCACCGAGCGCAGCCCGTACAAGCGCGACACGCTGTCGGGCACATCCTCCTTTGCGAGCGCGGCCAACGCGCGTGTCGCGGCCATCTTCATGTTCTCGTTCACCTGCGTAGCGCGCACGTCGAGCGCGCCGCGAAAGATGAAAGGGAAACCCAGTACATTGTTGACCTGGTTGGGAAAGTCGCTGCGTCCGGTGGCGATGATTGCGTCGGAGCGGACGGCGCGAATCTGGTCCGGCAATATCTCCGGCTCCGGATTCGCGAGTGCGAAGATGATGGGCTTTTTCGCCATCTTCGCCACCATCTCTCCCGTGATCGCGCCCGCCACCGACAGTCCGACGAAGACGTCGGCGCCTGCGAGTGCCTCGGCGACCGATCGAGCCCTGGTCTTGCTCGCGAACTTCGCCTTGTACGGGTCGAGCTCCCCGGGCCGACCCTCGTAGACGACGCCCTGTCGGTCGGTGAGCAGAATGTTCTCGCGCACCACGCCGAGGCGGACATAGTGCTCAGCGGTCGATATCGCAGCGGCGCCCGCGCCCGAGAACACCACGCGAATCTTTTCGATTTTCTTTCCTACGATCTCGAGGGCGTTGAGCAGCGCGGCGCCAGAGATGATCGCCGTCCCGTGCTGGTCGTCGTGGAAGACAGGAATCTTCATCGTCTTCCGCAGCGTCTCCTCGATGTAAAAACAATCGGGGGCCCGAATGTCCTCGAGATTGATTCCTCCGACCGTCGGCTCGAGCAGCTGGCAGAACCTTATCACGTCCTCCGGATTTTCCGACCCGACCTCGAGGTCGAAGACATCGAGATCGGCGAACTGCTTGAAGAGATTTGCCTTGCCCTCCATCACGGGCTTGGCTGCCAGCGCTCCGATGTTGCCGAGCCCGAGGACGGCAGTGCCATTTGTCACGACTGCGACAAGGTTACCCTTCGCCGTGTACTTGTAGACGTCGTCGGGCGCCGCCTTGATCTCGAGGCAGGGCACCGCCACTCCCGGTGAGTAGGCGAGTGCGAGGTCGCGCTGGTTGTTGAGGGGTTTGGTCGGTACTACCGCGATCTTTCCGGGACGGCCGGATGAGTGGTAGTCGAGGGCATCTTCACGCTTCATGGAACATGGAAAAATGCCATGCGCGCCAGCCAAGTGCCACCTCGCCCGGGTACATTACGACCGACATGGTAATTCCATATCCGCGCATCCCGCCCACGATAGTCTCGATTGGACCGATCGCGCTCCGGTGGTACAGCGTGATGTACGTAATCGGATATGTGCTCGGTTACCGGCTCGCGCTAAAGCGAATCGAGACCGGCCGCTCCAGTCTCAGCCGCGCGGATCTCGACGATCTGATCTGGTATCTGGTAGCGGGAATGCTGATCGGAGCACGTCTCGTGTACGTCTTCGTCTACGGTCGCGCTGAGTACGCCGCACATCCGTGGGAGGCGTTTGCCATTTGGAGGGGTGGGCTGTCGTTCCACGGTGCAATCGCAGGAATGACGGTCGCGATCGCGCTGTTCGCGCGCCGGTACCGACATTCGGTCCTCGAAATAACTGACCTGGTCGCGCTTTGCGGGGCGCCCGGTTTGTTCTTCGGACGGCTCGGCAATTTCATCAACGGCGAGCTATACGGCAGGCCAAGCAACGTTCCCTGGGCGATGATCTTTCCGGCGGATCCGTTGCAAGTGCCGCGGCATCCCTCGCAGCTCTACGAGGCCTTCGCCGAAGGTGTGTTATTGAGCGCGCTGCTCTGGTGGGTCGATGGTTTGGCGCGTGCGCGTGGTTACAATCGACGCGGGCTAATGACAGCACTTTTTCTTGTCGGCTATGCAATCGTCCGTTTTTCTCTCGAGTTCACGCGGCAGCCGGACGCGCAGCTCGGGCTCGTAATCGGAGCGTTGTCGATGGGCCAAGTACTTTCGACGATCATGCTGGCCGTGGGCCTGGCGTTGCTCGCCGTGATTTATCGCGGCCGCGAGGCATCAGCTGCCGGCGCTTGAGCGCTACCCTTTTCGTCGCATAACGGTACCTTAATCACGAGATGAAGCCTGTTCGCCTGGTAACTCGCGCCGCGGTGTGGCGCCTTCGCTTGCTCGCAACAGTCTTGGCCGTTGCAGGGCAGCTCGGATTATCTGGTGCGTCGTTGGCGCTCGCGCGCGACGAGTCCAGTGCCATAGCCCACGCCGAACGGAGCGGCATCGATTTGCACCGCGGGCACAACGAAGCCATGTGTGCGTCGTGTACCGCGCTCTCGTTTCACGCGAATGTAGATGCGGTTTCACCGCCGGTCTCGAGCGAAGAGATCTCGCGCGTGGTTCTCGCTCGCCATTCTGTAGACTTCGTCACTGGCCCGCAACTTCTCCTCAACTCCTGCCGAGCGCCTCCCAGAGAAGTCTGAATACGTCGTTCAGCTGATAGTCTAAGTTCTCTGGTGGGCCAATGCACTTCACTCCGTCCAACGATCGCGCTGGCGCTTTTGCAACAGACGGTTTCGGCATTGGTCTGAAAACCAACAAAAAAGGATTTTCAAATGAGGGGATGTCTCATCCTTTGCGCGCTCTGCATCGCTCTGCCGAATTTCGCAAAGGCTCAGGTCACTAAACCGAAGTCAAAGCAGGATTCTGTCGCGCGGGCAGACAGCATCGCTCGCGCGGATTCCATCGCGCTCGTAAAGCAACTTGAAAAGGAGCTAGGCGCACAGGCCGCTGACACGAGCGGCACCGCGGCGGCTACGCAAGGGCCGCGGGCAACCGGCGGTTATATGAACATCGGATTTGTCGCTTTGACGGATGCAGGGTGGTCCACCGAGCCGAATGTCGGCGCCATCCAGGTCGGTGACCACGATCCTCACGTGAATGGCTTCTCCATTCCAAACGTCGAGCTCACTCTCGACGGAGCGGTCGATCCGTACTTCAAGGGGTTCAGCAACATCGTCTACAAGCTCGACAAGGATGGCCAAACTGGTGTCGAGCTGGAGGAGGCTTACGTTCTGACTACCTCACTCCCCGCCAATCTGCAGCTCAAGGTCGGTCAGTTCTTTGCCGAATTTGGTCGTCAGAACAATCAGCACCCGCATGCGTGGTCTTTCGTCGACGAGCCGTTGGTACTCAATCGGATGTTCGGGGCTGACGGTCTCCGCAGTCAGGGCCTGCGACTCTCCTGGCTCCTCCCGACATCCTTTTATGCCGAGGCGCTGGTCACCGTAGCCAACGCCACTGGCGGAACCGCGTCGAGCTTTCGCTCGCCTGATTCGCCGGAGA
>WNGI01001064.1_pt1 | contig 22269 bp, 25 predicted proteins | sample 5400621 | NCBI WGS metagenome assembly WNGI01 (sample SAMN13153374, study PRJNA577476) | soil metagenome | isolation source: 20 cm soil or saprolite under Garry oak tree replicate 1 | place: USA:California | collected 2016-06-15
TCGCCGGCAGCCCAGCCCTTGGGGCCGGTGATGTTGTCGCACCCTCGCTTATTGTCTGACCACAGTTTCTGCAAAACTTGGCTCCATGACGATTCGATTCACCACAATTGGGGCAGGGGCTTTCGAGCCGAGACCCGCATTGGTCGCAGAAAGCGGCAGCAGAAGGATTTTCACCTTGGCAGCGAGGGCAGATCATGACAGAGCTACCATCCGATGAGGATATAGTTCGGCCGACGTTGGAAAGCAAGCCGATATTTTAAACCTAAATTTTGCGCATTCCCCTGTCAAACGGATAGATGTCAAACGGATAGAATCTCGGTGCTTTACACATTTAATCACTACGGGATTATTCTGCCAAAGGTCGAAACGCCCGATAGTTGCTGCGCGGATGACAAATGGACGTGTGCGCTAATCATCGCGGTTGGCCGCGGATAGCCGATTTCTTTTCCCACTGAATTTTACATAGCTGGTTGTGATGGTTTGGCTCTTGTCAGGCAAATTTTTCTCACATAAGATCGCGCCTGAAATCGTTCTGGAGAAATCACCCAATGATTTTCGATGGCAAGATTGACCTCGAAGTCCCGGTTGAGAAGGCCTGGGATTTTTTGATCGATATCAATAAATTCTCGACTTGCCTGCCGGGCATCGATCAGGTCACGCAGATCGACGATAAGACATTTGAAGGGATTATCTCAGCGGCGGTGGGGCCGATCTCGGGGAAATTCAACTTTCGCTCGACGATCCTTGAGAGCCGGCCACCCGAACAGATGGTCGTGCGCACGCAGGGGACGGATACGGTAACGAAAAGCATGGTGAATGCGGATATGACGGTGGATTTGCACTCGACGTCGGAAGCGAAATCGCAGATGGATTACAAGGCCGATGTGCAGATCAAAGGACGGCTGGGGATTCTCGGCGATATGGTTTTGCGCGCGACGGCGACGTTGATCTTGCAAGAATTCACCCGGCGCCTGCGCAAGGGCCTTGGCGAACAGGCGTGAGTTTAGTAGGGGGTTTACAAATTGCTACGCATGGTCGACGGGTGTGTTCGATGTCCAATCAATCAATCGTGCTCGTGAATCGTGATCGTGCTCGTTCTTTCGAACACGGACCACGAACACGAAATGGTGTGTGAGACGCCTGTTTAGTGATACTGAAATCAGGGGAAAAACAGTATGGCAGACCAGAAGTATGATGTCATAATCGTTGGCGGCGGATCGGCGGGATGTGTGGCGGCCGCGCGGCTGTCGGAAGATTCGAATCGGCAAGTGTTATTGCTCGAAGCGGGGCCGGATCCGCAGCCGCTGCCGGAATTGGTCGCTGACGCGTCGAAGCAGACGCGACTTCTTCTTGAATCGGACTTTGTTGCGATGTTTCCGACGCAACGCCATCTGGATGGTAGCACTTATTACGCGCTTGCTGGCCGGATCATGGGTGGCGGGTCGTCGGTCAACGTGATGTCGGTCTTGCGTCCGCAGCGCTATGATCTCGACCAATGGGTGGCGGCGGGAAATCCGGATTGGACCTACGACCGCTGCCTGCCATTCATGAAAAAGATCGAGTCGGATCAGGATTTTCCCGATAGCCCGATCCACGGCAAAGACGGGCCGCTTTACGTCAAGCGCAATTTTATGCTCGATATGGAGGCAGCGCCGCCGGTGCGGGCGTTTCTCGAAGCGGCCTACAGCATGGGCCTGCCGAAATGTCCGGATCTCAATGTCCCGGAGCCTTATGGCGTGTGCGCCTCGCCGTACAATATTAAGGACGGCAAACGGCAGTCGACCGTCATCGCCTACTTGAACCAAGCGCGCGGGCGAAAAAATCTGACGATCATCGACGAGGCGGCGGTGCATTCGCTCAAGCTCGCTGGCAAGAAAGCCGAAGGCGTGAATTACGAAAGACACGGTGAGATGCACACGGCGCTTGGCGGTCAAATTCTCATCACCTCCGGCGTTTACGGCTCGCCACAAATTCTCATGCTCTCCGGCATCGGACCGTCGACGGAGCTCAAAAAACACGGCATTCCCATCGTTCATGAACTCAGCGGTATCGGCGAGAACTACCAGGATCATCCCGTGGTCTTCATGACCTACGAAGGTCCGAAAGAGTCCAAGGTGGACTGGGTGGTGCCGCGCTTTCGCTTGATCATTCGCAAAAATCCAATCAGCGAGGCGGCGAACTTTCATATCAACATGCGCCCGCCGACGGAAGTGACGGGGCTCAAGCGGATGATGCCGATCTCGGCGCACTTGCTCGAACAGCGCAATCGCGGCCGGGTTTTTCTTCAGAGCGCCGATCCGCACGAGCAAGTCGGCATCGATTCGCGCATGCTCGAACACACCGAAGATTTGAAAGCGATGGTCGAGGCGATGCAATTCATCGACGAACTGGTGCGCCAGCCGCAGATCAAAGAATACTACGGTCCGATGATTCAGCCGGGCCCGGAAGAGGATTGGGGAGCGTTCGCGCGGAAAACCTATGACAGTTATCACCATGGCGTCGGCACCTGTAAGATGGGTCCTGCATCGGACAACATGGCGGTGGTCGATCAGCGGCTGCGCGTGCACGGCATGCAAAATCTCTGGGTCGGCGACGCATCGATCATGCCCGTGGTGAGCCGGGCCAATACCAATTTAACGTCTATTATGATTGGCGAGCGGCTGGCGGATTTTGTTCAGGAGGTCGCGTAGCGACCTCGGTTCAAGAGTTCAAAGGTTCAACCGTTCAAGGTTTCGGGATAAGACTGGATGGTGTGGAGACTCACCATCCTGCACAAAAGGCGTTTGAGCCCATGTAGCAGTGGTGGGGACTCTGACATTGAACTTTTGAACCCCTTGAACGTTGAACTGCATTTGCACCGGAGGTGTCCATGCCAGATTATCCATTGACGGCGGAGTCGATCAAGAATCAATTCAAGCGCGCCGGCATTCACTTCGTCGTGGCATTGCCGGACCGCGTCACCAGCCACTATCTGCTGAAAGGCATTCTTGCCGATTCCGATTTTCACGTCGTGCAGGTTTGCAAGGAAGACGAGGGCGTGTCGATTTGCAGCGGGCTCTACGCCGCCGGGCACAGGTCGGTGTTCATGATGCAATACACCGGATTCCTCGACTCGATCAACGCCATCCGCGGTGTCGCAGTAGAAGGTCATTTTCCGGTCTGTATGGTCGTCGGCTTGTTGGGTAAGGAGCCGGATGTTGCACCGACCCAGTCGAAGAAGTACGGCGTGAAGATCATCGAACCGATACTCGACGTCATGGGCATCGAGCATCATCTGATTGAACGAGACGCCGATAGCCAGCAGATCGCGCCGGTCATCGAAAAGGCTTTCGCCAATTCTTCGCCTACCGCAATTCTCATCGGAAGGGAGCCACGCTAGCCATGATGAAACGAGATGAAATGCTCAAGGCGTTCGTGCGGCAGCGCAAAGACGAGGTCGTCGTCGCGGTTTATACGGCGGCGCAGGAGCTGACGCATATCGCCCCCAGCGATTTGAATTACACGTTCGTCGGCGCCATGGGACAAGGATCGTCGCATGCCTTGGGACTGGCGCTGGGCCGGCCCGATAAGAAGGTTGTCGTCTTCGACGGTGACGGTAGCTTACTGATGAATCTCGGCAGTCTGGTGACGATTGCCAATCAAGCGCCAAAAAATTACGTGCACTGTCTGTGCGAGAACGGTTGCTACGAAACCAACGGCTCGGTGCCCATACCTCGCGTCGGCCAAATCCGCTTCGCCGAGCTGGCCAAGACGGCCGGCTACAAAAAAACCTACGAGATCGCCGTTCTCGGCGAGTGGGAACGGGAGTTGCCGAATATTCTCAAGGACGAGGGGCCGGTTTTCGTGACTCTCAAAGTCGAGCCGGGCGAGGCATACCCGGAAAACTTTCCGCGTCTCTACAACGTCGAGTACCGCGAAAAGTTTCGCCAGGCGCTGGCGAAGAGCTGATAATGAGTGTGTGCTGCGCTGTGTTGTCGCGGAGACCAGCATCGGCCATCCGATCCATGTCATGTTGAGCGCCACGAAACATCTCACGGTTCTCGCGTAACTGTAAGTCGAGATTCTTCGGCTTGCGCCTCAGAATGACATCACGACAGAAAGACCTGTTTCGGTAGCGACGCTCTGGAAAACAAAGCCTCTGCTGAAGCTGCTCGACGGTTTTAGATTCGTTACGAAATTTCCTTTCTCTCGCTGTACAGGCAGCCTGCCGTCGCGTAATTTTATTGTGATATGACGTCCGACGCCACCGCGCAGGTTCTCGCTCTGATCACGTCGGTCTTCTACGCCTCTGCGCTGGTTTCGGCGCGCGCCGGCATGCGTTATTCGACGCCAACCACCGTTACCCTGGTGTCGATTCTCATACAAAACCTGCTCTTATGGACGGCGATATTCATCACCGGCGGAGTGCACGCCGTGCCAATTTCCGGCATTTTACTTTTCACGCTCGTCGGTATCTTTCAGCTCGGCGTGCGTCTGTTAGCTTACACCGGCGTGGAAAAAATCGGCGCCTCGCGCAGCAGCGCGCTGCAGTCCGTAAGTCCGCTCATCAGCGCCGCCATCGCGATCGCATTTCTCGGCGAGCCCACGACGCTGCTGATTATCCTCGGCACTTGTCTCGTCGTCGTTGGAATAGTCTTGATCTCGTGGAAGCCCGAGCGGCAGCTTGGCGACTTTCGCCGCTGGCATCTGTTGCTACCGATCGGAGCAGCGTTTCTGACCGGCATCAACCATCCGATACGGCGTTACGTTCTGACGATGGCGAGCGAGCCGTTGTTCTTTTCGGCGCTGATGGGTACCGTGTCGCTCGGCGGGTTTTTGATTTATTTCGTAGTGTCGCCACGGTCGCAGCGCCTGGTCTGGGACCGCCAGGCGATCGGGCCATTTCTCGCCACCGGGTTCTGCGAAACAATCTCGATCTTGTTGATTATTACGGCGATCAGTATGGGCCGCGTCGTCATCGTCGCGCCGATCGCGGCGAGCTATCCGGTGTGGTCACTAATCCAGTCGGCAATTTTTCTGCGCGACGTCGAATCGATACAGTGGAAGGTGATCGCCGGGATATTGAGCGTCGTCGCCGGCAATTTTGCGATTCATCTGGGCAAGTGAGCGGGCTTGTCAGCCTCGATTGCCTCGCATAAGATCCGACAAAGGAGGTGAGCCCGTGAAAATTTACGATATCTCTCTCACTCTTTCGCCTGAATCTATTCGCTGGGTGACGGCGCAGCCGCTCGAGCTGATCGGGCGCAAGCGCATGAGCAAGGGCGACGCCAATAATTCATCATCGATTCACACCAGCGTTCACGCCTGCACCCACGTCGACGCGCCGTTTCATTTCGTCCCCGACGGCGTTACGATCGAGTCGCTCCCGCTGGAAACTTTCATCGGTCCCGCGCGGGTTTGCGCCGTGGAAGCCGGCACGCATATTACCGCGGCGGATGTTGCCAAGGCGGAATTGGGCGGCGAGACGCGAGTGCTGTTCAAGACGCGGAATTCAAATTTATTGAAAAAGGGCGAGTACGATTCGAGCTTCGCGCCTTTTTCCGTCGACGGCGCAAAGGCGCTCGTCGCTCTCGGCGTGAAGCTTGTCGGGCTCGACTATCTCTCCGCGGCAGGAGCAAACGAACAAGTGCCGGTGCATCGGGCGTTCCTCGATCATGGCGTGATTTTGCTTGAAGGTGTGCAGCTGTCTGACGTGCCGCCGGGACGTTACGAATTATTCTGCCCGCCGATTAAGCTCGCTGGTTCGGACGGCGCGCCTTGCAGAGCGGTGTTGCGGGAACTCGCGTGAGCGATGAAAGCGCGTCTCAGCAACGTGATCCGAGCTTATTTTAATCGTTCTTCCCCCGTCGACGGGGAAAGATATAGACGGGGTGCAAAGACATGACAGCGATGACTGCCCCCACCTATTCTCTTCCCTGTAAGAGGCTGTGTCGCAATCGCGAAAGTCGCTTCGATGTCATTCCGAGCGTCAGCGCACAATCTCGCATTGTCCTGTACTTACGAAGACGAGATCCTTCGGCTGTCGCCTCAGGATGACATTGCGACACCGTCTCTAAACAGGGAAGGATTTTTCGGAAATTTAGTTATGACGGACTTCATCCCTGCTATCATCGTTCACGGCGGCGCGGGACCGATCAGAGACGATAGTCTTCCGGCGCGTCTCGACGGCTGCAAAGCGGCGGCGCTCGCCGGTTGGCGAATTATTCAGGCAGGAGGCGCCGCGCTCGACGCCGTCGAAGCTTCGGTCGTTGTTCTTGAAGATAATCCGCTCTTCAATGCCGGTACCGGCTCGACTCTCAACAGTCTCGGCAAAGTCGAGATGGACGCGGCGATTATGGAATCAGATGCGCTCCGCGCCGGCGCGGTGGCGGCCGTGTCTGGGATCAAGAATCCGATCATGCTTGCGCGGCGAGTCATGGAAGACGGACACCACGTGATGCTTGCATGTGAAGGCGCGTTGCTGTTCGCGCGTCAAATCGGGTTTCCCGAGTGTACCCCGGAATCGCTTATCGTCGAGCGAGAAAAAAAGCGCTGGGAAAACACGCACGGTACCGTCGGATGCGTTGCTGTCGATGCTAACGGCAAACTCGCCGTGGCGACCTCGACTGGTGGTATCTTCAACAAGCTGCCGGGGAGAGTGGGCGATTCTCCGTTGCTCGGCTGCGGCACCTATGCAAATAGCTTCGGCGCGGTCTCGTGCACCGGTCACGGCGAAGCGATCATGCGGATTCTCATGGCGCGCGACGCCGTGCAGTTGCTGCAGAACGGTATAGAACCCGGCGAAGCGGCGCGCATGGCCGTCGAAAATCTCGCAGAGCTGACCGGCAGCACCGGTGGGCTGATTCTCATCGACCGTTACGGCAAGATCGGCTACGCGCGCAACACCACCCATATGCCGGTGTGCATCGTTAGTGACTCGGCAAAATTTACGTTGGATAGTTAGAAGATAGTTCACGAAGGAGAAGTTATGGTCATCGACTTCGAACATCACTACATACCTTCGGAGCTTGGGCGGCGTTTTGGCTTGGACCCGACGAAGAAAGAAGCCGTCAAGACGCGGGATGCCACCGTGCATTCGCAGCTGTTCGATCTTGACGCGCAGATTACTGACATGGATCGTGTCGGGATCGACGTAGCCGTGCAGAGCTGTATTCTTGGTTGGGATACGACTTTGGAGAATTGCCAATTGATCAACGACTGCACCGCGCGGTCGCAGAAAGATTATCCTGGCCGCTTCGTGGGATTGGCTCACGCGCCGGTCATGGAAGATGCGGGATTACGAGAGTTGGAGCGTGCCATCGGTGAGCTTGGATTGAAGGGCGTAACCATCTCGTCGCAGGTCAACGGCCTATCGCTCGATGCCAAAGAGTTCACGCCCCTTTACGAATTGATGAGTAAGTTGGGCGCGCCGATCTTCGTTCACCCCGCGCTGGCGCCGAAAGGTTACAGCTTGATGAACGATTATCAGTTGCCGGTGATTCTCACCCGCGAGTTCGATCTCGGCGTAGCGGTGACGCGGCTCATCGCCGGCGGAGTGATCGAACGTTATCCGGATCTGAAACTCGTCTTTGCCCACTTCGGCGGCGGCTTGGCTGGCTACAAAGAGCGGATCGCACGCTCGTCGTATCGATTCAAGTTGCCGAAGGCGTTCGAGCAATATTTTGATTTGCTCTATTTCGACATGGCGGGATTTGAGGGCAGTCCGATCGCGCTGCGCTGCGCACTGGAAGGCATTCGTCCGGAGCGCTTGGTGTTTGCCACCGACTATCCGCAGAATTTCAACAACAGTGATCCCAAGCAGGGAAAAAGCGTCGACGGCGTCAGCGAATATCTCGACGAGATTCGCGCACTGCCGCTGGATGCAAAGGTGAAAGACGATATGCTGGGGAGAACGGCAGCAAGATTATTGAATATCCAAGCGTAAGGTTCTTTAGGAGGCTCGATATGTTGAGAATCAAAGGCATGAGTAAAGAGCAAGCATCGGAAGAGACGCGGAAAATTTTCGATGAGCAGGAAAAGCAGTACGGCTCGATTCTGAATACGGCGAAAGTTTACGCGTTGAGGCCGACGATTCAAAAAGGCGTTCAAGCGCTTCAAGCCGGCATTCTCGAATCAGGCTTGATCAGCGGTGACTTGCGCCATCTGCTCTGCATGAAAGCCGCAAGTATCAATGGATGTCCGTATTGAATTGACATCAACGCGTCCAGTGGGATGCGCAACGGGGCGTCGGCGGAGAAGGTGGAAGCAGCGTTGGGTGATTACAAAAAAAGCCCGCTGTTTTCGCCGCGCGAAAAGCTCGCATTGGAGTTGTGCGAGCGGATGACTTACACCAACAAGCGGGTTACGGATCGTTTTTTCAACCGGCTGAAACGGCATTTCTCGGAGGAAGAGTTGGTCGAGCTGGCGGCGATCATTGCTCTGGAGAATTTCCGTAGCAAGTTCAATCCGGTCTTTGCCGTCGAGGCGCAGGGGTTTTGTCCGCTACCGGCGGTCAAAGAGGTGGCGGCAGAGGCAGCCAGCCATTTTCATAAATGAGTCGTAGAGGACGATGGGTTTGATGATGCGGGAGGTCTCATGATTCTGCGCGCGATCGCAACTTTTGCATTTGTCCTGCTGGCGCAATCGAGCCCGGCTGCTTCGGCTCCCACAAAAGTAACTATCCACGTGCCGTCGAAGAGCTTGTCGATCATGCCGTACTACTTCGGCAAGGATAAAGGCTTCTTCGCGGCGGAACAGATCGAACCCCAGCTGGTCATGATGTCGCCGCCAACGGCGATTGCGGCGCTCGTCGGTGGCGAGTTGGATTTTTCATCGACCACCGGCGCGGCAACTTCGGCGATTATGCGCGGGCTGCCGCTCAGGCGCGTGTTCTATGTTCAGCAAGATCCGGTCCACGTGCTGCTGGCGCAGCCTGAGATCAAATCGGTTGAAGCATTGATCGGAAAAACCGTCGGGGTTACGGCATTGACCGACGCCGTAGGCATGTCGACGAGCGTGATTCTGCGCGCCCACGGCATTGAGGCCGGTAAGGTCACGCTGTTGGCAATGCAGGTGACAGACAACGCCATCAAAGCGCTCACAAGCAAGCGAATCGCGGCGACGTTGCTAGCCCCGCCTTACGTCGAGGAACTTCAGGCAAAGGGTTACGTAAAGTTGGCTGAAGCTCGCACCTACGCGCCGCTGAGCTTTATCGGTTTAGTCACGGCGATCGATACCATGAAAAAATCGCCGCAAAAAGTTTATGGCATGATTGCCGCGCTACATCGCACGATGACCTACATTGTCAATCCGGCAAATCGAACCGAAGTCGTGCAGTATGTCTCAAGTTATCACAAGATCGATTTGCCGTTGGCGGAAAAGGCCTTCGCTGCGCAGATGCTAGGCTACAGTAAGGACGGCACGAAACCTCGCGCCGCAGTCGAAAAGGAGATCGAGATCTACCGTGAAACGCTGAAGATCGCCAAAACATTCACGCCGGACGATTTGGAAGATATGAGTTTATTGAGGAAGGTGCAGAGCCGCTGAGACTTGGATTATTTAGGGCGCTTATCGTTTATAATTTTCACTCCCCCAGATCTCTTTCAAAAAGCCGCTCTTTTCTAGATTACTGACGAAGCTGTTGTCGTAAATTTCTTCCGGTTTCTTCCTAACCGGGGTGCCGCTTTCACGGGCGAGCTCGACGGCTTCGGCCACCGCTTTGCCGGGGACGACCATCGTGCGGTCGAGGACTTCTCGGAATTGACGTTCCAAAAAACTGGAACGCAATCTGTCATCCCTGCTGTTGAATTCCTGGCACGCATAAAATATTTGCTCACTCGCCGTTCGTTATTATCCTGTTACGAAGGGTTTTTTGACGAAGCTTTCGACGCCTCGCAAGGTGCACAGAAAAGAACCGCTTCGGACAAGTATTTTTGAACTGTTGTCGAAAAGCAGCCCGTGATGTCGTGCTCTGTCATCATAACTTCAAATTTGCGGCCGTGGCATGGATGTTGCGCCCAATTGGGTTACCAAAAAGTCGAAAATTTCTCCACCGCCGGGCTCTAAAACAAACGCCTCTTTTGTAATTTTCGTAAATCAAAAATTTAGATTATGGGACTCTGGAAGAAAAATTCAAATTCCAATCATGGCGTAACGTCAATTATCGATCATGGCTGCGAAGCACAAGGACGGCTTAATTTCATTGGGACGGTAGCTATGAACGGTAAATTCCGTGGTGAACTCTTTTCTGCGGATACGCTTCTCTTGGGCAAGGAGGGCGAGGTCGAAGCCGAAATCCAGGTGGCAGTGGCCATTATCAATGGGCAGGTAAAAGGCAATATCACCGGGCGTGAACGCATCGAGCTCGGCCGTACGGCGCGGATTTTCGGCAACATTGTGACGCCTGTATTGGTGCTGGAGGAGGGCGCGGTGTTTGACGGGCAGTGTAAGACGAGCCAGCAGGAGGGTCAGAAACATGAATAGTCCATACTCCATCATGGTTCTACGGGGAACGCAGGTGCGTCGATTCGTGGTTTCTCAAAAGGGGCTCCGTCAACTCCTGTTGGCCGGTATAACGGTTGTGTTTGCGGGTGGGGTGTTATTTAGCGACTATATCGAGGCGGAAAAAAAGAAAGTCGACGACGTCATTGCAAACGGTCAAGCGCAAAAAGACAAATTAACAGTGCTTCGGAATCGGGCACAGGAGGTCCAGAAAACGCTTGTTCAGTGGAAAGGCTTGCGTGAGAGAATTCAAGCTTCGTTGCCGCGACGAGGCGAGCCTGCTTCTGAACGTGAGTACGAAGGCGAGGAATTACAGCAGTTTCTCGCCGCTCTCCAGGGAGAGCTTAAGCAGATGATCGCGTCGCTTCCTTCCGAATGGCCTATAAATGGACAGGTAGTCTCGGGAGTGGGGATGCGCCCGTCTCCCTGGACCGGCAAGATGGAGTACCACGCGGGACTGGACATTCCCAAACCGATAGGTACTCCGGTCCAGGCGTCTGGAGACGCTGTTGTGGAATCGATCGACGGTAAGCGCGGGACAATCGTATTGAACCATGGCCAGGAGATCACAACTCAATATTCCCACCTGTCTAAAATCTTTGTCAACGAAGGCGAGCGGGTGCGCAAAGGACAACCGATCGCGGCGGTGGGTAATACAGGGAAGAGTACCGGTCCACATCTACACTACGAAGTAAGAGTAGCCGGCGTCGCCATCGATCCGCGGCAAAATTTAATCAGCGCGAGGCGCGAAGAGTAGAATTCTTTGACGGCCAAGGCCGGCAATTGGGTTTCGTTCTAACACACAAATTTCGCGTTTAGCGTCTGTAATTCTCGCTCCCCCAGATCTCTTTCAAAAAGCCGCTCTTTTCTAGATTACTGACGAAGGTGTTGTCGTAAATCTCTTCCGGCTTCTTCCTGACCGGGGTGCCGCTTTCACGGGCGAGCTCGACGGATTCGGCGACCGCTTTGCCGGGGACAACCATCGTGCGGTCGAGGATTTCCCTGGCGTAGACGTCGTAGGCGGATTGCAGCGCTTGTTGATCGTTGGTGCGCATGGCTTTGGCCACCGAAGCTTTCGCTTTGTCGGGATTCTTCTCGACGAAGTAGACGATCTCGGCCAAGGCGGCAACCGCCCGCTGGACGATCTCTGGGCGCTCGCGCAGCATCTTGTAGCTGGTATGAAGCGAGCTGTAGATAAACGGCAGATTTAAATCGATCAAGCGGTAGAGCACGTTGAAACCTTCGTTCTTCGCGCGGACGTCGAGCGGCGGCGTAATGATGACTCCCTGGACTATTCCCGCGGCCATCGCTTGATAGCGCTCGCCCTGGCTGCCGCCGATCGGTCGGATCGTAACCGATTCAGCAGGCAGGCCGAGTTTCTTTACGACTGCGCGCGAGAGCCGGTCGCTCAAGTCGCCGGCGCGCGCGATTCCCAAAGCTTTGCCCTTCAGATCTTCCGGTCGTCTGACCTCTTTTCGGGTGATCAAGACATAGGGCAGCTTCACCAGCGGAGAAGCAACGATCTTCGCCTCGATCCCCGCCGCCATTCCTGGGATAATTGCATCGGATGCGCAGTAGGTGAATTGGACCTCGTCGCCGGCGAGAGCCGAGAGATTGGGGCCGCTGCCGCGGATAAAAATATTCTCGAATTTCATGCCGTACTTATCGAACAGACCATTATCGAGTGCCGTATAAAGATGGATGAAACCACCCGACACGGCGCAAGTCGAAATTCTAAAACTGAGAATCTTCTCGCCCGGTTTGGGCAAGTAGGGATTGGCGAATGAAACGGAGGCAACGAGGCAAAAAAGGAATGCGATGATTGCTGGCTTCATGGGCCGGACTTTATGCCAATGGCAGCGACCTTGTAAATAGGATGTCATCCGCAGAGTTTTCAACCAGCAACTTAAAAGATGTTTATCGCCGGTAGTTCTCGGTTCCCCAAAGCTCTTTGAGAAAGCCGCTTTTCTCCAGGTTATTTACGAAGCTGTTGTCGTAAAGTTCTTCGGGTTTTCTTCTGACCAGGGTTCCGGTTTCGCGGGCGATATCTACAGCTTCGCTCACGGATTTGCCCGGTACGACCATGGTGCGGTCGACGATTTCCTTGGCGTACACGTTGTACGACGATTGCAGCGCTTCTTCATCCTTCACGCGCATTGCTTTGGCAATGGCTGCTTTGGCCTTGTCGGGATTCTTCTCGACGAAGTAGACCGTCTCGGCCAACGCGGCGACCATGCGTTGCACGATTTCCGGCCGTTCGCGCAGCATTTTATAGTTGGTGATCAGGGAGCTGTAGATGAACGGGATCTCTAGGTCGATCAGCCGGTAGATAATATTGAAGCCGTCGCTTTTAGCGCGGATATCCAGCGGCGGCGTCACGAGGATCGCTTGAACGACGTTGCCGACCATGGCTTGATAGCGCTCGGTCTGACTGCCGCCAATAGGATGAATGGTCACTTCATCGGTTGTCAGGCCGAATTTTCTCACGACCTGCCGCGACAGACGCGCGCTCAAGTCACCCGGCCGCGTCACTCCAATCGACTTCCCTTTGAGATCTTCGGGCCGGCGAATTTCTTTGCGCGCGACCATGACGTACGGGAGCTTGACCAAAGGCGAAGCGACAAACTTCGCATCGACGCCGGCGGCCAATCCGGGCAAGCTGCCATCAGCTGCACCGTAGTTGAACTGGACCTGGTCGTTCGCCAGCGCGGCGAGCGCCGGCGATTGGCCGCGAATATAGACGTGCTCGCATTTAAGGCCGTACTTTTCAAAAATTCCGTAATCGAGGCCGCTGTAGAAATGCACAAAGCCGCCGGTGACCGCCGAGGTCGCTACCCGAAGCTTCGTTGGCGGCTCGCCAGGCTTGAGTAGATAGGGATTGGCGGCCGCGCTGGCTTCGAACAGTACAACTAGGAACGCAAGGATGCCTAATTGCTTCATGTCGTCCGGACTCTATTCCAAATGGCGCCAGCGTGTAAATAGCGAATCTCCGCGCCGATTACGCTTGACGCTCGACGGCGCGCTGACCTATTTTTAACCGGACGTGAGGTGCAGAAGGAGCGACTCATGAATTCGATGCGATTTCACAAGTATCGTTTGATACGACTGTCGATTGTTTTAGGCGTTCTCCTTTGCGCTCACCAAGACATCAACGCGCAGAGCCAAAAAATCCGTATCTCGCTGTCGAGCCGGAGCAACACCAACGCTTCGTACTACGTGGCTCAAGCCAAGGGTTTCTTCAAAGACGAGGGGTTGGAGGTCGAATTCATCCAAATCAATCCTCGCCTCGGCGCCATGGCGGTATTGAACGGCGACGTGACGTTCACGACATCCTTCGTCAGCACCTTTCGCGGCATCGTGCAGGGCCTGCCGATGAAGACGGTTTTCATTCTCCTGAAAAAGGGTACGTATTATTTGATGGTGCGCCCGGATCTCATCAAAGACATTCAAGATCTGAAAGGCAAAAAATTGGGCGTGACCGCGGTCAACGGCGGCGATCACATCATCGGCCGGGAGCTGCTGCGCATGAAAGGACTGGACCCGAACCTGGTTCAAGCGATCGCCGTTGGCGACCCCTCGCTAAGGTTTCAAGCGGCCGTCACCGGTGTGGTGCAGGCCGTTTCGGTACCACCGCCGTATGATTTAATGCTCGAACAAAAGGGCTTAAAGGCCATTTCCGGACCGCCAGAAATCGGCGTGCCATCTTCGGGCCTGTTCGCTTCGGATCGATCCATCAAGGAAAATCCGGAAGTGTTGCGGCGCACCATCCGAGCGACCTTGAAAGCGAATCGGTTTATTGGCGAGAACCGAGAAGAAACGATCCGCATCATGATCCGGTTCGTGCCGCAATCGGCTGAGATCGCGGCGCGATCCTACGATATTGAACTCAAAACGCTGTCAAAAGACGGCCAAATGACCGATGCGGAGATCGAGTTTCAAATGGATCGGTTAGCAGATAAAAAGCGCCCTCTCGATGAAGTCCGGGATTTTTCCTTTGCGCGCCAGGCGCTGAAGGAACTGGCGGTTGGGAAGTGAAAAGAACTGGAATGGAGTGTGGGAGTAATGGGCTTCGGATTCCGTGAGCGTCATTCGGTCTGATTAGTTGGGACAACGTGAAGTCTTCGAAAATATGGATTCTGCTGGCGGCGGTTTTGTTTGGACCCATGATCTGCCAGCCGCTCGCTCATGCGCAGATCCAGAAAGTGCGCATATCCATCTCTAGCCGCAGTAACACCTCGGTGTCGTTTTACGTGGCGGTGAGCAAGGGATTCTTCCGCGATGAAGGCATGGACGTGGAAATCATCCAAGCCAATCCGCGGCTCGGCGTGATGGCGCTGATGAATGGCGACGTTTCGTTTACCGGGACGTTCGTGAGCACCGTGCGCGGAATTCTTTCAGGGTTTCCCTTGAAGATCGTCGTCGTGGCATTCAAGAAAGGCGTTTACTATTTGATCGCCCACCCGAGCGTGAAAGATATACAAGAGTTGAAGGGCAAAAAGCTCGGCGTGTCGAGTATCCGCGGCTCGGATCATCTGGTCGCAGAGGAGTTGTTGAGATCCAAGGGCTTCAATCCGGCGCAACTCCAACCGGTGGCTTTGGGCGATACCTTCGTGCGTTTGCAATCGGTCATCACCGGCGCGGTGGAGGTGACGACGCTCTCGCCACCGCACGACCTGATGGCGCAACAGATGGGCGGCAAGGTGTTGGCAGGACCGCCGGAGGTCGGCATGCCGGCGTCGGGCATGATCACTTCGGATCGCCTGATCAAAGAAAATCCGCAGTTCGTGAAACGCGGCGTGCGCGCGCTGCTCAAGGCGAACCGCTTGATCGAAGAGAATCGTCCGGAAACCATTCGCATACTGCTGCAGTGGGTCAAGCAGACCCCGGAGATCGCCGCGCGATCCTACGACGTCGAGCTCAAGTCGATTTTGCGGGACGGCATCATGAGCGACGGCGACATGGAGAATTTCCTCGAGCGCCTCGGCAACGAAAAGAAAAAGGCGCTCGACGACGTGCGCGATTTTTCCTTTGCGCGCCAGGTATGGAAGGAGTTGGAGTCGGGGAAATGAGCTTAAGCCGGCGGACGGGTCGGCTCCGTACGAGAATTCGGGTCGGTTTGACGCCGCCGCCAACCGCGCATGCCAAGAGCGAGCAACATGAGTCCGGTCATGAGCCAGCCGCCGGCGGTTTTCAATTCCGGATTGGTAAGAATGTTTTCGTGCGTCAAAACGTCGAACCAAGCAAACGCCGCTCCCGCGACGAATAGAATTCCTAAGACGAGTGCGGTGTATCGAACGAACGGTTTCATCGATTATCGGAAGGTTGCCGAGACACGCCACGGCTATTCAGATAGCTTCTTGACCCGCTCGATCACATCCTTCGGTTGGTTCATGACGTCGCGAATTTGCGTTTCGACTTCTGTGCCGGGGAGGACTTCGAGATCCAGTTTGGTTTTTTTCGCTTCTTCGATAACCTCCGGTTCCTTAAACGCTTTCAAATAAGCGTCGCGCAGGATCTTGATCCGATCCGCCGGTGTGCCGGGGGTCGTAATCATCGGCCGTCCCAAGGTCGCGGATACCAGCATGACTTTGGCGACGCTGCGGCTGAAGGCAGGCGTTTTCTTCTTATCCATGAGGTCGATCAACGTCGGCGCGTCGGCTAGACGAGGATCTTTCTTATTTCCCGTCTGCACGAGGTGGCGATCGAAGCCGTTTTTATGCCAGGTGAAATACGGTTCGCGCGCGAAGTGCGTCGTGATGCCAGTGCCGCGGCAATGGATCTCGCCTTTCTCCAACGCCAGGTCGATCTCCACGCCGCCCGGATAACCGCGCACCTCTTGAAACTTTACTCCCAAGGTTTCTTCCAAGACGTTGTTCACGATCGTGGTCAAATCCGAAGTTCCGGTGGAGCCGCACTTGGGCGCTTCCTTGGCGTTCATGACGTCTTCGATGGATTTCCACGGCGCCTCGGCTCTCATGTAAAGCAACAGGTCGCGCTGATCGACGCTGCCCAGCCAAGCTATTTTGCGCACGTCGAACGTCGCTTCCTTGCGTTCGAGCAGTTGATCAAGGTAGATGCCGCTGCCCGGCATGCCCAACGTCAAGCCGTCCGGTTTCGCTACGCCGTAAACGTAATTGGTAGCGCTCAGGGAGCCGGCGCCGGGCATATTCTGAACGATGATGTTTGGGTTTCCTGGAATGTGTTTGCCCATATGTCGCGCCAGGATGCGCGCGTACTGGTCGTAAAGACCGCCGGACGTGAAGCCGACGATGATGCGAATCGTTTTGTCTTTGTAAAATGGCGTCGTCTGCGCCGGTACCGTGGCTGCAGAGATTAACGCAGACATGATTACCGTCGCGATAGTCGCACTGCGAATTGCGATTCGGTCTAATGTTGCTCGTGGTGTCATGAAAACCTCCGTCTTTTTCGGACAACCGCTTATACGGCAATTCCTCAACCCCATGCAATCGCCCGGCTTGACAGTCGGTTCGCTGCAGCTTTAGTTTCTTGCAGTTATGATGAGTCCAGCCAATCCCGACATTGTCATAGTTCCCGAAGGTTCATTTTTGATGGGGAGCGAGCAAGAACAGGAAAACGAACGGCCCCGCCATCGAGTGTGGCTCGATAGCTTTGGTATCGCCATATTTCCCGTCACCAATAGAGACTACAAGCGATTTCTCGAAGCGACGCAAAAACCTCCGCCGCCGTTTTGGCGCGATCCGATGTTCTCCGACGAAAACCAGCCGGTGGTCGGCGTCAGTTGGGACGAGGCGGCGGCATACTGTCAGTGGCTGAGCGAAAAAACCGAACAGCTGTTTCGACTGCCCACAGAGGCCGAGTGGGAACGGGCGTCGCGCGGCGGGAAAGAAGGCGCGCTCTTTCCCTGGGGTAACGAGTCGCCGCCAGAAAAACACTTCATAGGTTGCGATCCTCAGACCGGCGGTCCGGCGAAAGTCGGCGTCAATGAGCCGAACGATTTCGGATTGTTCGATATGAGCGAGAACGTGCACGAGTGGTGCGCGGATTACTACGATTACAACTACTATCGCCATTCTCCGGAGCGAAATCCGCTCGGCCCATCAGCCGGACAGCGTCGCGCGTCGCGCGGCGGCTCATGGCGTCACCGCATTAAGTTCAGCCGCTGTGCGGCGCGCAGTTCGCTGCCGCCGAGTTTTAAATACGCAGATTACGGGTTTCGAGTCGCGCTAACGATTGGATAACCTGTTTCAGGCGTGAACATCAGACCGAGGCCTCGGTATAGGGATCGGACTATCCCTCAACGAGAACGACGAGTCGTCTTATACCAGCTGGTTCTTTGCGTTTGACCGAAACTTGATCGCGAGATAGAAGGCGGTCAACTGCTGCGCGTTTGCGATCGCCCGACGCGGCGTGCCATTCAAAGGTAAAGAAGGGAGCTTGGTTATGAAGCGCTGGATAATAACGCCATGGGTTTTTGTCGGTTCGATACTTTTACTCGTCGCCGTCGAGCCTGCATGCGCCGTAGATAATCTCCGCGTCGCCTATCCTTCGATGAGCACGTCCGTTTTTGCGCTGGTCGTCGCGCAAAAGGAAGGCTACTTCAAAGAAGAAGGCCTTAACGTGGAGTTGTTGAGCATTCGCGGCGAAATCGCAATTCGGACGACCCTCGCGGGAGAAGTCGATTTTTTCACCAATGCGGGTAGCGCGCTGGCGGCTGCGGTCAGGGGCGTCCCCGTCAAACTTGTCACGGTTTTCCAGGACAAGCCCGGATGGGATTTGATTGCGCTGTCCGATATCAAATCGGTGGCACAGTTGCGCGGCAAAAACATCGGGATCATGTCGCCGGAGGGATCACTCGCCGTCGTGGCGCGCGAGATCTTGCGGAAAAACGGGTTAGATCCAACGAAGGATGTCAATCTCGTAGTGATGGGAGGCGACGAAGTGCGCTTTCCGGCGCTGCAGACGAAGACTATTCAAGCGACGCTATTCAACACGGCGATGAGCATCCGCGCGCAAAAGGAGGGATTCAGCAAGCTCGGCACCGCGAGCGAGTATGCCAATCTCATCGAAGGCGGATTGTCGACCTCCCAAGACAAGATCAAGCAGAATCCGGAAAAAATCTTTCGCTTTGTCCGCGGCGCTCTCAAAGGCCTGAACTACTACGTCAGCAAGCGGGAATCGGCGATCAAATACATGATGGATGGCTTGCGCATGAGGGACCGCGATCTGGTGAGCTCGATTTATGACATCCAATCCCGGCTCGTGCTCAAGGAAGGATTCAGCGACGACAAGGTGTTGCAAACGATGATCGACGACATGAAAAGAACAACGAAAGTGCAGCGCGACATCAAAGTCGCCGATATCTTTGATTTGAGCTTCGTCAAGAAAGCCAACGAAGAGATCAGAGCAAGCGGCTGGAAGCCATAAAGCTCTTTTTGGGCATTCGAATCAAGACAGTCATGGTCGGGGCAGGTTCAGAACCTGCCCCGATCTTTTTGCAGACCAACTAAATCGTGACGGAAGGACTGCGGAATGGTGTGGCGACGGTATTATTTCGCCTGTGAAATGAACGCCGGGTCGACGAACATCTCCCAAGGCTCGCGCTTGCCAATCATCTTGTCCGACTCGAGCAGGCGAATCATTTCGGCCAGGCCGGCACCGTCGATGCTGCCTTCATGCGCGAATGCTTTGTTCTCGGGAATCATGAATTTATAGGTCTGGACCGCGATCGCTTGATCCACCTTCAAGCGTTGTACCATCAGCTCGATGGCGGCTTTTTCGTTCGCCGGGTCGTTGAGCCAACGCATGCCCTGGCTGATCGCGCGCATGTAGCGGACGAACAGCGGGCGGTTCTGGGCCAGCGTTTTGGTCGTTGCAAAAAACGACGTGTACTGCAAATTTTTGATTTCGTCGGAGTAGTTGAGCAGCACTCTTCTGCCGGCCTCGATGGATTTGAAATTGTACGGCGGCGCCTCGGCCAGCGAAGCAGCCACCTGGCCCGACGCGACGGCTTGAAATCTCTCCGGGCTGCCACCGACGAAAAGCAGGGTGTAAGCCGACGGCGGGACACCGCGGCGCTGCATGACGTCTTTGAAGATTGTCGTGGTGATGCTTGCGAGGGACGCGCCGGCGATCTTCTGGCCTTTGAGATCGGTCAGGGTCTTGAACTGCGGATTGCCGATCACCTGATAGGGATAACCGTAGTTCGAGCCGCCGATGATTTTGATCTCGGCGCCGCGGGCGGCGGCGATCACGCCGAAGTGGGTGCCCGATCGCGCCAGGTCGACTGTGCCGGCGATGAGCGCCTTGATGACCAGGTCCGGCGTCATGTAGGTCGGCTCGACATCGAGGTTCTCCTTGGCGAAAAAGCCTTTGTCCTTGGCGGCGACATAGTCAATGTCGAACGCCGTCGGATTGGTCGAGCTAATCGTTATCTTGTCGGCGGCGAACGACGGAGTAGAAGAGATCAAGAAAATTGCCGCGACCAGGGTTGCCAAATAAAATAATTCGCGCCTCATTGAATTTCCTCCGAAGAGTTTTGTTGCCGCTGCGTTATTTTTCTTCATACTCTTTGAGCGCGTCGAAGCGCGGCTCCAAGCCTAAGCCGGGCGTTTCCGGCAAGGTCACCCAGCCGTGATCCGGCGCTGCCGGTTCTTTATAGATTTTGTCGCCGACGCCCCACATTTCAAAGTGAAACTCGACGCGCCAACCGTTCGCCATCGCCGCCTGCAGATGCATGTTGTGATGCGGCCAGCCGCCGCCGTTGGCGATCGGCAGATTAAACGCTTGCGCCAGCGCCGCGACTTTCACCGCTTCGGTGTAACCACCGACGGAACAGACATTGGGTTGAGCGATATCGACGGCATGATTAACGATCAGCTCGCGATGGCGAAAACGGTGTCCCTCGTTCTGGCCGGCGGCGAGCGGAATCGAAGTATGGCGGCGCAAGTCGGCGAGCAGCGCGGCGTCGTTTTGATAGACCGGCTCTTCGAACCAGGTGATGCCACAAGGCTCGACCAACTTGCACAGTTCGAGCGCGCGGTTGAACGAAAAAAGATAATTGGCGTCGATCATCAATTCAACTTCGTCGCCGACTGCATGGCGCACGGCGCGTACGCGCTCGGCGTCGAGCTTGGGATTCTCCGGATCGACCGCGACGACCATCTTGAGCCGTGTCTCGCCCTGGGCGACGAGTTGTTTGGCGACTTCGACCAATTGTTCCTTGGAATATTGTTTGAGACCGAAGGTGACGTAAGCCTGTACCGGATTCTGCGCGCCGCCGAGCAGACGCCAGACCGGTTCTTTGTAGTGCTTACCCTTGATATCCCACAGCGCGATGTCGATGGCGCTCACGGCGGAGCTCCACATGCCGGTCTGGGCGCGCGGGTTGAATTGCTTATAGAGCTGGTTCCAGACGCGCTCGGTCTCGAGCGGATTTTTGTCCTTGAGAAAAGGCGCCAATTCGCGATTGATAAATTCCCGCATGCCGAAGCGTTGCGAGCCGCGCGTGAGACCGTAGCCGGTTATTCCGAGATCCGTTTCGACCACCGCGAACAAGATCGACGTGGTGATCTTTTCCTTCAACAGAGGCACTTCGATGGGCACGCGATGCAGCGTCGCTTTTACGTCAGTAATTTTCAGAAGTCACCTCCGTTTGCTGGCGATGACTGTTAGCGTAGATCGGTCGAGCAAGTCAAATCATTTGGCATCCATCTCAGTTTGTCCGCATGATTATCCTTGACGCGAGCCACCGTCCGGTCTATTGGGGCGATATCCAAGCGCATGACGGAGAACCTTATGTGGCGGGCCGTTCTTATTTCATGGGTTTGCTTATTGGCCGGCGCCGATCAGTCGATCAGCCAACCGGTCCGGGGAGCGTTTCCCTCGCCAAGCATTCAAATCCTGCCGATGATGGTGGCGGCGGAAAGAGGTTTTTATAAACGCGAGGGGCTCGAGCTGGAGCTGGTCTTTGTGCGCGGCGCGGCTACGGCGGTGCAAGCGCTGCTCGCCAATCAAATCCATTTTATTTTTTCCGTCGGGCCGCAGATGCCGGCGGTTTGGGAAGGGAACGACATTATTCTTCTCGCTCAACAGGTGGGCCGGCCGACGTTTTCCCTCGTGGTCACACCGGATATTCAAAAAATCGCCGATCTCAAGGGAAAAAAATTGGGTGTAACCTTCGGCGGCTCGACGGCGGCCGGGACGAAGGCCCTATTAGAGCTCAACAAAATCAATCCGGACAAGGACGTGGAGTATATCGGGCTGCCGGGCAACGAACCCAAGATCGCCGCCATGAAACAAGGAATAATTTCCGCGGCGCTGCTGGCGCCGCCGGCGGACTATCTCGCGATGAAGTCGGGTCTCAAGCGGCTGGTGAGCCTCGCCGATATTTTCAAAGACACGGCGTTTACGGGACTTGCGGCGACGCGCAAAACGATCAATGAAAATCCGCAGATGGTAAAACGCATGGTGCGCGCGATCGTCCGGTCGGTGATTTATACCCGGGACAATCCGGAGGACGCATTGCAAGTCACCATGAAACGGCTTGGCCTGGAACGCGACGCGGCCCAGGATGCTTACCAAATGATTCGCGAGGCGCTGGTGCCGGTGCCGACCGAGAAAGGCGTGGACTTGATGGCCCAGTGGCAAGCGATCGCTCTTAACATCAAACCCAAGCGCCGCCCCACGGAATACATGGATCTCCGTTTCGTCAATGAAGTCATGGCCGAGCTGGGGCAGAAGTAGGATATATTTAGCCGCGCGGATTTGCTTTGAAGTGACTTGAGTGCAGGTCGCGGTTGCGATTCGAAT
>WNGI01001588.1_pt1 | contig 22239 bp, 29 predicted proteins | sample 5400621 | NCBI WGS metagenome assembly WNGI01 (sample SAMN13153374, study PRJNA577476) | soil metagenome | isolation source: 20 cm soil or saprolite under Garry oak tree replicate 1 | place: USA:California | collected 2016-06-15
CTGGTTATTCAATTGTCTGAAAAAAGGAGCTTGATGAGCATTCCCGGCCCTGACCCTGCTAAATACCCCCTTTGTGTTTATTTCCTGTTGGGCTAACCACCCGCTAAGCTGGTCACAAACCCCTCCAACACCTGTGAAACGCCCCAGCCGTCCCCAACCCCTCCTGGCAGCGAAATCGTTGTCGAATCGGCATCCGCGTTCGCGGGCTGAGAGTCGGTCAGCATCTCGATGTTCTAGCCACCGCGCCGCCACCCCTGTACCCTGCTGTGCTGAATGTTCACACCCGAGACGTTCATTCGATAGGTCAACATTTTTGCGCTTACGCCATAGTGGCGACATGCTGTCTCGTCGCTAATGTGAGTTGCTTTGATGTGCAGCAGCACCTCTCTCGGAAGGAGGAGGCAACCTGCAAGCCAGTTTGCCTCCTCCTCCTGCGCTTTATCGTAAGTCCGGAGAGAAAGGTCGGTGTTTGGGTCGATGAACACCACAGTGGGTTTGTGGCCGAGGAGTATGTGAGCGAGTTCGTGCATCAGATCACTATTCTGGCGAGCCGCCGAGTGCGATGGGTTATAGATGATAAGCGGTCGCCGCTTGCCGGGGATGGTGATTGCCGACCAGCAATCAGAATGGTGCCCCAATAGCCTGCGACGGACGTCTTCAGCCAAATGCTTCAGATCGCCGGGTTGGATTACCGCAACCTGAAGCTCGCGTGCAAGCACGAATGGGGAAAGGGGTGCTGTGATGGCGAGCTTCTGGTGTTGACGCACGTTGAGCGCGGTTTCTTCGCACCACGACTTGAAGCCGCGCCGGAACATCTAGTCCATCTCAGCCGCGTGCTTTTGGGCGGCAAGAATTAACTTCGCAAGGTCTGCCGCTGCGCTCGGGGTTTGGTGGGCGTCGGTCTTCATGTGGACATACGCGGTCACGCCTGCGGTTGGCGTTGCGTGTTTCGCTGAGGACTTCTTTCCAAGCTGCAAGAGTTCTGCCGGGTCAAGTTCAAGCTTGGCACATAGCTTTGAGAATGTTTCCAGATCGGGCAGCTTGCCATTCTCGATGCGCGACAGCGTTGCGGGGCTGATTCCGAGTTTCTTCGCGAACTCCCGGATTCCTTCTTCTCCGCGCCGCTCCATGAGAAGCTTTCCGAGTTTCAAGATGCTCATGTTTCTCCTTTGAAACAAATATTGACTGAAGAAACGGGAGGGGATACCATTGTTGCATGTCCGAGACATTGTTGCGGGCACGAAACACAGGTTAGATTATGGAGGATACCATGGGAGAAGTCCAACAAGTGCAGCCTTCCGGTAAAGAGCATCACGGGCACGAGGTGCCTGTGACAATCGACAATCGGACGGTCGAGATTCAAGCTCGCGAATACTCTGTGGCGCAACTCAAGACCGAGCTCGGGGTAGACCCCTCTCGGGAGCTTGAGCAGGTCGTTGACGGCAAACTTGTGCCGCTCGACGACAATGCGAAAATCCACATCCGTGGAGGCGAGTCTTTCGTTAGCCACGTTCGGGGCGGCGGATCGTCACATGGCGGGTGAAGGCGAACTGCGGGAGCTTGACCAGCTTTGTATCGAGCCGAAAGAATTCACCGAATTTGACCGGAACTATATCTTGCTCCCGCAACTCCGGTTGCCGGATGGCTGCACGCCCGCAGTCGTGGACGCGCTGCTCTGCCTGAGCGCCCGTGACGGCTACGCCACCCGGCTTTTCTATGCCCAGCAGATCACAACTAGGAAGGCTCTCAACTGGAATGCGCAAAACGTACCGATCCTCCAACGAAGCTGGTTTGCCTACTCGTGGAACTATGTGGCCAGCGGACGCCCGATAGAGGTGTTGGCGCAGCATTTGAAGGCTCTCCAATGAACAGCCACTTCAAACTCACCGTGACATTATTGGATCACGTGATCGCCGATCTGAGCCGACCGCATCCGTTCGCAGCGGAACGGGCAGGTTTCATCGGCTGCAAAGTGAGTCGCAACCGTGAAGGCATTCTAATTTTGGCACACACGTACGTGCCTCTTCAGGACGACTGGTACGCGGATGATCAGCGATATGGATGTTTCTTCAACGCCGATGCGATGAGAGTCGCAATGCAGTTTGCGCTGACCAATGACGCCAGCGTGTTTCACATCCACATGCACGAGCACAGGGGCAGACCGTGGTTCAGCCGCATTGATCTCCGCGAGTCTCGCAAATTCGTGCCTGATTTTTGGAACGTGCGACCGAACCTGCCGCATGGAACCCTTGTGGTAAGCACAGATTCCGCGGCAGGGCTTTGCTGGTATCCGAGCGAAAACAAGCCGACGAAAATCTCGCGTATCACAACGGTAGGATTTCCCATGAAGTTTCTCGAAAGGCTGACATGAACGACCGATACAGCCGCCAGAGCTTCCTCGGAACAAACAGTGAAGCCCTATTCCAATCAGTTCGAGCGGGCCTCGTCGGACTTGGTGGCGGGGGATCGCACATCGCTCAGCAGTCGGCGCACATAGGTATCGGCCGTTTTGCTCTGTTCGACCCAGATGCCACAGAGTTTCCAAACCTAAACCGTACAGTGGGCGCGACTTTCGAAGACGCCATCTCGAAGACCCCAAAGGTCATCGTCGCTGAGCGCATGATCAAGGGCATCAACCCTTATGCTGAGGTGTGGCCGATCCAACTGGAGTGGCAAAAGGATTTCGAATCGCTGCGGGCCTGCGATGTGGTGTTTGGGTGCCTAGACGGATTCAGCAGGCGTGCGCAGCTTGAGGAAAGCTGCCGGAGAGCGATGATTCCCCTGATCGACATCGGAATGGATGTACACAAGGGAGAACCATATTCGATCTCCGGACAGGTGGTCGTGTCGATGCCGGGTAAGCCGTGCTTCAAGTGCCTCGGGTTTGTCCGTGACAAAGACCTCGACGAAGAAGGCCGTCGTTACGGGGAAGCGGGCGGCAACCCGCAGGTCGTATGGTCAAATGGCGTACTGGCATCGACGGCCGTCGGAATCTTCATCCAGATGCTTGCGCCGTGGTGCCGGATCAATCCGGGCAGTGCCTTCCTCGGGTATGACGGCGACAGGTTCACCTTGGAGCACGATGCGAGATGTGCCGTTACAGTGAATCAGAACTGTGAACACTTCGTCAGCGTTGGGGATTTGGGTGATCCGTTCTGGAAGCCGTAGGTCACAATGCGCGGCAAACAGCATCATTGTTTAATGCCAGACTCCGATTTCCGAATTTTATGAAGCAGATGGAGATGACGGATGGCATGCAAGTGTGGTTATGAAAAACAGCGGCTATTCCCAGCGGACGTGAAGGTTTATTTCGACGACTCTCGAACCGCAGCGCCTCCGGCGTTCACTCCAGAGGTTCTCATGTGTCTTGAATGCGGGCTGACTGAGTTCAAGATTCCTGATGGCTGGAACGCATTGGAAGCGTTTCGACGGGCTGCGCGGTGATTTTTCACTTGGCCGCTTCCGTCCGTCCTAGCAGAGCCCCGGCTAACTTGGTCCAAAAGGTCGTGACGACCTCCGTACCAGCCTGCGGCACTGGAATCATGCTGCGAGGCTCGGTCCTACATGCAATCGCCTCTGGGCGCATTTGGTTTGCCGTTGGCTGCCCCATACGGAGGGTGACCAACCCGCGTAGTATAATTATTAGGGGCTGCAGCAGATGACCTATGACCTCTCCCAGCAGTTTGTTGTGGGGATTTCCTCAAGTGCGCTTTTTGACTTGAAGGAAGAAGCCCGCATTTTTCGCGAAGACGGACTTCAAGCCTTCATCAATTATCAGCGCGAGCGAGAAGATGTTAATCTTTCACCCGGCTCCGCGTTCCCACTTATCAAGGGCTTGCTAAACTTCAATATTGATCCTGAGCGGCCAAAAGTTGAAGTGATTCTGATGTCGCGGAATCATCCCGATGTGAGTCTTCGTGTCTTCAATTCGATTGACCATCACGGGCTTGGAATAAGCCGCGCGTCGCTAACCGGAGGCGATCCCCTAGAACCGTACCTACAGGCCTTTAACGTGAAGCTATTCCTTTCGCAGTCCGCCGCAGACGTTCAAGCTGCTGCCAATCAAGGTGTCGCCGCCAGTCTGATTTACTCGCCTCCCCCCGCACTGGAAACGGCTCCTACGCAGATCAGAGTGGCCTTCGACGGAGACTGCGTGGTGTTCTCAGACGAGGCCCAGAGAATCTTCGATAGGGGCGGGCTTTCAGCCTTCCACGAGTACGAGAAGGCGAACGCAAGAAAAGAGCTTCCTGCTGGACCTTTTGCGCCGCTTCTGCGATTTCTCTCCGAGAATCAAACGGTCGACCCGAAAAAGTCACCGGTCCGCGTTGCACTTATTACCGACCGGAATTCTCCAGCGCACGAGAGAGCCATTAGGACGCTTCGTCGCTGGAACGTCCGAATCGACGAAGCCCACTTCCTCGGCGGGGTTGCGAAGCCAAATTTCCTAACAGCATTTCGCGCTCACATTTTCTTTGATGACAAGGAAGAGTACTGCAAAGCTGCCTCAGTACGGGTGCCCACGGGCCAAGTCTTCATGCCAGCCTCGGCCTCGGGAGAAATTACCGTTAGCTTACGGACCTCCGACGCTTCTTCCGGCGAAAGTCAATTCCTTGTCGTCTGCAGCAAATATCTGGGCGGTGACTTCAATGAATCAGAAGCCGAATTGTCACAGTGGTTCAAGCTCAAGCTCGCTAGCTTGTCCGAGGACGTTCGGGACGATTTCCTTGAGGAACTGGAAGGGAGCGCTCTCGGCACCCCAAAGGGCAAACAGCGAAGATCTGCCGCTCCAAAGGATCAACCCAAAGAAAAGTTGAGAGTCTTTCTCGACAGACTTTTGGCCAAACATAAGGCTAGAAATTTGGGTAGCAGCAATGATTGATGAGCGCTTTGTCCTAGGAAAAGTCGACGCGCTTTTCTCGCACTTCGCGAAGGAGCGCGGTGGTCTCTCCACGCCAGTCGACCCTGTCCAGTTCGCCGATTCATGTGGCGTGCTTAACATCGAATACAGACATATGATCCCGGAAGCCGTACTGACAGCCGTCGAAGGTGGATTCGTGGTTTATCTGCAAGACAACTTCATCCTGCCAAACCGCAACAAGACGCGAGAGCGTTTTAGCCTCGCCCATGAGCTTGCCCACACTTTTTTCTATGACAGGAATCAAGAAGTGCCGAAGCCAATGAAGGGCAGTCCAAGGGGAGAAAAGCTAGAACGTCTTTGTCACCTTGCAGCTAGCGAGATTTTGTTGCCTTCACCACTCCTTAAGAAGGAACTTGAGAAAAGGGGAAAAGTGGAGTCGGCCGAGACCTTGCTCGGTCTCGCAACCCATTTCGAAGTTTCCCTAGAAGTGCTTATGCGTAAGCTTCATGAAAGCCGTCTCTTCCAAGAAGAAGAGTTCGCTGCAGTACTAGTTGATTCCGTCGCAGGCAAGCAAACTATCCGGACAGCGTGTTACGGTTCCATATTGCTTTGTAACGCCGCACAGCCGAAACGAGGCACTGACTTCAAATCTTGGGTTCTCCCTCTCGTGCCTCCGACCGTTGGTCCGGGAGACACAGAGTGGAAGCACCTCACCAAAACAGCTCTGATCTCGGCACGAAAAATCACTCGGTCACATCGCACCTTCATCTTAGACCTTCGCTTCTCTCCGCCCCCACTCCGCGGCGGGAATGAGCTTCTGGTGGCGGAGCATCCCTAGGTCTGCTGGAGTTTGCTGCCAAGTCCGTGAGAGGCTTCCTGAGCGGCGGTTCGTATGATGCCATCCCGCTTGAGGTAAATGCCTACGGACTGGAAGCCTGTTTTGCCGCCGCACCAACGAAGGCTTTCTCTGTACCGGATGAAGTTCAAAAATCGATAGACGCGGGCAGGTTTTAGTATTTCAGCATTGAGAGCCGCACAAATCAGCGGAACCTCGCCAAAATCTTGTCAGTCATCTTCTTCCACGGTGGACGATTGTTCCAACAGGGTTCGCAAAGACCAATCTTGAACCACGGACTGACGGCTCCGTATTGAACATTACCGTGAACTTGCTGCACTGTCACAGGATTCTGAACTGGTTGACCACACGGTTCACCATTTGCATGCCCGCACTTTTCATTGGTACACATGCAGAGGGCCGGAGTTGCCATAGCGTAACGGCTCCTCACCCGTTGAAGGGATTATATCTCACAGAACCACTGCTCGGTTTCTTGCGCTCACTCCGGGGGGCTGTTCTCCATTTTCCATCATTTTCCAATTAGGGCGTTCCGCAAATCGACAAAAAGCCGCCAATCCAGCGTGTTTTTGAGTTATATTGCAAGCTTCCGAAGCTTCGGACGTGGGTTCGATTCCCATCGCCCGCTCCAGATTCTAAAAGACTTAGGCCGCTGCCTCATTTTCCATTTTTTCCAAATCCACCCAAATCGATGCCTTTTTTCGAGAAACGGCGGTTGTGCTTTTTCGGTCGAATCTCGTAAGCGTTGCAAACAAGCGAGTTAAGCAGATTCTTCGAGGATTCGATCCCTGGTCGTCGTCTAGATCAGAAGCCCGCGAGGCTTCAGATGTGGGGTTCGATACGAAATACCTCCTGCATCGCACCAGGAGGTCGCCGACTCAAGTCCACGCTTCGTACTGAAGCGGCCAGCAGCGGGCAGTCGGGATAGTTGCCTGACGAGCTACCAGGCTGCTCCACCCCGCTCCCTGATATTCGCGACTTGCCGCTCTTCTGCGCTTTTTAGGTGCCCGTTAAGTGCCCAAAATTCTGGCGCTCTGACGTTCGAATTGCTCCATGATGTATTGGAATGGTGCGACGGTCTAGGAAACCGTCGTTTCGGATTTGAGAAGCCATTTTCCAGACCTCGCTAATGACCGCAGCGCTGGTCACCGACGGTCGCTCCTTTCGTATTTTCCTCAAACTGAAGACGCAGCCGTTCACGAAATAATCTCGGCAAAACATTCGACTGTTAACTACACAACCGAACATCATAAGTCCTTGTTTTGGCGTCGATTTCTCTGCCCCCCATGACTTCTACGCCAAAGTCCTGCACGACAAGCACAGTAGGCTCTTGTCATAGTGACAAGAGCAAGCTTGCTGCTAACGAACGTCCCACTTCAGCGGCAAGGGCACAGATGTTCTGGGCATTAGATCAAGGTGTCGATGGTGCCGGAGCTGGACGAGCCGTACGGATTCGACTAACGATGTCGATTGCCAATCGCTGCGCCGCTGCGGGACCGTCAATTGCCGTTACTTTCCCCGTGCCAAGGACCATACCCGTTTTCGGGCTGATCATTTTGAAGATCCAGTCATACGTCAGGAAGGGTCTAGTGACATCGATATAGATGTCCGCCTCATTGCGGTCATCAACTATACGAATTCCCCACTCGCGTATCTCGGGACGAGTGTATAGCGCATCCTGCAGTAAGTTACCCTTCATCCAGATGGTGTGCGATTCCACAAATATCGATTGAGCTGTGCGCACGATTTCATCTGGAGCGTTTCCCGCGCCGCGAAGCGCGGTGCTGGTCCCCGTGGATACTCCGGTTGGCTTGTCCAGTTCTCCGTGCGGCAGCATCACGGCAGCAGCAAGTTGTTCCACGATGGCTGCCGCCAGTTTTGGCCCCGCGTCGAATTCATCCGTTCCTTCAACCATCCCTGAAGCGAGTGTCAACGACTTTGGCTGATAGACTATCGCGTAGGTCCAGTCAAAGGTCATAACAGGCCGGTCGACAATGATCGCGACATCGGCAGTTTGCCCGTAATCAGCGAAGCGCAACCCCAGTTGCGGAAACATGGGCGTCTTGTGAATATCATCCTGCAGCCGCTCGCGGCGCAGATAAATCGTTTTGGAATGCACCGATATAGAGTGAATTTGCCGCTGTTCTGGACGAGGTAAAGTCAGACCAGGAGGAGCCACTGGTGCTGCAGGAGGGTTGGAAGGAGCCGCCGCAGCAGACGTGGCTTTGGCTCCGAATGCTTGCAGACGCGCGCCCGAGTCAAACCGCGTTCCGCCGGAGGCATTCCCAAGACCAGCGATGCTGTCGATAGGCACGGCAAAATTGACGTTCTGGCCAACGCTGAGTGAGCCGACGACTATTCCGAGTATCCTAGCCTCGGTATCCACTAACACCCCGCCGCTGGATCCCGGCGACAACGGAGCGGTGAACTGCAGAATCCGGTAACCACTACCGGCCCCGGGCACATCGTCAGCCATGCGCGTGGCGCTCAGGATGCCCGAGGATGCAGTCCAAGGTAAACCGACAGCGTTCGACACAACAAAAACCGTTGCGCCGGACGCCGCGTTAGCGGAGTTACCCATAGGCAGTACCGGAAGGCCTGTCGCGGCGATACGCAGTGCCGCAACGTCGCGCCGTTCATCGGACGCGATCAATTCAACCTGGTCGTAGATTTCGCCGCTCTTGAGCCGCACCTGAACTTCGCGCATCCCTCTCACAACATGGTTGGCAGTGAGGATCACGCCATCACTTCGAATAATCACGCCGGAGGCTACGCCCGCAACTTGGCCGTCACCTTTGCCGACCAGAATGGATACAGCTGAAGGCGAAACTCGCTCGACGACCTGATCTCCGGAGAGCGCTAGGGGAGTTCCGCCCTGGCCCATCAAGTTCGATGTGGACATCCCGCAGAAAATCGCGATGGCTAACAAGTGGACAAGTCGCATGGCCCCTCCTTCCTCGTGCGATACTTTGCGATCAGCCGGTGGAACTCGTTACACCGCGCTGGTCAAAGATTCGAGTGAGTTTCGTGGTTTCTGAACTGGAGTTGCTTCTCGGCTTTTTGTTGCCCGAGTATACACCTGTTGGGCTCCAGCGCGACTTCCGTCACGAGTTCACGATCAGACGCAGCTGTGGTGACACGATTGTTCACCGAACGGCTAAGACTTTCCACCAGAACTCCCTTCCTTGCTTGGCACCATAGGCCACTTTGCTGCCGTCTGAACTGAAGTAAGGACTAAAGACGTCATCGAACTCCGGGCCGAGCTTTTCGCCAACCACGATCAACCACTTTTTGTCGCGTCGAGCACGATACGCGACAGTAGCTCCATTGGGACCGAAGACAGGCTCTCTTACTTCGTCAAACTCGGGGCCTCTTTTGTCGCCGAGGACAATAAATTGCTTTTCGGCTTGCTTGGCCTGATAGGCGATGGTGTGACTGTCCGGACTAAAGACAGGGCTTTTAACATCATCAAACTCGGGACCTTTTTTGTCGCCGAGGACGATGAACTCCTTTTCGCCTACTTTGGCCAAGTAGGCACTGTTGGTCCCGTCGGGACTGAAGACTGGTTCGCCCACAAAGTCAAACTTCGGGCCTTTCTTATTCCCAACGACCACGAATCCATGCTTGGGCCGGTTGTCGGGAAGGAAGTCTGCACTTCGCAGAACGGGATAAGCGACTGTGGTCCCATCTGGGCTGAAAACGGGAATCCCAACCCAGGCAAACCCAACAACCCGACCCAACACATTCTCGGCACCCTTCGTTTTATCTCCAACGACAGCGATCTCCCTGGTGTTCGGCTCTTGACCAAGGAGGGTCGCTTGATAAGCGACCATGGTTCCGGCAGGGTTGAAGACGGGAAAGCGGACGCGTTCAAAATTCGCCCCCCTTTTTATCGCCAATGACGATGAACATCCTCCGATGGGTCTTGATGCCCCCCCAATGAACTTCTTCCTTCGGTTCGCCGGCTGCATACGCAAGGGTGGTTCCGTCTGGGCTAAAAACTGGTTGCCATACCCAGTCAAATTCGGGGCCGTACTTGACGGTGACAGGAGCGGGATCACCCCAGTCACCTTGGAGGATCGCGACGGTTTCTTTCTTTTTATCCTCGCGGAAGGAAATGTAAGCCACCTTCTTGCTGTCCAAGCTGAAGACGGGAGGCGAAAGGAAGCTGAGCCCCGCCCCCAGGAGGTGATTTGATTCCCCTAGATCAATACTTTCGCCTTGCTGAAGCGGAATGGTCTTGTTACCTAAGACGAGAAATGTTTTCCTGCCCGCCGCCTGAGACTCCTCGGCAACGTATCCTATCGTGCTTCGATCGGGGCTCTGAAAAAGGAACCTGATTTTGTCAAACTCCGGGCCCTTCTTGTTGTCGATAACAACAAATAGTTTGCCATTCTGGCGCGCCACGAACGCCCACTGCGCGGGATTGTCGAGGAGCATTGTGGCGCCCGTAACGGCTGGCGGGTCTTCATATTCCATAGGCATCGTGCCGAGGAGCTTCTCTTCAAATGGCACATGTGTTTCAGGCTTCTTAGGAATTGTTTGGCTAGCGTGCGCGGCCTGGAGCGGCTCTTGCCTAACCTCCTGTCCCCTGAGCCCTGCCAAGTCCGACACCACGAAACAGATCAAAAACAGAACAATTCGTCGCGTCCTCATTTTGAATGCCATGCTGCACCTCCTGCGATTCCTCCTTCACGCCTGAATAGGGCCTGGAGCCACGCGGTAGAACTTGTACCCCTCGCCGCAATACGAGAACGTAGCGGGAGGCATTTCCGTCCTCGCGCCGCGACCGCGGTTCCAGTTCAACGTTTCTTCTGGATTTCTTTGATTAGTCCTTCAACCAGTTTCTCCGCTGCTTCGCGAGTGCCCTTTTCAGTGCTCCCGCCAGTAAGCGCCCAGGTTCCGGCGTACTTACCCTGTTGGTCTGTGCGCAATACTTCCTTGCTGGTTTGCGCATCACGAAAGATAAAGCGCACCTTCACCTTCGTAGCACCGGCTCCGCAACAGAGCTATGCCCGGGCAGATTGGCTGCCTGGGTCGTAGCCAATTATCGTCCCGGATACAATGAGGCGGCCTGGTTCTTCGGGCGTGGAAGCGGCAGTGGTCGCATCTACAGCCGGTTCCGTAGCGTCGATCACTTTTTCGAACAACTTGCTTGCAGCCAGTTTTGCCACCGCGGACTTTTGGATGACGCCTTCAAAGCCCTGCGGAAAACCCTCTTTGGTTGAGAGAGTACCTGCAGCAAACTTTTCCGCGGTGATGACCGTGTAGCCGGCAAATGGGCCCTTGGGTTTCTGCGCTGGCAACAAGGTTGGACTTCCAGCGTTTACCACTAGCAAGGCCACAAACACGATCAAGGTTATGGACCACCATCGATTCATCGGGGCACCTCCACAGTGCATTTATTTCTTCTTACCGGACTCTTCCACTTCGACCTCTAGCTGAAGGCCAGTCTTTTCTTCCAGGTCGGCAATGACTTCTTCAAAACTGTCCTTCGAGAGTTCAAACACAACAATCTGTACCTGGTCGGGTCCGTTGGTCAATTCAAGGCTTAGGAAATGCTTCTTCTTTTTGGCGAGCAGAACAAACAGGCCGCCTACACCCACGGCGGCTGTGGTAGCCACGGTTGCAGCCACGTGTCGCCCGACCTTCTTGCGGTAGACAAGCTTGGTTATTCTCGTGAAAGGAACCTCCCACTTGCTCTTCTCCCAGCGGAAGACCAACGTTGAGGCATCGGACATGTCTAAAATCCCTTGTTGTTCTTCCTGGATGGCCGTGACGGTGCCGCCGAGGTACGTGGCCCTGTCGTCCCTCGCCGCGGCTAGAGGCACACCAGACCCCAACAAGTAAGCCAGGACAACGCATAACACTCTTCTCATCGTCGCGCCCCTAAACCAACAAGCCGAGCTTTTGCCCTCACAATCGGAAAAATAGGGTCCCCCTCTGTTTTGCTAGTTAGCGTCAAGACGAACTACTCATCAGTATTTGTTTATACTGCTGACCAGTATCACGGCGACTATAACGACAACAGCTACGCCCACACCTACACCGAGCAGAATCTTGTCGTTCTTCGACAAACCGGGCCCTCGAATCTTCTGCACGTCACCATAGGGGACGGTGGTGGTCTGACCTGTCTTCTTGTCTGTCACGGTGAAAGACGTTTCTTCAATTTTGCTGACGTAGCCCTTCACCTCAGTCCCGTTCGCCAGCTTCACCTTTACTCGAGATTTTTCACCTGTCCCACGCTTCTGCACTTTCGCCTTGATCTTTGTAGCCTGTGGCGTTTCCTGTGTCTGGACTTGCGAAGTCTCAGTAGTTGGTGGCGCCTGGCCGGCAAATCCGGCACCTTCACATACGAGCAAGCTCATTAGCATTAGGGAAACAAGTTTCATGCGACCTCCTTCACGCCGAGATGCCGGTCGAGGCCTATTGAATCGTTCCTGTTGTGGCCACGGCCATTGGATTTGTACCCGCAGTCGTGGTCCCAATGGATGTCAGACTTCCCGTGGTGACGTTGATGGTGTACGCCGAGATATTGCCGGACAGTGTGTTTACCACATACAAGAACTTTCCTGAGATGTCCACGGCGACAGAGAACGGATCTGTTCCTGTTGGGAAGGGCGAACCGGGTATGGCCGTTAGCGTGCCGCTGCTTGAATCAACTGAGTATGCCGCAACGTCGTTGTTAAATCCGTCAGTCACGTAGGCAAACCTTCCGAAGGGTTCTACGGCAACGCTTACGCCCGCGCCGTTTACTGCTGGTGTGAAGCCGATTGATGTCAGCGCTCCGATGTTAGGATCGATGGAGAACTCCGCCGTCGTGTTTGTACTTTGGTTCGCCACGTAAACAAACCTTCCTGAAGGGTCGACAGCCACGGAGCTGGGCTCAGGTCCGGCCAAGAATGGTGACCCCGAAATCGCAGTTAGCACACCGCTTCCTGGGTCGATGGTGTAGGCAGAAATCCCACTGCCCTGATTCCCTACATAGGCGAATCGGCCTGCTGGGTCCACGGCTACTGCGACAGGCTCCCTTACTGCAGCGAATGGCGATCCCACGATCTGGGTCAGGGCGCCACTGCTCGGATCAATAACGTAGGCCGAAACATTATTGGAAACAAAGTTTGTGACATAGATGAACCTACCGGAGGGGTCCACGGTTAGGCCGGCAGGATTGGACCCGGCCGCAAACGGTGAGCCATTCACTGAGGTAAGAGCACCACTCGTAGCATCAATCGTGTACGCCGAAACGTCGTTGGAACTCCCGTTTGCTACGTAAGCGAATCTAATTGATGGATCAGTCGCGACGGAAAACGGCCCAGTTCCAGTGGCTACGCTCCCTTTGAACGTTAAGGCACCCGAGGCGGCGTCAATGGCGTACGTGGAAGCGACATTGGAGCCGACCACGTAGGCGAATTTTGGGGTGCGGCTAACGGGAGTGTTGCCCGGAGTCAAAGTAAGGGCGACCGGCCCCCAGCCGTCGACGACTGTGCCTGTGTTGTTTAGTGTTCCGTTTGATGAATCAATGCTGTATGTCAATATCGTGTCTCCACTCGCGACGTACGCGAACTTTCCGGAAGGGTCGAGCGCTATTGAGTTGACGGCGTTTCCGGCCGCGACCGTTCCTGTCCCGACGGATGTTAGGACGCCCGTGGTCGCATTGATGGCGTACGTCGAAACGTCGTTGGAACGTTGGTTCGCCGTATAGGCGAATCTGCCTGTAGGATCGATCTCTATCGAACCGGGAACTGACCCTGCCGCGATCGTTCCTGTGGCGGTGAGGAGCCCGCTGGTGGCGTCAATGGTGAACATTGAAACATCATTCGAGCCCGCGTTCGCCACATAGGCAAACCTCCCGTAGGGATCCACGGCCACCGCGTTGGCCCCGCTTCCAGCCCCTACCGTTCCTGTCCCGATTGGTGTTAAGACCCCCGTGGTCCCGTTGATGGCGTACATCGAAACGTTGTTGGAGGCTTGGTTTGCTACATACACGAACCTGCCGGAAGGATCCACCGCAATGGATTCAGGATTCGTTCCTGCAGCTATCGTGCCTGTGGACGTTAAGAGCCCTGTTGCTGCGCTGATGGCATACATCGAAATGTTGTTGGACGATTCATTCGCGGCATAGACGAACTTGCCGGAAGGATCTACAACCGCTGAAAAAGGAAATGTTCCTGCCGCCACTGTCCCTACAGATGTTAAGGCCCCTGTAGTTGCGTTGGTCGAGAAGATCGAGATGTTGTTTGAGGCTCCATTCGCCACATAGGCGAATCTACCGGACGGATCCACTGCCACAGAAATAGGACCGCTGCCAGCTAACACGTAGCCGTTATGCTGCAAGCGGCCAGTGGTAGCATCCACGGTCAGGATGGAAACAGTGCTGGAGCCCTGATTCGCTACGTAGGCGAAACGCGGCAGGAACAAGATGCTGAAGGTCAGCAAATTGGATGCGCCCCCGCCTGGATTAGGATTTGAGACCGAGATTGTGGCCTTTCCGCCTGCGGCAATGTCAGTGGCTGTAATCTGAGCAGTGATCTGCGTGCTGCTGACGAACGCTGTGGGTCGGTTGCTTCCGTTCCACTCCACTGTCGAGGTTGAGACAAAGTTGCTCCCATTCACAGTTAGGGTGAATCCGGCTCCGCCCACAATTACGGTAGCGGGAGAAAGCGAATTTAAGACGGCCACTGGATTGTTGACCGTGAAAGTGGCGGTATTGGAAGAGCCGCCTCCAGGAGCGGGATTGGTGACCTGCACCGGAGCAGTTCCTGCTGTGGCGATGTCCGCCGCCGGGACAGAAGCTGTCACTTGCGTCGCACTCACGAACGAAGTCGTCAGGTTGCTTCCGTTCCAGCTCACGACCGAACTGGACAAGAAGTTGGAACCGTTCACGGTCAGAGTGAAGGCTGCTCCGCCTGCCGTGGCGCTGGCTGGAGAAAGCGTACTGATAGCCGGAGTCGGATTCGGCGGCGGAGGAGGCGGGCTCGAAGAGCCGCCTCCGCAGCCGACACAACTAGCAATGAGGATTCCGGCGACCACGATTCGGGCTAGATATCGGTTATTCTTGCGCGGCATGGCAGTTTCCTTTCTCCGACGATTTGGTTTCGCATTCGGTCTTCGGCGGGACATTACCTGAATCGCGGCCTTTGTCAGCGGACTCCAGCGGCGATTCCAGTGATAATTCCTTCTGTGCCGACGAATTCTTGATGTTGCTCGGGGAAGAAGAGTCGTCAGCTTTGGAGAGCAGCGAACGTTGGTAGAGGATCTTTTTCTCGGGAAAAGCGAAACCGAGAAGTCCTAACGCCGCACCGGCGCCTGCGCCAATTGCTCCGCCTTTGCCGTCGAAGTAATAGCCGTTGGAATTGCGGCAAGTTGAGTAGGTGGTCGTCCCGTTGTAGTAGGTGTCTGTGGGCCCTTTGCAGCGAGAGCCGCCCGCGAGCGAGCCCAAAGCGGATCCCCCTAGCGCAAAAAGGGCGATCCTTTTCGCGCTGGGACGTTTCACGGTTACGGTAACCACGTCGGCGCGCGCGATGGTCTCGGCAACTCCCCCCTTGCGGCGTAGTGTCAGGCCCTGTTCATCAATCGAAACCAACTGGCCCTGAACGGTACCGGACTGAGCGTCTACGACCTCCATCTTGGCGCCTGGCGAAAGCTTCATCAGCTTGTCCCAACTGGTCTCTTGACCCCATGCCGATTCGACGAAGACAAAAAGAAAGGCCATCAGAGCCGAGGCTATGAATTTCATGGCTCCCTCCGTATTGTTTGTGTTTTGGCCCGGGATACTGTGAGGGAGGAGATGCAACCGAACTACCGGAGCGTTGGAGGGAAAATGCGGCAAATCGAAAGGATTTACCACAGCAAGCCCAGTCAGAAGTCGCTGTCGGTCTGCAAGTTCTTGTTGACACCGCAGTCCAAACACTGCACTGAAACCATCGATTTCCATGCTCTCCGAATAAGTTGGCATGAGTTTGCATCTTTTCATCTCCGGCAGGAGGTGAGCCACAGCGATTCACGCCGGCAATCTCCAAGCAGGTGAGAATGTGAGAACGACTCCAAAACCCAAGACCAGGCGCTGGGCACGGCGGTGCGGAACGGAGGCACGTGTTAAGCACCGCCTTGTTCCCAGTTTCCTTCGCGCTTTCGCGCCGCAGGGAATAGCGTCTTGAGCAGGCTGTTAGTACTGCTAGCGAAACCATCGAACGCCTCAGTGATGACTGTCGTAGGATCGGTTACCAATGAGCTCCCTTAATCCGCGTTGCCGCCTGCTAGATCAGACCGCGCCGGCGCAGAGTGTTGATTTGCGCCCGCACGCCGTCAAGGCCGCTATTGCCGTAGATGATGAAGAGCCGCTCTGCGGTCAGAAAAGTGAAGATCGGGTTGCGGAAACCATTGTTGTAAGTGGCGGTTTGGCTTGGGTCGAAGCCGTACTCGGGAGCCAGCGTTTTCAGAACGACCTGGCCAATGCTGACCGCTGGCTCGGTGGCGACGAAGTCGGAGTCTGAGATCGTGTGGAGAGGATACTCCGCCAGAAGGTTCGACTGCGTTGGCGAAGCGGCATTCAATGTCACGTCACCAAGACGACGCAATGGCGGCAGGCGCAGACGCCCCTGCCCATCCCGGGAGAGGTAACCCTGCGCTACGGGGTCGATCTGAGCGATAATGGCCGCCGCGTGCAACCAGTTCACCACCTTGTACTCATTGTCCGGAGTGGTATGCGAGTGGGCGGAGGCTTGAGCGATCACCAAGTCCGGCGGCAAACCACGCTTCATGGCTTCGGCAACACTGAGAATATGATGGCCCCCAGTCTTGGAATTGCCGACTGCGCCGAAATTATCGCTGACGCCGTTGCCGCCAAAACTCAGCTCGAGAAACTCGGTTCCATCGCTGTTCCACTGGAAGACCATCGGCTTGGCCCAATCGTGCCAGATCGGAGCAGCGATCATCACGTCCTCGCTCAGAAGGATGTCGGCGGGTGCCCCGCTTACCAGAGGAGAAGCGTTGCTCGGGTTGATCACCGGGAAGCCGCCTTGGCTATAGCCATAAACACGACGGTAACCATTGGCGAGATTGAGGCCGCTCACATCGTTAAAGGATTCGTGAACCGCCAAACCTCCGGGCCAAGAGTGATGACCGCCAAAAAAGCTGCCCGGAGCGGAGAAAAAGCTTTGAGGCAACTGCGGGCACGTGCTGCCGTCCTGGAGAACTGGGGGAAAGACGCCCGCTTTCAAACCGCCCGGGAACGTGCTGTTGTCGCGAACGTCGATGAGTCCTGCCGCGACCAAGGCTTGCAGGATGGCGTCCTTGTCGGCGTCTTTGAGATTCGCTCGATGGGTCACGCATGTCGTGGGATTCGCGATCGCATCGAGCGTGATGGCTTTGATCGTGGGATTTTCTATGGAGTTGATGCGCCCCAACAAAAACTCCTTCGCCGACTGCACCATAGGCGACTTGCCACTTAGCGCGACAGCGGCTGCGTTTCCGGCGCCGGGTGCCGTTTGATCCGCTGCGCGCGCCGGTTGGGCTGCCAAACCGATGGTGATGCTCAACAGCAAGATGCCGAGGATATATATATGCCGAGTCATACTGAACCTCCGTTAAAAGATTGGCTAGAAGGTGTCGAAAAGATCTTCTTGGCCATGACTTCTACTCGCTTTGTCTTCGTCTATGGTCTTGCTCTCTTTTTCTCCGCGAAACTTCAATCACTGAGCATCCTGCGTTGCGAAGCAAACCTGCCCGCTATACCGGAACACTGTCCCTTTGACCAAATCGACTTCGCCGATGGCGTTCATATCTCCCGTCGCTCCGGCAAATCTGCCCGTGCCGCCCTTAAGGTGAACGGGATAGGTAACGATCGCGAACAGAGTTTGCGAGAGTGGAACGCTTGTAGCGGTCGCCGGATCAAAGAAGAGCGTGTCTCCCGATTCGGTCACCCAGTGATGTTGCACGTGGAGGATCACCGTATTACCTGGACCTGGCTGGGGTGTCCCTAAAAGGGTTCCACTTACGGCCCCTCTCAAGTCTCCCGTTGCCGTGCCCATGGTGGTGTTCTGATCGATTGCGCCGAAGTTGGTTATGATCGCGCCACCAACCGGCGCACAGTGTGAGGAGGACTGCTCCAACTGTGGCTGGGCCGCAGCCGAGTGGCCTCCCTTCGCTCCTGCAAACGCCAGCAGCAAGACTCCTGAAGTAAGAAAGGATGCGACGCCTGCAGCTATAGCCAAAATACGGATTGAGCGTGGTCTCACAGTTCACCTCACGTAGTGAAATGGGCGGCCGTCCTGCCGAACTCTTGTCGTTTGTTTCGTTCGTTCGCCGCTCTCTACTTGCAAAAGCGTCATCTGTTCGCGTTTTGGCTCATGAATTTGCTTTCAGACGTAATTGGACCTTGCCGCGCTGAAAGCCAGGACAGGAAATCCTGCCTTTTCAATGTGTTGACTTCCTAGGACACACGGTCTATCTTCTGTTCCAAAGTCGCTTTCTTCAGCCGGTTAACGTGAATATGACCGGGGTGTCATCCAAGTCTGTCAGCCAGTTGCTGGTGAAATGGAAGCAAGGCGACGAAGAGGCGCTGCGGGCCCTGGTACCTCTCGTCTACGCGGAGTTGCGCCGCCTGGCGCACTATTACCTTCAAGGAGAAAACCCCGGTCACACGCTCGAAAGCACTGCACTCGTGCACGAGGCCTATCTGCGTCTCGCCGAGCGGAGTCCATTACAGCTTCAGAACCGAGCCCACTTCTTTGCCGTGGCGTCGCATCTAATGCGGCAAATCTTGGTGGATTACGCACGCCGCCGCCGCAGGGCCAAGCGGGGTGGCGGCTGCAAATTGACTCTGGACGAAGCCGTTTTTCTTTCTCGGGGCAGGGACGTGGATCTTGTTGCGCTGGACGGCGCCTTGAACGAACTTTCTCGCCTGGACACGCAGCAGAGCAAGATTGTGGAGCTGCGATTTTTCTGTGGCCTCTCGATTGCTGAGACTGCGGGTATCTTGAGCATCTCGCCCGCCACGGTAAAGCGAGAATGGGCGACAGCGCGTGTTTGGCTGCACCGCGAGATGAGCAGGTCGCCACAATGATGACGCCTGAGCGTTGGAATCAAGTTAAATGCGTACTGCAAGAGGCGTTGGAAATCGCGCCCGAGCAGCGCTCCGCTTTTCTTGAGCGCGCTTGCTCCACCGATCACTCGCTTCGCCGCGAAGTCGAATCGCTTCTCTCGTCCAGTAACGAGGTGCGCTCCAGTTTCATGAAGTCTTCTGCAGACGCGGCCTTAAGACTCACCAAAGGAACAAGACTAGGGGACTTCGAGATCGTTTCTTTGATTGGCGCCGGCGGTATGGGCGAAGTCTACCGTGCGCGCGACTGCCGCTTAGAGCGCGACGTAGCCATCAAGGTGCTGCCACGGTTTGTTTCGTTACGCGAGCAGGTGAAGCACGGGCCCATACCTCTCAAGGAAGCAATCGATTACGGATTGCAGATCGCTCGTGGCTTGGCAGCAGCGCACGGAAAAGGGATTGTGCATCGGGACCTCAAGCCGGAGAACCTGTTTATCGTCAGGGATAGCCGAATCAAGATTCTGGATTTTGGCCTGGCGAAGCTGACGCACGCCGAAAGCGAAACTCAAGTTACAGAGCAGACGTTGGACACCGAGCCAGGCGCGGTCCTGGGAACCGTTGGCTACATGTCGCCGGAGCAAGTGCGCGGGCAGGCAGCGGATCATCGCTCGGATATCTTCGCGTTCGGGGCGATCTTGTACGAGATGCTTTCGGGCAAGCGCGCTTTCCAGGGGGAACATTCTGCGGACACGATGAGCGCCATCCTGAAGGAAGATCCCCTCCCACTTTCGGGTTCGGTTCGGGGCATCCCGCCGGCCCTGGAACATGCAGTCAAACGATGTCTGGAAAAAAACGCCGAGCAGCGGTTCCAATCTGCCGAAGAACTCTTGGCGGCTGTACGGGAAATAGGAACGTCGCCTGCGGTAGACGTCGCCATGTCTCGCCACTGGTACGCTCTGCGGTGGCGTGCGCGGGCGTTTGCCCCCCTGATTCTCCTCACGCTGCTTACCGCCGTTATCTGGGGTGCTATGCATTATTGGCCGAACCGAACCCTCAACTTTGCCAAGTCCCCCTCGTTTGAGGTTCGGTCTATCGCTGTTTTGCCGTTGCAAAATCTCTCGGGCGACCCCTCGCAGGAATACCTTGCCGACGGGATGACCGAAGAACTGACTACGGATTTGGCCAAGATCGCACACTTGCGCGTCATCTCTCACACTTCGGTAGCGCAGTACAAAGTGGCCAAGAAGCCGCTGCCGGACATCGCGCGGGAGCTGAATGTAGATGCCGTGGTGGAAGGTTCGGTCATGCGCTCCGGCGACCGCGTCCGGATTACCGCGCAGCTCATCCACGCACCGACAGACCGCCACATGTGGGCTGAAAGTTACGAGCGCGACGAGGGAGAAGTTATGCGGCTGGAGCACCAGGTGGCATTGGCGATTGCCCACGAAGTCAGTTTGCAACTGTCCCCTACCGAGGAGAGCCGCTTGACGAGCAAGAGAGCGACTAATCCGCGAGCTTACGATGCTTATCTCCGTGGTCGTTACTTGTGGAACGAGAGGAATGCGGAAGCCATTACGGAGGCAGTCGGATACTTCGAACAGGCAGTGCGGGAAGAGCCTGATTTCGCGCTCGCCTACTCCGGGTTGTCCGATTGCTATTCTATAAGCTGGGGAGCAAAGCAGGACTTATCCCTGGCGGAAGAGTACGCCCGGAAGGCCCTCGCGCTGGAGCCCGACCTTGTCGAAGGACATACATCGCTCGGAATCGCAGATCTGCGCCTGTACAAATTTGGCGATGCTGAAAAAGAACTGAGACGGGCGCTCGAGTTGAACCCGAACTACGTGATGGCTCACCAGTCCTACGCCAACTACCTGCTAGCCTCCGGTCGTTTACCAGATGCGCTCGCCGAGAACGACCGGGCCCGGCAACTAGACCCATTCTCATTTCCGGTGAACGTCATGCGCGGCGGTATCTTCATCGGTCTGCACCAATACGAACGGGCAGTCGAGCAGATCGAAAACACGGCCGCGATTAGCCCGCAATCTCCGGTTCCCCACGGAGAACTCGCCCGGGTTTATTGGATTGAGCAGAAAGTCCCAGACGCCATAGCCGAAGAACGGAAGGCAGCAACCTTGTCGCACTCTCTGGAACGGTTGCGCGAGCAAGAGGAGGTCGCCGCCGCTTACGCGAAATCTGGCCTTCGTGCTGCCCAGCTCAAAGCTGCGGATTGCAAGCAGAGGGGCTACAAAAGCAATTATGCTGCTCTGGACGTCGCCATTCAGTACGGGATTCTCAGGGATAAGCAAGAAACTCTGGGATGGTTGAATCAATCTTTCCTCAACAGAGACGCCAACCTTCCCGTGTTTCTCAAAACCGCTCCGGAATTCGACTTCGTGCGTTCGGACCTACACTTCCAGGACCTTGTGCGGCGAATCGGCCTTCCCCAATAATCAAACTGCGAATGCCTTCTATCTCACACGCGGATCAATTCAGTGGTTGCCTCGTTGGGCAGTGCCTCGGTGATGCCCTCGGGTTTCCCGTCGAAGGATCTCCGCCGGACATCTGCGCTTCTTATGTGGGGCAGCTACGAACGCTTAACGTGCAGCAAACTCTGTCTACACGTCGTAACTACGCCTGTGGACAGTACACCGACGATTCCCAACTGGCGCGCGAACTCATGGTGAGCTACGCAGAGCTTGGGCGGTTCGACCCGTTCGACTACGCCCGGAGAATCCGATCAATCTTCAGTGAAAATCGCATCGTGGGACGTGGTTTGGCGACCGATGCTGCTGCCCACCGCCTTATGGCAGGTGTCGCCTGGGAAGAGGCTGGCACGCCCTCGCCCCAGGCAGGAACGGAACCGCCATGCGGGCTGGGCCGGTCGGGCTGCTATTCGGGGACGACCCAGAACAGATGATCCGGGCTGCCCACGACCAAGGACGCATCACGCACAAGGATCTTCGTTGCTCTGCGGGATCAGTTGCCATAGCGGGCGCGGTTGCGTTGGCAGCCCGACCCGGCAAGATTGACGTACTGCACTTTGTTCGGCAGCTCGGCGAATGGATGCTAGGGTTCGACGAACACTTTGCCGAGCATGTCCTTCAGCTTACGAGCTGGCTCAAACTTTCACCTCAGGAAGCGGCGCCAAACGATTTCGTGCTGCGCGTCGGCAGACTTTCTAGACGATCGGCGATGGATTTCGCCGTTTGTGATCCCAAGCGTGCTCTGGAGTCGGTGTGCTACTCGACTCGCTTCGGGTGCCCGATAAGTGCCCGAAATTCCGAGAACTTTGGCACGCTCAAACTGCTCCATCTGCTCAGCCAGAACGTGAGCGTAGATGTTCAGGGTGATTGCGACGTGTAGGTCACAAGGGCGCGAATTGCGCAAGCGGCACAGGACAAGAGCATGCATCTGCCGATGACCTGGGGTACGGGACGTTTGCGCTCACCACGAGCGGACCGTTTTCCATTTTCCATTATTTTCCAA
>WNGI01001373.1_pt1 | contig 22231 bp, 19 predicted proteins | sample 5400621 | NCBI WGS metagenome assembly WNGI01 (sample SAMN13153374, study PRJNA577476) | soil metagenome | isolation source: 20 cm soil or saprolite under Garry oak tree replicate 1 | place: USA:California | collected 2016-06-15
ACTGTGACGCCGACGCACGCGATTTCATCCACACCGGAATCGACCGCGCCAACGCCCGAGGCTGGCAAAAAACCAGTTGCCACTTCGACGCCGCGCTTGCGGCTTAACCCGCTATTGACGGGTACGCCCCTTCCGGAGGCGACCGCATCGGCCGAAATCAATTCTCCCGCATCGTCGGTTGCTCCGACTGTTTCGGCCGAGACTGGGTCGCAGGCTCAAAATACCGCCAAACCCGATGCCTCAGCTTCCGCGACCGCGTCATGGATTCGCAGCGCCAGCGGTAAAAAGCGAGCGAAGCCATCCGTTTCGCCGTCTCCGTCGCCTTAAGTTCGTCTCGAGCGACGTGGAGGGATCCCGTTGAAGTTATCTTAAAGCTTACGCGGCGGGATCCCTCGGTCCGAGCCGGACTGGCGGTTGCGCTCGGGATGACGTTTAGCTGTTACCGCGATCTTGTTGCACCGCCAACTGCTGCGCGTATGCCAGGGTGTCGATATTCTCGATCGTCTTGTCACGCCGAATGGCTTTGATCCTGGGAAAACGCAAGGCGAGTCCGCTGGAGTGGCGCGTGCTTGGTTGAATGGAATTGAAGGCAACTTCCAAGACAATATCGGGTTTCACTTCGCGATAGCGCCCGCGCTCAACCAGCGTGTTATCCTTGAAATGCTCGGTCAGCTCGGCGATCTCGGCGTCGGTCAGCCCGCTATAAGCTTTGCCGATTGGTAATAATTCGCCGTTCTTTTCGTCGCGCACTGCAAAGGTATAATCGCTCAGCACGTGATTTCTTTTTCCGTGGCCAAGCTCGGCTGCCACGACCACGACATCGAGCGTCGCCAGCTCCTTCTTCAGCTTGAACCAGAACATCCCGCGTCGTCCCGGCGAATAAAAGCTTTCCGGATCCTTGACCATGAGCCCTTCATTCAAACGCAGCCGTGCGCGTTTGAATTCGTTCTCGATCTCGTTAGCAGAATGGGCTGCCACCACGGACGCGATCTGAAATTTCGATGGCAGCTTTAGACCGCGCAGAAGCTCACGTCGCTCCCGCAGCGCAGTTCTCAACAAGGAACGGCCGTCCAAAAATAATAGATCGAAGGCAACAAATATTACCGGCACGTCGGCCGAAGAAGTCTCAAATAAATCGAGCGCGTCGTTTTTTCGCCCAAGCCGTTTCTGCAAATCGAAGAATGTCAGCTTGCGATCCTCGGCAAACGCGATGATCTCGCCATCCAGAATTACTTCTTCTGAAAATTCGCGCGCCTGTTCGGCGATTTCGGGAAATTGGCCGGTGATACGCTTGAGATCGCGTGAAAAGATTTCCGAGTGTGCCCGACTGGCGTGCAGTTGCGCGCGAATGCCATCGAATTTGTCTTCGACGTATACTGTAGGTGGCGGCGTTTTACCCGCTGGTGTTGTAGCTGCCGCCGTCTCTGGCGGCAGGTTTTTCGGTTCTGCCCCGAAAGCTTTCGGGGCAGCTACATCGACGAATCGTTTCCAGATTGCTTCGGCAGTTGGTTCAGGACTGGCGAGCATGCATTTAATGGGGCGGAAGAGCGAAAGCTCCGCCCGGTGAAGGTCGTTATTTTTTGCCAGAACCGCGGTGTGTCCGATGTCGCCGAGGAGCATGTTCGCTTCCTTCACCTCATCGAGCGGAGCATTGAACGCCTTGGCGATTGCTTCCTCGACCAGGCCCTCGCGTAATCCGATGCGTAGATCGCCGGTGAGAATCTTGACCACATACTGACCTTCCCGCGCGGAGAGGCGGGCCAAGCGATTTTGCAGCGCCTCCTTTTTCGCTACGGGTCCACGCAGTTTCTGGAGTTGTTCAAAAAACTTGTAGGAATCGATGATACCGAAAGGCTCCGGAACGGTACGACCATCGAGTACATCGAACGCAGTTTTACCCGCGTCTCCATGACTGTGGGCAATCCGTCGAAATTCTGCGTCGCTGATCTTTGTCGCGCCGCCAAGGGCACGGTAAATGACGGAGCCACCCACTTGCAGCGTGCGCAGATCGGTTTGCGGAAAAGCATGACCGGTAAAATAAACCGTGGCTATCGCTAGTTGCTCGTCATCGAGCGTCGAGAAATATTCTGCTAACAGACGAACCTTCTCGAGTTTTGCCGGAGTCGCGGCAATCGCCTGGCCAACATTTGCGAACCCGAGAAATTCCGATGGAGCTGGCGTTGTAGCTGCCGCCGTCACTGGGGGCAGACCATTCGATTCTGCGGTTGAGACGGCGACGGCTATATCGGGCGATTGTGCAAGAGAAGTCCCGAAAGTGAGCTCCATCTGATTTTCCTCGGTCAACGCCCACGCCTCGATCCCGCGCGCGCGTAAATCGAGCGCAAATTGCGCGGCAAATCCGTGCAAAGTGAAAACCCGTTTCGGTCCCACCAGCTCGACGTAGCGCAACAGATCATCGTAATCGGCGTGATCGGACAGTGGGAATGCCGCATCGACCTGATAGCGATAAATCGCACTCGGATCGACCGCCCAGCCGCTAATCATGGCTACGCGTTTGCGCGGAATTTTCTCAAGCATGCGCGAGCGATTCGCGCTCGGCGGGCAAATCAGAACTTTGCCGGCGAGATCATTCGGCTGATAGCGAAGGTAATGACAAAATTTCTGGCCGTATTGTTCGTAAATACGAGTCATTTGATAGACCGAACCGTGAAGCATCGGTACGAGATCGGCTCCGGCGAGGGCACAAAGGATTTCCTGCGCTTTGCCCAGCGAATACCCGAGTAGCACCGGAACTTCATCGTTCTCGATCGCGTCGCGGCAAAAAGCGATAATTTGCGCGATCACTTCCTCGGTCGGTGGCAGGCGGTAACGCGGAATGCCATAGGTTGTTTCCATGATCAGGGTGCTGGCCGCCGTCCATTCCGCGAGCTCGGCCGATTGACCCCGGCACAATTTGAAATCGCCGGTGTAAAGCAGCGAATCATTCTCAGTGCGCAAAAAAAGTTGGGCTGAACCAAAAATATGACCGGCCGGAAACAAGGTGACCTGCATTCCCCGAACATCCTTTTCCTGGCCGAACGGCAGGATGATTTCATTGCGCTTTCCCGGAAGGCGCGCTTGCATTAAACGCGCGGTCCGTTCCGAGACGATGATCTCACGATGCGGCGCGATGTGATCGCTATGGGCGTGCGAAACGAAAGCGAAATCCTTGGCTTCCCATGGGTCGAGCCAGAGATTCTGTTGCGGCAAAAAAACGCCGCGCTCGTATCGAACATCGATCACACCGAAATCTAGCTGCCTGGCTTCCGCAGGGAAACCGGCATTCGGCCAGTGTCGTGATTTGAAACGCCAGAAGAGGAACACAGACTTCCCAGTCTGTGCGCCCCGCGGAGTTCTACTCCGCTGAACGTGGCGCTTGCGCGGGTTGCTGAGAGCAGCGGGTTTAGAAACCGCTGGGCGCACAGGCCAGAGGCCCTGTGTTCCTGCCGGCATTCGCTCTGCATTGACAGGGTCGCACGCAGCCGGTTTGATATGGCTAATGCGATTTACCTGCGCAGTCGCGCTTTTGCTCAGCGTGAGCTCTGTCTCGGGGGCCGATATCGAACAAGGGAAATTTCCACTGGCGCTCAATCCCGATTTCCAGTTTCGTAAGGCTAAGATTTACACGCTATCGCAAAACCTTCCCCGTAACAGAGGACAGCGAGGGAACAATCCCTCGAATTTGACGAATAAGGCCAGTATTAAATCGAGTAGCGCGATTGAGGAAGCTTCGCTGAATTTTGAGCGCTCCTATCGAATGTTTGGCGCGGTCACTGCGCTCGATCAACGGCAACGCTTCGGGCAATACTTTGATTTTTTCTGGCGGGCGAAGCGGCCATCGGATGTGACGATCCGGTTTGAATATAAACAAGAGAAACTTCGGGCTTTTGTGCAAGCAAAAGAACAGGCCTACCAGAACGTCCACGGGACGAATCGCAGCGAATTTCGAGTGGTCGGCGACGAGTATTTTGATGACGGGCAGGTCCTCGCCTGGCGTTGTTTACTCATCGAACACGGCCGGATCGTAGCCGAGAAACGCTCTTTCCTATGGGACTAGTCCGTTTGACTGCCGGGGCTAAGTTTCATAACGTTCAATAGTTACTGTGGAATCGTCGATTCAGGTCGGAGTGAGCGGCCCTGCCGTCTGGGTCCGGGTGGAGGGCAAAGGCAATTTTCTGAACAGCGGAAATTTCAAGCAGTTTGCGCGCGAAATGGTCGACCGTGGCTATCGCGAGTTCGTGGTCGATCTTGTCGATTGCGTGATGATGGATTCCACTTTTATGGGAACAATGGCGGGACTGGCCCTGCGATTGAAGGAACTTGGGCAGGGACACCTCCGGGTGGTGCATTGCGGCGAACGCAGCCGCCAATTGCTTTCGGGCCTTGGTCTCGATCAACTTTTTCAAATCTCCAGCAACGGCGCGCGCGCTCCGGAATGCGGCGCACTGGCCACCACAACCCTGGGGAAAAAAGAGCAAGCCAAGGAAATGCTGGCAGCTCACGAAGCGCTGTGTGAAGCGGCGCCGGAAAATCTTTTGCGGTTCAAAGACGTTCTCGACTACCTCAAGCAAGACCTTCACGACAACCCAGTAAAGAAGTAAGTTGGCTGCCGACTTCATGTGGCCGACTCTTCTCTACGCCCTTCTGGCAATTGCGATTTGCGGTTGGATTTTCACTTCCTTCCGCCAGCGACGCAAGGTTCACGCCCTCGAGCGCTCGAAGGAGGAGATCCAGGTCGAAGAAACGCTCGTTTTCGATTTTTTACACGGGCTGGGTGAAGCTTTCCGTGAAACGATCAAGCCGCATGATTTGCATCGGCTGATCGTGGAAGGCGCCACCCGAATTCTCGACGCTCATGGCGGCGCGCTTTATCTCACCGATCGCAGCGGGAACAAGCTTGTGCCGATGTTTCTTTCCAAGGGTTGTCCGCCACTCGTGCCGGTGCCGGGCCACATTTTGCATCAGGCCGCGACTACCCCCGCTGCCTTGGAAGGATTTTTGCGGATGCATAATGTTCCACCGGGCGAAGGTTTGATCGGCAACGTCTGGCAGACAGCGCAACCGGTTTCGCTCGCCGATGTGCGGGACGTGCCGGAATTGGCGCGCTTGCGCGAGACACCTCTCGGAACCGCTTCGCTGATGGCGACGCCCTTGCTTTATGGCAAACAAAACATGGGCGTGCTCGCGGTTGGTAATGGCCCGACGGGCGCGCCATTCACGCCGAGTGATTTTGTCGTCTTCAAATCGATCGCCGAGCAATCCGCCTTCGCCCTCTACAACGCCATCATTTACTCCGAAGCGAATGAAAAAAAGCGGCTCGATCACGATCTCGAAATCGCGCGCGACATTCAGCGAATTCTGCTTCCGGAAAAATCTCCGGCCATTCCCGGTTTCGAAATCGCCGGTCTCAACATTCCGGCGCGTCAGGTCAGCGGCGATTACTTTGACTACATCAGGGTAGACGAACATCGTCTCGGCCTGGCGATCGCGGATGTTTCCGGCAAAGGCGTGCCCGCGTCCTTGATCATGGCGATTTGCCGAAGCGTTTTGCGTAGTCAGGCGCCGCAAAATCCATCGCCGGCGGAGGTTTTAAAGGCAGTCAATCGACAGCTTTATCCTGACATCAAAGAGGACATGTTCATTAGCATGGCATATTTGGTGGTGGACCATTCTAACGGTTCGGTCACGATCGCGCGGGCTGGCCATGATGCGCCGTTGCTCTACCGGCGCACGCAGCAAACGGTCGAACTAATTAAGCCACCTGGAATGGTCGTCGGCATCGACAGTGGCAGTGTGTTCGATCGGATCACCAACGATTTTGCCATTCCGCTCGAGCAGGATGATTGTCTGGTCCTTTATACCGATGGCGTGACAGAAGCTTTGGATACCGAGGGTTTTGAATTCGGCGTTGACCGGATGATTCAATCAGTGCGGGCGAGCGCGGCTCACGGCGCTTCGGCTATCATCACACGATTAATTGATGACGTCCGCAATTTTGTCGGCGCCCATCCGCAGAATGACGACATCACGCTAATTACCATTCGTAAACATGAAAAAGACCAGCCCTGAACCGCGCGAAGAAGACAAAATTCCACCGCCAGTGCCGACGGAAAACAGCTCACCCGATGGAGAAGCTACGGACGATCCAGTTGCGAGTTTGCAAGGCGATCTCGATCGCTTTCGCGACCTGGCGCTGCGAACCCAGGCGGACTTTGAGAATTACAAAAAGCGCGCGGCCCGCGAGCGCGATGAAGGGATTAAATATGCCAATCGTTCGTTGCTCGAGCGCCTGGTCCCGATTGTCGATAATTTCGAGCTCGGACTCTCCGCCGCCCGGGAGGAGGGCAAGCACTCGCCGATTTATTCCGGCATGAATATGGTGCTGAAACAACTTACTGATTTTCTAGCGGACAATGGACTGCAACCAATCGATGCGGTTGGAAAACAGTTTGATCCCAACCTTCACGAGGCGATCGGCCATGAACCAAGCGACGAAATTTCCGAAGGTCGGGTCATCCGACAGACCCGCCGTGGCTATCGCTTGAAAGATCGGCTTTTGCGACCAGCGGCGGTGGTGGTTTCGAGTGGGGCCGGTAGAAGCGGTGATGAGTAAGAGGTTAGAAGTAGAAGTCTGGTCGGCAGAAACCTTGCTTTGATGTCACTATCCGGCTCTCGCTCACCATTCTAAATGCCTACTACCAAACGCGATTATTACGAAGTGCTCGGGGTGGCCCGGGGTGCGCAAGAGGATGAAATCAAGCGCGCCTATCGCAAGCTCGCAGTCAAATTCCACCCGGACAAAAATCCGAATGATCTTCACGCCGAGGAAAAATTTAAGGAGCTGGGCGAAGCCTACGACGTCCTGATCGACGCCGATAAGCGGGCTGCCTATGATCGGTACGGACACGCCGCGTTTTCGCACGGCGGGGGCGGCTTTGGCGGCGGATTCCACGATCCGTTCGATATTTTCCGCGAGGCCTTCGGCGGCGGTGGCGGCGGAATTTTCGAGAGTTTTTTCGGTGGTGGCGGCGCCGGTCGCGCGGACGAACGGCAGCGTGGTTCCGATTTGCGTTACGATATGCAGATCACGCTGGAGGAGGCCGCATTTGGCACGGAGAAAGAAATCGAAATTCGCAAGTTGGACACCTGCGATCAATGCAACGGTAGCGGTGCCGAGCCCGGCTCGCGGTCGATCAATTGTCCAACCTGCGGCGGACGCGGACAGGTGATCAGTTCCCGCGGTTTTTTCCAGGTGTCGCAGACCTGTCCGCGCTGCCGGGGAGTCGGACAAATTATTGAAAAACCATGTCATAAATGCGGCGGCGAAGGGCGGGTCGAAAATTCCAGCCGGATCAAATTGAAAATTCCAGCGGGTATCGGCAGCGGTTCGCGGCTGCGTTCTTCGCGAAATGGCGAAGCCGGCATCCGCGGCGGGCCGCCGGGCGATCTCTACGTCGTGCTTCACATCAAAGAGCACGCGGTGTTTCAGCGCGACGAAGATGATCTCTATTGCGAGGTTCCAATTTCTTTTGCGGTTGCCGCACTCGGCGGCGAGGTCCCGGTGCCGACGCTCGAAGGCAAGGCAAACTTGCGAATCCCTGCCGGAACGCAAAGCAGCCAGGTCTTCAAGTTGCGGGGCAAGGGAATTGCAAACCTCGAGGGCCGTGGACACGGAGATTTACTAGCGCGCGTCATGGTGGAAGTGCCAACGCGATTGAACTCCGAACAACGCCGCAAGCTGGAGGAATTTTCCGCACTTTGCGGTGAGGAAAATACACCGCTGTATCGAAGCTTTTTTGAACGCGCGAAAGATTTCTTTCGCTAGTGCGCTGGTCATCCCGAGCAAGGTCGAGGGATCCCGCTGCGAAAGCTTTAAGGTATCATCACGGGATCGGCTCGACTTCCGTCGAGATGACGGATCAATTTAATGCATCGCTTTTATATCGCCCCGGAAAATTGGAATCCTGACTCGCTCGTTTTGGGCGGGTCGGAAGCGCATCACGCGCGCGATGTGCTTCGCCTGCAGTCTGGTGGGCGAGTAGTTGTGTTCAACGGTCGCGGTCATGAAATCACCGCTGAGATCGCGAGGGTAAATCGCGAGGAGATTCATTTGCGCAAAATGCACGAGGCGCGGGTGCCACCGCTGCCCTGTTGGATCACACTGGGGCAGGCCATTCCGAAAGGGAAGAACATGGATTTGATCGTGCAGAAAGCGGTCGAGATCGGAGCGGCCGAGATCGCGCCGCTTATCTCCGAGCGCACTATCGTTCATCTCGAAGCCAAGGAGGCAGCGCAAAAACAAGCGAAATGGCAACAGGTCGCGATCGAAGCCGCCAAACAATGCGGGCAAAACTGGTTGCCGATCGTGCAACGCCCGAAAACGCCACGCGATTTCTTTCTAACTGTAGAGGCAGGCGTGACGCCTGCACAAGATTCCCGAATGCAGCCGGCATCCGCCTCAGACGGACCGCTACAAAAAACCGGTTCTGAACTTCGTTTGATCGGTTCTCTTCAATCCGACGCGGTGCATTTAAAAATGGTCCTGTCCGATTACGAACGCGAACATCGCGTCCGCCCGACCAGCGTTTTGATGTGCATCGGCCCGGAAGGCGATTTTACCCCGGCGGAGCTCAATCTCGCCCGCAGCAATGGTTGTCGCCCCATCACCCTCGGCCCGATTATTCTGCGAGTGGAAACGGCGGCGATTTACTGCCTGAGCGTGCTCTCCTACGAATTGTTAGCCGCGCCCGCATCCGCCCTGATAGCAAATAACAGATAACTCGGCACTAGCCGACCGAAATAACTATTAATTGTTAACGGATAACCGATGCTTTAGTATCACTTGTGTTAATAGGAAGGAGTGACCCTATGTCGGCTCCCCCGAATAGCAGGTAGGATCCTGGCGAAAATACCGACTAAGTTCGGCGTACAATTGCGGATGCCGGCCGCGGAGCGCGCGCGGACGCTCAAAAAACGCCTCAGTTGCCACGGCGAAGAACTCGACCGGATTTGTCGCACCGTAAGTATCCAGCACGGTGGGTCTACCGGCTTCAACGGCAGCACGGAGAGCTTCGAACTCGCTGCTCATCACCTGCGCCCAGGCTAAGTATTCAGCACGTGTCGCGAGTGCTGGCGCCCCGTCACTGCCGTAGTCTTCAAAGTCGAGCTGATGAGCGAACTCGTGAAGCACCAGGTTCTCGCCGTCGTAAGGGTCTGCAGCACCACGTTTGACTGCGTCCCAAGCCAAGACCAGCGCTCCGAGTCGACGCCCCGTATGACCAAGGCGGCCCTCTTCACCCTCTTGCCAGATGTTGCCTTCAAGATGTCGTTTTTCGTAGGCAACGTAACCCGATGGATAGACAAGGATCGTGGTCAATTGCGGATAGTAATCCGTCTTACGATGCAAAAGGAGGAGACACGCTTGTGCGGCGATCGTAGCTCGAATTTCGTCAGTGAGTTTAAGACCGCCGCAGCCTTCAAACCGTTTCTCGGCCAGGAATATTTGGACATGCCCTAGTAACTCGGTTTGATCTTCGCGCGGGAGGCGTCGGAAAATCGGCATGTTGCGCTCGAGAATGGACCGCCACGCCGGCGGAATGGCTTGGGCACGCAACCGCCGACGTCTGCGTTCTTTGAGAAAACCAAAGATCATATCGGGAACTTAGCTCAGTTGTGGGTTGATAGGAGTCAGTCCTCACTTCTTGCACTTTTGGCTTCAGCAGCGCGCGTCCCTCCAATAACCGTTAGTAAATGTAAGGCGCGGAAAGGGGAAAGGCGTCGCGGATTAGTTCGAAGCTCGGCTGCCCGTCTTCGGCCAATACAATCTCAACGACGTCGAACCGGACCATGATGTCCGGGTGATCCAGCAACTGCAACCAGGCCAACGCGCCGCGTGAAATCAATTTGCGTTTCGCGGCGTTGACCGCTTCAACGGGCCGCCCGAAATCTTCGCGAGTGCGCGTTTTAACTTCGACGAAGACGAGGGTGTCACGATCACGACAAACGATATCGACCTCGCCGCCATGGCGCGCCCGAAAATTGCGGTAAAGAATTTTGTAACCTCCGCGTCGAAGGAAGGTGCACGCCAGCTTTTCCCCGCGCGCACCCAGCCGCAGATGCTCAGATAATTCCTTCGAGCGCGAGAAGCGGCTGCGCCACCGGCTCGAAAGATCGGCGATGGATCGGACAAGGCCCGTGTTCATGAAGTTTGATGAGGTGAAGTTCGGTGCCGTAACCTTTGTGCTGGCCGAAACAATACTTCGGGAATCGCGCACAAAACTCACGCATTAAACAATCCCGTGTCACTTTCGCGATCACGCTCGCGGCCGCGATGGAAAGACTGATGCAATCGCCATCGATGATCGCGGTTTGGGGGAGCGGGAAAGGAGAGACCGGAAGTCCGTCGATGAGCACATGATCGGGCGGCCCGCTCAGCCCGTCGAGGGCGAAGCGCATCGCTTTGTGGGTCGCGCGCAAAATATTAATTTGATCGATCTCGATGGAGTCGACGACGCCAACGCTCCAAAAAATATCCTCACGCGACACCAGCTCCTCATAGATTTCCTGACGCAGGTCGGGCAACAATTGTTTCGAGTCCTTCAATTTCCGGTGCCGGAATTTCTCTGGCAAAATCACAGCCGCGGCCACGACCGGCCCGGCCAGCGCGCCGCGACCCGCTTCATCAATTCCGGCGATGCGAACGATACCAAGGGTGCGCAGTTTTTTTTCGTAACGAAAACCGCAGCGCCGGTACATCGGCCGAAGATTATCCGCAGATTCATTTTCTGCCAATAGCTCGTCATCACGAGCGACAGTCGCTGCCACGCCGTAGCCTTGTGCGAAAGCTGGGAGGGATCCCGTGGTGCAGGCTTAAAGGTATCTTCGCGGCATCCGTCCACTCTGTTCGGGATGACGGTACTTGCGTTTGGCGCGCATCTGCGGAGATTGAGCGCCCGCGAAAAGGAGCTGCCATGAATCGCATCATCGACGCCATCGAGAAAGACCAGTTCAAAACGGAGTTGCCAGCGTTTCGCGTGGGCGACTCTGTCCGTGTCCATACCCGGGTGGTGGAAGGCGACAAAGAACGCATTCAAATTTTCGCCGGCATCGTCATTGGCCGCAAAGGTCGCGGGCTGAACGAGACTTTTACCGTCCGGCGGATTTCCTACGGCGAAGGAGTCGAGCGCGTGTTCCCGTTGCATTCCCCTCGCATTGCGAAAGTCGAAGTGGAAAAAGAAGGCCGCGCCCGCCGGGCCAAACTCAATTATCTCCGCACCCGTAAAGGCAAGGAAGCGACTGCGGTGCGGGAATAGTCTTCAGTCAACCCGGGCAAAACCGCCAGTCCGGCTCGGACCGAGAGATCCTGAGGAAGTTACCTTAAAGATTTCGCGCCGGGATCCCTCGACTCACGGCTCGGGATGACCCGCTATTGTGCTCGGCAACGGCGATCCGCGCGCGGAGGAGCATGAGCATGAGTAGGAGCGCCACCGGGTTTGAACGGTTGTGATCGGCCGCCTGCCAATTATAATCACGCTCCCCACCAGCGCCCGTAGCTCAACTGGATAGAGCGTCAGCCTCCGGAGCTGAAGGTTGCGCGTTCGAGCCGCGCCGGGCGCATGTCGCAGAAGGTGAGAAGTGATGGGTGATTGGTGAGAAGTGAGAAATTTACGCGTCCAACCTCTCACTAATCACTTCTCACCTCTCACCAAAAAATTTCGCGGCGCGAAATTTTAAGCCAGCGCTTCAATCCGGCCGACTAAATCTCTCTTGCTCGTCATGCCAGTGACCTGATCGCGCACCTGCCCGTTCTTGAAGATCAGGAGGGTGGGAATCGCGCGGATGTTGAATTTGAAGGAGAGATTCTGATTCTCGTCGATATTCACCTTACCCACTTTGACGGCGTCCCCTTTTTCGCGCGCGATTTCATCGATGAGGGGCGCGATTAGCTTGCAGGGGCCGCACCATTCCGCCCAGAAATCAACCAGGACGGGCTTGTCGCTGTTGTTTACTTCGCGATCAAAATTCGATTCGGTAAGCGTGATGGTGTTTTCCATCACGAAATATAATTCCAAATCTCAATGATCAAAATGGCGGCTGACACCAATACCAATCCCCAGCAAAGCGGCATTGGGATGGCATTGAGGACCGGCTGTGGGGCTGCAGGGGCGATGGTCACGGGCGCCGTCGGTGGCGCAACTGGTGTGGCTGTCGCGGTAATGAGCGGCTGAGTCTTTGACATCCTCGCTGACGCTGGCTTCGGCGGATCGGGTAGCACGCTAATACGTGCCGTTTCCTTGGTCAGAGGAGTTGTGGCCGGAATTGGCCTTGGCGCTGGCGCGGGTGCTGACGCTGCTGCGGTTGTTCCACTCGGCCGAGGCAAAGGTGTTTTGGCAACTGGCGGAAGAGGCGGTGGTGTTGCCGCTGCCGGTGGCGGCGGAGGCAGTACCGTGCGCGGTGCAGGCAATGGGTTCTGCGCCACCGGCGGTCTGGGAATCGGAACGTTGCCGGCTTTTGGCGCCAGTGGCGCCGGTGTTGGCGGAGGTTCCGAAGTGGGCGGTCGCGAAGGAATATTGATTCGAACGGTATCGTCATCCTCTGGCGCGGCGGCGTCGCCACGGCGAGGGGGAAGGGTAATTCGGACCGTTTCTTTTTTTGGTTCGTTCGCTTCAGCCATCGGTCACTTTGACAGGTAGAAAAAGAAGTCTGTCAGAAATTTCGCGTTTTGTCACCCGTCAATTGACGCGCGGACAATAAAAAACCCACGCTATGCTAGGAGATCGTAACCACGGGCGCCTCGAATCTCTCGTGTAATGAATTCGCCGACGGACCCAGGTTGGGACAATATGACACGCGCGTCGACGTCAGGTGCGTCCGCTTCAGTTCGGGCGACGAGCGGTTGGTCGACCAACAATTTTAGTTCGCTTCCGATTTTATCCGCTGCGATTTCATGGGCGATTTTCTGCTGCAAAGTCATGGCGCGACGATGGCGTTCGTTTTTCACCTTCGCCGGTATCTGCCCTGGCATTTTCGCGGCGCGGGATCCTTCCTCCCGCGAATACTTAAAAATGCCAAGGCGCTCAAACCGGGTGCGCTCGATAAAATCCAGCAACGTCTCAAATTCCGTTTCCGTTTCACCAGGGAAACCGACGATGAATGTCGTACGCAGTGCGACTCCTGGAATCCCCGAACGCAATTTCGCGATCACCGTCTCAATATGCGCGCGACCAGTTTCGCGCCGCATCCGGCGAAGCATCGTTTCATCGATGTGCTGCAACGGTATGTCGATGTAACGTGCGACGTGCCGGCACCCAGCGATCGTCTCGATCAGTTCGTCGCTCCAATGCGCGGGATGGGTGTACAACAATCGAATCCAAAATTCGCCGTCGATTTTTTCGATCTCCCGCAGGAGCGAGGCCAGCGTCAGCCCCCGCGCCGAATCGACCGGTTGACGCGGACCGGCTTTTTCCGTCCACAAATCCATCCCGTAATAGGTCGTGTCCTGGCTGATCAAATTGATTTCGCGCACTCCTTCGGCCACAAGCGCGCGAATTTCGGTGAGGACCGATTCTGGGGTGCGGCTGCGGTGACGTCCGCGCATTTGCGGGATGACGCAAAAACTGCACGGATGATTGCATCCCTCGGCGATCTTCAAAAAGGCGGAGTGCGGTGGGGTTAAACGAAAGCGCGGTGTGTCGTAATCAGGAATGTAGGTGGGGCGGGGTGTGACGAAATTCAGCGCCTGCCGATGTTCTTGTAAGACGCGCTCCACAATCGTTCCCAGCTCGCGCACTTGATCGAGTCCAATGAAGGCGTCGATCTCGGGCAACTGCTCGCGCAGCTCTTCCGCAAATCTCTGCGACATACAACCGCTCACGATCAATCTTTGGTTCCTGCCTTTGTGCAGGCCGCGTTGTTGATGCGCTTCTAAAATCGCGTCGATCGATTCTTCTTTAGCCGAATCGATGAAGGCACAGGTATTGATTACGAGCACGTCGGCATCGTCTGCGCTGGAGGTGATTTCCATCCCGCGCTCCAACACGCTGCCGAGCATGATTTCGGCATCCATGAGATTTTTGGCGCAGCCAAGGCTGATCATTCCCACCTTGGGCCGCTGTAGTGGCGGGCGTGCCGCCCGCTCGGGCCGGGGATTTGCAGCCGACACGGCTGCCGCTACAAAGACATTCTTTGCCGGTCTCACTGAGCTGTTATTCGCAAATCGGTGTCGCCGTTGGAGACGATTTTGCCGTTCTTGCGAATCTGGACGGCTTCGCGATCGAGCACGCGCACGCTGAAGCGGTGACCGCGGAATTCGACTGTTCCGTCGGACGGCGAAACCCACCTTTCAAATGCCGGCTTGGTTGGATCGTCGTCGATCGTTACCTGCATGTAAGTCCTTTTTAGTGGTTTGATGTCGATGCGATTCGGGCCCTCGGCATCAATCGTTTCGTTTGCGGCCTCCGCGGCAGCGACTTCATCGGGCCGCACCGGTACCGCCCGTCGAACTTCCGGCTCAACTGCTCGCGGAGCCGGCAAGAGCGGCGTTTCGATCGCAATAGCGGTGGGTATGGGCGTTGCCGCCGGGACCGCGACGGTCGGCGTGCTTTTCGCTGGTGGAGCAGTCGCGGCCACGCGAGCGGGCGATTCAACCGGTAGCGCCCGCGGCGCAACAATCGTGGCCACGGTTGCGCTCGGAGTAGCGCTCGCGGCTGCTTCGGTCGGATGGGGCGCGATTTGATTTAGCTTCGAGATAAAGCGCAGAAACGAGAAACCGGCGACCAGAATCGCAATCCCAATTAGGAAAGGGACCAACGAAGGCCGAGTATTTTCGGTTCGGCGTGCGACCGGGGTTCGCGGTGCCTTGGGCGCCGGCGCGTCTTGCAAATAGGAATAGCCATCGACTGTAAGATGGCCGGAGGTTTCAAAAGCATCGAGGTAAGGCGAAACGTCGACCTCGAGAAATTTGCCGTAAATTTGCAGGAAACCCTTGGCGTAAGCGAGACTGGGAAAGTTCGAAAAATCGTCCGCTTCGATCTCGGCGAGGCGCGATTGTCTAATTCTCGTTAGCCTGGCGGCTTCCTCCAGTGAAAGATTGCGCGCCTTGCGCGCTTCCTGAAATTTTCTGCCTAGTCCTTCGATGGACATTTTGTCTTCTGCCGATTAAACCGCGGCGTCGAGATCGACCAAAATCTCACGCGGCTTCGCGCCTTCGCCGGGACCTAAAATACCGCGCTGCTCGAGAATATCAACGATGCGCGCAGCCCTGGTATACCCAAGTCGAAGCCGGCGCTGCAACAGGGAAGTAGAAGCCTTTTTTTCCTGACGAATAATTTCGAGACATTTCTCGACCAGTTCTTCGTCTTCCTCGGAGACGTCTTCCGCCGGCCCTGCGCCCGACTGCAATCGTTCCTGCATGGCGCTGTCAAAGGCCGGGCCTCCCTGCCCGGAAACAAAATCGACCAGCTCTCGAATCTCATCATCCGTCACCAACACACCTTGGGCGCGGATGAGTCGTGACGTGCTCGGCGGCAGATACAGCATATCGCCCTGGCCGAGCAAACGGTCTGCTCCATTTTCATCAAGAATAACGCGGCTATCGATCTTGCTCGCGACTTGGAAGGCGATGCGGCTTGGAATGTTCGCCTTGATCACGCCGGTAATGACGTCGGCCCGCGGCGTTTGTGTCGCCAGGATGAGATGAATTCCGGCGGCCCGGGCAATGGCAGCCATTCGTGCGATGCTGTTTTCCACGTCGGCTGGTGCGGTCTGCATTAAATCAGCCAGCTCATCGATGATGAGCACGACGTATGGCAGCTTATCGGGAATAATCAGTTGGTCTTCACGAGGAACGCGGATTGTAGCTGCCCCGAAAGCTTTCGGGGCAGCATCGTCTTCCCTGCCGCCAGAGGCGGCGGCAGCTATTTCATCCAATTCCTTTTGTGTCTTCTTAGGTGGTCGGGCGTTGAAACTGGTAATGTTTCGCACGCCGACGCGCGCAAAAATCTTATAACGCCGATCGATTTCGTCGCTTAACCACCGCAAAGCGATCAATACCTTTTTCGGATCCGTCACCACCGGAAAAGCGAGGTGCGGCAGTTTTTCGTAGATCTGCATCTCCACCACCTTGGGATCGATCATGATGAAGCGCAGCTCTTCGGGAGTGAAACGAAAGAGGATGCTCGCGATTAGGGCATTGATGCAAACGCTCTTGCCGCTACCGGTCGTTCCGGCAATGAGTAGGTGCGGCATCTGCGCCAAATCTGCAATGATGACGTTCCCGTAAACGTCCTTACCAAGCGCCAGTGGAAGCTTGCACCGCTTTTTCGCTTCTTCCCAATCGGTCGATTGCATTAATTCGCGCAAGGTCACTTTGATCTTGCGCGTGTTGGCGATCTCGATCCCAACCGTGTCTTTCCCGGGAATCGGCGCCAGAATGTTGATGCGTTCCGCTCGAGTCGCGCGCGCGAGATCGCGTTCAAGCGACACGATTTTGTCTACCCGCACGCCTTTCGCCGGATAAACTTCGTAACGCGTGATCGTCGGTCCCTTGGTAATGTCGCCGGCGGCCACGGCAATGCCGAATTGTCCCAGCGTTTCGATCAACACCTCCTGCACCTGCTCGAGTTAGGCCGAGTCCGCCCCGCCCCGGCCTTCAGGGTCATGTTCGTCCAGCAAATCGATACTCGGAAGAAGGTAAGGTTCCGCGTCGAATTTTCGCGCCTCGGCCAGCGCAATCGCCGGTTTCGATTTCGTTTGATGTAACTCCGCAAGCGAGGGTTTTTTGCGCTGCGGCATAAGTGCTCCCTCTGGTAGCGCCGTGGTGTCGACTACTTTCGGTTTCGGGCGGCCGGCCAGTTCTTCCCGCGGCATCAACATCCCTTCTGGAACGGGCGCGCCTTTTTTCTTCAGTTGTTTTTCAAGCGATCGAGTTTGTTTTGCCAGCTCGCGCTCGCTGATCGCCAGCTGTTCCTTGATGTCGGCACGCCGCATCTCCCGCCGCAGTCGCCATTCGCGAAAACGAGCGACGCCATTACGAATGCCAACGACGGTTTCGCGTACAAGATGGATCGGGCGCAGGCCGGTCATAAGAATGAGCGCGCTCAGATAAATGCCGGCCAGAAGAATCATTGAACCAACATCGCCCATGGCGGTGAGCAAGAGCTTCTTGCCGAAGACATAGCCGATCGAGCCGCCCGGTCCCTGGATATTTAGTTTTTTCCAATCAAAGAAGTAGCGCGTTTGCAATTGCAACAGGCACGCGCCGGAAACGATGAAGAGGACAATCCAGGGCAGACGCGCAATCACCCGCAGACGCGGATAAAAGAGTTTGGCGGCGCCGAAGCCGAGCAGCACCGCGGCGAGGAAATAGGATGCCGCTCCGATGAGCAGATAGAACACGCTCGCGAAAATGGCGCCAAAAGGCCCGATGAAATTTTGTGGCGGCCGGTTTGGCGGCGACAAATAACTCCATGGGACCCACGAGGGGAGATCGCGCGGGCTATAGGAAATCAGCGCGAAGAAGAGCAGGGTGCCGGCGAAAAGTAGAATGATGGCGAAGACTTCATTCCACGCGCTGTTTTTTGCTGAGCGAGCCACCGTGCCGATAGTAAACCCACCAGCGCGCCTTTCAATTTCCTTCGTATTTGATTCCAGCCCTTTCCCGAGCAAGAAGACATCCCTCGTTACGCGGCTATCTTCAAGATTGTCTCTTCCGGGGTGGGATAATAAGGCCGCCTAAAAAGACACTGTTGCCCGTCAGCACCTCCATCCGGGTAGGATTTGGCGCTTCTCAACGAGACTGGTTGAGTTTTGGTTGCGCGACAGCCGGATTACTCGTTAGTGTGTGCCTCCTTACGTCATGGGGCTCGCGTCACGCACAGGCATTTTCTTTATCGGCGCCGCGCTTCTCCTCTCCATTTCCTGTGAAAAACACCGAGTCGGTGAATATCCCGAAGTGCAAAGAGAACTGATGGCAACGGCGAACAATTCGAAACCGAACCCTTCACCGGGCGAATCCCCTATGGCAACACCAGTGAAATTTTTCCCTGAGAAACGACCTTAGCGAGAGAAATTATGGGCAACCAAAAATACCTGACCTCGCCGCCGAAAATCGCGACCATGCCGCCCGGCGTCCCTTACATCGTCGGTAATGAGGCCGCCGAGCGTTTCTCTTATTACGGGATGAATTCCATCCTGACCATCTTCATGACCAAATATCTTTTGGACAAGATGGGTCACTTGAGCGTGATGCCGCCGGCAAAGGCCGAAGCGTGGTATCACACATTTGTTTCCGCGCTCTATTTTCTGCCGATCTTCGGCGCGATCCTCGCCGACGCCGTTTTCGGAAAATTTCGGGTCGTTTTCTGGCTGTCGATTGTCTATTGTTTCGGCCACGTCACGCTGGCACTAATGGGATCGCCCGTCGCGCATGCGATCGAGCCGCGTTACTTACTCGCCGTCGGTCTTCTGATGATCGCGCTCGGCGCCGGCGGAATTAAACCGTGCGTCTCAACAAACGTCGGCGATCAATTCGGGGAATCGAACAAGCATTTGCTGACACGCGTCTTCAACTGGTTTTATTTTTCCATCAATGCCGGCTCGGCCCTCTCGACCCTCCTGATTCCTTGGTTGCTCGAACCCTACAAAGCCGCGCCAGATGGTTTCATCGCCAAACTGTCGCCATCCATGGTCGAGTTTCTTGAGAGTCCGCGCCTTCACAGTCCCGACATCGCCTTCGGACTTCCCGGAGTGTTCATGGCTATCGCCACATTCATCTTTTGGCTTGGTCGCAAAAAATTTGTCCACATTCCGCCGGTCGGCTTACGGACATATGGCCGTGAAATCTTCAACAAAGAGACGGGGAAGATACTGCTAAATATTTTAATTCCAGTTCCCTTTGTTGCGATCTTCTGGGCGTTGTGGCAGCAAAATTTTTCTTCGTGGATTCTTCAGGCGGAGTCGATGGATCGACATCTTTTCGGTATTGAGTGGCTGTCATCGCAAATTCAGACGGTCAATCCGATTTTTATTCTGATCATGCTGCCGCTCTTTTCTTACTGGCTTTATCCCGCGGTTGAGAAGGTTGTTCGTTTGACGCCGCTGCGGAAGATCGGTGCCGGATTGTTTGTCACGGCGGCATCGTTTTTTCTCGTCGCCATGATTCAAACGCGCATCGACGCCGGCGCGCGACCGGGCATAATTTGGCAGGTCTGGGCGTTCGTGATTTTGACCGCAGGCGAAACGCTGGTTTCGCCGACGCACCTCGAGTTCTCCTACACGCAAGGACCGATCAAACTCAAATCACTCGTCATGTGCACGTATTTGTTCGCTGTCTCGCTCGGTAATCAGTTCACCGCCGCAGTCAATTTCTTCATCCAAAATCCTGACGGGACGGTGAAGTTGCAAGGAACCAGTTACTTCATGTTTTTCGTTTGGGTGATGTTAGGTACGGCCGTGCTATTTGCCATCGTCACTCCGTTTTACAAAGGCCGCACCTACTTGCAGGACCAAGCGGATGCTCCCCCTGCGGCTGAACCCGCGATTGGATTTGTGGTCCAGCCGGAGGCATAGGGCAGACGACTTTGGATGAGATTGCCACCGTGCCGATCCTCGCCGGCGGCTCGCCTACCTAATGGCTGCACCCTTCTGAGGAGCGCGTCTACTCCCCGAATTCTAGGGCGCACGCCGGAAAACTGATTATGAATAAAACTAAAACCCTCGTTGTATTGTTATCGTTAGCTATGCCGCTCGCGAAGCTTCGCGCTACTCCGCAGGATGAACAATTCCAACAGATCGCGCACGACTACATCGAAGGCTACCTGACTACTCATCCGGAGAATGCTACTGAGCTGGGAGATCATCGCTTCGACGACAAGCTGACGGATTATTCCGCGGACGCGCGTGCCCAGGAATTGGCGCGGACGAAGCAAACACGGCAGCAACTCGAAGCATTTACCGACCTTTCACAAGTGACCGGCGCAAACAACGTCGATCTTCGTTTGCTTAAGGACAACGTCGACAATGAAATCTTCGGCATCGAAGAACTAAAGGAATGGGAATGGAACCCGCTGGTTTACAATCAAAGTCTGGCCAACAGCATCTATTTGCTGGTGGCGCGCGATTTCGCGCCGGCCGAGCAGCGCATTTCCCGCAGTCATCGCCCAAGCTAAAGCGAACTTAAAACACTCACCCAAAATTTATACCGAGACTGCGATCGAGCAGACCCAGGGCGCAATCTCATTAGTGCGGGAAGGTCTTTCGCCCTTGCTGAATCAGGCGCCGCAGGTGGCAAAGGATCTCGGACCAATCCAGGAAAAAACGGCCAAGGCACTGGAAGATTACAAAACATGGTTGCAAAAAGATTTGCTGCCGCGCGCTGACGGTGATTTTCGCCTCGGCGCTGACAAGTTCCGCAAGAAATTGCGCTTCGCTCTCGCTTCGGATCTATCAATGGAAGAGATCATGCAACGCGCTCAGGCTGATTTGGCGCAAACCCAAAAAGCGATCTACGAAACCGCGCTCCCCCTTTACAAAAAATATTTCCCGAATGCGGGGAAAGCCACGCTAGAAGATAAAAAGAGAGTCACGGCTGCCGTGCTGGACAAGCTGGCCGAGCAGCATCCCGACGACAATACTATCGTTGGCTACGCGCAAAAAATTGTGCGCGAAGCGACCGACTTCACCAAGAAGCACGACGTCGTTACGGTGCCGGAGAAGCCGCTGGGGGTTATTGTTATGCCGGAGTTCAAGCGCGGACAGGGGATTGCCTATTGCGATTCTCCGGGGCCGCTGGAGCAGAATGGCAAAACATTTTTCGCGGTCGAGCCGACCCCGAAAGATTGGAGCACTCAGCGCAAGGAATCCTTCTTCAAGGAATATAACAATTACATGTGCCGTGACCTGACCGTGCATGAAGCGATGCCCGGACATTATTTGCAACTGGCCCATGCCAACGAATTCCGCGCGCCCACCTTGGTTCGTGCCATTTTTCGGAGTGGAACATTCATCGAAGGATGGGCTGTTTATTGCGAACAGATGATGGCAGAGCTGGGCTATGGCGGACCAGAAGTGAAAATGCAACAGTTAAAAATGCGATTGCGCGTGATCTGCAACGCCATCATCGATCAGGGGATTCACGCCAAAAACATGAGCGAAAAGGAAGCGATGGATCTGATGATGAAAGAAGGGTTCCAGCAGGAAGGCGAAGCCGTCGCGAAATGGAAGCGCGCTCGGCTTAGCTCGGCGCAACTATCGACCTACTTCGTCGGTGTGGCCGAGCACCTTGACTTGCGCGATCGTGCCAGAGCGAGAGATGGTACAGCGTTCAACCTCAAGAACTACAACGACACCGTCATCTCCTTTGGCAGCCCGCCAGTGAAATACGTTCGCGAATTGATGGGGCTGTAGAGCGAAGCAGGGAGCACGGAGCTAGGAGCAGGGAGGTCCCAGGTGCACCCCGCTTCTCGATTTAGCGTGACAAAGCTCGCTGTTCCGAAATCATGAATTCATGACTTTCAACAAAAACATCGGAATGCTGCTACTCGCGGTCTATTTGATTCTTGTAGGCCTCATCGGAGTTTTCGGATTCTATTTTGGCGTCATTCCAGGAATCATCGCGCTTGTCGCCGGCATCTTCATCATTCTGGGGCGTTAAAACCGTCATCCCAAGCGGAAGTCGCCTACCACGCCGTAGCGCTATGCGAAGGTTGGGAGAGATCCTGCGGCGTTTCCTTTAAGCCTGTGCCAGGCGATTCTCGACTGCGCTCGGAATGACGGCAATTTGTGGCATGCGTAATCTCGCCACTTGGATGCGGCGTTCCGATGAGAAATACTTCGAGCCGTTTTTCACGAAATATCCTGGCCTCAAAGTTTGGAACGCGACAAAACGCAAGGTCCCTTTCGAACAAATGGATGGGTTATTGCTAACCGGTGGACCCGACGTTACTCCCGAGTTCTTGAATCAGCCTGTTCCCGATCCGTCTGTAATCGAAAAGGATGTGAATCCCGATCGCGATCGCTGGGAACTCGACACAATCAAAAAGGCGATCGAACGCGGGCTTCCGATTTTCGCGATCTGCAAAGGATTGCAAACACTCAATGTCGCGCTCGGCGGCACTCTCCATCTCGACATCACTGGCCATAACCTGCCTGATCAGAAGACGCACGATGTCCAACCGCTCCGATCTGATCGCAAAACGCGCCATCGTTTTGAAAAAGTGAATAGCTCCCATCATCA
>WNGI01001068.1_pt1 | contig 22215 bp, 20 predicted proteins | sample 5400621 | NCBI WGS metagenome assembly WNGI01 (sample SAMN13153374, study PRJNA577476) | soil metagenome | isolation source: 20 cm soil or saprolite under Garry oak tree replicate 1 | place: USA:California | collected 2016-06-15
GACCAGCGGCCAATACCGAAGTACCCATGTTTGGGTAAAAGGTCCGGCAGGATGGCAGCTAGTCTCCAATCAGTTGACGGCCTTGCCGCGGAAATAGCTTTTTCGATACACGAGCATTGCCGCAACGAATTGTCTTGTTGTAGTGGCGGCTGTCTCAGCTGCAGATTGTCCATCGGTGTTAGAGTGCGAAGTCGGGCTTGACGCTGCGACTGCAGCTCTTACGAGCTACTTAGCCAGCCTTAGATATTCACCGGTTGCTTTGGACGTTGCGCGCGCTCTTTTCAAGTCGCGCGCATCAACGTAGATTGCTCTAGGTGACGAGCGCTTCGTCAAGGCGTGCAGAGTGAACTCGAAGAACTTCTTCGCAGAGCTGAAACGGCGCAATGTTTACAAGGTCGCAATCGCCTACGCCGTCATCGCGTGGCTACTTATTCAAGCTGGATCTATCCTGTTCCCGACCTTTGAAGCCCCAGGTTGGGTGATGAAGGTGTTCGTGACGGTCGTAGCCGCCGGATTCGTCATCGCGCTCATCGTCGCGTGGGCTTTCGAGATGACACCACAGGGAATGAAGCGCACCGAGGACCTCGCGCCGGACGAATTCATTCCGCAATGGAGCAAGCGCAAATTCCTTGCGCTGATCGTGACTCTCGCAGTGGTTGCTGCGGGATTGCTTGCTTTTCAAGTATGGCGCACTCAGAGGGCGTCACCAGCCGCAATCGCTCCTGAGAAATCGATCGCCGTATTGCCTTTCGAAAATCGGAGCGAAGACAAGGCGAACGCTTATTTTGCCGACGGCGTTCAGGACGAGATTCTGACGCGCCTGTCAAAGATCGCCGATTTGAAAGTGGCCTCGCGTACTTCGACACAGCATTACAAAAGCATGCCGGAAAACCTGGCTGAGATTGCTAAGCAGCTTGGAGTTGCTCACATCCTGGAAGGCAGCGTCCAAAAGAGTGGCGATGCGGTGCGGGTGAACGTCCAGCTGATCAAAGCAGCTAATGATTCCCAGGTTTGGGCCGAAACGTTCGATCGCAAACTGACCGACATTTTTTCGGTGGAAAGCGACGTGGCCAAAGCGATCGCGGACCAGTTGCGAGCGCATATCACCAGACGGGAGGAGCAAGTCATCGCCGCTAAACCGACCAAGAACATTGAGGCTTATGATGCCTACTTGCGTGGCCGTTATTTTTGGAACAAGCGCACGTCGGACGGAATCAAACACGCGATCGAGCACTTCCAGCAGAGCATCGAGCGCGATCCTGATTTCGCTCTCGGTCACGCCGGCTTAGCGGATTCCTACATTGCCCTGACGTTTTACAATTTCGCCGCGCCGCACGAAACGATGCCAAAGGCAAAAGAATCGGCAATAAAGGCGCTGGCACTGGATAACACACTCGCCGAAGGGCACGCGTCGCTGGCGCATATCTTGATGAATTACGATTGGAACTGGCCGGGCGCGGAAAAAGAGTTCAAGCGCACCATAGAACTCAAGCCAGATTATGCGACGGGCCATCAGTGGTACGCGATTCACTATCTAACGGCTACGGGTCGGTTCGAAGAAGCTGTTCAGGAAATGAAAAGAGCGCTGGAACTCGAGCCGGCATCGCTCGTAATGAACACGTTTATGGGAGCGACCCTCTACTACGCGGGTCGGTACGATGAAGCCATAGATCAATGCCGCAGGACCATAGAGATGGATCCGAACTTCACCGTCGCGCACTGGCACCTTGGTCTGGCTTATGAGCAAAACCAGCTTCTTGATGCAGCCACCGAAGAGTTCAAAAAGGCGATCTCTCTATCAGGAGGCAGTCCGCTAATGAAAGCTGCGCTTGGTCGCGCATATGCGAAGTCGCAGAAGAAGCATGAAGCGAATGACATGCTCAATGAGTTGAATGAGCTTTCGAAGCAACAGTACGTATCGGCCTACGAAGTAGCGACGATCTACGTCGCGCTTGGTAACAACGAACAGGCATTTCAATTGCTGGAACAAGCATACGGGGAGCACTCGTTCCATCTGGTTTATCTGAACGTTTCGCCACAGTTCAAACCCGTCAGGTCGGATCGGAGATTTCAAGATCTGGTGCAACGCATTGGCCTTTCCCGGTAACTCCGCAGAACGCTCGCCTCCTTCTGGCGGACACGCTGCGGAATGATCCTCGCTTCCAAAAATTCACATTCCGAGCACCGAAAGATCTTCGTTAATTCTTCATGTCGGAATTGTTTCCAGATTCCTTGCGTTCCCGATTATTTTTTGCCGATCGATAAACGAGCATTGCTGCGGCGATATCTTCCACGGCCATGCCGAGGGATTTGAAGATCGTCGTTTCATTTGTGCGCGGCGGAACCTTGCCGGCGAGAGCTTCGCCAAGCTCGGCATGAATGTTCGCGCCGGAAAGCATCACATCGCCGGACTCTTTCGTCGCGCCTTCGCGTGAATCGACGAAAACGACGTTGCTCATTGCTTCGTCATCTAGTTCACGCCAGTCGGGGCGACACGCGCCAACGGCATTGACGTGGCAGCCGGGCTTTAGCCACAATCCTTTTAGCACAGGTGTTTTCGAGTTTGTCGCAGTGACAATCACATCTGCACCGCTGATTGCTTGCTCAACAGACGTTGCTGTCGCGCCAATTTCCTTCGCGAATCGCTCCGCATGTTCCTTCGTCGGACTCCAAACACGAATCTCTTCAAAGTTTCGAACCAGTCGCAGAGCTTCCACGTGACTATGCGCCTGCACACCGCTGCCGAGGATCGCGAGAATTGTCGCATCTCTTGGCGCGAGAAGTTTCGTGGCGGCAGCGGAAACCGCAGCCGTTCTCATTTCGGTGATTAAGCGCCCGTCCATAATTGCGAGCGGCCCGCCGGTCTCCGGATCGCAAAGAAAGATCGTCGCCATATGTGTTGGGATTCCGCGCCCTGCATTCGACGGGTAGAACGTCACGGCCTTCAATCCGAGTCCGTCCGGAGTAAGCGCCGGCATTAGACCCAGAAAACCGCCGGGCGGATCGACGTTGATTACCGAGCGAACGGGCTGCGTTACTTTCCCGGAGGAGAAATCGATCAACGCTTTCTCCATCGCGGGAATCAGGTCTGCCATCCGTAAATGCTGCCGGACCTGATCTTCGTTCAGAAAAAGCGGCTGATCAGTTTTCATTTGAAATTCGCAGTTTGAGGTTTCGTCGCGAGTGCGTAGAGAACATTTGTTTCAATGGCTGAAATCTTTTCATCGCGAATAAAATCCAGGTTAGCTTCTTTGACCTTTTGTCGCTCCGCCAGGTTCAGCTGTTGATTGTTCCGCGGTAGCCGGAGCCTAAAACAATTGTCCACCAATCCTCAGCCGATTTAATGGGGTGGAGGCGATTTTCAGCGATGATTTTTGGGGATGCAACGCCAGCTTCGTCGAGAATCTTTCTCAGGCTTGCTTGATTGTCGATTCGATCCCATGGATTGAAGCCTTTGTACCGATCAGGCCGTACAACCTTGATTGAGCACCAGAATGCGTCATTCGCCGGCTCGAACAGATTGCGTCCCCACGTGGTCACAGCCAGTTTGCCGCCTGGTCGGATGTAACTCCAGAGTTCGCTCACAGCCATTGCCATATCAGGCACAAAGAAAATTCCGAACACGCATACGACGGCATCAAAACTTGCGACTGGAAACGTCATCGAGAGCATATCGCCGACTTCGAATTCGATGTTGCCAAGACGCCGTTGAATTGCTTTCGTCCGCGCCGACTCCAAAAGCGCCTTGGCGAGATCAACTCCTATGACTGCTCCCGTCTGCCCCACTGCCTCTGCGGCTGGAAGCGCGGACGCTCCGGCCCCACAACAAACATCGAGCACTCGCGAACCAATCCGGAGTGAAGCCAGTTCGATCGTCTGACGTCCGAAATAGTCCCAGAAGCTGAGTGGCGATGCATCGTAGTAATCTGCCGCCGCGTTGTAGGTAAACGCAGCGCGATCTTGCGCATTCTCCGGGATGTTTGCTTTCATCCTAATTTGGGTGGTATTCGATTGAAGACGCATGGCTGAAAAACTGCAAACGCGCTGTGTGATCGCAGGCGGTGGACCAGCAGGCATCATGGCCGGCTACCTGCTCGCGCGAGCTGGTGTGCCCGTAATCGTTCTGGAAAAGCACGCCGATTTTTTTCGCGATTTTCGTGGCGACACGATCCATCCGTCGACACTGGAATTAATGCGCGAGCTCGGCTTGCTCGATGAATTCCTGAAACAGCCGCACCAAGTAGTGCGGGAGTTACGCGCCGTAGTGAATGGGCAGGTGGTGCCAATCGCAGATTTCACGAAGCTACCCACGCGCTGCAAATTCATCGCTTTCATGCCCCAATGGGATTTTCTGAATTTCCTCTCCAGTCATGCCAGACGTTTTCCAAACTTCCAACTGCACATGGAAACCGAAGTCGTCGATCTGCTCATCGACAACGGCCGGGTTACAGGTGTGCGCGCGAAAACGCCACGTGGCGAGTTGGATGTGCATGCAGACCTCGTCATTGGCGCGGATGGACGGCACTCAATCATTCAATCACGCGCGGGCTTTCAGCGGCGCGAGTTCGGAGTGCCAATTGATGTGCTCTGGATGCGCATCTCCAAAAAGCAGAATGATCCAGAACAGACACTGGGCTTTTTCCAACACGGCAAGCTGCTCGTGCTGCTCGATCGCGGCGATTACTGGCAATGTGGATTCGTTATTCCGAAAGGCGGCTTCGACGAGATCAAAGCACGCGGTCTGCCGCAATTTCAAAATGACATCGTCAGCTTCGCCGGATTTCTAAGAGACCGAGTAGCAGAGTTGGATGAGTGGACAAAGATCAAATTGCTTACCGTGCAAATCAATCGCCTGCGCGATTGGTGCCGCGAAGGCTTACTTTGTATCGGCGATTCTGCGCACGCGATGTCACCCGCTGGCGGCGTAGGAATCAATCTCGCCATTCAGGATGCCGTCGCGACTGCGAATTTGCTTGCGCGAAAGTTGCGAACCGGTCCGGTTTCTGTAGACGATTTGTTGAAAGTGCAGGCGCGCCGCGAATGGCCGACGCGGCTCATTCAGGCAATGCAGGTCTTCATTCATCGTCAGGTCGTCACGGGTCAAATGTCGGACTGGAAGGGCTCGTTGCCCTTTGTGGTTCGCCTGCTGAAATGGTTTCCAGTTCTGCGACAAATTCCCGCCCGCTTCATCGGAATCGGTCCGCGTCCAGAGCACTACTGTAGCCGAGGGCGTTGACCTCGGCCGCACTGGAGCTTGCCACGCATCCGCTTGCCGGGGTCACCGCCCCCGGCTACAACTGCCCGGTGATATAGTTTCAATATCTAAATCCTTCTCCGGCTTGTAGTGCATCTAAGTCGTAATGGCGTTCACAAGAGGCATCTCACATCCGTCTGCTAATTCTTCCGCTTCACGATTGCTGAGTGCGTTGGAATTCTTGTTCGGCGCTTTCATCGTGATAGGCCACAACATTTTTCAAGTCGTGCCGAACGAAGTGATCGTTCTTAGTATCGTTGGCCTGGTTTCGATCCGGCTGCGCGACGGCCGATGGTCGGCGATGGGACTTAAGCGACCTTCATCATGGGGCCGCATCTGTCTAATTGCGCTGGCGGCTGCTGCTCTTCGAATCGTTCTTGGGCAATTCGTAATTGAACCTGTCAGTGCTCTCTTCTGGGCGAAGCCAACCGCGCCAGCATTAGCAAACGAGATTACCGGGAATGCGAAAATGGCGCTGCTTGCTTTGTTGCTGGTGTGGACGTTTGCAGCATTAGGTGAAGAAATCACATACCGTGGATATCTCCTGACGCGTGCAGCTGATGTTGGAAAACGATCGGCATTGGCGTACTGGGTTGGGATTGTGCTCGTTTCAATTTTGTTTGGCTATGGACATTATTACAAAGGCGCATCTGGTATGATTGATTCCGGTGTTGCAGGACTGATCCTGGGAACGGCATAAATGCTGGCTGGCCGCAATCTGTGGGCTAGCATCTTCGCTCACGGATTCATTGACACGTTTGGCGTCATCGACGCCTTTTTCGGATGGTCGAACTAGCTGGATCACTCAATCTTGATGCGATACTGACGGCGCATGAGCGGATTCGGTCGCATATTTGTCGCACGCCGGTGCTACCGAGCTCTCGACTGAACGAGGCAAGCGGGGCGTCGCTATTTTTCAAATGCGAAAATTTTCAGAAGATCGGCGCATTCAAGGCTCGCGGCGCCACCAATGCAATCTTTGCGCTGGACGATGCGACGGCGCAGCGCGGTGTGGCGACCCATTCGTCTGGTAATCATGGTGCAGCAGTGGCACGCGCAGCAAAACTCCGAGGCATTCCGGCGCACATCGTTATGCCGTCGAACTCAGCAACGGTGAAGATCCGCGCGATTGAAAGCTATGGCGCGCAGATCGTCTTTTGCGAACCAACAGAAGAGGCGCGTGAAACGAAGTGCGCAGAGGTGATCAAGGGAACTGGCGCGACGCTGATTCATTCGTTTGAAAACGAAGACGTGATGGCGGGGCAGGGGACAGCTGCACTGGAGTTGCTCGAAGACATTTCCGATCTCGACATCGTAATGTGTCCAGTCGGCGGCGGAGGATTGCTCGCTGGAACGGCGGTCGCTGCGAAATCGATGCAGCCGAATATCAAGGTCATCGCAGTTGAGCCGGCGAATGCTGACGATGCGGCGCAGTCGTTTCGCGCCGGGCGACGGCTCGTGACCGAAAAGAAATTTACGATCGCCGATGGATTGCGAACAAATGTCGGCGAGCCGAATTTTGAGATCATCCAGCGTTACGTGGATGACATTGTCACCGTGAGCGAGGAAGCGATCGTTTTGGCGATGCGCGCGATTTGGGAGACAATGAAGATCATCATTGAGCCATCCGCCTCTGTTCCGTACGCCGCGATTGCCGAACGAGTAATCGACGTCGATGGAAAACGCGTAGGAATTATCCTTACCGGCGGCAATGTCGATCTGGACGCGCTGCCGTGGAACCTGTAGTCAGGAGCGATAATCCCGGACCAACCGGCATCGCCGATGCCGGCTACAACAATTTCCGATCTGGACGCGCCGTGGAATTTGTAGAGGCAGCCGTGCCGGCTGCAGGGGTGCACTACTACCTTGCAGGGGACACGCCTGCCGCTACAACGCAAGCGTTGAATCGGTTGTGAACAGGGAACCGCTGGTCCACTGAAAACCGAAATCTTTATTCATAAGGAGTTTATTCAGGTATGAAAGGGTTAAGTATAATCATAGCGGCATTCATTCTGGTGTTTGGCGCTTTTGCTTCGCGTGGAGCGAACCTCGATGGAATTTCGGCGCAGACCGGAATCCCTGTCGCTACGCTGCAGGGAGAAAGGGCGTCGACCGGACTTGGCTGGGGTGAATTGGAGAATGCGCACCTGCTGGCTAACGCGCTCGCTGCTAATGGGTCTAATCTGACCTTCAACGACCTCGTAGCCATGCATCAAGCTGGGCAGGGCTGGGGCAAAATTGCTCACGATAACGGGCTAAACCTCGGCAGGATTGTGAGCAGTGCGCACCGCTCAAGCCAGGCGACAATGCATGCGCAGAACCTCAGCAAGGTTCATGGCAAGAGCACGGCGACCCATGGCAAGAGCGCCACGGCCCATGGCAAGAGCGCCACGACGGTTCACGGCAAAAGCGCCACGAACATTGGCAGAGGCCACACTTCCAGGATGACTACCACACGAGGTGTCGGCCATGGCTCGAGCCTTAAATTCAGCCACATGGGCTCCCATGGCGTGGGCCATGGTATGGGCGGCATGGGCCATGGACGCGGCCGGTAAAAGAGAAACCGCACTGAATGGTTGAAGCGTTAGACCGCTAAAGCGGGACAGGCAGTTTTAGCCTACTTGGGGGGGAAGAGGGGTGATTTGCGCCAAGCGAGTAGGAGGACGTTTCTAAATCTCTGTCATCGTCCAGAATCTGTCGAAGGCGCTTGGCCAGCTCCGGTCGATAACGCTGTTTCGTGCGGATTTACCCATGCGCTCCCGCAGCGCGGGATTTGTTACCAATGCTCGGATTGCGCGCGCGAAATCTTCCTCGTCGTGTGATTTAGTGATAAGGCCGTTGGCCGTGTCTTGGACTAATTCCTTGGGTCCGCCGGAGTCGGAAACGACTACAGGCAGACCGCACGCTTGCGCTTCGAGAATGACATTGCCGAAGGTGTCGGTTGTGCTGGGGAAGACAAAAATATCCGCGGATGCGTATGCAGCGGCTAATTCATTCCCGGTGAGATAGCCCGTGAAAATGGCTTCGGGCAACGATTTTGCGAATGCTTCCGAATAAGGGCCGTGACCGACCACAAAAAGTTGCATCGGCAACCCCTCGTCGCGCAAACGTCGATAAGCGGCTGCGAGAAGGTCGAGATCTTTCTCCCGTGAGATGCGGCCCACGTACAGGAGGCGTATCTCACCATTGTGCTCGCCGAATTTCTCGAAGAACTCAGGTTCGCGTCGAGCAGGGTGAAATAGCTCGGTATCGAGCCCACGCGGGAGAATTTTCAGTTTTGCTGGGTCAAACCCGTGCTTGATCCAGCTTTGGCGATACTCCTCGGAGTTTACGAACACGGTATCGAGTTGGCCATAGAACCAATGCATGTAACGCCACGCCATGCTCTCAAGAAAGCTGTCCTCGGTAAGAATGCGGATGTACTGGGGAAAATCGGTATGGTAGATGCCGCTCGTTTGCAGGTTGAGCATCTTGGCCGCGAGCAATGCGGTCAATCCAACCGGCCCAGGGGTGCTGATGATGATCTCAGTGAATTTCTCGCGTTGTATGTAATCCAGCATCTGGAGAATCGGCGGGAAGCTCAATTTTTGCAGCTCGTACTCCGGCAATTCAAATTCGCCGATGGGCGGGAAGTTTTTGATTGGGATGTCACTAATTTGCTGGTTGCTACGAGAGGTTACTACGACGAGCTGCTTCCCTGCCGCCGCTCCAGCGGCGGTCATCTTGCGGATTGTCGTGGCCACGCCATTAACGTCTTCGAGCGTGTCAGTGAACCACGCGCGTTTGCGATTTTGCAAAGCGATCGGAACTGTGCCGGTTAGTTCCTTAAAAATAGATCGCAACCATTTTCGAGAGGGCGCCTGACTGTGAAAACCGTAGATGTACGGCGTAAGAATTACGAGGATCGGCGCAATCGCGCTAAGAGCCTGCATGCTCTCGACCATGTTGCCACTGCCGATTTGCTGAACAAATTTGTTGAAGAAACGAAACGCGAGCTGCTCGGCGACCATGTTCGCCATGAGAAATGTGCGACGCTCAGGTTCGCTGACCTTGTCCAAATGCGCAGCGAGTTTCGCCTTTACCTCCGGCCGTGCGAAGTAGCCTGAAAGTTCGTTCCAAAGCGATACATTCGCCGGCTTGACGAATTCGAAAATTTTCCCTGATAAAACGCCTTGGACGATAAACTCCGTTTTCTCTTTTAGAGTGAACTCAGTGGGAGCCCGGCCCTCCATAAACCGTGAAAACATTTTCTCCAGCAGCGCCGCGCCCGGCCCGAGTTTTTCGTGGAAACGGTCCTGGATGAAACAGGCGACGGTATTGTAAAATCCGTGTGACAGAATTAACGGAGTTCCTCCGTAACCTCTCACGCTGCAATCGCCGCTGCGAACAAATTCGAGAAATCTTTCAGCAGAATCCGCAGCAGGCGTTTCCGTGAATGCTGAAGCGACAAACTGCCCGCCGTGATCGTCCGAGCCGCCAACGAAAACTTTTTTCCACGGCTCTGCGTGCGTGGGCGCAAGATTGTGACGATTGGCGAACGCGTCGATTTTGTCCGGCGTCAATTGTTCAAAAAGCGTCTGGGCCAGATCGCTAAGGAGCGCATCCCGCAGCCCGTTGATACCCTCGAAATGCTTAAACAGGAGGATGAGCTGTTCGAGATGGCATGCCTCCAGTTTTCCGTTCACGCTGTAAAGAGGATGCGCAACCGCGTGTGTGACCTGCGCCATTTGCAGATAGCGCTGCAGCTCGATGATGTTATCGCGGACAGCTTCGATGTCGCGATGTTGCTGCTCTGAGATTCCCCAGACCAAGATGTGTAGCTTGCAGGTGTCGTGCGGAAAATACGTCGTCACCTGTTCGCTGATAAAAGTGCGAGGCAGATCTGCAATCTGCAGGCAGCCCTCGATCGTATCGTGATCGGTGATCGTGACGTGATCCATCCCATGCCCAACCAGTTGCTCATACAGCGTCTTTGGATCCGAGTAGCTGTCGGGAAAATCGAAACGACGGAAGAGCCATTCTTCCGAGCGCGCGCTGTAGCGGGAGTGAATATGTAGGTCGCACCTGCTCATATTTCGCTCCCGCGTCGCAACCTTTGTTCGGCGATCCATTCCTGATAGGTCGTCGCCGTGCGTGACTCCACCGATTCTTCGATGAAAGCGGCAATTTGTCTCCAGATTGCTGGATGCGAGTAATCGGACGGATGAATACTTATGCGCAACAGCGAAGAGCCGTTGAGCAGCCTAAAGAGTGTAGCGTTCCAAAAGCGGCTGACGCCGCGTCGCCAGCCATTTCGAACGCTATAAACCAATGTTCTTGCAGGAAACACGCTTCCAGACCTAAGATCGCACACGGCGCGCAGTCGGGTCGTGTATTCCATCTGTGCATCGCGTGCAGCGCGCTCGGCTTCTCCGCCAAGCAACCACGCCGGCGCCACAAAACCCCGCGGCTTCAGGCCATGTGCGCGGAACTCATCTCGTGCCGCGACGATGCGACGCAGAGCTTCGTCATACGTCAGGTCGTAAAACTCTCCCTCGTCCTCGGTGTAGAACCTTGTCAGGAATCGATCGCGCAAATGTTCTTTCGCACGGCGAGGACGTTCGTGGAAGTAACCGTGGATGACGATTTCGTGACCGTCCGCATCCAAACCCCGGAGCCAAGACACAAACTGCCCGTCTCTTGTGAAGAGACCCTCGTGGTGATAATCCGGCACGACAAGAAGAGAACAGACGCGGACACCGCGATTGGCCAACTCTGAGATAATTGTATTTGCGATGGGCTGGGTTGAAGGAGCGACATCATGCAAGGAGATGACGAAAAAATCCCTCGCGGCGCCGGCTGTTGCAACGAGTGGAAGGAACTCCGTTGCCGCAATCGTACTCATTTCGGAATTTTCGGCTCCGAAGCAGCTTTGAACAAGACAAAAGGTGGAACGCGTTGTCCTCAACGCGTTGGCAAATAAACGGCGCTCTGTCTAACATTTCGCGCCTTCGATCGGTTCGCCATCCTCTTCGGAGAAGCCGATCCACCTATCGGGCGCTCATCTTCACGATTTCGCGAAACTCCGACTCCGCCAAAGGCATAACCGACAAACGCGATTGCCGAACCAACGGAATTCCCTTCAGCCGCGGATTGCCTTTGATCGCTCGGAGCGCAACTGGGCATCGAAGTGATTTGATCGGAGCAAGATTGACAGTAGACCAATCGCCTTCCTTCGCGGTAGCATCTGGATAAGCGGTCCGCATCACTTTAGCGATGCCGACTACTGCTTTTTCCTCTCCGCTGTGATAGAACAGGACTTCATCGCCTATGCGCATTTTGCGCAGATTATTTCGCGCCGTGTAATTGCGCACGCCGGTCCAACTTGTCTGGGCTTCCACGACGAAGTCCGACCACGAATACGACGATGGCTCCTGTTTCACCAGCCAGAAGGATTTCATAAATTCCAAATTCCAAGCTCACAACATCCAGAGAAACCTCAAGCGCCAATATTCCGTCGGTTGCCGATGACGTTTGCTAGTTGAAAGTCGCGGGTTCTTTGGAGCTTGATTGCTGGGATTTGGAGCTTTGAAAAACGTCTTTACAAGCGCAACGCCTGCGCAGAAATGACATCATGCGGCGGCTGCCATTTATCACGTTTGAAGGATCGGAAGGATGCGGGAAATCGACGCAGGTACAGAGGCTGGCTGGGCATCTCGACAGCTTGGGCATCGCTTATCTCCTAACGCGCGAACCAGGCGGTACGCCTATTGGTGAAACGATTCGCGAGCTTCTGCAATTTGCTCCGCATAATTCCAGCATGACACCCGAAACCGAGCTGCTTCTCTTTGAGGCCAGCCGTAGTCAGCTCGTACGCGAGACAATAAAGCCGGCGCTTGAACGCGGCACGTGCGTGATCGCAGATCGTTTCTTTGATTCCACAACTGTTTATCAAGGCGCGGCGCGAAACTTGGATAGCGAAATGGTCGAGCGCCTGAATGTATTTGCGGTCGCCGATTGCGTCCCGGACATCACTTTCGTACTCGATGTCGATGCCGCGACGGCGGAATCGCGAATGCAAAAGCCGCGCAGACCGGATCGAATGGAACAAGAACCTGCTGACTTCTACGAACGTGTTCGCCGAGGATATCGAGACCTGGCAAAGCGTGAACCGAATCGCGTTGTATTAATCGACGGTTCGGCCGATCCAGACGAGATCGAGAATCAGATTTGGAAGATCCTCTCCTCGCGCTTTTCCGCGGTGACGGGAAATCCGCAATCCGCAAAAATTGCTCGGCCGGCCCCGGTGCCCGATCCGAAGACTTGAAATGCCTTTTTCGCGCACCACGGCTCTTGAATATTTGCGACGGGCCCACCAACAGAGCCGGCTTGCGCATGCCTATTTGATCACAGGACCGCCCGGCAGCGGCAAACAACTGCTGGCGGCGGACCTCGCGAGTCTGGTTAATGGCACCCCAGCTACAGATGTGTTCTCAGCGAAGGCGCGCGAGATTTTTGTTGCGCGACCCGAATCGAAATCGCGCCGCATCGTTATCGAGCAAATTCGCGATCTTGAGCATGCCCTGCAAATGCGCGCAGTCAATGCGCGGCGCAAAGTGGCGATCGTTCCCGATGCCGACCGGCTTCAGCCACAAGCGGCGAATGCGTTTCTCAAGACTTTGGAAGAACCGCCCAAGGACTCGTTGCTGCTTCTGTTAAGCGCTTTGCCCGAAGCTCTGCCGGAGACAATTCTTTCGCGATGCATCGCGATCCCGCTCGCATTAAACGGGCAACTCCAAAGCAACGACGAAGAAGAGAAGCTGGTGAAGTTGCTACAAGAAGCGTCCCGTCAAAAAAGCTGGACCATTCAGTTTGCCTATCGACTCGCCCAGGAATTTCAGCGTCTGCTCCGTGCGGTGCGAGAAGAGGTGAAGCGCGAAGCAGAAGAGGCATTGAAACGGGAAACAACACGCTACAAGGATGCGACTGATGGCGTCTGGTTAGAAGAACGCGAGGAATACTACAAGGCGCTCACCGAAAGTCTTTACCTGCAACGGCGCACCCGGTTGATCGAGACACTGTTCGCCTGGTGGACTGATGCTCTCAGGGCGAGCAACGGCGTGACGCAGCGTAATTTTCCCAGCGCAAAACAAGAAACGGCCGCATTCGCAGACCGCTTAAGCATCGCCGAAATTTTAAGACGTATTCGTTGTCTGGAAGAATTGCGCGATCATTTGGGTCGAAATGTTCACGAAGCACTCGCAATCGAAGTGGCCTTCCTGACAATCTTCACCGCATAATTTCTGGGGCGCACGCGTCTCGGCGCGGCAGGAAAAGCTTTGCGACTCATGAAAACTTTTAGAGTTGCCAGCACGCGAGAGCCCGCAATGCGGTAGCTTCAGCTAGACGGGTTGACAACCGGCCGTCCAACCTTATCCAGTATGCTCGTATGCGAAATGTTTTTCGATTAGTTTTGCTGTGTGCCAGCGGTCCGCTCTTGCTGCTTACCGGTGGTTGTACAACGGGCCGGGTGGCCGGGGGCGGGCCCTACCACGTAACCGCTTATCGCCCGCACGATCCATCTGCCGTGCGCGTGAAAGTCTCGCTGTCCCAGGAAAATGTTTATGTAATGGAAGGCGATCGTAGCCTGATGGCGGCTGCCATTTCGGTTGGTATGCCTAATAAGCCGACACCGAAAGGCAATTTCACAATCTATTCCAAACAGGAGCACAAGCGTTCGGGATCGTACGGCTTCAGCGTGCAAGGCGATCGCATTGTTCCTTCCACTGGCGGCGGAGGTGGCCGTTACGTCGGCTACCCAATGGGGTACTGGTGCGAGTTTGCTCCTGCGTACGGCTTTCACCAAGGCTTCGTGCATCCCACTCCGCGCACCCACGGTTGTATTCGGTTGAAGGGCGAGGCTGCGGCGAAATTCTTTGCGCTGGTGCGGATCGGGACTCCTGTAAACATCGCTGCCACCCAGCCGGAGGATGCCACGATCGGCCCGAAGGTGCAGCGGGTGGACGACTCGCGCACGCCTGATCCAGACCCACACATTATGGTTTCGGACGCGGCGTTTGAAAAACCGAGCGGACCATTGCTCGAATAGACCGGCTGCGGCCCGTTGCCCCCCCAGCTTGCCTGTGTCATGTTGAGCGAAGCGCATGCCAAGCCGTAGCTTTATGCTACGGTTTGAAAACGTCTCTGGCGTTTGTTTTGGCACTCCATGAACAAAATGAGCCGAGAATTCTTCGCTGCGCTCAGAACGATAACAACGATATGAGCACGAACCTGATTTCCAGCGGCACAACTGCGCGCGAGAAGGTGAATCTCCGCACGCCGGATGTGATGGCGGCGGTGCAGCAACAGGTCGAATCGCACTATCGCAGCGATATCGTCGAGAAAGTGCGCCGTGCCGGTGGAATGATTTCTGCAGGCGAAACAACGGTGCGCCTGGCAAAACAGTTTGGCTTTTGCTACGGAGTCGAGCGAGCCATCGACCTCGCTTATGCGGCGCGGAAAGTCTTCAAAGACCGCCGGCTTTTTATTGTCGGCGAGATCATTCATAACCCGGAGGTCAATCATCAGATCGCCTCGTTAGGCATCAAAAATCTCACCGGTAAAAACAAGCAGGCGGATATCTCTGATCTCGGATCTGAAGACGTTGTGATCGTGCCGGCGTTCGGGACGGAATTATCGATCCAGCAGCAGATCAAAGATCGTGGCTGCCAGATTGTGGATACAACCTGCGGGGACGTGATGAGCGTCTGGAAACGCGTGCGCAAATACGCCAGCGAATCGGCTACTTCAATCATTCACGGCAAAGCCGAGCACGAAGAAACCAAGGCGACTAGTTCGCGTGCGCTCGGCGACGGCAGCGGACATTATCTGGTTGTCTTAACGCTCGAAGATACTGATTACGTCTGTAATTATATCCGGCACGGCGGTGACAAATGGGCTTTCCTGGAAAAATTCGAAGGTGCCCATTCGCCAGGCTTCGACCCTGACGTGCATTTGCAAACTGTCGGCGTGGCTAATCAGACGACAATGCTGCGCGGTGAGACCGAGGAAGTGCAACGGCGAGTTCGACAGGCGATTCTTGATCGCGACGGGCCTGAGCTTGTGGAGAAAAATTTTCGATTCTTCGATACAATCTGTGGTGCGACGCAGGAACGGCAGGATGCGTTGCGCGAACTGCTCAATGTTTCAATGGACCTGCTGTTAGTGGTAGGCGGTTACAATAGCTCAAACACATCGCATCTCGCCGAGATGGGTGAAGAAAAGCTGCCCACCTACTTTGTGCTAAACGCCTCCCGGCTAGTTTCCGCCACTGAGATCAAGCATTACGATTTGCACGAGAAACGCGAAATCGTTTCCCATTTTTGGCTGCCGAACGGGCGGGCCGTCATCGGCATCACCGCGGGCGCGTCTTGTCCGAATAATCTTATAGAAGAGACGCTGATTCGGCTCTTCGAGCTGCGTGGCATCTCGCGTCGGCAACTCGAGCTCGCTGCGTAATCGAGCATCGCGGAAGCCCTTTTCTTACCGCGTGATGTAGCGTGCGCGGTCCTCAGCGCAGTTCGTTCTTGTCCTGAAATTTCTGCTGAGGACAGCGGACACTACAGCGTCAGATCAACCCGCGCATTTCCGGGTCGCGACGCGAACTAAATTGTGAGATATGGCGCGCGCAATCTGGAAAGGCAGTATCAGTTTTGGGCTTGTTAACATTCCGATCGCTCTTTATCCGGCTACACGACGGGAGGAATTCAAGTTTCGTCTGCTGCGCAAGACGGATCTGAGCCCGGTTAATTACAAGCGCGTTGCCGAGAAGGACGGCAAGGAAGTTCCCTGGGACCAGATCGTGAAGGGGTACGAGTACGAAAAGGGGAAATACGTCGTGCTCAAAGATGAGGACTTTCAACGCGTCGATGTCGAAGCCACCCAGACAGTTGACATTCAAGACTTCGTCGAGCTGGATGAGATCGATCCCATTTTCTTTTACAAACCATACTACCTGGAGCCGCAAAAAGGCGGTGACAAAGCCTACGCGCTACTGCGCGACGCGCTTAAGGACAGCAAAAAGGTCGGCGTTGCCAAAGTAGTAATCAAAACGCGGGAATATCTTGCCGGCGTGAAACCCGAAGATGGCGCGCTTGTGTTGGAGCTGATGCACTTTGCTGATGAACTGGCGGATACCACCAAACTGCATATTCCCAAGAAGGTCGAGATTGGCGAACGTGAGATAACTATGGCCAAGTCGCTCATCGATAGCATGAGCTCAAAGTGGAACCCAGAAAAGTACAAGGACGACTATCGCGAAGCGCTCATGGAAGTCATCGAAGAAAAAGTTGAATCCGGCGGAAAAGAAATAGAAGAGAAACCAAAGAAAGCGCCGAAGCCGACCAAGGTGATCGATCTGGTTTCCGTGTTGCAAAAGAGTCTGGAGGAGACCGGCGCAAAGAAAAAAACGGCAGCAAGATCTCGCGGTAAAAAAGCACACCCTGCCAAGAAAGCAGCGTGAGGTGGATCGGCTTCTTTGAAGACGATGTTTAAAAACCGCGGCTACGCCACTGCAAACTAGCAACGCGTTGAGGACGACACGTTCCATCTTCGACATGGCTAGAAGCTTGACACGTCCGCTCGAGATCGTTCAGCCTGACGAGCCATGAACTCTCTGAATCGATTTGCGGATCCGGTTTATTGTTTGATGCGCGTGATCGTTGGGCTGAATTTTGCCAGCCACGGCGGCCAGTTACTCTTCGGAATGTTTGGCGGAATGCCAGGCTCAGATACGCCGCTCCTTCAACTTTGCGGTTGGATCTGCCTGGTCGGCGGATTCTTGGTTGCCTTTGGTCTTCTTACGCGTCTGGCCGCGTTCATCTCCAGCGGCACAATGGCCGTCGCCTATTTCATGGTCCATGCGCCGCGCAGCTTTTTTCCGATCGCAAACAAAGGGGAACTGGCCGTTTTTTATTGCTGGTTCTTCTTCTTTGTAGTCTTCTACGGCCCTGGACGCTGGAGCATCGACGCTTTAATCAAACGTGGGGTGCGACCGGTAGCCGCAGTGTCAACGTGACCTGCGTCTTGTCATTCTGAGCGGAGTCGAGGAATCTCTTGCTGTGAAGCGATTCATCTTCGTCCTGGTTTCCGCCTTCGTTCTGCAATCGCTGTTGGCGCAGGAATACAAAGATTTTGGCAAGGACCGCCTGAATAGTTCGCCGCGCCACGGCGAATGGGTCGATATCAAATCAGGCGACCGCACGGTTAAAGCCTTCGTCGTTTATCCCGAGCGCAAAGACAAAGCGCCAGCCGTGCTGGTCGTTCAGGAAATTTTTGGCCTGACCGATTGGGTTCGAAGCATGTGTGATGAGCTGGCTGAGAATGGCGTCATCGCGATTGCGCCCGATTTTCTCAATGGCCAAAAGTTTGAAGATGCCGATGGAGCGCGCAAAGCGATCTCGGCGGTGACGGAAGAGCAGGTAAAATCGGTACTCGACGCGACGGCGGGTTACGCCCTGAAAATTCCGGCGTGCAATGGCACGCTCGCAGTCTGCGGATTTTGCCGGGGCGGGGGATGGACGTTTACCTACGCGAACGAAAATCCAAGATTGAAAGCGGCGTATTCGTTTTATGGAGCTGCGCCGGATTCCGCCGACAAAGTGAAGAATATTGCGTGCCCAGTTTACGGATTCTACGGCGAGAACGATGAGCGTGTGAATGCCACGATTCCGAAAGCCGAAGAGCTAATGAAAGCAGCTAGCAAAAAATATGAGCCGGTGATCTACAAAGACGCCGGGCACGGCTTTATGCGTTCGGGTGACCCGAGCAATCCAAACTTTCGCGAAGCCGACAAAAAAGCGCGCGACGAAGCTTGGGCGCGCTGGAACACGCTCTTGAAACAGCTTTAGGTCAAGAAAGTGTGAGCGATCTGCTCGAGCATCTGCGCTCCCACAAACCTACATGACTAAGTGCCGCTGATACGCGGTCGATCCATTGCTTTACCCAGGAAGTTGGCTACCGCGACGGCATCAAAATAGAACATTTGTGCGCGCAGAAGCTTCCCTTCGCGGACTTGATAAAGGCTCAGAACCTCTCCATCAAACCGCTCTCCTGCCGGACTTAATCCACGTTGTCGCCAAAGGAGGACAACTTCAGCTTCATTAGCAGCCACAACACGTGGGTCCATCCTGCGCTCTAGCTCAGTCGGCTGAAACGGGTCCCACGTTTCGGTCCAAGTCTTCGATTTGCCTTCGCCGTATGGAAGCGAGGGCGGCCAGTGAATCTCGAAATCCGAATGTAAGAGTTCGGAGAATCGCTGATCGTTTCGCTGCTCAATGGCGTTAAAGACGCTCAGCAGTAGCTTTCTATTTTTTTCAACGCTCATCGTTCGCGTTGTCAATGGTTCGTCCGGTTCTTCTCCGAGTCATTCAACAACACTATTTTTTCACGCCTTCCAATTCATCCGCAAGCGCGCTCGCATCGTAAACTTTGCGTAACGCTTCGATAATCGCGGCAGAATCTACCGATACAGCACGAGCTTGAGTATCGGTGTAGATGCAATCGAGCACCAGTGACTGAATATTGCCGTCAAAAATAATCCCGACGAATTCGTTTGCCTTGTTCACAACCGGACTGCCGCTGTTGCCGCCGATGATGTCGGCGTCGGAAACGAAATCGAAATGTGTTGAAAGATTTAAATTCGCTTTCCTGTCGATCCAACGTTGCGGCAGATCAAAAGGCGGTTTGTTGTTGTGCTCGGCGGAGCGTTGATATAGCCCGGCGAAATCGGTGAACGCGGGGACTTGTTTTCCGTCCTGTTCGTAGCCACGCACGGTCCCGTAGGACAGGCGAAGGGTGAAGGTTGCATCTGGATAACTGCTGGTCCCTTCAATGGCAAAACGCGCTTTCGCAATCTCTGAATATGCCTGCTTTTTGATTTCATCCTGGGCATCGTAAATCTTCCGGGCGTCTCGCGCCGGCCGGTCGATCAGGCGAGCCAAATCTAGCATCGGATCATGCGCAGCCTGCAACGCAGCCGCATCCTTCCCGTAAAGATCTTTACGAACAGCCACGTCCTTGAGTTTTGTGACAGTCACGAGTTCAACTGCACGCGCATGCGGCGATTTTCCGGCAAGTACTTTCTGAACGAGCGGATCGTTTGCGCCAAATTGGGAAGCAAAATCTGTCAGTGAATCACTCAGACGCAAAATCTCATAGTCGTCATAGATTGGCTCGGTCGAAAAGAGTTCCAGCTCCAGGGATTCGCGCGCACTGCCACGAAACGCCGGGATCCGTTCGCCGTTCGGTTTAGCGCGCTCGTCAATCGCGCGAGTCAATAGGCGTGCGTACTTGAAAAGATTGCCAGCAAATGCCTTTGGTCCGCGATAACCAACCGTGACCGGCCGCTCCTGTTCGAGATAGTTGTACAATGGCGCATTTTTCGCGATCTCGGCTTGGGCATGTTTGATTTGGTCGTAAGCAGAGATCGTTGATTTGAATTTGGAATCGCGCGTAATCGCGTCGCGCAACTTTTGCTCGCGCGCTTTGAGCGCCGACCAGATCTGCGGATCAAGCAACCCCGCGAGATAGCCATCGTAGCGTTTGCGATTGTTTTGGTCCCCGAAAAGGTCGTCGCGCGCTTTTCTCGCATTCTCGAATGAGCGCGCACTATAAGACAGTTCCAGCACTTCGCGTCGGTTAAACATACGCAGGACGTATGGCAGGTAGCCATCACGGGTCTCGGTTAGTTCGTCCAACGTGAGTTGCCGATCTGTCTTGCCCGGACTGCCGCTCACGAAAGTCAGTTCGCCGTCGTTTGGTCCGTTCGGGTTGAACTTGAGGAAGTGATCGATCTTTGCCGATTGGCCATTTTCGTAAACGCGAAAGAGGCAGATATCGAGATCGTAACGCGGATATTCGAAATTGTCCGGGTCGCCGCCGAAGAACGCCATTTGTTGCTCAGGCGCGAAGACTAACCGCACATCGTCGTAGCGTTTATAGCGATAAAGATGGTATGCGCCGCCCTGGTAAAGCGTGACCACATCGGATCGCAGCCCAGTTTTATCTTTGCTTTCTTTCTCGATCGCAGCGATCACGGACTTCCGTGCGGTGGAAGCCTGGTCGCTTGTCATTCCGGGTTTCACGGCGGCACTCACGCGCGCCGTCACATCTTCAATCGACATCAGAACATTGAGCTCGAGGTCGGCCGATTTGATTTCGTCAGCCTGCCTTTTCGCATAAAAGCCGTTTCGCAGATAATTGTGCTGCGCGTCACTGATTTTCTGCAATGTGTCGGCTCCGACATGATGGTTCGTGATTACGAGCCCGTTTGCAGAAACGAACGAGCCGCTGCCGCCGGAGTTGAATCGGACGCTGGCCTTTTGCAGATGCTCAAGCCATTGCGGCGTCGGCTCGAACTGATATTTGTCCTTGAGCTGTTTCAGCGGCGGCGCATTGAAAAGCCACATCCCTTCGTCGGCAATTGCAGATGCACTCGTTGCAAGAGTGAGAATGAAGATGGAATTCGGAAAAAACGTGCAAAATGCTTTTGACATGGGCGGACGATAGAGCGCAGGCGTAAGAGCGACAAGTTTGTAGGGGAAGCTGACAGCTTCCCCTACAGCGCTCCCCATGTAGATTGCGGCGATGTTTCGCAACAGGCGTCGTAAAATTGACCGCCTCGATTTTGTCTTGGCGGGCGCGCAAAAATCTGGAACGACGGCGCTGCATTATTTCCTAAGCAGGCATCCCGACATCAACATGGGAGACCAGCAGGAAATCCATTTCTTTGATAACGATGCGCTGTTCGCCTCCGAGCCAGATTACGAGCAACTGCATAAACATTATCGGCTGCTTCCTGTGTCAACGATTGCGGGCGATTGCACTCCCAGCTACATTTATCACGAGCCGGCAGCAGAACGGATCTGGAAATACAATCCAAAAATCAAATTGCTCATTACGCTGCGAAATCCAGTCGAGCGCGCCTTTGCGCATTGGAATATGCAACGATTCAGAGGCCGCGAGCCCCTCGATTTTTTCGACGCGGTGCGAGAAGAACAAACGCGTATCGCGGGCGCGCCGCCGGCCGATGCGCGCCGCTTCGCTTATGTGGATCGCGGCTTTTACGGACGGCAACTGACTCGTCTCTTCAATTTTTTTCGACGCGAGCAGATGAAAGTCGTGAAATTCGAGGACTTCAGGGACAACCAGCGCGAAACGCTCGCCGCCATTTTTTCGTTTCTAGGCCGCAAACCACTGCGTTTAGTGCGTAGCAAAGACAGAAATGTTGTGCCATACGAGCGTGCAATGAATTGGGAAGAGCGAGTTTTTCTCTACAACCTTTTCGCGGAAGACATCGCCACCGTTGAGCGAATGCTCGGATGGAATTGTTCGGATTGGAAGCTCTAGACCAGGCGCTGACCGCGTTCGCACTTATCGAGCCCGGTTACAGCTTTATATTTGTTTAAATCGTGGCCGCTGACTTGGCTCCGCTGCTAGCAACGCTTTCCAGCGAAAGACGCGCGCGCCCTGCGACTCAAAAAAGGCGCGCCATTCGTCGGTAAAAAACGAAGAACCATCTTGTCGCCGATTGAACTCCAAAAGGAGACGCCCGTCAGGCTTGAGAAAACGGGTCCGCACGTCGTTGATGAAAAATTCCCAATCGGCAGACGACCACTCAAGCCATTCACCATTTTCGGCGCGGCGGATGCGATGAAAACAGACGCGGTGCCCAGTCACGAGATCAAACTTCTTTCCCAGATCGGGTAGCGGTATATGTGGATGGATCCGCGCCACAACGCGGCGAACGCCAAAATGCTCGGTTGTGCCACGAAAAAATGGCTCCTCATCAGGATCAAGCCCGAGTGCTTCGTGACCGAATAGCCGGCACAAGTAGAGAAAATAGCCCGGGCCGCAGCCGAGATCGAGAATCTGAAGTGACGGCGAGCGATCAAGCCAAAGATCTTGGATGCGCTTGACATTGA
>WNGI01004234.1_pt1 | contig 22196 bp, 27 predicted proteins | sample 5400621 | NCBI WGS metagenome assembly WNGI01 (sample SAMN13153374, study PRJNA577476) | soil metagenome | isolation source: 20 cm soil or saprolite under Garry oak tree replicate 1 | place: USA:California | collected 2016-06-15
CGACGCAGCATTCACGGTCGCACTCGCCCCGACGAGCGAGCAGACGGTGACGGTCGATTACGCAACCGCCGACGGCAGTGCCCAAGCCGGTAGCGACTACCAGTCGACGACCGGGACGCTGACCTTCCTGCCCGGAGAACAGACGATCGAAGTGCACGTTCCGGTCTTCGGCGACACCGTCTTTGAGCCCGATGAGACGTACCTCGTCAATCTCTCGAACCCGGTTAGCGCTGTCATCGAGGACGGCCAGGGCCTCGGCACGATCCGAAACGACGACGCGCCTCCACCCCCACCACCTCCGCCTCCACCCCCACTTCCGCCGCCACCTCCTCCTCCTCCGCCTCCTCCTCCTCCACCACCACCACCACCACCGTCCCGGCCACCGGCCCAACAACGAGCCCTGTACCAACCTCCGTCGGGAGCGCGCTTGACGGCGCCGCCGATGCTCAAGTGGCGGGGCGTCAAGCGGGCGCGCTTCTACAACGTCCAGCTCTACCGCAAGGGTCGAAAGCTCCTCAGCATCTGGCCCTCGAGGACGAGCCTGAAGCTGCACAAGCGCTGGACCTACCAGGGGCGGAGCTTCCGGATGACCCGCGGCGCCTACACCTGGATCGTCTGGCCGGCGTACGGAAGCCGGAAGCAGCCGCGCTACGGCTCGATGGTCGGCCAGAGCACGTTCAAGATCGCCCCGAAGGGCTAGAGCGCCGCGCGCTCCGCGCTACGCAGGCCGCGCCACGCCCAGACGGAAAGGCCGACGGCGAGCGCGATCGCGAGGGGGAACGCGACGGAGACGTGCTCCGTCGAGCCCGAGATCAGGCTGCGCCCGGCCTCGAGGAACGAGGTCGCCGGGTTGACGCTCGCGACCGAGTGCAGCCAGCCGCTGAGCAGCGCCAGGGGTACGTAGACGGGCGCGAAGAAGAGCGTCAGGAAGACGGGCAGTTGCATGATCGGCCCCGCCTGCACGGTGCGTAGGCGCATCGCGATCCCGCTCGCCCAGAGCGTCCCGGCGAGGTTCACGATCAGCGCGAGCGCGTAGAGCGCGACGAGATCGATCCCGCTCCCGCCGACCTGCATGCCCACGGCGAGCGCGACGATGGTCAGAATCGTCGCCGTCACCGCCCAGCGGCCCGCGGCGGCCAGGGCGTAGCCGGCGACGAGCCCGCTCCGCCTCGGTGCGGCAAGCAGCAACCGCCGCGCGAACCCGTACTCGAAGTCGCGCGCGATGCCGAAGCCGGTGAACACACCGCCGAACGCGGCCGACTGGAGCAGGACGAACACGAACTGAAACGCCGTGTACCCGTTCGGGAAGTCGAAGCCTGGGATGTCCTCGACGCGCGACAGCCCGCCCGCGAACGCCGTGAAGAAGAAGAGCGGGAAGATCATCCCGGGCAGGAACAACGACGGCGTCGTGAACACGTTGTGCAGCACGCGCCACGCGACAGCCAACGCGACGGACCAGAAGCTCCTCATGTCCGAGTCAACCTCAGCTGGAGCGCCCAACTCGCGAGCACCATCGCCGCACCGGCGAGCAGCGCTGCGAAGCCGAATGCGAGCCCGAGCGCCTCCCAGTCCCAGCCCGTGATGATCAGGCTCCGCAGCCCCTCGATCAGGTACGAGATCGGGTTGAACGTCGCCACCGTCCGGAACCAGTCGGCCTCGATCAGGTTCCGCGGCAGGTTCATCGAGGAGAGGAAGAGCCCGACGAAGAGGAGCGGGAAGAGACCCTGCACAGCCTCGCCCGACCCGGTCCGCAGCGCGAAGAACGCGCCCAGCGCTCCGAACGCGATCGCGACTCCGGTCGCGAGGATGATCAGGACGATCCCGCCGACGATTCCCGATTCGAGCCGCACACCGACGATCAGCCCAACGGCCAAGTAGTAGCAGTTCTGGATGAAGGCGAGCACCGCGATTCCGCCGAGCTGTCCGACGATCAGCGCGCCGCCGTGCAGCGGAGTCAGCGCCAGGCGATTCAGAAACCCGGACTGGATGTCGCGCGCGAGATCGGTCCCAGCGTTCATCGTCGCGAAGAGCGCACCCTGGATGAACGGGAAGGCGAGGAAGAACGCGAGGAACGAGTCCGACGGGAAGCCGGGAAGCTTGGTCGCGGGGCTGAGCCCGGCCGAGGTGACCGCGAGCAGCGCGGTCGGGAAGACGAACGGGAAGATGATGTTCGCCGGCTGGCGCGCGGTCCGCACGATCGAGCGGCGCGCGACGTAGCCGACCTGCGCGAGCGCTCTCACGCCTCGACCTCGGTCTCCTCCTCCTCGGCCGCGCCTTCGAGCGAGCGGCCGGTCTTGGCGAGGAAGACGTCGTCGAGGCTCGGCGCGTGCAGCGCGAGGTTCTCGAGCTTGATTCCTTCGGCGTCGAGCGCGCGGACGATGCCGGCGAGGTCACCGACGCCGTGCTCGAGCCGGACGGAGACGCCTTTGGCGGAGCCGCCGGTCGGCTCGCCGAACTGCTCGAGGATGCGCGCGATCGCCTCGGGCGTGGCGCCGTCGGCGGGGATCGCCTCGACCGTCGGCCGCCCGATCTGCGCCTTCAACTGCGCGGGCGTGCCCTCGGCCACGATGTGCCCGTGGTCGATGATCCCGACGCGGTCGGCGAGCGCGTCGGCCTCCTCGAGGTACTGCGTGGTCAGAAAGACGGTGACGCCGTCGTCGCGCGCGAGCCGCGCCACCTCGTTCCAGAGCGCGCTTCGGCTCTGCACGTCGAGCCCGGTCGTGGGCTCGTCCAGGAAGAGGATCGTCGGCCGGTGCGCGAGTGCCAGCGCGAGATCGAGCCTGCGCTTCATCCCGCCCGAGTAGCCGCCGACCTTGCGGTCGGCCGCGAGCGTGAGCCCGACCCGCTCGAGCAGCTCCTGCGAGCGGACGCGGCGCTCGGAGCGGGGGATCCCGTGCAGCGCGCACTGGAGGTTGAGGTGCTCCCGGCCGGTGAGCAGGTTGTCGAGCGCGGCCTCCTGGAGTGCGGCGCCGATCGCGGTCCGCACCTTGGGCCCCTCCTTGACGATGTCGAAGCCGGCCACGCGTGCGGTGCCGGAGGTGGGGGGTAGGAGCGTCGTCAGCATGTGCACCGTTGTCGACTTGCCCGCCCCGTTCGGCCCCAGGAAGCCGAAGATCTCGCCGGGCTCGACTCGGAGGTCGATTCCGTCGACCGCGCGGATGTCGCCCTTGAACGTGCGGACGAGCCCCTCGGCTTCGATTCCGTGCGCTTGCGCCATTCGGCCGACTCTACATGACGATGCTTGAAACGGTCAAATATCGATGGTTGCACAGATCGACTAGTTCAAGTATCATCCCAAGGTGATGGCCGTGATGGCTCCACCGAAGTCCCCGGCCCACGAGGCGCAGCAGCTCTTCTTCGAGATCGGAATGGAGACCCGGAAGCTGGCGGCGGTCAAGCTGGCGGAGCTCGGGCTCACGTTTCCGCTCGCTCATGCGCTGCGTCTGCTCGAGCCGGACCGGCCCCGCCCGATGCGGGAGCTCGCCGACGTGCTCTTCTGTGACGCCTCGAACGTGACCGCGCTCGCGGACCGGCTCGAGGGCAAGGGCCTCGCCCGGCGTCAGCCGGACCCCGGCGATCGGCGCGTGAAGGCGCTTGCGCTGACGGCCGAGGGCAAGCGTCTGCGCGAGCGAGTGTTCGAGGTCATGTCCGAGCCGCCGCCTCCCATCGCGGCGCTGCCGGCCGCAGACCAGCGTGCGCTGCGCGACATCCTGCGCCGCGCGGTCGAGATCCAGCGCCGCGCCTAAGCCGCTACAAGATGATGCTGATGCGCGAGCTCGACCAGTCCGGCCAGCAGCTCGGTCACAGCGGCGCCGATGTTCTCGTCCACCAGCTGCAGGTCCGGGTCGAAGCGTTCCCACGCGATCGGAACCGCGACCTCGGGCTGCTCGAGGACGACCGCACCCGGGAAGAGCAGCGCATCGCGCACCTGCTGTTGCGCTCGCCGCGTCCCCCCGCGGCCGCTCGAGGCGCCCATGATCGCCACCGGCTTCCAGCGCAGCACGGATGCGAGCGCCGGCCGCGAGAGCCAGTCGGTCGCATTCTTCAGCACGCCGGACGTCCCGCGGTTGTACTCAGGAGTTGCGAGCAGGAGCGCGTCGGCCTCCGCGACCGCAGCCCGCAGCTCGGCCACGGGCGCGGGGTCGCCGGCCGACTCGACGTCGTCGTTGTAGAGCGGGATTGCGGCCAGGTCGAAGAGCTCGATCTCCGTGTCGGGCGGAACGAGCTCGGCCGCAGCCCGCAGAAGCGCCGTGTTGTAGGAGCGCTCCCGCAGGCTGCCGGAGATGCCGAGGATCTTCGTCACGCACGCACCGCGGTGATGTCGGCGGTGATCTCGACACGCGTCGGGCCCCACTCGATCTCGCCCTCGACGCGGAAGAGCGTCTTCTCGAGACCGTCTGCATCCTTGCCCGTGGCCTGGAACTTCGCGTCCAGCTCGACTGGGATCGCGGCCTCCTTGACGGTCAGGTCGCCGAAGATCTTGTGGCGGTCGCCGTCGACGTGCTCGATGCGCCTCGACTGGAACGTGATCTCGGGATACCGATCCGTCCCGAGCAGGTCGTTCGAGCGGAGGTGCCCGTCGCGCATCTCGTTGTCGGTGAGGACGCTCGGCGTGTGGACGACGCCCTGCGCGGACTGCTCCTCGCCGCCCTCGACGGTACCCTCGAAGTCGGTGAACCGGCCGCTGATCGACTTCATCATCGAGTCCGTGTCGACGACGTCGAAGCGGATGCTTGAGTGGACCGGATCGACCGTCCACGTCCCGGTTGGGATGAGGGTCGAGGTCTCTGTCTGTGTGGCTGACATTTCGTCTCCTTCCGTGTGTGGTGCTAATATTTGTGTGGTCAATAGTTGAGCACTCACGAATATACCGGAGAATGATTGAGTAGTCAAGTAACTTATCTAAGGGACATCGAGATCGAGGCGTGGATCAACTTCCTGCGCGCGCATGCGGCCGTGACGCGCCAGTTCAACGCCGAGCTGCTCGCGACGCACGGGTTGACGATCAACGACTACGACGTGCTCGCGCAGCTCAACCGCGCGCCCGAACAGGCGCTCAAGCGTGTCGATCTCGTCGAGAAAGTGCTCCTGACCCCGTCGGGGATCACGCGGCTCCTGAAGGGGCTCGAGGAGGCCGGCTACGTCAGCAACCGGCCGTGTGCCGAGGACGCGCGCGTGACCTATGCCGTGCTCACGCCGAAGGGCAGCAAGAAGCTCGAGCAGGCCACGAAGACGCATGTCGCCAGCGTGCGCGCGCTCTTCTCCGAGCGTTTCGAGCACAGCGAGCTCGAGACCCTGGCGTCGCTCCTCGAGCGCCTGCCGCAACGCGAGACGCTCTGCGAGTGACCCTTCCGGTGATGCCGCCGAGTTCCTGGGTCGCGAGCACCACTCTGACGCAGCGTGATCGCGGGCCAGGGGCCGGCATGTATCGCCGGGAGGGTCACTGATCGAGCTTCGACCGATGACGCCGGAGTTTCTCGAGGCGGTCCTCGATGGCGACCGTGAGCGAGCCTCGGAGACGCTCGACGTCCGGTTGCCGGACGACTTTCCAGGCGAAGGCGTCATGCGCTTCCTCGCGCTCCGGCTCAGCCAGATGCGCCGCGACGAGCGCTTTCTACAGTGGTGCCCGCACGCTGTCGTGCTCGACGGGCAGATGATCGGGCATGCCGGCTACCACGGCCCTCCGGGCGTGAACGCGAACCAGAGCCCCGACGCGGTCGAGATCGGCTACACGATCGAAGTGCCCTGGCGCGGTCAGGGGTATGCGACGGCGGCCGCGACCGAGCTGTTGCGACGAGCAGAGGAGCGCGGCGTTCGCCACTACGTCGCCTCGGCGACGCCTGACAACGAGCCGTCGCTCGCGATCATCCGCAAGCTCGGCTTTCGCCAGACCGGCGAGGCGATCGACGAAGAGGACGGGTTGGAGCTCGTCTTCGAGCTCGAGCGCTAGGCGAGGAAGTAAACGAGGAACGTGATCGTCATCAGGATCGCGACCGCGAGCGTCACGACGAGCATCACACCACCGAGGACGATGGGCATGCTCTCGTCCTCCTTGCCCCGCGCAGCCTTGCGGTAGAGCCGTTTCGGCGTCTGGACAGGATCGGTCATCCCTTGGTTGTTCCCGATCGAACAGGCGCTAATCAGGCGTGCTGCACGACCGGAGCGTCCGGCTCTGCCGCCGGCGCGGCGGCGAGCGGGAGCTCGACGACGAAGGTCGATCCTTCGCCTTCCTTCGAGCTGACGGTCAAGCGACCGTCCATTCGCCGCACGAGCTCGCGGCAGATGTAGAGGCCGAGCCCCGTCCCGCCGACACCGCGCGAGAGCTGGGGATCGACCCGGTAGAACTTGCCGAAGATCCGCTGCTGCTCGCTGTGGGGGATGCCGAGGCCCTCGTCCGAGACCGAGACCCGGAGACTCGTGACGTTGGGCTCGACGCGGACCTCGACCGCGCCCCCGTCCGGGGAGTACTTCACGGCGTTGTCGACGAGATTGATCAGGACCTGGCGGAGCTTGTCCTCGTCGCCCGCGACGAACGAGCCCGGCTCCGAAACGACGAGCTCGAGGGTGACGTCGTCGCGCTCGGCGAAGCACGACCGCATCTGCTCGACGACGTCGTCCGCGAGACGGGCGACGTCGAGAGGCCCGGTTTCGAGCTTCAGGCGGCCGGAGTCGATCCGGTTCGCAAGCAGGATGTCCGCGGCCACGCGTGAGAGCCGCTCCGACTCCTGCGCGATCACCTGCAGCAGGCGCTGACGCTTGTCTTCGCCGATCTCGATGTCGTCGCGGAGCAACGTCTGCGCCGAGCCGTAGATGGCTGCGAGCGGGGTGCGAAGCTCATGCGAGACGGTGGCGACGAACTCTCCCTTGAGCTCGTCGAGCGCGCGCTCCTCCGTCAGGTTCCGGAACGCGTAGACGACGCCGTCCTCGAACGCGACGCCGGAGATGGAGAGCCATACCTCGCGGCCGTCGATCAGGAAAGGGAGCGTCCTCGCGCCGGTGCTCCCCGGTCCCGGGGCCGAGGCGATCGGGATGGTCGGGCAGACAGCGCGCCAGTCCGGCAGGACGTCGTCCGCGCGCTGACCGAGGACGGCGCTCGGCGTAAACCCGGTGATCGCCGCAGCCGCAGGGTTCCAGTGCTGGATCACGCCCGCGTCGTCGACGAGGAAGACGCCGTCGTCCACGTGCTCGAGCACGCTCGCGTGCCGCTGGAGTGCGAGCCGCTGCCGCTCGACCTCACGGTCGAGCCGGCGCATCCCGATGGCGCGCTCGAGCGAGGCGATGAAGTAGTCGCGGTCGATCGGCTTCGCAACGAAGTCGTACGCACCGCCGCGCAGCGCCCGGACGGCGAGATCGTGCTCGCCGTGGCCGGTGATCAGGAGCGTCGGCGTTCCGGGCCGCAGCTTCCCGATCTCCTCGAGGAGCGCGAGGCCGTCCATTACGGGCATCTTGATATCGGTGACGATCGCGTCGTAGTCGACCTCCCTGATCCGCTCGAGCGCGTCCGTCGCGGTCTCCGAGGTGTCGATCTGGACGCGTTCCATGCGCAGCAGGATCGCCTGCGGCAGCGCCTCGAGCAGCGCGACGTCGTCGTCCACGAGCAAGATCCGAGCGTCGTTCATCGGAGCAGCGCCTCGGCGCCGTCGCCGTAGACCGGCACCTCGACCGTGAACGTCGCGCCGCCTCCAGGCGTCTTCGAGAGCGAGATCTCGCCGCCGTGCTCCTTGACGATGCTGTACGTGATCGAGAGCCCGAGGCCGGTCCCGGTGCCGACCTCCTTCGTCGTGAAGAACGGGTCGAAGACGCGCTTGGCGATCTCCGTCGGGATCCCGGGGCCGGTGTCCTCGAAGACGATCCTGATCCCGTCGCCCTCGAGCGACGAGACGATCCGGATCTTCTTCCGCGCCTCCGGGACCTCGGTGAGCGCGTCGCGCGCGTTCGTGAGCAGGTTGATGAAGACCTGCTCGAGCTGAATCGGGTTGCCGTGCACGACGAGCTCGTCCGGGCACAGGTCGAGGTCGACGTCGATCGCCCGCAGGCGCAGCTGCTCCTGCATCAGCGAGAGCGCGCGCTCGATCACCTCGTCGACGTCAACTGCTTCGAAGGTGACGGGAGCCGCGCGGCCGAACGTGCGCAGGTGGGAGATGATCTCCGTCGCCTTCCGCACCTGCTCCATCGCCTTCTCGAGGTCCGCGCGTGCGCTCTCGGTCGGCAGCTCGCCCATGTGGATGCGGTCGATGACGTTGCCGACGTAGAGCCCGATGTTGTTCAGCGGGTTGTTCAGCTCGTGCGCGACCCCGGTCGTCAGCTCGCCGAGCGTGGCCAGCTTGCCGGCCTGGACGAGCTGCTCCTGCTTGTCGCGGAGCTCCTGCTCCCGACGCTCCATGACCTGCGTCGTCGAACGCAGGTCGCCCATGATGTGGATCATCGCCTTGCGGCTGTCCTCGAGCCTGAGGTTGGACCGGTGCGAGTCCTTGAGGATGTGCAGCATCGCCTTGCGCTGGTCGCCGAGCCGCCGGTTCGACTCGTTCAGGTCGCCCATGATGTGGATCAGGGCGCGGCGGCGCTCCTCGGCCTGGCTCACGCGCAGCTGAAGCTCTTCGATCTGCTCCTCGAGGGCCGCAGCCTCGCCGGTGCGGCGCAGTGCTTTCGGTTCCGCAGACATCGTTCTCTAGGCGCCGTCGGCCCTGAGCGTCTTGACCTCGTCCTGGAGGCTCTCGAGCTCCTTCTCGAGGGCGATCATCTTCAGCTCGCGCCCGACGACGACCTCCTCGAACTTCTCGAGGTCGAGGATCTTTTCCTGGAGCTCGGTCTTCGACTGCTCGAGGTCGCGCATGACGGCCTCGTACTCGCGCATGTCGCGGAGCACGCCGATCGCGCCGATGACGCTCCCGTCGGGGTCTCTGAGCGCGGAGGCGTTGAGGGAGGTGGGGATGACCTCGCCGGTCGCGGCGCGCGGGTTGAGGCGCGCGTTGCGGGTGACGCCGCGCTCCACGACTTCGCGCAGGGCGGCCGTGAACTCGCGGGTCTCCTCTTCGCTGATGAAGCGCGAGAGCGACTGTTCGACGACCTCGTCCCGGCGGAAGCCGAGGAGCTCGGAGACCGCGTCGTTCGCCTCGAGGATCTTGCCTTCGAGGTCGGAGACGAACACCGGGTCTGGCGCGTTCTTGATCAGGCTCTCCGCGTACGCGCGGGCCTTGTCCAGTTCGCGCATGTCGCGGAGCACGCCGATCGCGCCGATCACGTTCCCGTCGGCGTCGCGCAGCGCCGAGGCGTTCAGCGTCGTCGGGATCACCTCGCCGGAGGCGCTGCGCGGGTTGAGGACGGCGTTTCGCGTCACGCCGCGCTCGACGACCTCTCGCAAGGCTGCGGTGAACTCACGGGTCTCCTCGGCGCTGATGAAGCGCGAGAGCGACTGCTCGACGACCTCGTCCTGGCGAAAGCCGAGCAGCTGCGAGACCGCGTCGTTCGCCTGGAGGATCTTGCCTTCGAGGTCGGAGACGAACACCGGGTCGGGCGCGTTCTTGATGATGATGTCCGCGACGAGAACCTCGCCGGCGGGAGCGCGGTTCGCGTTAGCGGGGGCGCCGTTTCGCTCGACGGTCGTTGACGCAGACTTGACGGGAGTCTTCTTCGCCACAGGTCGTACCCTCCCCAGGGTCGAAATTCGTTTTGAATCGCGGGGCTGCGTATTCATTGTGCGCCCTGTTTTTCAGCCCCGCAATAGGGGGTTCAGCGCCGCTTCAGTCCATTTCTACTGCTATCTGGCCGAACCTCCTGAAATCGGTTGTCTTGGCTGCGCGCAATCCCTCGTTCGGCGGGTGCGAGCGGAATATGAGCGGGCCGCGGAGCGTTCTCTTCACTGTGAGGGTGGGGACCTTTTGGACCCCTGAAAGTGCCCTCCGTGAAGGAGGAGAGTTCTTTGAAGCAGATACATCCTGAGCTGACGCTCACGAGCGTCCGCTGTACGTCCTGCGGTAGCACGTTCACCACCCGCTCGACCCGGAGCGAGCTGGTCGTCGACGCCTGCTCGAACTGTCATCCGGCCTACACAGGCAGGGAGCGCGTTAGCTCGAGCGGCAGCCGCATCGCCCGCTTCGAGCGGCGGCGGCAGAAGGCGAGGAGCCTGTGACAGTGATTCTGGAAGAGCCGATTCAGTCATTCCTCGGCGACGCCGAGGAACGGGGGACGATCGAGGAGAGCGCGCTCGAGGCGTTCGCGGCCGAGCACGACCTCGACGAGGAGGAGCTGGCCGCGCTGCGGACCGAGCTCGAGGCTCGCGAGGTCGACGTGGCCGTGCCCGTTCGCGAGGCGTTCGAAGGCCGCGAGCTCTCGGGCACGACCGACGCCCTGACCTTGTTCATGAACAGGGCGGGACGCTTCCCGCTGCTGACCGCGGCCGAAGAGGTCGCGCTCGCCAAGCGGATCGAACGGGGCGACGCGGCGGCGAAGGAATGCATGATCAACTCGAACCTGCGACTCGTGATCTCGATCGCCAAGCGCTACCAGGGGCACGACGTCCCGTTGCTCGACCTCGTCCAGGACGGGGTCATCGGGCTGAACCGCGCAGTCGAGAAGTTCGACTGGCGACGCGGATTCAAGTTCTCGACGTACGCGACGTGGTGGATCCGGCAGTCATGTCAGCGTGCGATCTCGAGTCAATCGTCGACGATCCGTGTCCCCAGCCACGTCCACGAGCGCCGGCTCAAGCTCGCGCGGGTCGCGGGCCGGTTGCGCACGCGGCTCGGGCGCGAGCCCACCCGCGAGGAGCTGGCGGAAGCCGCAGAGCTCTCGCCAAAGCACGTCGACGAGGCGCTCGATGCGGCCGAAGCGCCCGTGTCGTTGAACCAGCGCGTCGGAGTCGAGGACGAGGGCGAGCTCGGCGACCTCTTCAGCGATCCGCTGGCGACCGACCCGGAGGATGAAGCCGTCGACTCGCTGCGGCGGCTGGAAGTTCGGCGCGCGCTGAGCCGGCTGCCCGAGCGTGACCGTCGGGTGCTCGAGCTCCGCTTCGGGCTCGACGGCGATCCACAGCCGTTGGAGACGATCGGCAAGGAGCTCGGCATCTCCCGCGAGCGCGTCCGCCAGGTCGAGGGCGAGGCGATGGCGCAACTGGCCGAGCTCCTCGGCGGCATGCGGGATGACGACGACGAGCTGGAGCAGGCTGCCTAGGCCTAGATAGGCTCGTAGCTGGGCGATGAGAGAGATCCTCGACCAGCTCATTCGATGGCGAGACCGCGGCGATGAGCACATCGCTCTCGCCACGGTCCTCGCCACACGGCGCTCCGCTCCCCGGCCGGTCGGCTCGAAGCTGGCCGTCTCGGAGCAGGGAGAGTTGGCGGGGTCGGTTTCGGGCGGCTGTGTCGAGAGCGAGGTCGCGTTGACCGCGCGCGAGGTGCTCGAGAACGGCGAGCCGCAGATGCTGACGTACGGGATCACGGACGAGCAGGCCGGGTCGGTCGGGCTGCCCTGCGGCGGTGAGATCGACGTCGGTCTCGAGCGGGTCTCGTTGAGCGAGCTCGAGCGGCTCGTCGAGGAGGCGGCGCCGCACCGGCTCGTCGTCTTCGGCGCGGTCGACATCGCCGAGGCGCTCTGCCGCGGCGCGAAGGAGCTCGGCTGGGACACGGTCGTCGCCGACCCGCGGCCCACGTTCGCGACGCGCGACCGGATCCGCACGGCGGACGAGCTGCTCGTCGAGTGGCCGGAGGAGGCTCTCGAGCGGATTGCGCTGAACGAGCGAAGCGCCGTCGTCGTGCTCACCCACGAGGAGCGATTCGACGTCCCGGCGCTCGTCGGCGCCCTGCGCAGCGACGCGTTCTACGTCGGCGCGCTCGGGTCGCGGCGCACGCAGGAACGCCGCCGCGAACAGCTGCTCGCCGAAGGCTTCTCGGAGGCGGAGATCGATCGCCTCTCGGGTCCCACCGGCCTCGACCTCGGCGCGGAGACGCCTGCCGAGACCGCCGTCTCGATCCTCGCCGAGATCCTCGCAGTGCGCACGGGCCGCTCCGGAGGGCGGCTCAGAGACGCCTCGGGTCGCATCCACGCCGAGCTCCAGCCAAGATAGCGCCGTGGCGAAGGTCCTCTGCGTCCTCTACGACGACCCCGTCGACGGCTACCCGCCGACGTACGCGCGTGACGGCGTCCCCGAGATCGCGGGCTACCACGGTGGCCAAACGACCCCGACGCCACAGGCGATCGACTTCACTCCCGGCGAGCTGCTCGGCAGCGTCTCCGGCGAGCTCGGCCTCCGGAGCTTCGTCGAGGGACGCGGCCACGAGCTGATCGTCACGTCAGACAAGGACGGGCCCGACTCCGCTTTCGAGCGCGAGCTGACCGATGCCGAGATCGTCATCTCGCAGCCGTTCTGGCCCGCGTACCTGACCGCAGAACGGATCGCCAAGGCACCGAGCCTCAAGCTCGCAGTGACCGCCGGCATCGGGTCCGACCACGTCGACCTCCAGGCGGCGATCGACAACGAGATCACGGTCGCCGAGGTGACCTATTCGAACTCGATCAGCGTCTCCGAGCACGTCGTGATGATGATCCTGGCGCTCGTCCGCAACTACCTGCCGTCGAACCGGATCGTGCTCGACGGTGGCTGGAACATCGCAGACGCCGTCTCGCGGTCGTACGACCTCGAGGGCATGCAGGTCGGAACTGTCGGCGCGGGTCGCATCGGCTCGGCGGTGCTGCGCCGCCTCAAGCCGTTCGAGGTCGGGCTCCACTACACAGACCGCCACCGGCTGCCCGCCGACGTCGAGCAGGAGCTCGGCGTTACCTACCACGAGACTCCCGAGGAGCTCGTCGCGGTCTGCGGAGCACCTCTTCGATGCCGAGCTGATCGGTCGAATGAAGCGCGGCGCCTACCTCGTGAACACGGCGCGCGGCAAGATCTGCGATCGCGACGCTGTTGTAGCGGCGTGCGAAAGCGGTCAGCTCGCGGGGTACGCGGGGGATGTCTGGTTCCCGCAGCCAGCGCCCCATGATCATCCCTGGCGGACGATGCCGCACCACGGGATGACGCCGCACACCTCGGGCTCGAGCCTCTCGGCGCAGGCCCGGTACGCGGCGGGCACACGCGAGATCCTCGAGTGCTGGTTCGACGGGCGCCCGATCCGCGAGGAGTACTTGATCGTCGATCGCGGCCATCTCGCCGGTGCGGGAGCGCACTCGTACAGCGAGGGCGACGCGACGAGCGGGTCTGACGAGGCGGCCCGCTTTACGTCCGGCTGACCGCGGAGTCGGCTCGCTGAGCGACGGTCTCGTCAACGTCTGGGACTACGAGCGCGCGGCCGAGGAGCGACTCGACCCGGGCGCGTTCGGCTACGTCGCGGGTGGCGCGAACGACGAGTGGACGCTGCGCGAGAATCGGGCCGCGTTCGAGCGCTGGATCCTGCGCCCGCGCGTGCTCGTCGACGTCTCGCGGGTGACGACTGCGACGACGGTGCTCGGCACGGAGAGCTCGATGCCGCTCTTCGTCGCGCCGACGGCCTTCCAGCGCACCGTCCATCCGGACGGCGAGCTCGCGATGGCGCGCGCGGCCGCAGGCGTGGGCACCGTCATGTGCCTTTCGACGTTCGCGACGGCGACGATCGAGGAGGTCGCCGAAGCGGCGCCGGGTGCTCCGCGCTGGTTCCAGCTCTACTGGTCGAGCGACCGCGGGTTCGTCCGCGATGTCGTCGAGCGGGCCGAGGCGGCCGGCTTCTCTGCGGTCATCGTGACCGTCGACCTACCCCGTCTCGGCCGGCGCGAGCGGGATCTCCGCACCGGGTTCGTGGTTCCAGAGGAGCTCCCGGTCCCGGCCTTCGTCGCGCTCGCCGAGGCCAGCCGGGCGGTGTCGCCGGAGGACATCAGCTGGGCCGTCGACGACACGCTGACCTGGGGCGACCTCGAGTGGTTGCGCTCCGTGACGTCGTTGCCGGTGCTGGTCAAGGGCGTGCTCACGGCCGAGGATGCGGTGCTGGCCGCAGAGGCCGGCGTGGACGGAGTCGTCGTCTCGAATCACGGCGGCCGTCAGCTCGACGGGGTCGCGGCCACGCTCGACGCGCTGCCCGAGGTCGTCGAGGCCGCGGGCGATCGTCTCGTCGTGCTCATGGACGGCGGGATTCGGCGCGGAGCGGACATCCTCAAGGCCCTCGCGCTCGGAGCAGAGGCGGTGCTGGCCGGCCGGCCGCCGCTGTGGGGGCTCGGAGCCGGTGGTGCAGAGGGCGCCCAGCGCGTCCTCGAGCTGCTCCGCGACGAGCTCGAGCTCGCCCTTGCACTCTGCGGTTGTACGTCTCCCGCCGAGGTCATGCGCGGACACATCGGCCGCGCATCGGTCTGAGCGCGTTTCGCGGCGGCCGAAACGGGCAGCAGCAGATGAACCAAGCAAAGGGGGTCACATGGAAACGATCAGGGAGACGATCGACGTCAACGTGCCGGCGACCACGGCGTACGACCAGTGGACGCAGTTCGAGCAGTTCCCGAAGTTCATGGAGGGCGTCGAGTCGGTCACGCAGATCGACGACGCTCATCTGCGCTGGGCCGCCAACGTCGGCGGTGCGCGTCGCGAGTGGGGCGCGGAGATCGTCGAGCAGGTTCCCGACGAGAAGATCGCCTGGCGTGCGACATCCGGCAATGGACCGAACGGAATCGTCACGTTCGAGCCGCTCGGCCCTGACTCGACGCTGATCACCGTCGAGATGTCCTACGAGGCGGAGGGCTTGATGGAGCAGCTTGGCGCGAAGATCGGCCTCGATTCGCGCCAGGTCGGTGCCGACCTGACGCGGTTCAAGCAGCTCGTCGAGACAACGGGTGCCGAGACCGGCGCCTGGCGCGGCGAGGTGCACGCGGGCGAGCGAACGAGTTAGGGAATCAGGTCCCGCGCGGGCTACCTGGTCCGCGCGGGGCTTCCCTCGGTGCGAACATCGACCCGTGCTGTACGACCCGGAGCTCCATGAGCCGCTGACAGACGAGGCGTGGGACGAGGGTCGCGTTCGCGACGCGATCGCCCGGATCGTCGCCGATGCCGACGCGGCCTTCGACCCGGAGCGCCTTTGGCCGGCCGAGGAGTGGGACGCCTACATGGCGACGCCGCCGCTCAAGAACCTCTACGTCGGTGCGTCAGGTGTGATCTGGGCGCTCGACGCGCTCAGGCGGCGCGGTCTCTCGGAGACCCGCATCGACCTCCCGGCCGCGGCGGCGAGGACGCTAGAGGCCTGGCGGGAGCTGCCCGACTACGCCCAGTGGGATTCGGTGCCGAACGCGGCGGCTTCGGCGCTCCTGACCGGCGAGAGCGGGCCGCTGATCGTCGCCTGGCGGCTCGCCCCGAGCAGCGAGCTCGCCGACGAGCTCTACGCGCGCGTCCGCGAGAACGTCGGGAACGAGGCGGTCGAGATCATGTTCGGCGCGCCCGGGACGATGCTCGCCGCGCAGGCGATGCTCGAGTGGACCGGGGAGGAGCGCTGGGCCGAGGCGTGGCGGGAGAGCGCCGAGTCGGTCTGGGCGGCCAGGGACGACGACGGCCTCTGGACCAACCGGCTCTACGGCGAGACGTTCCGCAGCCTCACCCCTCTCCACGGGCTCGTCGGGAACGTGCTCGCCCTCAAACCGGGCGCGGGCCGACAGGAGCTCGAGCGCGAGACCGGCGAAGTGCTTGCGGGGCTGGCCGTGCGCGAGGACGGGCTCGTGAACTGGCCGACCCGCGAGCGGCTCCTGAAGCTCCAGTGGTGCTCCGGCGCGCCCGGAATCGTCGCCGGCGCCTCGACGTACCTCGATGAGGAGCTCCTGCTCGCCGGGGCCGAGCTGGTCTGGCGCGCCGGCCCATCCGACATGGAAAAGGGCTCCGGCATCTGCCACGGGACGGCCGGGAACGGGCATGCGTTCCTGAAGGTTTTCGAGCGAACCGGTGACGAGGTCTGGCTCGAGCGTGCGCGGCGGTTCGCGATGCACGCACTCGGCCAGGTCGAACGGCGTGGGCTCGGCCGCTACTCACTGTGGACGGGCGACGTGGGAGTTGCCCTCTACGCGGCCGACTGCATCGACGGCGTCGGCAGGTACCCCGTGCTCGAGTCCTGGGGGTAAGCGCTACGGGTGGATGCGCCAGAGCTCGCCGTCGAACGAGCTCGAGACCCATGCGTCGCCGCCGCTCTCGGCGATCGCGAGCGGCTGATTGCCTACCGCGAGCGTCGTCCGCACCGAGTTCGTGGCCGGATCGATGATGGAGACGGTTCCGTCGTCGATGTTCGGCACCCAGAGCTGGCCGCCGACCCAGGCCGACGCGAGCGGGTTCCCGCCGACCGGGATTCGCGCGAGCACCCCGCCCGTGTTGGGATCGAGCCGGACGACCTCGTTCGCTTCCGTCGAGACCCAGAGCGCGTCGGCCGAGGGCGTGATCCAGTCGGCCTTCGGCACCGGGTAGCGTGCAACGACTCGGTTCCGGCGGACGTCGACCTTCAGCACCTGTCCGCCGCCCAGGTCGGCGACCCAGATCGCGCCGAACGCGTAGGCGACCCCGTTCGGCTGCGCTCCGGCCCTGATCTTTGCGACGACCTTGTTCTTCTTCGGGCTGATCCGGCGGAGGGTCCGGTCGCTCTCGCTCGTCACCCAGACGCTGCCGCCTCCGAAGGTCAGTCCGTAGGAGCTGAGGCCGATCTTGATCCGCTTCTGCACCTTGCCCGTCTTCGGGTTGAGGCGCGTGAGCCGGTTCGCCTGGCGATCCGACACCCAGAGGCTGCGCGCGCCGTAGGCAAGGCCGAACGGCTTCTGGCCGGCCTTCATCCGCTTGGTCACCGTGTTCGACGCGGGATCGACGCGCACGACCTTCGGGATGACGAGATCGGACGTCCAGATCGAGCCGCCGGCCGAGAGGACGAGGCCGGAAGAGACACCGACCTGGACCTTGGCGACAGGTGTGGGAGCGGCCGCCGCTGAGGCGATCACGGCGACGGACACGAGGGCGGCGATCGGAAGCGTCCGGAACATGTACTACAATCTTGTAGCAAATGTAGAACAACCTTGCACTAAATCTCTTGCCTGCCACCGGCCCACCGACGATCCTCTTCGAGGTCTTCTGGACGCAGCAGAAGCGCAAGCGTCTGGTCGAGGTCGCGCTCGAGGGAACCGAGCTTCCGCCCGACGACTACCCGTTCTACGTCACGATCGGCGCGGATGGGCCGTTGACTCCGACCGCGCTCGCCGAGCTGCTCACGATTCCGCTCTCGACGGTGACGTTCCGCGTGCGCAGGCTCGAGCGCCGCGGCCACGCCGAGCGGATCGACAATCCCTCCGACGGGAGGTCGTACCTGATCCGGCTGACGCCGGACGGCCGCAAGCTTCTGAACGGGGCACGCCCGCGGTTCCGGAGCTACGCCGAGGCCGTGGAGGCGCGGCTCGGTAACCCGAAGACGACTGCGCTGCGCGAGAGCCTGATCGAGCTCCGCCAGGCGATCGACGAGGAGCTGGCCGTCAGCCCGTCCGCACCCGCTGCGCGCGCATCGCCTCCGGCGTCGGAACGCCGCCGTGCCGGATGAACGAACGCGACTCGCGATAGCGGATCGCCTCGTATGCGATCAGGACGACGTAGATCGCAGCAGCGACCGACAGCGCACCTAGAGCAGGCATGTCGTCGGCGAACGGCCAAAGCACCATCAACGCCGCGAACGCGACGGGGCGGCCGTGGCCGATCGTTCCCGAGATCCGGTAGCGCAACAGCACGTGCGCGAGCAGGTACGCGCCGAGTCCGGCGCACAGGGCTGTCGCAGGCACCACGGCTAGGTGGGCGTCGTAGTGCGCCAACGCTTTCTTGAGGCTCATCGCGAAGAGCACGATCCCCGCGACCATCACGAAGTGCAGATAGCTGAAGGCATCACGCGCGAGAGTTGTCTGTGCCGTTCCTGTCGTCTCTCGCAGCCGGTGCTCGAGGACGATCACGAGCCAGTCGAAGTACGTCCACCAGAGCGCGACCGCGATCGTCATTCCCACGAGCGCTGTCGTGATCACACCCGCGGTCAACGGTGATCCGGACGCGCTCACGCCGAGGGCGACGATCGACTCGCCGATCGCGATGATCACGACGAGGCCGTGCCGCTCGACGAAGTGGCCGGGTGAGAGCCGCCAGCCCTGGCCCCGGCCGACGAGCACGCCGAGGTAGTCGATCGCCAGCGCCAGGATCCACAACGCCGTTCTCTCCTTGCCCTCGAGGAAGCCGGCGCCAAGGATCAGGAAGCCGCTGATCGTCGACGAAGGCACCATGCGGAGCACGGCGCCGAGCAGGTCGGGGTCGCCGCGGGCGGCGATCGCGTACAGGGCGATGTGCATGGCGCGCACCACGAGGTAGGCGACCCCGAAGATGACGCCGTGATCGCCGAAGGCCTCCGGGACCGCGAGCGCACAGACGAGCATCGCGCCCATGACGACGAACATCGCGATCCGCACCAACCCCTCCTCGGGGTTGAGCGTGTTCGTCAGCCACGCGTAGGCGGCCCACGCCCACCAGAGCGCGGCCAGCACGACGAGCCCCCGGAGCAGCCCGCCCCAGGTCGGGTCCGCCGACAGAAGCGTCGTGACCTGCGTGATCGCGAAAACGAAGACGAGGTCGAAGAAGAGCTCGAGCGGTGTGACTCGCTCTACACGCGCGGATGCTTCCACGCGGACGGACGCTATCGACTCAGTGCTGGCCCGGGCCCTCGGGCTCGAAGCGGTAGCCCATCCTCGCCTCGGTGATGAAGTAGCGCGGCTTCGCTGGATCGGGCTCGAGCTTGCGGCGGATCTGGGCGAGGTAGACGCGCAGGTAGTTCGTCTCCGTCCCGTACTGGGGGCAGCAGACCTCCTGGAGCAGCTGACGCTGGGAGACGAGCTTGCCCGCGTTCCGGACTAGCACTTCGACCACTCTTGACGCTGCCCTAACGGTTCACGTGCCCGCGACGCAGGCGGCCTGCGCGGTCAGCATCCAGCTCGTGCCGACGGCGTTGCTCTCGATCGCGCGGAGGGTCCACTGCGTGGCCGAGCTCGGATAGGACTCGTTGACGACGATGTCGCCGTTGTTCGCGGCCGCGCCCGTCACGCGCACGCCGGCGCCGACGACGCGCTTGCCGGTCGGGCAGCTGACGAGGACGACCTTTGGGCTCGACGAGTCCTGAGCGCTCACGGCGGTCACGAGCTCGAGCCCGCTCAGGCCGGAGAAGACGGACACCGGGAACTTCTTCGTCGTGCCGAGGGCGAGCAGGCGTCCGGCCTTGGGGAGGCGCGATGCGTGAATGCCGTCGACCCGGTCGGAGTTCAGCGCAAAGCGCGCTTTCGGCGTGATCGCGTCGCGTGCGGCCTGGCCGACGGGCGTCAGCGACGCGAGGGCGATCAGCAGAGCCGTTGCGGAGAGGACGGTCGGGAGGCGACCCTTCTCGTGCTCCTTTCACTTGGCAGAAGTTCGCGCGAGCCTAGTACGGTGGTCGGTCGATGAACGGTCGCTCGGAGCTCGTTGACACGCTCGGCCGGCTGACGCTCTTCGCCGACTTCACGCGCCCGGAGCTCGAGTCCGTCGCGCACACGGTCGACGAGGAGATGTTCGCGGAGGGTCAGCGCGTTCTGCGGCAGGGGCTCAGCGGGAGCGGGTTCTTCGTCATCCTCGAGGGCAACGCGACGATTCACGTCAACGGCGAGGCGCGCTGGACGCTCGGACCCGGGGACTTCTTCGGCGAGACGTCCCTGTTGACCGGCGGGACTCCGACCGCGGACGTCGTCGCGGCGAGCCTCCTGCGCTGCGCGGTCGTGCCGGGCCCGGATTTCGAGCAGTTCTTGCTCGCACGCCCGCGGTTCCTCTACCGCCTGCTCCAGGCGGAGGCGGACCGGCTGCGCAACGCGCTCGCATGGCGCCAGTAGACGACAGACCGTTCCCGCCCGGCGACTACGACGTCGTGGTCGTCGGCAGCGGGCCCGGTGGTCTGCAAACGAGCTATGAGCTGCGGTCGCACTGGATCCGCCACGCCGTGTTGTCGGCGGACGACTCGCCGGGAGGGATGTTCCGGCGCTTCCCGGTCTTCGAGCGCCTGATCACGTGGACGAAGCCGGACGCGCCCTTCGAGCGCGGAACGCGTGAGTACGAGTGGTTCGACCACAACAGCCTGCTCGCGCGGGAGCCCGAGTGCAGTGCGCTCGTCCCCGCGCTGATGGACCGGACGTTCGACGTCCCGTCGCGCGCGGAGATGGAGGCGGGTCTCGTGGCCTTCGCGGAACGGGCCCGGCTCGAGATCCGCTACGGCTGCCGCTGGGAGTCGACGCGGCGCGAGGACGACGGGTTCGTGCTCGTCACCTCGGACGGGGAGTACCGGTGCCGCGCGGCCGTGTTTGCGATCGGCGTCACCGAGCCGTGGAAGGCGCCCATCCCCGGCGCCGAGCTTGCCGCGCACTACGTCGACACGGGAGATCCCGAGCGGTACCGGGGGCGGAGCGTCTTCATCATCGGCAAGCGCAATTCGGGCTTCGAGGTCGCGAGCGGGCTGCTCGCCTGGGCGGCGCGGATCGTGCTTGCCTCGCCGAGGCCCGTCGACACCGCGCAGATCGGCCGCTCACCGGTTCGCGCGCGCTACCTCCAGCCGCTCGACGAGTACGCCCGGGGCGGCGCGAGCGCCTATGTCGTCGACGCGACGATCGAGCGCATCGAGCGGCGCGACGGCGGCTTCCGGGTCGTGGCGCACGGGACGACGTGGGCCGGGGAGCTCTTCTTCGAGGTCGACGACGTGCTCGTGGCGACCGGGTTCCGGACGCCGCTCCTGGATCTGCCCGCGCTCGGCCTTGCGACTGTCGCGGACGGCCGGATCCCGGCGCTGACGGCGTCGTTCGAGAGCGTCTCCGTGCCCGGCATCTACTTCGCCGGAAACGCGTCGTCGGGCTACTCCGGGCTGCGCAAACAGGGGCTCGGGTCGAACTCGACCTCGGTCAACGGCTTCCGCTACAACGCGCGCGTTCTCGTCCGCCACCTCGCCGAGACGCGCTTCGGCAAGCGCCTCGAACGGCCGGTGCTCCAACGCGAGCAGGTGCTCCCGTACCTGCTGCACGAGCTGGCGGTCGCGCCCGAGCTCTGGGTGCAGAAGGGGTACCTGGCCCGCGTCGTGAGCTTCGACGGCGAGATCCGCGACGAGGGCATCGTCCCGCTCGAGCAGTTCGTCGACGCGGCGGGGCCGAACGCGATCGCGGTCGCCGTCGAGATGAACCGGGACGCGGAGATCCATCCGGCGGTCTACATCCGTTCGTCGAGTCGGCTGATCGAGGCGGCGCTGCCCGCGCATCCGACGCGGTCGTTCGACAGCCAGGAGCATCGCCGCGAGCTGGCGGCCCTGCTCGAGCTCGTCGGCTAGCTAGTCTGGCCGCATGTGCCGAAACATCCATACGCTCTACAACTTCGAGCCTCCGGCGACCAGCGAAGAGGTGCACGACGCCGCGCTCCAGTACGTGCGCAAGATCAGCGGCTTCACGAAGCCGTCGCAGGCGAACGAGGCGGCGTTCGAGCGCGCGGTGGAGGCCGTGACCGCGGCGTCGGCCCGCCTCCTCGACGAGCTCGTGACGACCGCGCCGCCGAAGAACCGCGAGGTCGAGGCGGCGAAAAAGCGCACCCGCTGGGAACAGCGCGCGGCCGTTTAGCCGAAGAGCTGCGCGCGGAAGCCGACGCGGAACGGCTGCGCGAGCTCGAGTGCGTACGTCTTGGCCCTGGATGTCAGACCTGTGCCGCACCATCGGAACGTACGACGGCCGCGTTCGCTCCGTGAGCGTGATGTAACGATTCTGCGCGCGGCTGTAAGCGTTTCGGTACGCCGGATCGGCCTGCTGCTCTAGCCGCTGGACGGGGTCAGACCTCTTTACAAATCTGCTGTCCGCATGGGCCGGTGTCGCGGCCGCAAGACCGCCTGGTTCCAGGCGCCTTTGGAGAAATCGTCACGCTTTCGGTACGGGGTCTGACCCCGGTCGCCCCAAGAACTGCGCGTCCTAGGCGGGCTCGTTCCAGAGCTTGATGACCGCGGTCTCCCGCTCGTAGCCGAGCACGCTGATCGTCGCGGGATCGAGCGCGAACAGGCGGCCCGCGTCGGGAGCCAGCTCGAGCCAGCGCGCCGTGAGCACACGGAGCACGTGGCCGTGCGCGAAGAGCAGCGCGTCGCCGGCGAGAGGACGAAGGTCGTCGAGGACGCGGTCGACCCGCTCGCCCACCTGCTGGACGGTCTCGCCCTCGGGAA
>WNGI01003193.1_pt1 | contig 22191 bp, 18 predicted proteins | sample 5400621 | NCBI WGS metagenome assembly WNGI01 (sample SAMN13153374, study PRJNA577476) | soil metagenome | isolation source: 20 cm soil or saprolite under Garry oak tree replicate 1 | place: USA:California | collected 2016-06-15
TCGTCGCCGGCGTGCCAGGAGATCTGTCGCTTGCGTATGTCGGCGCGATGTTCGATTCTCGTCAGGCAGGGGGCGCCTTGGACTATGCGGGTTTTCATACGCGCGAGCTCGACTCGTCCTTTGCGCGCGTGCGTGCCGCACGTTCTGCCGATGAGACGCGCGATGCATGGCTCGCGCTGCAGGCAGCGCTGGCGCGCGAAGTGCCCGTCGCCTGGATCTACCACTCACGCGGAGTCCAAGGCATCTCCGCGCGTCTGCACGATGTCCGCATGGATCTGCGCGGCGAGCTGGCGACGGTCACTCGATGGAGGGTCGGCGATCGCACGACGCCGGCAACTTCGCTCTCCGCGAGGCCATGAGCCTCCTCGTCGGCGACGATGTTCTGCGAATGCGTTCGAAGGTGGCGGACGCCGAATTGTCCCCGCTTGCCGACAGCTTGAGCGAGGAGCTCGAGCCAGTGCTTGCACGCGAGCTCTATGTGCCGCGCGAAAAGGCGCTGCTCTCTCGCGACGGTGGCCGCTGCGTTCGTGACGGCGCCACGTTGGAATTCGACCCGTTCTCTCCACACCGGCATCGTTGTCCAACCTGCGGCGAGACCTACACTGGCGAGCTGCACGATCGATTCTGGGTCTTTTGGTATCAGCTCTGGCTCGCCGAGCGCGCGCTACAAGGTGCGTTGCTGGCGCGCCTTCGGTGCGATAACCGCGCGGCCGCGTTCGCGGCGGCGGTCCTCGACCGCTATGCCGATGAGTACTTGCTCTACCCGAACAGCGACAATGTCCTGGGGCCGACGCGACTCTTCTTTAGCACGTACCTCGAGTCTATCTGGCTGCTGAATCTGTGCATTGCCACCGATCTCCTCGAGGGGACGGGACCGAAGTTCGCAGCGACCGGCGCCCGCGTGCGCGATCGGCTCATCGAGCCCAGTGCGGCGATCATTGCGCAGTACGACGAGGGCGCTTCGAATAGGCAGGTGTGGAACGATGCCGCACTGATCGCGGCAAATCGCTTGCTCGGTCGCAATGACGTTGTGGAGCGCGCGCTATTCGGCCGGAGCGGCGTCGTGTCCCATCTCGAGCACGGGCTTCTCGCTGACGGCACGTGGTACGAGGGCGAGAACTATCATCTATTCGCGCATCGTGGCCTATGGTACGGGGTCACCATGGCGGAAGCAGCGGGCGCGACGCTGCCGGGCAATCTCCTGGCGCGTTTTGAGGAGGGCTTCGCGACGCCCTTTCTCACGGCGCTTTGAGGAGGGCTTCGCGACGCCCTTTCTCACGGCGCTGCCTGACATGACACTGCCGGCGCGTCGCGATTCCCAGTACGCAATTTCGCTTCGCCAGCCACGTTTCGCGGAGCTGTGCGAGCTTGGACTGGCCAGACAGACCGGTGACGGTGACTCACGGCTGCGCGGCGTGCTCCACCGGCTATACAAGGAGGCCGTGCCCCGGCGCGACATTGGCCGTTCGCGGTCCACCGCGGACGTCGAGCGCAATCTCGCCGCGACGTCGCTGACGCGAGCCGACCTGGGTTGGCGCTCGCTGCTCTTCGCGCGCCCCGAGCTGCCCCTGCTCGAGCCGGCGCCGTTAGGCACGGTGCTCCTCGACGCGCAGGGACTGGCCGTTTTTCGTCGCGCCGACGAGCGCGTGTATGTCGCGCTGGACTACGGAGCATCCGGTGGCGGCCACGGCCACCCCGACCGGCTGAATGTGCTTCTGTCTGACGGCGCCACGCGTTGGCTCGATGACATGGGCACGGGCTCGTATGTCGATGCGTCGCTCCACTGGTATCGGAGCACGCTGGCGCATAACGCGCCACTGTTTAACGGATATGAACAGCAGCGCGTCGATGGCGAGCTACTCGCGTTCGAGGAGCGCGACGAGGCCGGCTGGGTCTCGGCGCGAGCTCTGGATCTCTTTCCCGGTGTTGCGGCGATGCGCACGCTCGTCGTGATGTCCGACTACGTCCTCGACGAGCTGGCCTGGCAAGCCGACGGACGGGTCGTCATGGACCTGCCGATTCACATCGACCCCGTTGTCGTGTCGATCCGGCGCGCAACGCCTGACGATCATCTCGAGCGAACCCTCGAGCTCGACGATCCACTCGAGGATTCACTTGGTGTGATCAGCGACGCGTCGGCCCGCTGGGTCGGTGCGCGGATGCCCATTCGCGTGACGGCGCGCGAGGGCGAACGCGCGCTGCACGGGATCCTGATGACTTCCGTTAGCGGAGTTCTGTATCGCGTCACCGCGCCCGGCGCCCCGGGGCAGGCGCCCCGTTCCTTTCTGATCCTTCAAACCGCCGGTGAGGGCGATGCGGAGTGGGCGCGCATGGTGTGGAGTTGGGAGGGTGAAGTCGAGGCGATCTGGACAGATGTCACCGGCCGCACCATCACCGTCGAGCGATCCGACGGGTCGCATGATCGACATCGTCATACGTTAGGCGGCTGGCGCGTCGAGCGCGCCTCGGGCGGGTTGTCGCGCACCGTCGAGCTGGGAGGGCTCGCCCGGCCGCCCTCTCCTCGACAAGGTTCTAGGGTACCCGAGCGCACAACGCCGCTCGCCGTCGTGAGGCAAGGGGATTCACTGGTCTTCGAGCTCGCTGGCGACAATTACCGCCGCTCGGAAGACACGTGGGAGGAGGCAGGACGGCCGAACGCACGCGTCGTGATCTCGCTCGGGCCTAACGAGCTCGTCATCGAAGTCACGGTGCGCAAGCTGGGCGAGCTGACCTTCGTTCCGGCCGACGCAACGAACCCCTACGACAACGAGTCTCCGGACATCAACGGCGACGGCGTGCAGCTCTATTTCGCGGATGCCAGCGGCGCGAGCGCGTGGGTATTGGTTCCCGAGCGCGCGTCGCCAGAGCAGGGAAGTGTGCGGGCTCGTGCCATCGATGGGTGGCAGTCGCCTCGCGTCCTGCGCGCCAGTTGGCAGCGTAGCGACGGTGGCTACGCCGTACGAGCGCGCATTCCGCTTCCCGGTAGCATCTCAGGCTCCGAGTTCGCGCTCGGCGTCGTCGTGAACGAGAAGCCCGTCGGCCGGCAGCGACGGCGCGGCCAACTGGTTCTCGGCGGCGGCCCCGGCGAGTTTGTGTACCTGCGCGGCGATCGCGAGGACCGCGCACGCTTGCCACGGTTCCATATTCGCGATTGAGCGTTCTCTAATCATTGGTCACCGTCGTGCTTCTCGACGCCGTCGTCGTCGTGCTCTACGAGCCGCAGAACCCGATCAACATCGCCGCCACGATCCGCGCGATGAAGAACATGGGGGTGTCGCGCCTGCGCCTCGTACGCCCGGTGGAGTACGATCCGTATCGCTTGGAGGGAATCGCCCACGGAACCAACGACGTCATCGAACGCATCGAGCGATTCGTCTCCTTCGATGAGTCGGTCGCGGATTGCGTACGCGTCGTCGGGTTCACCGCACGACGCCGCAGCGCGAAGTGGCGCTTCATCGACCCGCGCGCGTCGGCGCAGGAGCTACTCGAGATTGCGGACGAAGGCACCGTGGCGATGGTCTTCGGTCGCGAGGACAGCGGGCTACCGAACGACATTCTCGACCGCATGCACGCCGCCGTCGTCATTCCAACGACGGAGCACGCGTCGCTGAACCTGGCGCAGGCCGCGCTGCTCGGGCTCTACGAGCTGCATCTCGCCGCGGGCGACGCCACGCGCTGGATCGCGCCCGCAAAGAAGCTCGCTCCACCGCCTACGGCTGAGCAATTCGAACGAGCATACGTCGACATCGAGCGCGGTCTCGCCGCCATCGAGTTCTTCAAGACGCGCAACGTCGAGCTGATCATGCGCTCGGTGCGCTCGCTGCTCTACCGCGCCAAGCCCGACGCGCGCGAGCTCTCGCTCGTGCGCGCGATGAGCATCGAGATCGTACGCTATTTGGAGCGCACTCGCCGGACTTGACTCCACCCCGCGACGCGACCTTTTTCCGCTCATGCCATTCCGTCGCTTCTTCGACCGCGGTACGAAGCGCGAGACGCCCACCGTCGATGAGGAGACCGTCGCGGACACGACGGAACTTTCGGACGAAGCGCTCGAGCCTGAAGAAGCCGACCCGGGGACCCTCGACGAGGACGAAGAAGGCGCACCCGAAGACCAGGCCGAGATCGACTGGCGCGACCGCGCGAATGCCGTTCTCCCGACTGGCGCGTCGACTGGGAGCAAGCGCGCCGAAGCGCTCTACGGCGACGCCAACGCCGCGGGTCCGACGCACTACTACAGTGCCAGCGGTTGTCGCGTCGTCGATGCCGCGGGAGAGTCGTACATCGACTGCACGATGGCACTCGGTGCCGTCGCTCTTGGGTATGCCGAGCCGCACGTTCAGGAGTGGGTGCTCAACGCACTCTCGGCGGGGAACGTCTCTGGACTCTCCAATGTGCATGAAGTGGAGCTGGCCGAGCGACTGTGCGCCCACATCCCCTGCGCCGAGATGGTGCAGTTCCTCAAGGCCGGCGCCGAAGGCATGTCGGCCGCAGTACGGATCGCACGCACCTACACTGGTCGCGATCTCGTCGTGGGGAGCGGTTACTTCGGCTGGCACGATTGGTCGAGCGAGGCCGCCGGCGTCCCGGCCGCGGTGCGCGCACTGTTTCATGTCGTGCCGTTCGATGATGTGAGTGCCCTCGAACATGCGGCACGTGAAGCCGGCGACCGCCTTGCCGCAATCGTCATCGAGCCCGTCATCGAGCGGCTGCCGTCCGAGGCGTGGATCCTCGCTGCTCGTGAGGTGACGCGCTCGTTAGGCGCTGTGCTCATCTTCGACGAGATGAAGACAGGCTTTCGCCTCCGGCCGGGCGGTTATCACGAGTTGTCCGGTGTGATGCCCGACTTGGCCGTATTCGGCAAAGCGCTCGCGAACGGCTTTCCCCTCGCCGCCGTCGTCGGTCACCGTGACGTCATGCAGGCGGCGCGTCGCACGTGGATCTCCTCGACGCTCGCGGGCGAAAGTGTTGCCCTCGCGGCGGCCAACGCCGTGCTCGATATTCACGAGAGTCGCGATGTCTGCACCACCCTCGCGACGACCGGGCAGGCCATGCGCGCCGGAGTGGCTGCCGCGATCAAGGCTTCGGGGATTACCGGCGTGCGCGTCGACGGTCTGGATCCGATGTGGCTCCTGCGCTTCGAAGATCCGCACCGCGAAACGCGCTTCCTCGAGCTCGCGGTCACCCACGGCATCTTATTCAAGAGGGGTGCCTACAACTTCGCCGCCACGGCGCACGACGACGAGGCGGTCACCGCGATCGAGGAAGGAGCAAGCGCCGCATTCGTCGAATTGTTGGAAGAAGAGCGCGGCCAGGCGTGAGCGCGCCACTTGGCGGCACCGCTCCGCTCATCGACGCCCACGCCCACTTTTATCATGCAGGTGCAGGTCGCTCCGACTGGGCCGATCTCAATGCCGCGCGCCTGCGCGCCGGCGACCGCATCGGCATCACTTATCACGTCGCGTCGGTGCTCGGCACGTACGGCTTCTCATCGCCGACGTACTTTCCGTCACCCGCGGACGTCACCATCGGCAACGACGCGATGCTCGAGATCGCCGCGCGTGAGCAGAGTCGCGTGCGCATGTACGTCACGGTGAATCCGAATTACACCGATCACGCGCTGCGTGAGATCGAGCGGTGCGTCGAGCGCGGCGCGATTGGCATCAAGCTGCTCGCCAGCCGGCGCGCGGACGATCCGCTGCTCGATCCGATCGCCGAACGCGCCGCGGACCGGACGCTGCCGGTGCTGCACCACATTTGGCAGCACCGGCGCCGGGAGTGGCCGTCGCAGGAAATCTCCGACGGTGCCGACCTCGCGCGTCTTGCGGCGCGACATCCCCGGGCGAATTTCATTCTCGCCCACATCGGCGGCGGGGGTGACTACGCCCACACCTTTCCCGCCATCATCGAGACGCCTAACGTCTTTCCGGACCTCTCGGGGAGCGGCGTCGACCGCGGCATGCTCGACGACGCCGTCGCCGCGCTCGGTGCCCGTCGACTCCTCTGGGCCTGTGACCTAACGATGGAGACGGGCCTGGCCAAGCTCCGCGCGCTCGACGTGCTCGGTCTCAGCGGTGACGAGCTCGCCGACATTCGCTGGCGGAATGCGGCCCGTCTCTTTCCAAAGGATTCATTTCCGCTCATTACGCGGGCTGCGGCCTCGCGCAACGCTCAACGCGCAACGCTCAACGCGACGTGATCGACGTCAACGCGCTCGTCGGCATTGAGGCGGCGTGGGTCGGTCATCTGCCGTCTGCGTTTTATCGCGATCCGCAGCATGGCAATCGGGAGCTCCTGTCACAGATCGCATCGCATGGTGAGCGACTGCGTCCCGTTCTCACGGTGCGCCCCGACTGGCCGCGCTGGGAGCGCGAGCTTCGCGCGGCTCGCGACGCGGGCGCGCCGGCCGTGCGTGCGTATCCAGCGCAGTGGGGTCTCTCCTCGCACGATTCGAGTATGCGCGAGCTCGCGTTGGCCGCAGGAGAGCTGGGCTTGGCGCTGATGCTCACCGTTCGCTTCGAGGATTTGCGCCAGCGCCACCTACTCGACGTCGCCGGCGATCTCACCGCCGCCGCCATCCGCGCCCTCGCCCGAGCGGGCGATCAGGTGCGCCTTATCGTCACCGCCGCCGGGCGCGACATGATCGAGGAAGTGCATTGGTCGCTCACACCTCGCGAGCAGCAGCGAGTCTTCTGGGACATCTCATGGATCTGGGGCCCACCCGAGGATCATCTTGCGAAACTTTTTCGGACGATCGGTTCACACCGGTTCGTATTCGGAAGTCAGTGGCCCCTTCGCCTCGCGCAGAATCCGAGCGCGAATCTCGCGCTCCTTCCCGACGACGTGCACGACTTGCCGCTCGGAAGCATTGAGCGTTGGGCGTAGAGCGTGGAGCGTGGAGCGAAACCGTCGCGACGCTCCACGCACGACGCTCCACGCTCCACGCACTGCGCATGAGACTTGCGCGCGCATCCGGACCTGGTAAGATTTCCCGGCCAGTCAGGCCTTGTGAATTTGTTCACAAGTTACTTCGGTTGTGGGTACGAGCGTGAGCGCGCACACCGCGCGCACCGACACAATTTGCCACGTACTTCATCGCGATGACGAAGCGAAGGAAGTGGACCGCGATTCCGGGGCTCATCGCCCTCGCCACCGCCGCCATCCTGCTCTCCGCGTACAGCGGCGCCTCATCATCGCAGGGCAGTCAACCGCAGCAGCCCATCAAGTTCCCACACACAGTGCACGTGCAGCAGCTCGGCATGAACTGCCTCTACTGTCACTACGCCGCCAACAAGTCGCCTGATCCCGGCATGCCGGCGGTCGGTACGTGCATGGGCTGTCATCTCATTATCGGGCCGCAACGCCCTGCCATTGCTGGCGTGCGCACGGCGGCGTACAAGAGCACCGAGATCGAGAAGCTCGTGAACTATTACAAGGGCGGCGCGGGCAAGCCCGTGCCGTGGGTGCGCATTCACAAGGTGCCCGAGTACGTCCACTTCCCGCACATGCGGCACGTGAATGCGGGCGTCACCTGCCAGACCTGTCACGGCCAGATCCAGAAGATGCCGCAGGTCTATCAGTACTCCTCGCTGAACATGGGCTGGTGCGTGAGCTGCCATCTCAATGGCTATTCCGACCACGAGGGACAGGTCGCCGCGGGCTACGCGAACGCCGACAGCAACGTCGTGACGCCCGCCGCCGCGCCGCAGCAAGCGGCAACCGCGGCCGCAACATCAGCAAACGCTCAACAACCCTTGCCGGCGCCGGGTGCCGGGCGTCAGCCGGCGACGAACGCCACTGGCCGCAAGGTTGCCCGCTACGATTGCGCGAACTGCAATTCGGCCGGCGTTCGTCGCCGCGAATTCCTGAAGGTGCTCGGCGCTGGCGGCGCTGCCGCCGCGACCATCGGTTGCTCATCGGAGGACGTCGGAAAGCTCATCCCGTATCTGGTTTCGCCCGATGAGACGGTCCCCGGCGTTTCCACATATTACGCGACGACCTGCCGCGAGTGTTCAGCGGCCTGTGGGGTCGTCGCCGAAACCCGCGACGGCCGCGCCATCAAGCTCGAGGGCAATCCTGAGCATCCGCTCAATCGTGGCGGGCTGTGCGCGCGTGGCCAGGCTGCGCTTCAGGGTTTGTATAACCCGGACCGTTTCCGCGTGCCGATGATCAAGCAAGGCGACATGTGGAAGGTTGCCTCGTGGGACGATGCCCTGAGTCTCGTCAGCCAGCACCTAACGAGTGGACGCGCGGCCGCGGCCAACGCGGTCTTTCTCAATCAGCACGAATCGGGGAGCTTTCCCGCGTTTCTCGATCAGTGGCTGGCCGCCTTCGGCATGCGGCCGCACCTCAGCGTCGATCTCGAGGCCGATCATGCCGCGATCGAGGCGAATCGTCGCGCCTACGGCGTCGCGTGGCCGCGAATGAGCTTCGCCGACGCGAAGCTCATTGTTTCGATCGGCGCCGATTTCCTCGAGGGCTGGGGCGCGTCGGTGCCGCAGCAGCTCGACTTCGCCGACGCCCGCGCCAAGCTCGAGAACGCGCCACGCTTCGTGTACATCGGTCCGCGCCGCTCGCTCACGGGTCTGAACGCGGATCAGTGGATCCCCTGCGCGCCCGGTGCCGAGCTCGCGATCGTGAACTTTCTCGCCGGACGTGGCACCGTGCCGGCGCGCCAGCAAAGCGGCGTCGACCCGGCGGTGCTCGAGCAACTTCGCACGGAGCTCGCCGCTGCCAAACCCAGCCTCGTCCTGTCGGGTGTCACGACGGACAACGCCGTCGACGTGGCGAGCGCCGTCGCCGCGCTCAATCAGTCCCTCGGCAATGTTGGCACGACGATCCGGAGCGCCGAGCCCCTCGTGGCCTTCGACGGCATTTCAGGCGTCGGCGATCTCGTCGACGCTATCGAGCGCATGCGCGGTGGTCAGGTCCCGATTGCCTTCGTCCGCGGCGTGAACCCGGCTTTTGGTCTTCCGAAGTCACTCAACTTCGCCGAAGCGTTCGCCAAGGTTCCGTTCAAGGTCAGCTTCTCGAGCTATCCCGACGAGACGACAGAGTTGTGCGACGTCATCTTGCCGGATGTGCACTCCCTCGAGTCATGGGGTGATGCGCAGCCGCTGCGCGGCACGGTGAGCCTGCAGCAGCCGACGATGGATCCGGTCTTCGCGAATACGCGGGCGACCGCCGACGTTCTGCTCGCTCTCGCCAAGAAAGATCAAGGAGCGGCCGGTCGCCTAACGGTGAAGGACTATCGTTCGTGGCTGATTGGTCGGTTCCCCGGCGGCGAGGCGGCGTTCACGGCGGCGCTCGCGCGCGGCGTCTCGTCAGGCTCCATTCCTGCCCGAGCCGTCGCGGCGCCGGCTGCGCCCCGGCGCGGCTCGGCGGTCGAAGCGTCGCGGGGTGATTACACGCTCATTGTCTACCCATCGCCGACGCTCGGATTCGGCCGCGGCACGAATAAGCCCTGGCTCATCGAGCTTCCCGATCCCGTCACGAAGGTCACGTGGGGCTCTTGGGTCGAGTTGCACCCGGAGACGGCGACACGGCTCGGCATCGACCGCGGCGACATCGTGGAAGTGCGCGTCGGCAACGCCACCGTGCGCGCGCCCGCCGTGCCCTACCTTGGCGTTAGGCCCGATGTCATCGCCATCGCGGCGGGCTACGGACACCGCGCGGCCGCGCCGCTCCCCATGTTCGATCCGAAGTCGACGAGCCGTCCGCTGATTCAGTGGGGCTATGGTCGTTATGCGCGCGACGTCGGCATCAATGCGCTCGATTTGCTCGGCACCGGCACGAATGCCGCCGGCGCGACCGCGCTCACCGGCGCGCGCGCCACCATTTCGCGCCTCGGCGACGAGGTAAGAATCGCGAGCACGGAAGGCTCAGCGCGTCAGCACGGCCGAGGCATCGCGCAGGCCGTCAGCGCCGCCGATCTCGCGCGCGGCCTTCGCGGGGGCGGTGAAGCCGAGGCGCCTCCCGCCGGTGACGCGAGCCATGCATTTCTTCCTGGCATGCGGTCACCAGTTGCCGCCGATGCGCAGGGCGTCCTTGGCGCGCCCTCGGAGCCGGATCAGGGGAAGAACAAGGGTCTTTACGATCCGAATCATCCGACGCACATGGCGTCGCGGCGTTGGGCGATGGCCGTCGATCTTGCTCGCTGCACTGGTTGCTCCGCGTGCGTTACCGCTTGTTACGCGGAGAACAACATCCCGACCGTCGGCGCACCCTGGCAGAACGCAACCGTGTTCGCGACGGCGGTTCCTGGGTTTAACATCACGCGTGGCCGGGAGATGGCGTGGATCCGGCTCGAGCGCTACTTCGAGGGCGCTGACGACGGCCGTTTCGGCGAAGAGTTCGAGACGCGTTTCGTGCCGATGATGTGTCAGCACTGTGGCAACGCGCCATGTGAGCCGGTCTGCCCGGTGTACGCGACGTACCACGCGCCAGATGGCCTCAATGTCCAGGTCTACAACCGCTGCGTCGGCACGCGCTACTGCTCGAACAACTGCCCATACAAGGTTCGTTACTTCAATTGGTTCGGCTACGGCGAGCCGGGTCGCAAGCAGTACGCGTTCCCTGAGCCGCTCAATTGGCAGCTGAATCCGGATGTCACCGTGCGCGGCAAGGGCGTGATGGAGAAGTGCTCCTTCTGCGTGCAGCGCATCCGTGAGGCGGAGAATCGAGCGGCGCTCGAGCATCGCGAAGTCGGACCGGACGAGTTCACGACGGCATGCGCCTCGGCGTGCCCGTCGCGAGCGATCACCTTCGGTGACGCTGCCGATCCGCAGTGGAGCGTGACGAAATTGGCGGAGGACCGGCGCGCCTATCACGTGTTCGAGGAGCTCAACACCTATACGGCCGTGGTCTACTTGAAGAAGGTCACTCATCCCGCGCCGACGCCTTCCGCGCCGGCGCCCGTAGCGCGCTGAGGACGAGAGCATGGCCGCCACACCAGCGCCGATGCCATACCCCGATGAGCCGCGCCGCGAGCAGCGGCCGAACGTCGCGAGCGCCGATGTACGCCTTCCGGCTGTCCGTAGCTATGAGCAGGTCGACCGAGAGATCGGCGGGACGCTCCATCCATCGTTAGGCTGGTTCGCGCTGCTCGGCGTCGCGGTTCTGTGCTTTCTCATCGGCGCGTCGACGTGGATGTACCAGATCTACGAAGGCCTTGGCGCCGCCGGCTATCACCCGCCGGTCATGTGGGGCGTCTACATCATCACGTTCGTGTTCTGGGTCGGTATCGGTCACGCGGGTACGCTCATCTCGGCGATTCTCTACCTCTTCCGCGCCGGTTTCCGCACCAGCATTTACCGCGCGGCCGAGGCGATGACGGTGTTCGCCGTCATGACCGCTGGGCTCTTTCCGATTCTGCACCTCGGCCGGCCGTGGAAGTTCTTCTGGCTGATACCATATCCGAGTTGGCGGCTCATCTGGCCGAATCCCAAGAGCCCGCTCGTCTGGGACGTGTTCGCGATCCTCACCTACCTAACGATCTCGAGCACTTTCCTCTACATCGGGCTCATTCCCGATATCGCTGCGCTCCGTGATAAGGAGACGAATCCGGTTCGACGGCAGATCTACGCGAACATGGCGTTAGGCTGGCGGAACTCGGACAGGGAATGGCGGCATTTCGCTCGCGCATATCTCTTCCTCGCCGCGCTGTCGACGCCGCTCGTGCTGTCGGTGCACTCCGTCGTCTCGTTCGACTTTGCGATGGCGCTCACGCCGGGCTGGCACGCGACGATCTTCCCGCCCTACTTCGTCGCCGGCGCGATCTTCTCCGGGTTGGGCATGGTCTTCACGATCATCATCCCGATCCGGAAGTACTTCCGGCTGCAGCACTATGTGACGCTCAACGACCTGGACGCCGCGGCGAAGATGTGTCTCTTCACGTCGCTCGTTGTCGGGCTCGCGTACCTGACGGAATTTCAGGTCGCCTGGATGAGCGGCAACACGTACGAGCAGGACTACTTCTGGAATCGTGTGTTCGGTCAGTGGGCGTGGGCCGCGTGGATCATGCTCATCTGCAACTGCGTGCTGCCGCTCTCGCTCTTCTCGCAGCAACTGCGACGCAACACGACCTGGCTGTGGATGCTCTCGTTGACAATCAACCTCGGTATGTGGTTCGAGCGCTTTGTCATCGTCGTCCCGTCGCTCTCCCACGAGTTCGAGCCGTGGCAGTGGTCGACATACGCGCCGACGTGGGTCGACTACAGCATCCTGCTCGGCAGCTTTGGCTGGTTCTTCATGTGGTTCCTGCTCTTCATCAAGCAGCTGCCGGTGCTCGCCATTGCCGAGATCAAGGAGGTCATCCCACCGAGGATGCGTGCGTAGCATGCGACGCGGTCTCAACAGGCCGAGCATGGTGGGATGGCGAATCCGCTCATGAATCAACCACCGCTCGGTGGAGGATCGCACCGATGAGAGGTGTCCTCGGTGCCTTCCACGAGATCGACGCGGCGGTGCACGCGATCGAGGATCTCGGCAAGCATCGCTTCCGTGACATCACCGTCTACACGCCGACGCCGCGCCACGAGTTCGAGGACGTGCTCGCGCGGGGCCCGAGCGCCGTTAGGCGCTTTACTCTCGTGTTCGGGCTCGCCGGCGTGACGTTCGGTTACTGGATCGCCGTCTGGATCTCGGATTATTGGCCCATCGTCGTCGGGGGTAAAGCGATCGCGACATGGGTGCCGTACACGATTTACGGCTTCGAGGTCATGGTGCTGGTCGGCGGACTTGCGACCGTATACGCCATGTTCGGCCTTTCCGGCCTCCCACGCCTAACGACCACGGTCGGCTATGACCCGCGCTTCAGCGCCGGCGACTTTGGCGTGTGGGTCGACACCACCGCCGACCGCGCCGATGAGGCCATGGAGGTGTTGCGCCGGCACGGTGCGCGGGAGGTGCGGAGTGAGCGTTAGGCATCGAGAGATACGAATGTCATCCCGAGGAGCGCAGCGACGAGGGATCTGCACTTCGGTTCTGACGGCGATCGTGCTTACCACCGCTGGCTGCTCCTGGTTCACCGATTTCAAGCAACAGCCCAAGATCGATCCGTGGGAGAGCATCGCCGACAGCATTCCACCGCGCGGCAACCCGCAGACCTCCGTTCCGATGTACGGCACGGCCGCGGCCGGATATCAATTTGGTCGCGCCGCCCTGCCGCCGGTGATCGACTCGATGGCAGGAATTCCAAATCCCACGGCGCCTGATCAGCGTTCACTCAACAACGGGCGCATCAATTTCCAGATCAATTGCGCCGTCTGTCACGGCCCACTCGGCCATGGTGACGGCCCGGCGACGCGCTTTGGGATGGCGGGGATCAGTCTCGTTACCGACATCACGAAGGGTCGGACCGACGGCTACATCTTCGGGATGATCCGTAACGGCCGCGGTTTGATGCCAACCTATAACCGCATCGAGGAGCCCGATCGCTGGGACGTCGTCAACTACGTGCGATCGCTCCAGGGCAAGTTCGGCGCGCCCCCCGACACGTCGCATGGCCTCCCCGGTCAGACGGGACCGCTCGTTCCGGGCGCGTCCGTCTCCGCGCCGACGCGACCAGCCCCGTATTTCCACATGGTGTATCCGCAGCCCGGCACGCAGCCAGCTGCTGCCGGCCCCCCCTCCGCCATGCCTAACGCTGCACCGGCGGCGTCCCCGACCTCGGCGCGCGACAGCGCGCGTCCCGTGCGCGCCGCCGATTCGACGACGCAGAGAAGACGACCGTGAGCCTCCATCCCCCGCGCGTCCCGACCCGGGATGAAGTACTGCTCGCCTCGAGCAAGCCCATTCCCGCGGCGCTCAAGACGACGTTTCTCATTCTCGCAATCGTCGGCGCGATCGTCTTCGTTGTCGGCGCCATTGTCAGTCCGGATCGCGCCTGGAGTGCATTCCACGCGAACTGGCTGTTCTTCGCCGTGTTGTCGCACGCCGGCGTTGTCTTCGTTGCCGTTCAGCGCATAACGACTGCCCGGTGGTCGCGCGCCGTGATCCGCTTCATGGAGGGTTATGTCGCCTTCCTGCCAATCGCGTTCGTGTTCTTGCTCCTCACGTTGTTCGTCGGAAAAAACCACGTCTTTCCGTGGACGCATGAAGCCTATCCTGTCCCCGAGAAAGCCACGTACTACAATCCAACATTCCTAACGATTCGCGATATCGTCATCTTCGCGCTGATGACGTTACTGGGTTCGTGGTACGTCTATACATCACTCCGTCTCGACGTCGGTCGAATCCCCGAGGGCGGCGCGAGATGGGCGCGCGGCTGGCGCGATCGCATGCGCACTGGTTACGGCGAGGAGCGGCGCGAGATCCATTCGACCCATTCACGCCAAGGAAAGCTCGCGGTTTTCACCGTGCTCCTGTTCGCGTTCGGTTGGTCCGTGCTCTCGTGGGATCTGTCGATGGGCCTCTCGCTTCACTTTCAGAGCACGCTCTACAGCTGGTGGTTCTTCATGGGGGGGTGGCTCTGCGCTCTCTCTCTTTTTGGTGTATTGATCCTCGCCTGGAATCGATTCCTGAATACCGCGGACGGGCTGATCGAGGAGCGCCATTTCCACGACATCGGTAAGCTGATCTTCGCATTCACGGCATTTTGGGGATATCTGACGTTCGGCCAGTACCTCGTGATCTGGTATGGCAACTTGGGCGAGGAGACGTCGTTCATGCGGTTGCGCCTCATTCCCCCGTGGGTCTGGATTACCGTCACGTCGGTCATTCTCACTTTCTTCTTTCCCTTTTTCGGTCTGCTCTCGCGCGCCGCAAAAGTATTCAAGCCGACGTTTCTGTTCTTCGCGTTATGCAGTCTGGTCGGCTTGTGGATGATGCGCTATATCGAGGTCTATCCATCAGAGTATGGGATGCCCGCCAGCGCGCCGTTCGGCTTCTGGGAAGTCGGCGTCGCGCTGTTGTACGTCGGCCTCTGGGGCTGGACGTATACGGCGTTCATGGATGCCTTCCCACGCATGCGCGTCACGCTCATGACGTCGCCCTTCCGGGACGAAGTGCAGGTCCCGGTGAATCCCGAGACGATGGAGCCCCTCCCGGCGCACGAGTAGCACTCCGAGGGAGCGCAGCGACCGGGACTGACGTTTAGAGCGCGCTCTCCAAAATTTTCACGAGCATCGGCTTCGGCATCGCGCCCGTTTGACGCGCGACCTCTTTGCCGCCCTTGAACACGATCGTCGTCGGAATGCCGCGAATGTTGAAGGACGACGCGGTCCGCTGCGCGCGATCGGTGTCGAGCTTCGCCACCAGCGCGCGGCCCTGATACGTGGCGGCGATCTCGTCGATTGCCGGCGCCATCACCTTACAGGGGCCGCACCAATCCGCGTAGAAGTCGACCAGCACCGGGACCTCGGCCTCCTGGATTGTGCGCGCGAAGGTGTCGTCGTTGAGCGGGAAGGGGCGATCGAGCAGCATCGGCTTCCCGCACTTGCCACACTTTGGACGATCGGCAGCACGCGCGGCGTCGATGCGATTCCACGTCTCACAAAATTGACAGCGCAGCGTGAGATGTTTGGTCGCCGTTGCGGTCCCCGTCTCGGCCATGCGTGCCTCCAAATGCGGTCGCTATATTGTGCAACGTAATCGAACGGAATAGGGGCGTTAGCTCAGCTGGGAGAGCGCCTGGTTTGCAACCAGGAGGTCACCGGTTCGATCCCGGTACGCTCCACTCGCAACACAAAGGCCAACCGCGGAGTCGGTTGGCCTTGTTGTTTGGCAGCGCGCTTGGAGGCGCGACAGCCGCTTGCCTTACGGCACCGAAGCGCGGTGCAAGTGAAGCGGGCTCGGTTGACCGTTGAGCGTGCTCGTCCCTTCGAGATCGTCGTGCGAGGTGAACGCACCCGTAAAGTGCTCGACGAACTGACCTTGCTCTTGCGGGACTCCGTTGACGACATGCTTGAACGTGAGATCGAGCGACACGTTGCCATGGCCAAACTCGCCAACGACCGACACGGTGCCACCGGCAATTGCTTCGCCTGTCCAGTTGCCGGCGCCGCTAATGGAACTCCCATTAGTCGTGAGAACGAAGCCGATTGAAAAACCCGGCGATTGCGCGACGGATAGCCAGGCGCCGTTCAGCAGGGTGGGTTGAACGCCGCGGTCATTGCTGCAGCAAGGCAGCGCGCACAGCGCCAGAATGATGAGGTAGCCGGAGTGTTTCATGTGCTGCCAAACCGATTTGACGCAACGTTAGTCACCGCGAGCCGGGTAGATTGCTCGGCGTCCGCTGAAGCGCCGCGCCTAACGACTCACGGCGCGTCTGGCTCGAAGCGCTTCGGCCTCAAAGCGCGTCGGTGCGCGGCGAGCATTGATCCGGGAGTCGTAGCAATTCCTCTGGCGCCAGCGACCTCCAATTGGCAGGATACCGCCACACGCGCCGCAGGTCGAGCGCGGAGACGACCAACAAGCACGTCGCCCCTCGGGCACCCAGGTACTCGCCGTTCACCTCATGCACCCACCAGGTCACGCCGTTCGCATCACGAAAGATTCTCGCATCCTGAGACGCCGGTGGCACGCCCTCGTCAGGCGCATGCGCTGCCGCTTGCCCCGAGTGCCTCGCAGCACTTGACGTGCTGCCGTCGTTGGATGGAGGAAATTCCGGATCGTAGAGCAGCATCGGCCAGCAACCTGCGTCGGCTGGTGGGCCTGGCGAAGCTCCGGCGTCACGGCGCGCGTGACCCCGGCCCCAGTCAGTTCACATCAGAATGCACGTGCCCTGAAGATAGTGGCTGTCACCATTCTCTCTAGTGCGTTGCGACACACTCGTGCGCCAGTACAAAGTCGCCCAACGAGTCATCGTGTCTCTCGTTAGGCGCCGAGCTGACCGACCGGCTCGACAGTCGTCCGTTTTACTCGCGCTCGAGATGCCGTGGTGGAGAGATCACCTGCTCGCGCGGCGCATTGGAATCGCGGCGCGGCTTCGCGAGTCCAACGTCCGTCTCCCGCCGCAACTCCTCCGCCACGACGCGCACTTCTTCCAGCGCCTCACGCAGGGCCTTCGTCATCTCCGAGAGTGCCCGCTCACGATGTTCGGGACTCGGGTCTCCGGCCATGTAGAAGAGATTCGCGGCGCGAAGCTGAGCATGACGAAGCCAATCCTCCACCATCTCCGGCGTCACCCGCGGCAGGCTCTCCTCGCTGCCGAGATTCTCCTCTCTCACGCTGGCTGCATCTGAGGGTGGGGTGGGAGTGTGTCCGGACGTGCGCACGGAAGCCAAGAAGTAGGTAGCACGTGTCGTGCTCATGCCGCCAACCGGCGCATGTTCTCGACGCCTCGCTCGAAACAGCGCGTAGCGACTACCTTGCTGGTGCCGCACAAAGCGATTTCGACTAATGCCAGAGAAGCCCATGACTGCCACCACGAATGCCGGCAGCGCACCGCCCGCTGTCGGCGCATCCGCGCCCGACTTCACCCTGCCTTCGACCTCCGGCCAGAGCGTGACCCTCTCGCATCTCCGCGAAAAGCCCGTCCTGATCGCGTTCTTTCCGCTCGCCTTCTCACCGACCTGCACCGCTGAGCTCTGTGAGATGCGTGATGACTGGGATCAATTCGCCTCTCGCGGCATCACTGTTCTCCCCATCAGCGTCGATTCCCCTTATGCGCTCAAGGAGTACAAGCAGAAGTACGGCATGAAGGTCGACCTCCTCAGCGACTTCAAGCGCGAGGTCACGGTGCGCTACGGCGTCCTCAACGAGGCGCGATTCTTCTCGAATCGCGCGTACTTTCTGATCGATCGTAACGGCATCGTGCAATGGGCGCATGTCGAGGCGAACCCAAGCCTTAAGCGTACCAATCAGGAGATACTCGTCGAGGTCGACCGGATGACCTAGCAATTAGTTACCCGGAGGGGCGTTCGGTCATCTTGACCAAGCAGGCCCGTGAATTGTTCCGCCCGCCTCGGATCCCTCCGTCTTGTCCACGTCTCCCCGGCCCAAACCCGCACGGCGCATCTCGGCCCCGACCTCCACAACGCCGGGGCTGGTTACGATTGCCGAAATCGCGACCACGCTCGCGACGGGTGAATCCATCGCTGCGGTCGCGCCAACCGTACTCGCATCGGTGAATGGGCTCCTCAACGGTGAGGAGTGCGCGGTTTGGCTCGGCTCTCAGGACGAACGCTCAACGACGCCTCGCCTCCGCCTGCGGCGCGCATGGGGCGTCGGTGCTGAGGCGGTCGAGGCTGATGCGGTTGCCGCATTCCTCGTCGATGGTGCCGACTCCAGCCGCGGCTTCGTCGCCGTGCGTTTGCTCACCGGCCATCGTGTGTTAGGCGCGCTGGTGTTGAGGCGACAAGAGCCGCTCAACTCCGACGAGCGCGTCTTTTTTTATATCATCGCCGACATGCTCGCGACGCCGCTGCGCGCGGCGGAATATGCCCGCCGCTTGGAGAGCGAGGTCGTCGAGCGCACGATGGAAATCGAGGAGCAGCGTCGCTTCACGGCGAAGATCATCGACTCACTCCCCGTCGGACTCTACGTCATCGATCGCAACTATCGCATTCAGGCGTGGAACCGAAAACGGGAAACCGGCATGCAGGGCGTGTCGCGCGAGGAAGCGATTGGTCGTACGATCTTCGAGATCTTGCATCGACAGCCCGCCGAGGTGCTCCGCGGCGAGTTCGAGGACGTGTTCGCGACCGGGCGGATTCAGCAATTCCAGATCGAGTCGAGTGCATCTGGCGAGCTGCGGACGTATCGCATCACGAAGATCCCAATGCACCTCGACGACACCGACGTGACGCATGTCATTACCATCGGTGAGGACGTCACCGAATGGCGCGAGGCGCAGGATCGCTTTGCTCAAGCGGAGAAACTCGCCGCGATCGGTACGCTCGCCGCCGGCGTTATGCACGAGATCAACAATCCACTCGCGACGATCGGTGCTTGCGCCGAAACGCTGGCCCTCACCATCAGCGAGCAAGGGGTTAGCTCACCCCGCCTGACCAGTGCGCTCCCCGAATCGCTGCAGCTCATCCAGCATGAAGTGCAGCGCTGTAAGGGCATCGTCGAGGGAGTCCTCGACTTCAGCCGCCCGAAGAAACTGGCGCGGACACTGCTCGACATCAACGCGGTCGTCGAGAAGACCTTGTTTCTCCTCAAGCATCACTCGCGCTTCAAGAAGCTCACCGTGCAAGCGGACATCGATCGCTCCCTGCCGCCGATCATGGCGAGTGAGGAGCAGCTCGTGCAGGTCGTCATGGCGCTCCTGCTCAACGCGATGGACGCCATGAATGATCGCGGCACCATCGTGCTCCGCACACGTGCCGACACCAGGCGCGGTGCTGTCATCGCCGAAGTCGTCGATCAGGGCGAAGGGATTCGCGGCGCGGATCTCTCCAAGATCTTCGAGCCGTTCTATACCACCAAGCCGCCGGGCCGCGGTACGGGTCTCGGACTATCCATCTGCTACTCACTGGTCGCCGAAAACGCGGGAAGCATCGAAGTCGACAGCGTGGTCGGAAAGGGCAGCGTTTTCCGGATCGTGCTGCCCGCGGCAACCAGCCAACCAATGCGTGCAGCCGTATGACTCTCGCTACTCCCGCGCACTCGCTCACGCCTGTTCCCGCGCAGCAGCTCATGCCGGACCAGGGTCGAATCCGCGTCCTCGTCGCCGAAGACGAAGAGCATCTGGGTCAGATCCTAACGAGTTTCCTCACCGGACGTGGACATCAAGTCACATCCGTGTCGGACGGGCGCGCCGCACTCGAGGCGCTTCGCGCCGAAGCGTACGACGTGGCGCTTCTCGACATCGTCATGCCGGAAATGGACGGCCTCGAGGTGTTGCGCCAAGTGCGCGAGGAGCCGGAGCCACCAGAGATGATCATCATTACGGGAAACGGTACGATTGAAACCGCCATCACCGCGATGAAGCTCGGTGCCTACGACTATATGTCGAAGCCGTACCGCATGGCGGAGATCGACGTACTCGTCAGGCGCGCCTGGGAGAAACGCCAGCTCGCCAAGGAGAATCAGTACCTCCACGCCAGGCTCTCTCGCATTGACGCCGCGCCCGAGATTATCACGCAGTACGCGCCGATGCGCGCCGTCCTCTCGGTCGTGGAGCGCGCCGCGGCGAGTGATACGCCCGTGCTCATCCTCGGCGAGTCGGGAACCGGAAAGGAGCTCGTTGCGCGTGCCATTCACCGCCTGTCGCGGCGCGTCGGTCCGCTCGTCGATCTCAACTGCGCGACGCTCGCTGAGAACATGGTCGAGATCGAGCTCTTCGGACATGAGCGCGGTGCGTTCAGCGGCGCCGCGGCGCGCAAATCAGGTCTGCTCGAGGTCGCGGCGAACGGCACACTGTTCTTCGACGAGATCAGCGCCCTCACCAGCAAGATGCAAGCGAAGCTGTTACGCGCCCTCGAGCAGGGCAGCTTCTTCCGCGTTGGCGGGACCCAGAAGGTCGAAGTCAACGTCCGGCTCGTGTCAGCGACGAATCGCGACCTGGAGTCGGCCGCGCGCGATGCCCAATTCCGCGACGATCTACTCTATCGAATCAACACAGTCACCATCACGCTGCCACCGCTGCGGCAGCGCGCTGTCGACATTCCGCTGCTCGCGGAGTACTTCCTATCGCGGTTTGGCGGCAGCGACACGTCGACGCTGTCGCCGGACGCGCTCGCGTTGCTGCAGGAGTATCAGTGGCCCGGCAACATCCGCGAGCTCCGGAACGTCATCGAGCGCGCCGTTCTTCTCGCACGTGGCCGCGTCATTCGCGCGCAGGATCTTCCGCTCAACCTGGCCGCCACGCCTGGCTCGCCAGCGTCGCTCGTCGGCGGACAATTGACACTCGAGGAGTTGGAGCGCCGCCACATCGAAGCCGTCCTGCTCCAGAGCAAGTGGCATCAGGGCAAAGCCGCCGAGGTATTGGGCATCTCGTCGAAGACGCTGTATCGCAAGATTCGCGAGTACGGCTTCCGGAGGCCGCGACGACACTAGCGCGGAGCGCCGAGCGTGTGGCGTCGTGAACGACAGCGCGGTAAGCTATGCTTACCGCGTTTCTTTTTTGACGCTCGACGCACGCTCTGCGCTCTACGTCCAACGCTCCACGCACATGCGGATTTTGGTAATCGAAGACGACCCGACGGTGGGTCAATACGTGAAGCGCGGTCTCGAGGAGCAGCGCTACGCTGTCGATCTCGTCGCCGACGGCGACGAAGGGGAGCGTCGGGCGAGCTCGGAAGCGTACGACCTCGTGATCCTCGACATGCGTCTGCCAAAAAAGGCCGGGCTCGAGGTCCTCAACAGTCTGCGCGCGAAGGGATTCGAGAAACCAGTGCTCGTGCTCACGGCGCAGGACGCCGTCGACGCGAAGGTCACGACGCTCCGCGCCGGCGCCGACGACTACGTGACGAAGCCCTTCGCGTTCGAGGAATTGCTGGCGCGCGTCGAGGCACTGTCGCGGCGTCCCCAGACGATCGCTCCGCACAAGCTTAGCGTCGGCGATCTCGAATTGGATCAGAGCACGCGGGAGGTCCGGCGCGCCGGCGAGTTGATCGAGCTCACACCCAAGGAATACACGGTGCTCGAGTATCTCATGCGGCACGCCAGCCGGGTCATGAGCCGGACGTTGATCACCGAATATGCGTGGGGGTACCACTTTGATCCCGGTACCAACATCGTCGACGTCGTCATCAATCACCTGCGCAAGAAGATCGACGCCAAGCACGGACACAAGATGATCACGACGGTTCGCGGTGTCGGCTACATGATTAAGGAGAGTTGATGCCGCTGAATTTGGCTGGCGCTTTCCTTGTTAATAATTAGGATCGACGGGCCATGGCGTCCACACGGACTCGCCTAACGGTCAGCTACCTCGTCGTCGTTACCGCGACCCTCGTCGCATTCGCGATCGCGCTCTACGTCGCGCGCGGTGCCGAGGCGGATCAGGACGTCCTCGGGCAGGCGGCCTCCCTCGCCGACGACGTGTTGGCGACGATTCGGAACGCCCAACTCGCCGGCAAACGGCTGACCTACCAAGAGCAGACGGAAGGACTGCCGATGATCCGTGCCAGTCAGGAGATGGGGGAGCAGCTCGATCGTCATCCCGGCTACTTTCTCGTTCTCGATAGTCTCGGCCGACTGCTCTTTTCGTCGAACGCCGTACGACTGCTCGCCGCCGACGACCAACAAGAGTTGTACAGCATCGCGTCTCGATTGCTCCCCGGCGGCCCCGCGGCACGGCTG
>WNGI01001443.1_pt1 | contig 22186 bp, 24 predicted proteins | sample 5400621 | NCBI WGS metagenome assembly WNGI01 (sample SAMN13153374, study PRJNA577476) | soil metagenome | isolation source: 20 cm soil or saprolite under Garry oak tree replicate 1 | place: USA:California | collected 2016-06-15
AATTCGCCTTTACTTCGCCTTTGGTGTCAACCCCTCGAAGGTGCCATGACACGCCGTCATGACGGACAGGATCTCGTACGCGGTGGACGGCAACGTCGCGCGGATCACGCTCGACGACGGCAAGGTGAACGCGATGAGCCTGCCCTTCTTCGAAGCGCTCGGTGCCGCGCTCGATCGCGCCGAGCGCGAGAAGCCGGGTGCGGTCGTCATCACGGGGCGCCCGGGCTATTTCTCGGCCGGGCTCGACCTGAAGCTCATGCCGACGCTCGCGCCCGACGAGCTCCAGCGCATGCTGCTCAGCTTCGGGCGCACCATGCTCCGCGTGTTCACGTTTCCGATCCCGACCGTGGCGGCGCTCAGCGGCCACGCGATCGCAGGCGGCGCGATGCTCGCGTTTGCCTGCGATCTCCGCTACGCGGCCGACGGCGCCTTCCGCCTGCACCTGAACGAGGTTGCGATCGGACTGACGCTGCCGACGTGGGCCATGATCGTCGCGCAGAGCGCCGTGCCGCATCGGTGGCACACCGAGGCGATCCTCCATGCGCGTCCGTATCTCCCCGCCGACGCGCTCGAGCGAAGCCTCGTGACTGCCGTCGTGCCGCCCGAGCGGCTGCTGGACGAGGCGTCGGCGGCGGCCGCGCGCCTCTGCGCGCTCCACCAGGCGGCGTACGCGGGGTCCAAGGCTCGCCTGCGCGCCATGGTCGTCGAGTGGGCGCTTGCGCAGCTCGAGCGCGAGGTGCGGAGCGGGGCCGCGCGGTCGTGAGCGCCATGTCCGCGTTCTTCTGGCTCTTCGGCGCCATGAACGTGGCGAACGGCTTGTGGATGCTCGTCGCGCCGGCGAGCTGGTACCACGGCTTGCCCGCTGAGGTGCCCGACACCGGGCCGCTGAACCCGCATTTCGTGCGCGACATCGGCGCGGCGTTCCTCACGCTCGGCGTCGCGTTGTGGGCCGCCGCGCCGGCGGCGCGGCGCCATCCGGGCGTGCTGCGCGCGACCGCGCTGTTCTACAGTCTTCATGCGCTCGTGCACGTCGCCGACTTGCTCGCCGGCCGCCTCGCCGCCGACCACTGGCTCGTGGATCTGCCCGGCGTGTTCGTGCCTGCCATCGGGCTTGCCGTGCTGTCGCTGCCGCGCTGGTGGGAGGTGTGACATCCGCGTGCGTTCAAGCATGGCCGGCGCCGTCATTCAGTCGGCGCTGAAACGAGATCGTCGGTCCAACCGGCGGCGCTGGCGACTGGCAGAGCGATTGCTTTTGCGGCCGCGTGCGTTTGCGTCCAGCGGCCCTCCTTCTGCTCCTTCTCTCGGCCTGCGCCCCGGCCATCCGGATCGACGTCCCGGTGACTGCGCCGCCACCGGAGCAGGCGCCGGCCGGGATGGACCTCGCCTGCTTCGCGCACCCTGTCATCGACCAGTGGGAGCGTCGTCTGCGCGTCGAGCGTCCGCTGTCGGCCGACACCGCGCGGGTCCTCGCGCGAGGCGCGGCGTACCTCCCGCATCTCCGCGACGTCTTCAGCGCGGGCGGCCTGCCGTCGAGCCTCGCGCTGCTGCCGGCCATCGAGAGCAGCTTCGGCACCGATGCGCTAAGCAGGACGGGGAGCCGCGGGCTCTGGCAGCTGAAGGCGGTGACCGCGCGGCGCTTCGGCCTCGTCGTCAACCGCCGGCGTGACGAGCGGCTCGAGCCCGACCTGGCGACGCGTGCGGCTGCCCGCTACCTCGCGGTGCTCCACGCGCACTACGGTGACTGGCCGCTCGCGCTCGCGGCGTACAACGTCGGCGAAGGGCGAGTCGACCGGGCGCGGCGCGGCGACCCGAGCGCGAGCTTCTGGCAGCTCGCCGAGGACCGGCGGCTCCCGGCCGCGAGCCGCGACTACGTCGCGCGCTTCCTCGCGCTGGTGCGCGTCGTGGACGGCGCCGGCGCCTGCTGACCTGAAGACTTCGCGCCTCAGCGCCGCGGCGGTCCTTCTCGCCATCGTCTCCTGCCTCGCGCGGACGGGGTGGGGCGCCGGCCTCGACGACTATCCTGAACGTGCTCGTGCACGATGCGCTCGACGTCGACGCGCTGACCCGGGTCGATGCGATCTCGGGTCCGAACGCCTGCCGGCGCGCCGGCTCGGGTCCTACTCGCCGTTGCCGAGCAGCTCGGCGACGACCTCGTCGGGGAAGCCGTGGCGCTGGAGAAGGCTCCAGGCGCGCGACCGTGCCGCAGTGTGGCCGAGCCGCCGCCGCTCGAGCAGACGCCGGGCCCAGTCGTGCTCCCGCTCACCGGCGAGCGAGTCCACGATGGCGGCCTCGACGAGCGCCTCGGACAAACCCCGCGCAGCGAGGTCGGCGGCGATCTTGAGACTTCCGGCGCCGCGGGCGCGGAGCGCCCGCGCCCGGTCGTTCGCATAGGCCGCGTCGCCCACCCAGCCGAGCTCGCGGCAGCGCGCCACGGCGGCGTCCGCGGTCTCGCGCCGGTAACCCAGGCGCACGAGCCGAGCCGTGAGGTCCGCCTCGGTGCGCGGCGCGCGCGCCAGGAGGCGCGCGGCCACGTCGAGGGGGGTCGGCGTCCCCGGGTCGCTAGAAGCGGTCGACCTTGAGGCGCTCTCGCGGGGCGTCCTTTTCCTTGCGGTCAAAGTCGTCCCAGCGGCCGTCGCTGGTGGAGGAGATGCCGCGCGCCTTGAGCGCGAAGTCGTCGGGATTGGACGACTGCGCGAGCGCCTCCTCGAAGGTGATCAGATCCTCGCGCCAGAGCGCCATGAGCGACTGGTCGAAGGTCTGCATGCCGTAGCTCGTGTAGCCGCGCGCGATGGCGTCACGGATCTCGCGCGTCCGCTCGGCGACGGCGATGCACTCGCGGACGAGCGCGGTCGATACGAGCACCTCGACGGCCGGCACCATGCCGTGGCCGTCGGCCCGCGGTACGAGGCGTTGGCTGACGACGCCCTTCAGGATGTTCGACAGGATGAGGCGTACCTGGTCCCGCTGGTGGTCGGGGAACGCGGAGATGACGCGGGTGACGGTCTCCGTCGCGTCGAGCGTGTGCAGGGTGGAGAGCACGAGGTGGCCGGTCTCGGCCGCCATGATCGCCGTCTCGATCGTCTCGAGGTCACGCATCTCGCCGACGAGGATGACGTCGGGATCCTGGCGGAGCGCGCCCTTCAGGCCGGCGGCGAACGTGGTGCAGTCGACGCCGATCTCGCGCTGGCTGATGACCGACTTGTCGTCGTGGTGGAGGTACTCGATCGGGTCCTCGACCGTGATGATGTGGCGGTCGGCGGTGCGGTTCACGTGGTTGATCATCGAGGCGAGCGTGGTCGACTTGCCGCTGCCCGTCGTGCCGGTCACCAGCACGAGGCCGCGCCGCTCCGCCGCGATGCGCTCGACGACAGGCGGGAGCTTCAGCTCCTGGATGTCGCGCACCCGCGCCGGGACAAGGCGCAGCGCCGCCTGCGGCTCGCCGCGCTGGAAGAACACGTTCACGCGGAAACGGCCGAGCTCCGGGTGGCCGTAGCCGATGTCCACCTGGAGCGCCTCACGCAGCCGCTGCCGGTGAAAGTCGCTGAGCAGCGACTCGCAGAGGCGGTTCATGTCGTCGCGCGCGAGAGGGGGTTGTCCCTCCCACGGCACGAGCCTGCCGCTCACGCGGAAGATCGGCGCTGCGCCGACCTTCAGGTGGATGTCCGATGCCTCTCGCCCGACCCCTTCACGCAGGATCCCATCCAGCTCCACGTCCTATTCCTTTCCGCCCCTCCCCCGCCGGACGGGTTCCCCCGCCGGCGCCCCTTCTGCACTCGCCCCGTTGCCCTCCGCCGCGGCCGGCGCGGCGTCGGCCTTCAAGCCGAACTTCTCGCGCACCTTCGCCTCGATCGTCGCCGCGACCTCCGCATGCTCGCGCAGGAAGTCGCGCGCGTTCTCGCGGCCCTGGCCGATCCGGTCGCCGCCGAAGGCGTACCAGGCGCCCGTCTTCTCGACGATGCCCTGCTCGGCGGCGATGTCGATCAGCTCGCCCTCCTTCGAGATGCCGGTGCCGTACATGATGTCGAACTCCGCCTCGCGGAACGGCGGCGCCACCTTGTTCTTGACGACCCGCACCTTGGTGCGGCTGCCGATCACCGCGTCGCCGTGCTTGATGGCGCCGAGGCGGCGGATGTCGAGCCGCACCGAGGCGTAGAACTTGAGCGCGTTGCCGCCGGTGGTGGTCTCCGGGTTGCCGAACATGACACCGATCTTCATGCGGATCTGGTTGATGAAGACGACGATCGTCCGCGACTTGGAGATGGTGCCCGTGAGCTTGCGGAGCGCCTGCGACATGAGCCGCGCCTGCAGGCCCATCTGCGGGTCGCCCATGTCGCCCTCGATCTCGGCGCGCGGGACCAGGGCAGCGACCGAATCGATGACCAGCACGTCGATCGCGCCCGAGCGGACGAGCGTGTCGGCGATCTCGAGCGCCTGCTCGCCGTTGTCCGGCTGCGAGATGAGCAGGTCCTCGCTCCGGACGCCGAGCTTGCGCGCATAGTTGATGTCGAGCGCATGCTCCGCGTCGATGAAGGCGCAGATACCGCCCCGCTTCTGACCCTCGGCGATCAGCTGGAGGGCGAGCGTCGTCTTGCCCGACGACTCGGGGCCGTAGATCTCGACGACCCGGCCGCGCGGGATGCCGCCGACGCCGAGCGCGATGTCGAGGCCGAGGGAGCCGGTCGGCAGCACGGGGATGTCGCTGGAGAGCGCCGCCTCGCCGAGCCGCATGATCGCGCCCTTGCCGAACTGCTTCTCGATCTGGCTGAGCGCGAGATCGATCGCCCGCTCGCGGTTCACGTCGATCGCCATGTGAGGCCCTCCCCCCGCCGGTGTGTCAGAGACATGCAACACTTTACCCTCGCGGCGGCCGACTCTCCAGCGCCGGCGTTGCCTTTTTTCAGCTATGGTTCGCCAGCGCGAACCTGGCGAGCGGCTCGTAGACCGCGCCGCTCGGACGGAGCCGGCTCTGGAAGAGGACCACGTCGGTCGCCGTCCAGCGTCCGAAATCGACGTCGCCGCCGGCCCGGATGGCCGCCGCGATTCGTCCGATCCCGCGCGGCGAGCGGACGCGGGCGATCGTCACGTGGCCGCGGAAGGGACGGCTCTCGGGTGGGAACCCGAGCGGGGCGAGTGCCCTCTCCACGGCGGCGGCGAGGCGGCCGAGCTCCGCGACGCCAGTCGGGATGCCGGCCCACAGGACGCGCGGACGGCCGAGGCTCGGGAAGCCGCCGAGCCCGGCGACGGCGAGCGCGAGAGCGGCGTGCGGCGCGACGGCGGCCCGGAGCGCGTCGGTGAGCGCCGAGAGCCGGTCCTCCGCCACCTCGCCGAGGAATTTTAGTGTGACGTGCAGCCCGGCCGCGTCGACCCAGCGGAGATCGGCGCGCGGCGCCCGCTGCCGGAGCGACGCCTGCGAGCGTGCGAGGGCGGCTCGGACGTCGTCCGGGAGCTCGATCGCGACGAAGCAGCGCACGCGCCGTCAGCGGGATCGCGGCCGGAAGAGCTGCGAGTCCGCGAGCGGCAGCCCGAGCGCATGGCGACGGAGCCAGTCGAGCGCGATCTGGGAGGCGAGGAGCTTCATCCAGTCGCGCGTGCCCCAGAGCTGGTAGCGGCGCGCCGTCGTGCCGCTGGCGGTGGCGACCGCGACCCACAGCGTCCCGGCAGGTTTCTCGGCGGTCGCGCCGTCGGGGCCCGCGATCCCGGTGGTGGCGAGTCCGAGGTCCGTGCCGAACACGCGCCGTGCGCCGGCCGCCATCTCCGTCGCCGCCTCCTCGCTGACCGCGCCGTGCGCGTCGAGGGTCTCCTGGCGGACGCCGAGCAGCTCGCGCTTGGTGCCGTTGCCGTACGCGACGACGCCGCCACGGAGGTATGCCGAGCTGCCGGGGGCGTTGGTCACGCGGTGTCCGACGAGCCCGCCCGTTACGGATTCGGCGAGCGCGAGCGTGAGGCCGCGCTCGGCGAGCAATCCGCCGACGACCTCCTCGAGCGTCACCGGTCCCTCGCCAAACACGTAGGGACCGATGCGCGCGCGGATGCGCGCCGCGAGCGTCTCGAGCCGGGCCGCCGCGGTCTCGGGTGCGCCGTGGACCACGATGCGCAGCGAGATCTCCGGGAAGCTCGCGCGGAAGGAGACGCGCGCCTCCGACGGATCGACCGCGCCCGCGACCATCTCGTCGAGCGCCGACTCGGTGAGGCCGAAGGTCTGGAAGATGCGCGACAGGTACACGTCGCCGCCGCGCAGCGTCCGCAGCCACGGCAGCACCGTCTCCTCCATCATGACCTTCATCTCGCGCGGCACGCCGGGGAGGACGACCAGGTGACGGCCACGCGCCTCGATCCGATAGCCGGGCGCGGTGCCCATGGGGTTCGGGACGACGACGGCACCCTGCGGCAGCAGCGCCTGCTTCAGGTTGTTCTCGGGCATGTCGCGGCCGAGCGCCGCGAACAGCTGGCGGATGCGGTCGGCGGAGTCGCGGTCCAGGGCGAGCGGCACGCCGAGCACGCGTGCGACCGTCTCGTTGGTCAGGTCGTCGGCAGTCGGCCCGATGCCGCCCGTCGAGATGACGACGTCGGCCAGCTCGAGCGCCCGCTGCCATGCCCAGGCGAGGCGGTCGGGGTAGTCGCCGACGGTGAGCACCGCGACGACGTCGAGCCCGAGGCCGAAGAGCTGGTCGGCGATCCAGCTGGCGTTGGTGTCGGTGATCCGCCCGGTGGTGAGCTCGTCGCCCGTCGACAGGATGGCGACGCGCTCGATCATACGACCGCGAGGAGGACTCGCGTGACGAGCCCGGCGTAGAGACCCGCCACGAGGTCGTCGCCGACGACGCCGAGCCCCCCCTCGACGCCGGCGTCGATCTGCCGCGCCGGGAAGGGCTTCACCACGTCGAAGAGCCGGAACAGCACGAACGCCACGGCCGCCGCGAGCCAGGTGCCCGGCAGCACGATGCCCGCGACGACGAGGCCTGCGACCTCGTCGATCACGATGTGCGGATGGTCTTCCGCGCCGAGCACGTCTTCGGCGCGATCCGCCGCCCAGATCGCGATGCCGACGAGCGCGACGAGCAGCACCGCGTACGCCCAGGGCGCGTAGCCACGGAGCGCCGCGAGCGGCGGCAGCAGCGGCAACGCGACGAGCGAGCCCACGGTCCCCGACGCGACGGGCGCGTAGCCGACGCCACCGACCGTCGCGACCATCACCGCGAGCGCGCGCACGCCGACTGCGTAGAAGCTCTGCCTCGGCCCGTCAAGCGCATTCGCTTTTGAAAATGCGTCGCAAAATGGTACGGAGAGTCGCGTGGGCGGCATGAAGCGGCTGCTGGCCGGGGCGCGGATCGACCCACGCCCGGTGACCGGCGCGACCACCGTCCGCGAGCTCGTCGACGGCGCGCTGCTCGCGTACAACGGCGCTCGCCTGCGCGAAGCGGCGCAGCTCTTCGTGCGCCGCATGCTCGAGGACGACGTGACCATCGGCGTGAGCCTGAGCGGCGCGCTGACCCCGGCCGGTCTCGGGATGTCGTGCCTGATCCCGCTGATCGAGGCGGGCTTCGTCGACTGGATCGTCTCGACCGGCGCCAACCTCTACCACGACACGCACTTCGGCATCGGCCTCACGATGCATCGGGGGCGGCCGGACCTCGACGACGTGGCGCTGCGGGCCGACGGCGTCGTCCGCATCTACGACATCGTCTTCGACTACGCCGTCCTGCTCGACACGGACGCGTTCTACCGGAAGATCCTCTTCGCCCCGGAGTTCCAGCGCGAGATGGGGACCGCCGAGTTCCATTATCTGATCGGCCGCGTCGTGGCGGAGCGGCAGCGCGCGCTCGGACTCGCGCGGAAGTCGCTGGTCGCCGCGGCGTGGGAGCACGGCGTGCCGGTGTACACGTCGTCACCGGGTGACAGCTCGATCGGCATGAACGTCGCCGCGCTCGCCATCGAGGGCTGCAAGCTCAAGATCGACGTGTCGCGCGACGTGAACGAGACCGCGGCGATCGTCCTCGGCGCGAAGCGGTCGGGCGGCAAGAGCGCCGTGCTGATCCTCGGCGGCGGCTCGCCCAAGAACTTCGTCCTCCAGACCGAGCCCCAGGTGCAGGAGGTCCTCGGCATCGAGGAGAAGGGGCACGACTACTACGTGCAGTTCACCGACGCGCGCGTCGACACGGGCGGCCTCTCCGGCGCGACGCCGAGCGAGGCCGTCAGCTGGGGCAAGGTCGACCCGGAGAAGCTCCCCGACACGGTGGTCTGCTACTGCGACTCGACGATCGCGCTGCCGCTGCTGACGGCGTACGCGCTCGCCGAACATCCCCCGCGCAAGCCGAAGCGGCTCTACGAGCGGCGGGACGCGCTCATGGAGAGCCTCGTCCGCGAGTATCATCAGGCGCACGATTTCGGCCCCGACGGCGGCCTCAAGCGACGGTCGTGAGCACGTTCGCCCGCGAGCGTGACGTCGCGGTCCGCGCGGCGTGCGAGGCCGGCGCCATCGTGCTGCGCTACTACGTGCCCGGCATCGCGTCGCGCGAGAAGGGGCCCGACAATCCGGTCACGCTCGCCGACCTCGAGGCCAACGGCTGCATCCATCGAATGGTGGAGGACGCGTTCCCCGACGACGGCTGGCTGTCGGAGGAGACCGCGGACTCGCACGAGCGGCTCGCGCACCGGCGCGTCTGGGTCGTCGACCCGCTCGACGGGACGAAGGAGTTCATCCAGCACATCCCCGAGTTCTGCGTCTGCGTGGCGCTCGTCGAGGACGGACGGCCGGTCGTGGCGGTCGAGTACAACCCGGCCGCGGATCGGCTCTATGCCGCCGTGCGCGGCGAGGGCACGACGATGAACGGCAAACGCGCGCGCGTGAGCAGGACGGCGCGCGTGCCCGATGCCGAGGTGCTCGCCAGCCGTTCCGAGGACAAGCGCGGCGAATGGGACGCGTTCAAGCCGCGCGTGCACGTGAAGCTGACGGGCAGCGTCGCATTCAAGCTCGCCGAGATCGCGAGCGGCGCCGGCGATGCCACCTTCACGCTCACACCGAAGAACGAGTGGGACATCTGCGCCGGGTCGCTGCTCGTCGAGGAGGCGGGCGGCCGCGCGACCGACCTCGAGGGCCGGCCGCTCGTCTTCAACCAGCCGTCGCCGCTTCGCCCCGGGATGATCGCCTCGAACGGCATCCTGCACGAGGGGCTGCTGGCGCTCATCCGCGAAGTCGGACCCCCGCCGAAGAGTTCTTGACACGCTCGACGCCGCGGGAGTAGCAGCCGCGGCGATGACGTTCCGGCTCGCGGCGGCCGCGCTCCTGGGCGTCGCGTCTCTCGGCGGGACCGCCCGGGCGGCCGACCTGCTCTTTTTCGACAGCATGCCGGGCGACTACATCGGCCAGGGCGTCCCGCAGCGGTTCACGGCCGACGACGCCGCGTTCGACGCCCGCAGGAACTTCGACAACGGCGTGAGCGTGAGCGTGTCGGCCGGTCAGCGGGGCGCGTGGTCGCTCGACTTCGCCGCACCGCTCGGTGCGCCGCTCGCGCCCGGCGCGTACGAGGGCGCCACGCGGTTTCCCTTCCAGACGCCCGTCGGTCCGGGCCTCTCGGTCGCGGGCGACGGCCGCGGCTGCAACACGCTCACCGGGCGCTTCACGGTGCTCGACGTCGTCTACGTACCGGACGGCGCGGTGACGACGTTCTCCGCGGACTTCGAGCAGCACTGCGAGGGCGGCGCCGCCGCGCTCTTCGGCTCCATTCGCTTTCATGTCGGCAACGGTACGTGCGAGCCGGGCGACGACGGCGCCGCGTGCGACGACGGCGACGCCTGCAGCGCGGCCGGCCACTGCGAGGGTGGCGTCTGCATCGGTGCCGTCGTCACTCCGTGCGACGCCACCGGACAGTGTCAGGCAGCCGCGTGCGATCCGGCGACGGGCACGTGCGTCATGCGCGCCCGCCGCGACGGCGCGCCATGCGACGATGGCGATGCATGCACGTTCGCCGACGGCTGCCGGGCCGGAGTGTGTACGGGAGAGCCGGGCGCCATCGACTGCGAGGACGGTAACCCGTGCACGGCCGACCTCTGCCACGACGGCCGCTGCGACTTCAGTCGACCGACCATCTGCCAGGACGACGGCGATCCATGCACCGAGGAGTACTGCGATGCGGTGCTCGGCTGCACGTCGCGCCGCGTGCCGGGCTGCTGCCACACGAATGCCGACTGCGTCGATGGCGACGCCTGTACCGAGGACATCTGTGGCGCGGACGGCCGCTGCGTGAGCCATCCGTTGTCCTGCTGGACGATCACCGGCCAGGTCTCGGCCACGGCGTCGGCCGCGGGCAGGAGCGCGCACGCCACGCGGCGGCTGACGGGCGTCCTCGTGCTCGGCGCCGACGGTTCGTACCGGGCGCCGAACGGCGTGTGCCCACAAACCGGACGGGAGTTTCCCGATGAGGTGGGCGTGACGGTGCCGGGACGGCGCGGCCGCCTCGTCCTCAGGGCGACCAACCTGGCCGCGGTCACGGCCGCGCTCGACGACTGCATCGGGCGTCACGTGCGGCTCGGCGTCTACCGCGCTTGGGTGAAGCTTCTCCCCGACCTCGCGCATCTTCGCGGCGGCGCCACGATCACCGCGTCCACCCGCGTGCGCGGCGTGACGGTGACGCTCCAGGTGACCGAGCGCTTCCGCGGCACGCGGGTGGTGTCGGCGCCCGGCGCAGCTGCTACCGGTCCCGCCGCGGCGCTCGTTACGGCCGCGCCGCCTGAGAGCCGAGGCGGGTCAGCGGAGGCCGCGCCGACGTCGGAACCGCGTGGAGGCGGGACCAGACCGACATTAGCTGCGGGTTGATCTGTATGACTAGTCATAGTAGTCCGAACACCCATGGAATCGAAGAAGGCGGTGTGGCAGCTTCATGAGGCGAAAGCGCGCTTCAGCGAGCTCTTCCGACGCGTGCGTACGGAGGGGCCGCAGCGCGTCGTCAAGCAGCGCGGCGAAGCGGTGGTGGTCGTGGCCGCCGAGGAATTCGACCGAACGAGCCGCCGTGCGCGGCAGCCGGCGTCGCTGGTCGAGTTTCTGGGTTCGGCACCGACCGGCGGGCGATCGCTCGACCTCGCGCGCAAGCAGGACACGACCAGGACCATCAAGTGGTGACGAAGCCGGCGGGCTTCTTGCTCGACACGAACGTCATCTCGGAGCTCATGAAGCGCCGGCCGAATCGGCGCGTCGCGGAGTGGGTCGATGTGACGTCGGAAGAGCTCCTGCACCTCAGTGTGATCACGATCGGCGAGATACGAAGAGGCATCGACCTTCTGGACGACGACGATCCGCGACGTGTCGCGCTACAGACCTGGCTGGATCACGACCTCCGCGTCCGCTTCGCGGGCCGGTTCCTCGTCTTCGACGATGCGGTGGCGGAGCGCTGGGGCGGGCTCGAGGCGCTGGCGAAGAAGCGGCGGTTGACGCTTCCCACTATCGACGCGCAGCTTGCCGCGACCGCACTGCATCACGGCCTGACGTTCGTTACCAGGAACGTCAGCGACATCCGGCCGACCGGAGTGCCGGTCTTCAATCCGTGGAGTGATCGCGCGTAGGGGCGTGAAAACCCGCCTCAGCGCAGCCCTCGTCCGCGGAGCACCTCGACGCCGCGCGCCGGGAAGTCGGTCATGATCCCGTCCACGCCGAGGTCGAGGAGCGCTTCCATCTCAGCCGGCTCGTTGATCGTCCACACGTGCACCTCGAGCCCGAGGCGGTGCGCCGCGGCGACCGACTCCGCCGTGACCAGCGTGATGTCGCCGAACGCGGGCGGGATCTGGAGCGCGACGCCCGGCGGCTGGTAGCCCGCGAGGTTGCCGTCGCGCAGGCGAAAGACCCATTCCGCTACCTCGGGAGCCGAGAAGCTCGTCAGCACGTCGGGCGCGGCTGCGCGGATGCGGGCCATGATCGTCCCGTCCTCGGCGGCGAGGAGGGTGTACGCGCGGGCGGCGAAGCGGTCGAGGAGCGCGACGACCGTGTGCTCGATCGGCGGGTCGAGCTGCTTCACCTCGATGTTCAGCGGCACGCCCGGGAACGCTTCCAGCACCTCCGCGAGCGTCGGTACGCGGAGGCCGCGGTCGCGGAACGGGAACGTCCCGTCGGGGGCGCGGAACCGGCATCCCGCATCGAGCCGCTGGAGCGCGGCGAGCGGAAGGCCGCGGACCGGCCCCGTGCCGTCCGTCGTCCGGTCGAGGGCCTCGTCGTGAAGCACCACGACGTGGCCGTCGGCGGTGGCGTGCACGTCGAGCTCGAGCCGGTCCGCGCCGGCACGCAGGCCTGCGGCGAAGGCGTCGAGCGTGTTTTCGGGGAAGAGTCCGGAGGCGCCGCGGTGGGCGAAGAGCCGCGGACGCGGGCCGTCCCGGTAGCCCGTCGGCTACTCCAGGCCGGCGTAGGCGCGCGACAGCGTGACGGTGAGCGGATGCGCCGTCTCGGGAAGCGACGCGAGCTGCCGCAAGACTTCGGCCTGGACCCGCTCGAACGCGTGCCGCGCCAACGCCGGGACCGGCTGCTCGACGGCCTGGGTCAGGGCCAGCGGATCGACGTACTCGCCGTCGCGGTCGAGCGCGTAGTGGAGGTGCGGTCCCGTGGCGAGCCCCGTGGCACCGACCCAGCCGATCACCTGGCCGCGCTTGACCGCCGCCCCGAGCGCGACGCCCGGCGCGACGCCCGAGAGATGGCCGTACGTCGACGTCAACGGCCCGGCGTGGTCGATGCGGACGCAGCGGCCGAGCTCGTGCAGCCGGCCCGCATAGCTGACCATCCCGCTGCCGACCGCACGCACCGGGGTGCCGCGCGGCGCCGCGAAGTCGACGCCGAGGTGCGGGCGGAAGATGTGGAGGATCGGGTGCTGGCGGAGCTGCGAGAAGTCGGAGGTGATCTCCGTGAATTCGAGCGGGTACCGCAGGAACGTGCGCGACACGGCGCCGCCGCCCGGCCGGTAGTACGACCCGTTGCCGTCGGCGTCCTCGAAGAAGATGGCCGTCGTGGTTCCCGCCCGCGATCGGATCTGCGCGCCGAGGACGTTTCCCGGCTCGGGCCGGACGCCGCCGGTCTGCCAGATGTCCTGGTAGACCACGCGGAGCTCGTCGCCCGGGCGGAGCCCGCTCGCGACGTCGACGTCCCAGCCGAAGATGTCGGCCAGGTCGGCGACCACGCGCGACGGCAGCCCGAAGGCGGGCGCGTCGTCGCGGAGGCCGTGCTCGATCCGGCCGGCGACGCCCTTCAGCTCGACGAAGTAGGGAAGCAGCTCGCGCCGCGCGGAGATCGTGCCGTCGTCCTGGGCTTCGAGGACGAGCAGCGTCCGGTCGTCGATCTGGTAGCGGACGACCTCGAGCGCGTGGGTGGCGCGGTCGAAGGTGAGGTTGACGCCGCGGCGCGGGCGGATGCGGCGGAGATCGTAGACGCGCGCCGCGGCGGCGAGCCACGGCTGTGCCTCGCCGGTGCCGATGCCGCGCTCGGCGAGGATCGCCTCGAGCGTGTCGCCGCGCCGCACGTTCAGGTGCTCGGCGGCCGACCCGCGGCTGCCGTGCACGCAGCCGTGATGGCGGCGCGTGGCGTCGCACGGCCTCCCATGGCGATGGGCGGCCCGCGCCGGGCGCTTGCGACGCGCAGCTCCGGCGTGCCCCACGTGGAACAGGGCCGCGACGCAGGTCAGCGTGACCAGCTTCCGCGTGAGACTCGAGTTAGCGATGACGCACCCTGCCAAATAAGTTCGACGCGTGTCAATCAAATCAGCCCGGGATGGGGTCCGGCGGGCCGTTCCGCATATCGGCCGATCGCGCCCGACACTTGAGATGAGTCGCTTGCCGGGTGGCCAGCCCGCCGGTACCGTGCCGGGGATGCGCATCGCGGCGCTCGACGTTGGCCAGGCGCGGATCGGCGTGGCGGTGAGCGACGAGCTCGGCATCACCGCCCAGGGGATCGGGGTCGTCAAGCGGGTCGGCGGCCGCCGCGACCTGGAGGCGCTGGCCGCGGTGCTCGCTCCCTATGCTCCCGAGCGGCTGGTGGTCGGGCTGCCGCTGGCGCTCAGCGGCTCGGAGGGGCCGCAGGCGGCGAAGGTGCGTCGCTTCGGGGAGGAGGCCGGGGCCCATCTCGGGCTGCCCGTCGAGTACTGGGACGAGCGCCTGACGACGGTCGCGGCCGAGCGGACGCTGCTCGAGGCCGACGTCAGTCGCCGCCGGCGCCGGGAGGTGGTGGACAAGGTGGCGGCCACGCTGATCCTCCAGGGATACCTGGCCGCCCGCCGTCCGTGACGCTCGGCGGTCTCTGGCGGGGGCTCGCGGCCCTGACGGGCGCCGCGAGCCTCGGGGCCGTCGCGCTCGCCGTGGCGCTCAGCCGGCCGGGTCCGCCCGTCCAGGCGCCCGTCGCCATCACGGTGGAGGAGGGCGAGCGCTTCGCCGAGGTGGCCGCCGACCTCGCACGCCAGGGTGTCCTCCGCCACCCGCTGCCGCTGATCCTGTGGGGTCGGCTCACCCGGCAAGACCGAAATGTCCACTGGGGCGAGTACCTCATCACCCGGCCCCTCACGCCGATCGAGCTCCTGGCGCGCATCACGGGCCCGCCGGACCCCCTGCACGAGGTCGTCGTGCCGGAGGGCCGGACGCTCCGGGAGGTGGTCGCGCTCCTCGCCGCGGCGGGGTTCGGCTCGGAGGAGAGCTTTCTGTGTATCCTCCAAGACCCCCGCTTTCTCGCAGACGAGGACCTGCCCCCCGCCGGGGCGGAGGGCTACCTCTTCCCGGACACGTATGCCTTTCCGCTCGCCACGCCCCAGGAGCGCATCGTGCGCACCATGCTCCGTCGGTTCCGCGACGTCTTCGGCGCGGAGCTGGCACTCCGGGCCACCCACCTCGGGCTCACCGTGCACCAGGCGGTGACCCTGGCATCGCTCGTCGAGGCCGAGACCCCGCGTCCCGAGGAGCGACGTCTGGTGGCGGCGGTGTTCCTCAACCGGCTGCACCGGGGCATGCCGCTCCAGTCGGACCCGACGGTCCTCTACGGGCGGGAAGGGGGCGACCGGACGCTGACGCGTGCCGACCTCCGCCGCCCGACCCCCTTCAATACCTACACGATCCCGGGGCTGCCTCCCGGGCCGATCGGGAACCCGGGCCGCGCCTCGCTCGAGGCGGCCGTCGACCCGGCGCCTGTCGACTACCTCTATTTCGTCGCCCGCGGCGACGGAACCCACACCTTCAGCGGCAATCTCGCCGCGCACAACGCGGCCGTGGCGCACTACCGCCACCACCGTCCGTGACGGCGCTCAGCGTCCAGGATGCGCCGCGCTCGCCTGGACGCGGAGCTGCTGAAGGACCGACGAGGCCTTGACGCGCAGCTCGCTGCCGCGCGCCTGGGTGGCCACGAGCGCGGCGATCTCCTCGGCCCGGTCGCCGGCGATGCTGCGGAGCGATGAGCCCAGCGTCGCGTCGTCGATGGTGTTGACGGTGGCGATCAGGTCGCCGCGGAGCGCCGGGTCCGACTCGACGGCGTTGAGCGTCGTGCGGAGCGCCTCGTCGCGCACGCCAGGGTCTTCGTGATGGAGGGTGGCGTTGACCAGCTGATCGAGGGTGGCGGCGTTGGTGCCGAGCGCCGCTGCGAGCGGACCGGTGACGGGCAGGGCGGGGTGGCGTGCCAGGGCTTCCTGCAGCCTCTGATGCGGCGCCTGCGGTAGGGTCGTCGTCGACGGCCGGGCTCCGGCCGGGGTCACGGTCGGCGGCGCACCGGTGGGACCGCCCAGCAGCTCGATCGCGACGGGCCTGTCCTTGCCCCCGTACTTGAGGGTGAAGTTCTGGTTGCCGAGGAGCCGGTGGAGCGCGTCGGGCAACGGGACGCTCTCGAACTCGGCGCTCACCTCGCGCGCGTTCGCCTGGCCGCGGATCTCCGCGCCGCTCACGCGGCCGATCTCGTCGAGCACCTCGCCGACGGGCGCCTTGGCGAGCCGCACGGTGAGCCGGTCGTTCTCGTAGCGGACGATCCGGTCGGGCTCGCCCTCGGTCGCCCGCGCGAGCCAGGCGGTGAGCACGACCAACGCGGCGATGGGTCCCCGCCACACGCTGCGAAGCCTAGCTGCGGGCGCCCGCCGCTTCAATCCATGCCGCGTCACCCCTTGCCTCCGGCGCCCGCCTGCTGGCGGGCGAGGAGCGCGTGGAGGTGCTGGACGGTATCCGCGTCGGCCGGCGCCTTGTCGTCGCGCACCCGTGCGATGCGTGCGAAGCGAAGGGCGACGCCGGCGGGGTACGTCGGGCTGCGCTGCAGGTCGCCGAACAGGACCTCGACGACGATGCGCGGCTCCACGTGCACCGTCGGACCCTCCTCGCGAATGGCGAGGGCCGAGAGCCGCTCCGTCATGGCGCGGAACTCGGCGTCGGTGAGCCCCTTGAAGGTCTTGCCGACCGGCTCGAGTCGCCCGGTCCGCTCGTCCCGCGCGGCAAGATGGTAGTTGCTGAGCCAGCCGTGGCGGCGGCCGTAGCCGCGGTCGGCGGCGATGATCACGAGGTCGACCGTCGTGGAGCGCTTCACCTTGAGCCAGCCGCGGCCGCGAACCCCGGGGGTGTAGGGCGCGTCGAGCCCCTTCACCATCACCCCCTCGAAGCCGTCGGCGAGCGCAGCGGCCGAGAAGGCTTCCCCCTCGGCGGTCGCCGCCGGCACGAGCCGCGCCACGGCCGGCAAAGCTCCGCGCAGCCGTTCGAGCGCGGCCCAGCGCTCGGCGTATGGCCGGTCGATCAGCGGCTCGTCGCCGGCCTGGAGCGCGTCGAACAGATAGAGCCGGACCGGCACCTCGCGCTCGATGCGGCCGACGTCCCGGATGCGCCGGAAGCGCCGCATGAGCTCCTGGAACGGGAGCGCCCTGCCGGCCCCGTCGACGGCGATCACCTCGCCCTCGAGGATCGCCGCCGGCGCGGCGAGACCGTGCCCGAGCTCCGCGACGACGTCCGGCAGGGATGCGGTCAGGTCCTGCAGGCGACGGGAGTACAGCCGGCACTCGTCGCCCCGGCGGTGGACCTGCACGCGCGCGCCGTCGAGCTTCCACTCGACGCCCGCCCGGCCGCCGAACGTCCCGAGCGCCTCGGTGACGCTCTCCGCGGTGTGCGCGAGCATCGGGCGGAGGGGCCGGAAGTAGGCGAGGGTGCTCGCCGGCAGCGGGCCGCCGCGATGGGCGAGCACGAGCGTCGCCACCGCGGTCAGGTCCCCCTCGAGCATGTGGGCGCGCGCGACGGCGGCGCGGTCGCCACCCGCGATGAGCGCGAGCGCGTCGAGCAGTATCCCTTCGGCGGCGCCCGTCCGCATCTCGCGGATCAGGTTCTTCGCGACGTACTTGGCCTCGAGCGGCGTGAGACGCTCGAACAGATCGGCGAGGAGCCGCTTCTTCTCGGCGCGCGAGCCGGCCCCGCGCGCGGCGGCGAGCGCCCGCACGCGCTCCTCGACCTCGACGAGGCCGAGCGCTGGCAGCTCCGGCGGGGTCGCGCGACCCGCGAGCAGGCGCTCCACCGCCTCGCCGAAGTCGACCGCGCCGGCCCAGACGTCGGGCGGCGCGGCGGCGCCGGCGATACGAAGCAGGACCGGCCACAGCGTCTGTCCGCTGACGGCGCCCCCGTGGCCGGCCTCGCCGAGGAGGAGCCGCACGGCGGGCCGGACCTCCTCGGGCTCGAGCCCGCCGAGGAAGTCCGCCACCTGCCGCGCCAGCTCGCGTCGGCTCCGGGTCTGGGAGAGACGCTCGCACAGACCGGCGAGCTCGCGGAACGTCGCCACGCCGGCCAGAACAGGGGCAACCGCGCAGCCAGTCAAGTCAGTGTCCGGCCTCGCACAGCGCGCGGCTGCAGTCGCCGTGGCCCATCGGCCGGCCGCCGAGGAGCCGGCAGGCGAGCCGGGACCGACGGGAGCGGAGCTGTGCGCAGACCGGACCCGGCGGCATGGCGGGAACCTCGAGCTCGACGCAGCAGCGGAGCGGCATCCGCGTGCGCGCGCCGGCGATCGGCGCGGCGGCGAGCGCGACGGCCAACAGGAATCGTGAACGCATCATCGACCTCCTCCTCGTTGGTGAGGGCGTGGACCAGCTATGGGGGTCCGCGCGGGGTGCCGCAATAACTACGGGCGGAATATTGCTATTCGCCTTTCCTTCGCTTACCCTGCGACGCGGGGAGGGCGTGCCGATGATGACCAAGCGGCAGAAACAGCTGCTCGACTACCTGCGCAGCTACATCGACGAGCACGGGTACGCGCCGACGCTCGAGGAGATCGGGCGCCACTTCCGGCTCGCGTCGCTGGCCACCGTGCACAAGCACCTGCGCAACCTGCAGCGGAAGCGGCTGATCAAGCGCCTCCCGCATCAGAGCCGCGCGCTCGAGGTGATCGGGCCCGCCACCGCCAGCCGGGCGGTCACCGTGCCGCTCCTCGGCCGGGTGGCGGCGGGCGTGCCGATCGAGGCGGTCGAGACCGCGGAGACCATCACGCTCCCCGAGGAGATGCTCGGCCGCGGCGAGACGTTCGCGCTCCGCGTGCGCGGCGACTCGATGGTCGGCGAGGGCATCCTCGACGGCGACCTCGTGGTGGTCGAGTCGCGCCAGGACGCGCCGAACGGCGCGACGGTGGTAGCGCTCGTGCGTGGCGACGCAACCGTCAAGAAGCTCCAGCGCGAGCGCGGGCGGGTGCGCCTCGTGCCGGCCAACGAGCGGCTCGCGCCGATCGTCGCGCCCGCGAGCGACGTCGAGATCCGCGGCGTCGTGATCGCCGTCCTCCGCCGCTACCGGTGACCACGCGAGAGCCTTTCGCGCTCTATGTCCACGTGCCGTACTGCCGGCACGTCTGCCCGTACTGCGACTTCAACGTCCAGGCCGCGCGCGAACCGCCGGAGAACGATTACATTAAGGCGCTGGTCGCCGAAGCGGCCTTTCACGCCGCGACCGGCGACTTCAGCGGCCGCGCCGTGCAGACGGTCTACATTGGCGGCGGCACGCCGTCGCTCTTCTCACCGGCGGCGATCGGCACGCTCCTCGACGCCATCGCCCGCCGCTTCGCCATCCTGCCCGGCGCCGAGATCACCCTCGAGGCCAACCCCGGCACCGTGGACGTCGCCCGCCTCACCGGCTACCGCGCGGCGGGCGTCAACCGCCTCTCGATCGGCGCACAGTCCTTCGCGTCAAATCATCTCCGCACCCTCGGCCGCGACCACGACCCCGCCAACACGATCACGGCGGTCGAGTCGTCCCGCGCCGCCGGCATCGACAACGTGAGCCTCGACCTCATCTACGCCGTTCCGGGCGAAACGCTCGCCGAGTGGGAAGCGGACCTCCACGCCGCGATCGCCCTCGCCCCCCCGCACGTCTCTGCGTACGCACTCACCTACGAAGCCGGCACCCCGTTCCACGCCTGGCGCGCCGCCCACCGTCTCGTTCCCGTCCCCGACGATGACGAAGCCGACATGGCCGAGCGCACCGTCGCGATGCTCGGTAGTGCGGGCTACGACCGCTACGAGATCTCGAGCTTCGCCCGCCCCGGCTACACCTCGCGCCACAACACCGCCTACTGGACCGCCTCCGACTACCTCGGCCTCGGCGCCGGCGCCCACTCCTTCAGCCAGACCCCGTTTCCCGGCCGCCACTGGATGAACGAGAAGATACCAGCCCGCTACATGGCCACGGCCCGCGACGGTCCGATCGCCACCGAAGACCCCCTGACCGAGCCACAGGCACGCGCCGAATTCTGCTTCTGCGGCCTCCGCCGGATCGAAGGAATAGATGTCGACGCGTTCCACAGCCGGTTTGGCGTCGAGCTAACAGACGCCTTCCCACACGTCGCCCAGCTCATCACCGACGGCCTAACCGAGCTGGCAGCCGGCCGCCTGACACCGTCGCCGCGACGTTCGTCTGAGCCGAGCCCGCGCAAGGCGGGAAGGGCCGCCCTCGCGCCGACCCCGCAGCTCCCGCGCACGCGTGCAGCTGCGGGGGGACGCCACTTTTACGAGGTGCGCGTGGAGCGAGGACCGGGAGGCGAGAGGGCGGCCCTTCCCGCCGCCCCGCTGCGCGCACTCAGCTCAGACGGACCTCAAGTCCCGACGTGCCACGACGTCAGGTACTCACGCTGCTGCCGCGTCAGGCGGTCGATGCGGATCCCCATGGACTCGAGCTTTACCGTCGCCACCCGCTGCTCGATGTCGCGCGGCACGTTGTGCACCTGGACCGCGAGCCCGCCGTTCCGGCTCTGCTCGACCGCCCAGCGCGTGACGAGCGCCTGCGTCGCGAAGCTCATGTCCATGACGTCGGGCGGGTGACCCTCGGCGGCGGCGAGGTTCACGAGTCGCCCGCTGCCGAGCACGAAGAGGCGCCGGCCGTTTCGCAGCACGTAGGCGTCGACGTGCTTGCGCACGCCGCGGTCGACCCGCTTGGCGAGCTTCCGCAGCGCCTCGAGGTCGATCTCGATGTCGAAATGGCCCGAGTTGCAGAGAATCGCGCCGTCCTTCATGAGCGGGAAGTGCTCGCCGCCGACGACGTGCATGTCGCCTGTGACCGTCACGAAGACGTCGCCGACGCGAGCGGCGTCCTTCATCGGCATCACCCGGTAGCCGTCCATCGCGGCCTCGAGGGCGCGGATCGCGTCGACCTCGGTCACGACGACCTCGGCGCCCATGCCGCGGGCGCGTGAGGCGACGCCGCGGCCGCACCAGCCATACCCGCAGACCACCATGACGTGGCCCGCGAGTAGCATGCCCGTGGCGCGGATGATGCCGTCGATGGTCGACTGGCCGGTGCCGTAGCGGTTGTCGAAGAGGTGCTTGGTATCGGCGTCGTTCACCGCGATGACGGGGATCTTGAGCGCGGCATCGCGCTCCATGGCGCGCAGGCGTATGACGCCCGTCGTCGTCTCCTCCATGCTCGCCATGACCTCGGGCGCCTGCGCCGCGTACCCGGTGTGCAGGAGCGTCACCAGGTCCGCGCCGTCGTCGAGCGTCACCTGCGGATGGCGGTCGAGCGCCGCGCGCAAGTGGGCGTAGTAGCGGTTCCGGTCCTCGCCGCAGACGGCATACACCGGGATCTTCTGGTCGCGGACTAGCGAGGCCGCCGCGTCGTCCTGCGTGGACAGCGGGTTGGAGCCGCAGAGTGCCACGTCCGCCCCGCCGTCGCGCAGGGTCCGCATGAGGTTGGCGGTCTCGGTCGTGACGTGCAGGCAGGCCGAGACCTTGAGGCCGCGGAGCGGCTTGTCGCGCGCGAACTCCTCCCGCACGCGGCGCAGCACCGGCATGCGCTCGTCGGCCCAGGCGATGCGCCGGCGGCCCTCGTCCGCCAGCGCCAGCGACTTGACGTCGTACTTCTTGCCCGCCATCGGATCCTCAGCCCATCCCGGACCGGCGGCCGAGGCCGGCGGCGGCCCGCAGCGCCTCGGCGCGGTCCGTCCGTTCCCACGTGAAATACATGCCGTCGGGGACGCGGCCGAAGTGGCCGTACGAGGCGGTGCGGCGGTAGATCGGACGCTTGAGGCCGAGGGTCTCGATGATCGCCGCGGGCTTGAGATCGAAGTGCTCGCGCACGAGCCGCGCGATCTGCTCCTCGGCGATGGCGCCGGTGCCGAACGTGTCGACCGCGACGGAGACCGGGTCCGCCACGCCGATGGCGTACGCCACCTGCACTTCACAGGTGCGCGCGAGCTCGGCCGCCACGATGTTCTTCGCGATGTAGCGCGCCATGTAGGCGGCGCTGCGGTCGACCTTGCTCGGATCCTTGCCGCTGAACGCGCCGCCGCCGTGACGGCCGTAGCCGCCGTACGTGTCGACGATGATCTTCCGCCCGGTGAGCCCGCAGTCGCCCTGTGGACCGCCGACCTCGAATCGTCCCGTGGGGTTGATGAAATAGACGGTGTTCTTGTCGAGGAACTCCGGCGGCACGACCTTCTTCACCACCTCCTCGAGGATCGCCTCCTTGAGCACGCCGTGCGCCACCTCGGGGGTATGCTGCGTCGACACGACGACGGTGTGGGCACGGGTCGGCCGGCCGTCGCGGTACTCGACCGAGACCTGACACTTCCCGTCCGGGCGGAGAAAGGGCAGGAGGCCGGAACGCCGCGCTTCGCCCAGACGCTGGCCGATGCGATGCGCGGTGTACACCGCGAAGGGCATGTACTCCTTCGTCTCGTCGCAGGCGTAGCCGAACATCATGCCCTGATCGCCCGCGCCCTGCTCGGCATTGTAGAGGCCGGCGCCCGCGG
>WNGI01004103.1_pt1 | contig 22182 bp, 21 predicted proteins | sample 5400621 | NCBI WGS metagenome assembly WNGI01 (sample SAMN13153374, study PRJNA577476) | soil metagenome | isolation source: 20 cm soil or saprolite under Garry oak tree replicate 1 | place: USA:California | collected 2016-06-15
TAGACTGATCGTTGGCACGTTGGCGTTTTCAATGGCAGGTGCGGCCATGGCAGGTGGTGCGCCCCTGGGTGCTCCCTTGGGCGTGGGGTTAGGCACGGCGCTGGGCCAGGTATTTCGTTTAGCGCTCGGGTCACTGCTGCCGATCGCAAGCGGCGGCTTGTTGACCGTCGCCGCGGCGAGTCTGGTGGCAGGCATCTGCCTCGTTCGGCGCAAGAAGAAAAGCTAGGCCGCCGACATCTCACGCGCGAACCGAAGCGTCCAGTTTGCGACCGAGATTGACCTGGGGGTAGGCCCAAGCTTTGATCAGCGCAAGCGAATCGGCGGCCAAGCATAATCGGCGCTGATTTGGCACGACCCTCCGATCTGCAGTTCGCTGCCGGCGACGGAAAAGCTGCATTCGATGACTGAAGAATTCGAGATCCTGTACCAGCTCGTTTTCTTCACGGCCGCGGCCGCGCTTCTGCTGATGGAACGGGTTCGCGCCTGGCAACGGCAGCCGGTTCAGATAGCAAGGCGCTGGACAAGCAATATTGGTCTCTTTCTGATCGGCACTGTAGCGACCACGGTTGTCATACCGGTCGGAATCTATGCATTCGCTCAACACCAGCCGGCCGGCCCGCTGTCACGACTGGGTCTTCCTTTCGCCGCACTGGTTCTACTGACATTCTTGTTGCTGGACCTTTGGCGGTACTGGGAACATCGTTTGTTCCATCAGATCCCGCTGCTGTGGCGTCTCCATCTAGCTCACCACAGTGACACTCAAATCGACGTGACAACGTCGGAACGTCACCACCCGTTTGAATTCTTGCTGGGCACGGCCACGATGATGGCCCTCATCGCCGCGCTCGGCTTGCCGGCTCCCGCAATTGGGCTTTATCTATTGGCGGCAACTCTGGTCACGCTTTACTCGCACGCCAATCTAAGCCTTCCTCCGTACCTTGATCGTAAGTTGAGCCGGCTCATCGTCACGCCCGCCGTGCACGCCATGCACCATTCTGCGTTGCAGGCACAAACCGACAGCAACTATGGATCGGTCCTGACTGTCTGGGATCGACTGTTTGGCACGTATGCCGATCCCGCGACCGCGCACATCCGGCATTTCGGCCTGGGCTATTTTCATGCGCCAAAGGACACCAGCCTAGTGCGGGTGCTGCAACAGCCGTTCCTGTACCGGCCCGAGTTTCGCTATCGCGAGCGCGATGACGGGCCTGTCGATCGCTATTCTGCTGCGGCACTGTCCGCGACGCGACAGATCGGTGCGCCCATGACCGAGCGCGCCAGGAATGCACTCGTCGGTGGCCTCCTCGGCGGTGTGATGGTGACCCTGGCAATGTGGCCGACTGTGCTGGAACTCACGCGCACGTGGCGCAGCGATTCGTATCAATACGCGTGGCTCGTCATTCCAATGGTCGTGTACCTGCTGGGGTGGCATTGCCGAGAGGTCGGCTTGACCCTCGACCCGCGCCCCGATTTCAGCGGCGTGCTCGTGGTACTGGTCGCGGCTGCATGCTGGGGCGCTGCAACCCTGATGAACATCGATGTCGGGCGACAGTTCGCATTTGTGCTGGCTCTGCAGGGCGTCGCGATGTCGACGCTAGGTTGGAGATCCTATTGGAGATTGTTTCCCACCTTGGCCCTGATGTTTCTGATGATTCCTGCCGGGGACTTCCTTCAGCCTGCGTTGCGCTTGCTCACGGTCGAGGCGATCAAGCTATTTGCCGCGGTGGCCCATTTGCCGCACAGCGCCGAGGGCTTCGTCGTTTTCATCGGCGCCCATCGATACATCGTGGTCGACGAATGTTCCGGCCTCGCCTATGTCACGTTGGCGACTTTTCTCGGTTACAGCTTCGGCTTGCTGCTTTACCGCTCATTGTCCAAGGTAATGGCCCTCGCATTGTTCGGCGCCTTTCTCGGTATCGTATGCAACGTAATTCGAGTCAATGCGATCGTGCTGATCGACTGGCTACGCGATTCGCAAATGGCGCTTACGGCGCATGGCAACATTCAATGGATTGCGTTGTTCACGATATTGGGCTTGCTCTTTTATATTTTGAGCCGGCTGAGACCCGACGAAAACGCGATGGTACCGGTGGCTGCCGCCCCAGAGCAGCTGAGTTCGCTCCGGAGGCTTGCCCCGGTGGTCGCCGGCCTGTCCATGCTGTTGACTGTCGGCAGCGGCTCTGCGTTGGCGACACACGAGCCGCGGCCGCGCCACGAGACGCAGACTGGATCGTTTCCGAAGAATATTTCGGGATGGGATCTCGCGGACTCGGCAGCGATATGGTCCATTGACAAGCATGAGCGCACCGAATCCATAAGCCTGACTTACCATCGCAACGGTCGCGACATGCACGTTGTAATTGTCGACACGTTGTCGCCTACCGCGAAATTGCCGGAGTCCAGACTGGCGCCCCGCGACAACAACATCTGGCGTGAAAGGCAAGCTGAGGATGAGGTAGCGTGTGGTGCGTCCAACTGTATCGCGCTGCGGCATATCACCTGGCAGCGCGACAAAAGCCAAGAACTGCGCCATGTCTATTACGCCTACAGCATCGGCCAATTCACAACAAATTCTCGGTTTGCGCTACGCGCGGCGCATGGCTGGCACAGGTTGACCGGAGGCAGCGACAACCCGCGATTGATCGGGTTAGTTTCTGAAGATGCCGTTCCCGATATCGATGAACTTGCGAGTGTCTTCCAGATCCTTCAATCCGAAACGAAAAAGCAATCGCATCGCAACTGAAGGAGACAGCGCAATTCTCAAGACGCTTTCTTACCGACTGGCAGTTCTCTAGATTCGTGAACAGCGAAAGGTCGCGACGCTGACGAACTCTTCGCTTAAACACGTCTAAGGAAGCGCTCTGCTGGCATCTGCCCGCTCGGGTCGCCGCAGCAGCAATAACGCCAGCAGCATCGAAGCGACCATCAGGAACAGGCTGACGGCGTTCAGCACCGGGCTCGCTCCCTCCCGCATCCTGCCGTACATCATGATCGTGAGGGGCGCATCGGAGCCCACTAGCATCAGCGTCGTGTTGAAATTCTCGAACGACATCAGGAACGCGATCGCACCGGCGCCGACCAGCGCCGGCTTGAGATAAGGCAGCATTATTGTCACGAACACGTCGCGCCGCGACGCGCCCAGATTGAACGCCGCTTCCTCCAGCGTGGCGTCAAATCGCTTGAGCCGTGCTGCGATCGTCAGGGTCGCGATAGATACGATGTAGGAAAACTGGCCGAGCACGACCAACGGCAATCCCGGACGCAGGAAATCGATCTCGATGCCCAAGAAGTCATCGGCGAACTGCGCTAGGCGGCTTGCGAATGCGAGGATCGAAATACCCAGAATCACGCCCGGGATCACCAGCGGCGCCAGCATCAGCATCGACAGCGCGGTCTTGCCGCGAAACCGCGTCCGCTCGAGCAGGAACGCGTTGGCCCCGCCGACCGCGATCGACAGCACCGTCACCCAGCACGCGACGATGGCGCTGGTGCCGACGCTCTTGAGCAGGGGCGCATCACCGAACAGCCCGATGCGGCCGCCGCTGCTTCCGACGAACCAGTTCAAAGTGAATCCGCGCCATGGCGGCGCCGGATAGTTCGCATCGTTGAACGCGAACACCGCGACGACGACCAGCGGAACGAACAGGAATACGAAGAACGCGCCTACGTATCCGGCGTTGGCGCAACGACTGACGAGCGAGCGCGGCAGCGAGGGAATCACGAGCGCCGCATCACGTCGCCGAACTTCTGGCCGGTGACCACGAGCCCGAGCCAGACGATCGCCGTGGAAAGGACGAGCAACAGGAAGCCGAACGCCGCGCCCTGCTCCCAGTTGAAGCGAGTGATGAATTGCGTGTAGATCTGTTCGGTGAACCACAACGAGTTCTTGCCGCCGAGCAACGTCGGCGTGAGGTAGTTACCCAGCGTTAGCATGAACACGACGATCGATCCTGCCGCAATGCCAGGCGCGGCGTGCGGAATGACGATTTGCCGCAAGATGGATATGCCATTTCCGCCCAGATCGTAGGCGGCCTCGATCAACGAGTCATCCAGGCCTTCCAGCGCGCTCACGAGCGGCACGACCATGAACAGCATCGATGTGTATACGAGACCCACGAGGATGGTCGTGTCGTGGTAGAGAAGCTCGATGGGCTGTGCGGTAATGCCGAGCTCGACCAGCAAGCGCGGCAGCACGCCCGACTCACGCAGCAGAATCATCCAGCCCAGCGTGCGCACGGTCTCGCTTACCCAGAAAGGGATCAGGCACAGGACGAACAGCAATGACTTGGCACGACCGCGTGCGATCTTGGCGATGTACCACGCAGCCGGAAACGCGATCAGCAGCGTGCACACGGTGGCGAGGATCGACATCATCGCGGTGCGCACGAACGTGTGCCAATACAGCGGCTCGTCGATGAATGTGCGGTAGTTGCCAAATCCGAGCTCGTAGGTTCGCGGCGCGATGCGCGTGCGCAGCGACAGCACTGCAAGATCGACGTGCGGCAGCACGATCAAGCCCAACAGCCAGAGAAGAGCGGGCGCAAGCAGCAGGAACAGCGCGAGCCGCGTATGCGGTGCGACGAGGCCGCCGGCAACGGTTGCAGTTGTTGGCGACCGCAATCTATCGGCCATCATTTCCGCCGCGGAAAGGAGATCGCGCGCTCCGGCTCGAAACCGAACACGATCATCTCGCTTTCGCGCAGATCGGCGAACTGGCCCGTTTGCGGCAACGCGATGCGGAACTCCGTATTGGTCGGTTGCTCGCGCACCAGGACCGTCGAGTTTGCCCCATCGAACAACAGGCTTTCGACGCGGCCAGTGTAGTGCGGGTTCCGGTTTGCAAGTCCCGCCGCATCGCGTGCGAGCCTCACGATCTCTGGACGCACGAATGCCTCGACTGCGTCGCCGACGACGACGTGCTCGGTACAGCGAGCGCGAAGCGCCAAACCCTCGCCAGTAAGCAACTCGACGATGTCGCCATCGACGCGTTGCACGATGCCCGAGAGCCGGTTGTTGGCGCCGACAAAACCGGCAACGAATGCTGTGTGTGGCGCGTAGTAGAGTTCCTGCGGAGTACCAATCTGCTCGAAGCGCCCGGCGCTCATCACGGCGACGCGGTCGGACAGCACCAGCGCCTCGGACTGATCGTGCGTGATGTAGACGAACGTCGTGCCGAAGTCCGCCTGCAATTGCTTCAACTCGATCTTCATGTGCTCGCGCAACTTGAGGTCGAGCGCACCGAGCGGCTCGTCGAGCAACAGGAGCGTGGGCTCGAGCACAAGACTGCGGGCGATCGCGACCCGCTGTTTTTGCCCGCCGGACAGCTGATCGATGCGCTTGTCCTCGGCGCCGGGTAGGCCCACGCGCTTGAGCATCGCCGCCACGCGCTCACGGATCTCCGTGCCGGCGATACCCCGACGTGCGAGACCGTATCCGACGTTCCCGCCGACCGACATCATCGGGAACAGCGCGAGATTCTGGAACACCATGTTGACCGGTCGGCGGTTGGGTGGCACGCCGCGCATCGAGTGGCCGCCGATCCGCACGTCGCCCGAGTCGGGTCCGAGAAAACCGGCGATCAGCCGCAGCAGCGTCGTCTTGCCGCAGCCCGAGGGCCCGAGAATGGAAAAGAAGCTGCCATGCGGCACCGAGAACGACAGCGCGTCGACGGCGAGATGCGCGTTGTAGCGCTTGCTGACGCGATCGACTTCGAGGTCCTGATCCATCGCGAAGAATGCGCACGCAGGACGCGGCGACCCGAAGCAGCCGAAGCGACCCCCGCGGCGTCAGATGTGCGTCAGTTCGACGCCTTCACGCGGTCGAGCACCTTGCCTTCGATGTCCTCGATGCCGGCCGGCACGGCGGGGTACCACTTGATGTTCTTCAGCGCTGCTTCGGGGAAGCTCTTGGCGAACTGTCCCTTGAGCTTGGCATCCATCAACTGGTCGGCTCCTTTGGACGCGGTGAAGTTGCCGGCCGCGGCAGCCACCTTGGCGGCGATTTCGGGCCGCATGTTGAAGTTGATCCACGCGTAGGCGGCAGCGTCGTTGCGACCTTTTGCCGGTAGCGCGAAAGTGTCAATCCATCCGAGCGCGCCCGATTTCGGCGCGATGAACTGGACGTCCGGGTTCTCGCTGTTCAATTTCCAGCCGCCGGTGTCCCACATCATCGCGGCGACGACTTCGCCGTTGCGCATGCCGTTCAGCAACTGGTCTTTGTTATCCCAGAAGAACTTGAGATTCGCCTTGCAAGCTGCGAGCTTCTTGCCCATGTCGTCCATCAGAGCCGTGTACGCCTTCGGATCGTTGTAGAGGGCAAACGGATCCTTGCCGCTGGAGAACGCCAGCGCGAGCAGTGTCGGGCGCTTGAGCCGCACGCTGGTCTTGCCCTTGTAGTCGCCTGCGCAAAGATCGGGATAGTCGCCGACCTTGCCGGCCGTCTTCGTATTGATCACCAGTCCATCGGTGCCCCAGATGTGCGGCAGGCCGTACACCTTGCCGTCGAGCGTCGTGTTCTTCTTCGTCGCGTCGAGCATCGACGGAATGAACTGCTCGGTCTTGATCTTGCTCATGTCCATCGGCTTGTAGATGCCGAATTCCTGCTGCGGCCCGATGATGCGGTCCTGCGAGGGCTGCGCGAGGTCGAAGCCTGCGCCGCCGGTCGCGCGCAACTTAGAAATCATTTCCTCGTTGTTCGACAGCGTTACCTCGACGTCGATGCCCGTTTCCTTCTTGAATTGCGCGACGACCTCGGCGGGCACGTAATCGGCCCAAGTGATGATCCTGAGCTTGTTGTCCTGCGCAAGCGCGGTCGTAGTAAGGCCGATTGCTGCCAATACGGTGGCAAGCAAGAAACGGACGACGTAGGACGGTTTCATTCGATCTCCTTGGAACGACGAAAAGGCTCCGCGATCTTAGCCGATTGCGAGTGTCTCGGTGAGGCCAAAATCGTTCGTATCAAGAAAGACCGCGATCCTCGCGAAACAACGAATTGAGCTCATTGCCGGATGCCGCGTTCGCGAAGCCATCGAATTTACCTTGCTCTGCGATGCGCGTCGCCGCATGCATGAATCCAGCCCATGCCGAACGTGCAAGGGCACCGCCAACGCTGACGCGGCGCACGCCCATCTCGGCGATCTCTGCCATCGTGAGCTCGCTCGCCGATCCCACTAGCAGATTGACGGGCTTCGGCGCGACGGCTGCAACGATGGCGAGGATTTGCTCGCGCGTGCGGATACCTGGTGCGTAGAGGCAGTCTGCACCGGCGTCGGCATAGGCCTTGAGCCTCGCGATCGTTTCGTCGAGATCGGGCCGACCGACAAGAAAACATTCGGCACGACCGATCAAAAGCGTATCGCCGCCGCCCTTGTCGATCGCTCGTCGCGCCGCGCGCATTCTTTCGACTGCTTCGCGGAACTCGTAGAGCGGCTTCGCCGCATCGCCGGTAGAGTCCTCGATCGACAGCCCCGCCACGCCTGTCTCGACCGCGAGACGCACACTTTCGGCGACGCCGGCCGGGTCCTCCGCAAAGCCGCTTTCGAAATCAGCGTTCACCGGCAGATCGGTCGCCGCGACAATGTCTTGCAAGTGAGCGAGCGCCATGTCGCGAGAAACCGCGCCATCGGAATACCCGCGCGACCACGCGAAGCCGGAGCTCGTTGTCGCAAGCGCCCTGAAGCCGAGACGTTGCAGATAGCGCGCGCTGCCGACGTCCCACGGATTTGGAATGACGAAGCATCCGCTTAAATGCAATTGCTGAAAGGCGCGACGCTTGTCGGCGATGCTAAGGCGAGTGTCGGTCATGCGCTACTCCCAGGTGTGCGGAGTTAAATTCTGCGCGCAAGACAGCCCACACGAGAACCTCTTTGCAGCCTCCGCCGAGGTTTACTGCGAAACGCCCAGGGCGGACAGCGTCTGCGGGTCCAAGCTGCCGGTCGGCGCCAGTCCGTTTGCTTCCTGGAATTGCCGTACTGCACTTTCGGTGTTCGAACCCCATCGTCCATCCACTGCGCCGGCATCGTAGCCCTTCTGGTTCAGCGATTGTTGAACCGAACGAACGATGGCCGAATTGCTGGTTGTCTCACCCGAGCGCGCGCTCAGGCCAACCGAGTCCGCGCTCCTCGGGCTGACCGATTCGCTCCGGCTCGGTTGCCCGGCACCCTCGTGGTGTCCGGCGTACCCACCGACGCCCCCTCCCACCAGCGCGCCGACCGGGCCGCCGACAGCGGCGCCGACCACCGCACCACCGGTTGCGCCGACGGCCGTTCCCTTTTCCGATCGATCCATTTCACTCCAGGTCGCACAGCTTGCGCATACCGTAACGAGCGCGATCAGGCTCGTTCGGCGAACAATCTCGAATGGTTTCATCGCTGACCCTCCATTGCTTGTCACCATCGGTCCCTCCTCGCTCAATACGATACTGCTACGAGTACGGGCTGCCTGTCGGACGCCGCATGATTTGCCGGTAAGAGGGCGCCACGAGGTCGAACCGCTGTCGAATACACTAGTGAGGAACCGACAGAACGCCCGAGGCCCGATTCCATGAATGATGTGCTCGCAATGTTCAGTGATCTGCCGGAACTACGTGTTGGCAAGGGCGACACCTTGATCGAAGAAGCCGTCCGCACGGATCGGCTCTATATACTCAAGTCCGGGGCGTTCGAAGTCCTGCGCAATGGGGTTCACGTCGTATCGATCAACGAGCCGGGCGCTTTTCTGGGCGAGATTTCCGCGGTGCTGGGATCCGCGCCGACGGCCAGCGTCGTGGCCGCGGAGGCGAGCACGGTCCATGTGGTGGACGATGCGTCAGTCTCCGTGCAGAAACGGCCCGAGCTCACCTACGCCATCGCAAGGCTATTGGCTCGGCGCCTGTCGGCCGTCACGGCCTATCTGGTGGATATCAAGCGCCAGTACGCCGACAGCAACACCCATTTGGCGCTGATGGACCAGGTGCTGGGGAACTTGATCGCTATGCATCCGAGCATCATCGAACCCGGTTCGGAGCGCAAGGACGTACCGGATTACTGAAGCGCTTTTTCTTCCACCCCTGCGAGCGAAATCCAACGCGCCACTTGGTCCGAGAAATCGATCTCGATGCGGGCCGGGACGTCGCCGATCTGGCGGCCGGCATTGAACAGCCAGGTGTCGCCGATGCGGTCGATCCACGAGCCGCCGTTCTTGAAAGGCGCCTCGTGAATGTGCCCACAAAAGACGGCAGTGGGTGAATAGCGTTTGACCAGCTCGGATAACACGGCGTCGCCGTAGTGACGCTTGCCGGTCCAGCTCAAAACGCCCTCGGGTGGTGCGTGGTATACCCAGATCCACCGGCCGCTGCGCCGCCGCGATGCACTTTCGAGCATCTTTTCCACGGCGTTTTGAGCATGCGGCCCGTCCCACCAGGGGCAGACCGTGAACAACGTATCGCCGACTTCGACCGTATCCCCGTCCACCGCGAGGGCAGCACTGCGGACCGCGTCGAGCCAGTCCGCGGTCTTCTCGCCTTCGCCATTTCTCGCGTTGAGATCGTGGTTGCCCGAACACACGAACAGTCGGCTCTTTTGCGCGACCGCCGCGAAGCTGGCAGACAGCGCTGCAATCTGCACAATGCTGGGAACCGGCAACACCGCATCGAGGTGATCGCCTGCGATGACGACCGCATCGAAACGCGACGCCGCGCCGATCACCCAGTCGTATTGGCGCAGCTTGTAGTGGAGATCGGAGGTCAGCAATATGCGCATCGGCCGAACGGTACCAGAAAGAAGCGGAAATGTTTGAATGAGCTGACCGATGATCGAATCCCTCTTGCTGACCGCGACCCGCATTTTCACCTTCGACCAACAGCAGGTGCTGACCAACGCGAGCGCGTTTTTCTTCGAGCGCGATTCCCGGTTGTTCCTGGTGACGAGCCGCCACGTGCTGATCGACGAACCAAGCGCGCATCGCCCCGACCGCGTCGAGATCGAGCTGCACATCGATCCGGACAACATGGCGAGCTCCACTGCGTTCTCGATTCCGCTGTACCGCAATGGCGAAGCTGTCTGGCATCAGGGAATCGATGCCGGCGGACAGATCGATGTCGCTGTGGTGGAGATCGACCGCGGCGCGCTGCCGCAATCGACGGTATACCGCGCCTTTACCCCCGCGCACCTGTACGGCCCGCGCGAACAAGTCGCTGTCGGGACGTCGCTGCTGGTTGTCGGCTTTCCGCTGGGCTTCCACGACACGCTGCATCACATGCCGGTCGTGCGCCATGCGGTCGTCGCCTCTGCGTTTGGACTGCGCTTCCAGGGTCAAGGGTTCTTTCTCACCGATGCGCGCACCCACCGCGGCACCAGCGGCGCGCCCGTCGTGATGCGCACGGTGAAGCAGGATTCGTTGCACGATGAAATGCCCTGGACTCTTCTCGGCGTTCATTCGGCGGTATTCGACGTAGGGACACGCGACGTGAACCTGGATGAGGCGCTCGGACTGAACTGCGCTTGGTACGCCGATATCCTGCTGACGTTGACCGAGAGGTGACAGCAATGCCGACTCCGTTACAAAATGGTGACGGTCGGCACGTTGGTACGCCGTGTGCTTCTGGTCTTGCGTTTCAAGGGACCGTTGTCCCAAGTTCGCTTTTGCGGGGGAAAAGGTGACGGAGAAGGTCGATCGCAGCAATCTCAAGCACTTCGTTTTAATGCTGCCTTGGGCGGTCGTGCGCTTTTTCGGCAGGATCGTCCGACGGCTTTTCGTCGCGTTGGGCGTGCTGGCGGTGCTGATCGTCGTGGGCTATGTCGAATTCGAATCCATCGTCGAGGCGATCGATTCCCGGTATTCCGCCAAGATCGACGGGTATCTCGGCATCGATAAGGACGCGATTGCGCGGCTGCACGATCCCGCGTATTTCGCCGAGCAGTCGATGATCGTTTCCGAGGATCAACGAACGGTCGCCTGTATTTCCTCGCCCGAACACCGGATCCTCATCAACGATCCCGCCGACATTCCGCAGTTCTTCGTCGACGCGATTCTCGCGTCCGAAGACAAGAACTTCTTCACCCATGAGGGGATCGACAAGGGCGCGATCATTCGCGCGTTGGCGAAGCGGATCCTGCAGGAAAGTCACTCGGGCGCGTCGACGCTGACGATGCAGATCGCCAAACATCTTCGCGAGGGCACCGGCCGCCCATCGACCGAGATGGAAAAAATCGGCGACATCGTCATGGCGCTTCGTATTGAGCGCGAGTTTTCGCGGCAAGAGTTGCTGCTCAAATACGTCAACATGCCGTATTTCGGCCGCGGACAATACGGCATCGAGGCGGCCAGCCGTGCGTACTTCGGCAAACCCGCGAAGGACTTGGCGCTTCACCAGGCGGCGTTCATCGTGGCGCTCATCAATAAGCCCGCGCTTCCCGATCGGCCTTTTGCGATGGACCCGCTGCTCAAGGCGCGCGATGAAATTCGCGATGCGAATTGGGCTGAAGCTGCACGCGGCACCACGCGGGTGCTCGCCCTGATGCAGGATCAAGGCGTGATCACGACTGTGGAGTACGCACGCGCCGCGAATCTCGTGGAGCGCTCGCTTCGCAAGGAAATCATTTCCGCCGGCCTGGGCTGTGGCGCATATGACCACTTCCTCGAGCGGGTGCGAATTCTGTACAAGGATCGTTTCCCGATCAACAAAGGTGGATTGACGATCTCGATCACGCGCGACGACGGGCTTCAGGATGTCCTCGCCAAGGCAGTCGATCTGACGCTCCATACCTATCTCGCTCGGCACCCGAACGATGCCGACAACAACCAGCTGCGCGCCGGCGCGTTTGCCGTCGATTTCACGGGGGACGTGCTGGCCGAAGTCGGAAATGTGAACTTCAAGCAACAAAAATACGACGTGATCGCAACCGGCTGGCGGCAGCCAGGATCGACCTTCAAGATCTTCACCTACGGAGGATTGGTCGAGCAGCTCACCCGCGAGGTGCTCGCCGCGAAGTCGAAGTCGGCAACGGTCGAAGAGATCGCCGCCGAGGTCCTCGAGCGCTGTACCGTGCTTGATGAGCCGATCTTCGTTTCCCTAGGTCGCGGGCGAGGCGCCAAGAAGATCGAGAACTTTCATTCGCGGTCGGAGCCGGAATACCGCGGCAACATCAACTGTCGAATCGCCTTGGGCGAGTCGCGCAACACAGCCGCAATGCGCGCCGGCGCGCGGGCCGGAATCAAAAACGTGATCGATCTCACATATCGGTTGGGAATGCCGAAGGATGCGAAGCACGTCCTCCAACCGTACCCGACGACGGCGATCGGCGCATCGGAGGTCAATCCGCTGTCCATGGCGTCGACGGCCGCTTTCGTGAACGGCGGGTATCGGGTGACGCCGCGATTCGTCAACGACGTCTGCCGGGACGGCAAGTCACTTCTGCACAACAATGATCAACGCGACCCGAAGGAATGCGACCTCAAGGGCGAAAATCGTCCGCTGCAAGAGCGCCTCATCCATCCGGCGGCGTCCGCCGCAATGATAGAACTCCTAAAGGCTCCACTTGATATCGGCAGCACGGGAACCGCGTCTGGGCTCAGGAGCGGGGTCATCCCGGGAATGGATCCCTTGAGCGACGCGATCTGGAAGTTGAAGCCCGAAGAAAGGAAAAAACGGATGCTCGTATTTCCGCTGGCGGACGCAGGCGAGATCGCGGGGAAGACCGGCACCGCAACCAACGCGGATGGAAAGACATCCGACGTGTGGCTCTTGCTGTTCGTTCCGGGCAGCCCTGAGCATCCGGAGAAAGGCATCATCCTTGGATTCTGGATGGGCAAGGACTCGAAGGACCATCCGCTTGGGGATCGCGGCTCGACAGGCGGTCCCGGCTTCGCCGAGTCGGGCGCCCGAAACTGGGTACATTCGGCGGCAACCGTGCTCGCGTTTCTGCAAAAGGAGCGCGGACTGTTGAAGCCCGGATTCAAGTTTCAACCGATCATGCGCGACGAAGTGCTTTTGTGGTACCGGTGCCGCGCAGCAAGCTCGACGCTTACCGCCACGTCGCAGAGCAGGCCGGCAAGATCTGGATGGAGCACGGCGCGCTTGAATACTGCGAATGTATTGGTGACGACGTGAAGCCCGGCAAGGTCACGTCGTTTCCGCAAAGCGTGCAACTCAAGGACGACGAGGTCGTCGCGTTCTCGTGGATCCTCTACAAGTCGCGAGAGGACCGTGACAATGTCAATGCCAAGGTGATGGAAGATCCACGTATGAAGGACATGATGGACCCGCAAAAAATGCCGTTCGACGGTAAACGCATGTTCTGGGGCGGATTCAAGAGCATCGTGGAGCTCGGCTCGAGCCCGGTCGCAGCCCGATAGCGCTGCACTTCCTGTACGGAGGAAGTGATGCTGCAGAACTTCCCTTTCTACGCGTACATCCCCGCCAAGGACGTCGCCCGCGCGCGACAGTTCTACGAAAGCAAGCTCGGCTTTCGGCCAAAAGTCGAAGTGGGAGGAGGCGTCGTCTACGAGTTCGGCGACAAGACGGCGTGCTTCCTCTATCCGACGCCGAATGCGGGCACGTCGCGCGCGAGCCAGGCGTTCTGGCAAGTCGACGACATCGAGCGCGAGGTCGCCGAGTTGAAAGCGCGCGGTGTCGAATTCGAGAACTACGACATGCCCGGCGAAAAGAGCCCGAGCGGAGTCGTCACCGCCGGCGGCGCGAAGGCGGCGTGGTTCAAGGACAGCGAAGGCAACATCATGGCGATTATTCAGAACGCGTAAGCCGTGGCTTATGCCAGCGAACCCGCCAGGTCGCGCAGCGTCTGTTGCGGGTTCGTCTCGATCGGCTCGCCGTGCGACACGAGGATGCGCTTCAGCGAGAGCATGTCGGCCCACTGCAGCAACTGGGTGCGCAATGTGCCGGCGTCGTATACGAGATTCGCCTTCACCACGCGTGGAATCTGCGCCGATGTGCCGGCAAAACCGGCGAGACCGAGCAGCCAACCGCTGATGCCTGCTGCATCGCGGATATTGCCGACGAGGTCATTCAGCACAAGCGTCGTGCCGTTCGGCGCGTGCACGATGAGCGCCGCCTCGCGGTCATGCGTCCCCGCCACCGTTACGAATTGCACGTTCGGGTCGGCGAAGTCCGGCGCCGTCGTGTTGACCGGTACGATCTTCTCCACCTTTGCGCGCGAACCTTCCGGCGCAACGACTTGCATCTGCGGATAGCGCTCTTTCCAGCCGCTGGCGTCGAGCCTGTGGTGGTCATTCGGTACGATCAGGAAAGCAGCGCGCCCGAACGCATCGAATTTGGCCATTTCTGTTTCGCGAAGTGCTATCGCGCTCCACACGATGAGCCGCGCATCAGCGAGACGAACGACGGTCATGCGCCGCGGGAAGCTCCCGAGCGGCATGCGGATGGGGCCGACCACCGTCAGAATGCCGTCGTCGATCGCCGAGAGCTCGCCGTGAGGCCGGACCTTCCAGCGTTGAGAGGGCTCGGTCATCGTCGATCGCATGGACGCGATACTGAACAGGACCAAGCAAGAATCCCTGTCGCGGGATTCGCAAACGTCAGGCCACGCCCAACGTCTTGAGCCGACCGATCAGCGCGCGCTTGATCTCACGCGCTCTTTTCGCGCGCTGAAATTTGCGAATCGCATTGGACGCCGGAAGCGCACGAATCCGCGGTGACCGCGCGAATGCGAGCCCGCCGACAACCGCCATGAGAAAGGCCGCGCCCGTTAGCGCCAAGGTCGCGCGCGGAAATGAGCGGACGGTGTTGACAGCGATCTCACGAGGACGCGGGCCGGCGAGCTCGAAGCGCCGTCGCGTCATCTCCGCGCCCAGCTCGTTTAGCCTTTCGCCCATGACGCGTTCGGCATCGGGCAGCAGAATTGTTTCTTCGTCCGCCACATGACGCATCACATCGCGCATGAGCTCCATCACCGTGCTATCAAAGGCCGGATCTTCAGGCTGCATTTCTCGCAGCCGCGCGATCAGGCGCCGCACCTCGTTATGCTCCGGAAGGCTCTTCTCGACGACGCCGGCATCGTACTTGCGTATTGCCGGATAAAAGATCTCCTCCTCGAGCTTCGAATGAATTTCCAGCGCGAGACTTATCGTTTCGACGAGCGTTCGTTTCTTGTCGGGAGGCGAATCGATGCGGTACGAGTGGAATGTCGACAACACATTCATATGGTCCCTGCGAATAATCGTCGTCGCGCCCGGCGACAACCGCGACATCATCGCCTTCATATAAGTCTCCTTTTGGCAGTGAGACGCTGCCAGAGCGATGCGCGCGCCTCCCTCCCGAAATGGTTCCGGTAATCGTTTCCGACTGCAGCGAAGGGGCGCTGCATTCTGTGCAGCGCCCGCTCCAGGAATCGACATCGCGGGCAGGCCGCGGTTCAGTCGAAAGGAACCGGAAGAAGCAAAGCTAACGGGACTGTAGTTCTACAAATCCGTCCGCATTCGGATCCCGGGCGGAGATCACCGCGATCGCTACTGCGGCATGACTTGCAGCAGCAATTCCGGTCCGACGGAGATTTCCCCCGAAAACGGACGGTTATGCGAAGCGATCAGTACGACGCACGCCGCCACGCCTAACGAGAAGAGTGTCAGAGCGATCGCAGCGGTTCCGCGGTTGTCGACATGCACGAAGGCGATCGTTACCAAGATAAGCACTGCAAGCAGGTAGACGACAGCCCATTTTACCCAGTCGATGCTCGATCGACTGATAACGATTCGTTCGCGGCGTGCGTCGTTGGCGCTTCGCAACGCCGAAAGCATTTCGCGCTGTGCGAGCGCTTGCGCATCATTCTGCGCACGAGCCGAGAGCGCGAGATCGAGTACATCGCTTGCTTCAGCCGTCACCATTCCCAGCTGGGCTTCCTGCCGGGCCATGGCGGGCCATTCCTGGTTCACCGCGTCCTGGATATGGCGCCGCACCAACGCCCGCGTGCGCGCCTCGGTCTCGCCGGGAAAATGGGCGGCAAGAATGACGACGGTATGCAGTGCGCTCGCCTCGCGCGCCACTGCGGCATTGGCCCTTTGGGCGTCGCTCCAGACTTGAGAACAGATAAATGCGACGATAAGACCGAAGAGCACCGCTAGCGGCGTCAACATGACCGGCGATATCGCCTTCAACATCGGCGCACGGCCGCGTGCGGCGAGTGCGATTGCAATTCCGTACACGACCGCGGCGACGAGCGCAGTTCCGGCGCAAACGACCAGCGCCATCCATACGACCGGGAGGTGGTAGAGCCAATCGGGCATGTCAGTCCGGAAGAGCCCCGCGGCGGATCCTCGGGCTTCCGCGGCGCATGATGGACGAGCGTCGGCGCGCGCGTCAATCACTGCGAATACTAAACACTGCGAGTCCCCGCGCGAGTCGGATTTGCGCTGCACTGCAGCATGAAAAATAATCTCCGGCGAGTCTTGCAATGTTTAGTAAATAGAGGAACACTAAACACGTTTCACGAAACACGCCGGTGTCCAAATCCGGCACAGGGACACGTTGGCTACAGCGCCGAAAGTCGCTGGGCCGGCATTGGCGATCCACATCACAGGAGGTGGTCATGAAGAGATCCGTTGCATGTGCCAGCGCGATCGCCGTTGCGGCGATGCTGGCTTTCGCGTCCGCTGCGCAGGCGCAAACCAAGACGATCACGCTTTGCTGGGCCGCGTGGGATCCGGCCAACGCGCTGGTGGAACTGTCGAAGGACTTCACCACGAAAACCGGCATCCAGATGAAATTCGAATTCGTGCCCTGGCCGAATTTTGCAGACCGGTTTTTGAACGAGCTCAATTCAAAGGGCAAGTTGTGCGATCTCATGATCGGCGACAGCCAGTGGATCGGCGGTGCGGCGGAGAATGGACAGTACGTGAAGCTGAACGACTTCTTCGCCAAGGAAGGCATCAAGATGAGCGACTTCATGCCGGCGACCGTTGTGGGTTACTCCGAGTGGCCGAAGCACACACCGAACTATTGGGCCTTGCCTGCGATGGGCGACTCCGTCGGCTGGACGTATCGTAAGGACTGGTTCAACCGGCCGGAAATCAAGAGCGAATTCAAGACGAAATACAAGCGCGACCTGGCGCCACCCAAGACCTGGGATGAATTCAAGCAGGTCGCCGAGTTCTTCCAGAACCGGACGATCGACGGCAAGAAAGTCTACGGCGCCTATATCTTCACCGAGCGTGGCTCGGAAGGCATCACGATGGGCGTGACCAACGTGCTCTATCCCTACGGCTTCAAGTACGACGATCCGAAAAAGCCGTATGCGATGAACGGTTTCGTGAATTCCCCGGATTCGATCAAAGGTCTCGAGTTCTACAAGGCGCTCTACAAGTGCTGCACGTCGCCAGGACTGACCAACGCTTACATGCAGGAAGGACTCGACGCGTTCAAATCGGGCCAGGTCGCGATGATGATGAACTGGTTCGCGTTTTTTCCCGGCCTGTACAAGGATCCGAATGTCGGCGGCGAGAAGATAGGCTTCTTCATCAATCCCTCGGAGAAGACCAAGGGCGTACAGCTCGGCGGACAGGGCATTTCCGTGGTCGCGGCTTCACCGAATCGCACCGAGGCGCTGCAGTACATCAAGTGGTTCGCCACGCCGGAGGTGCAGAAGAAATGGTGGTCACTCGGCGGCTACTCGTGCCTGAAGTCGGTGCTGCAGGATCCCGGTTTCGTGAAGAGCGCACCCTTCGCCAAGGAATTTCTGGAATCGATGGACATGGTGGACGATTTCTGGGCGGAACCGTCGTACGCGCAGCTGCTGCTCGCCATGCAGAAGCGCGTGCACGACTACGTCGTCGCCGACAAGGGCACGGCTAAAGAAGCGCTCGACCTGCTCGTCGTCGACTGGACCAAGGTCTTCAAGGAGGAAGGCAAGCTGAAATAGGACGGATAACCGCCTGAATTATTCGAACCCCCGGGGCGCCAGCCTCGGGGGACCGCGGCGGCCTTGTCTATGATGCGTCGATGATGAATGCGCTCGACCCGCACGCCGTGCTCGACAAGGCGGTGGAAGCCACGCCCGCACCGCTGGCGCGGCGCATCCGCGGACTGTCCGATCGGGCGATCGCGTGGCTCTTCATCGCACCGACGATCGCTTTGTTGCTGGCGATCAACATCTTCCCATTGCTGTGGACGATCCGCCTCTCGTTCACCAACTTCCGTGCCAACCGACCCAACGCGACCGTTGCCGGCGTCGGCATCGACAACTATGTGTCGGTGCTCACCGATCCGGATGTCTGGGCCGCGATGCAAGCGACGGCACATTTTCTGTTCTGGACGATCCTGCTGCAGACGATGCTCGGGTTCACGCTCGCCTATCTCATCGATCGGCGCTTTCGCGGACACGGCTTCTGGACGACGGTCATCCTCATTCCGATGATGCTGTCGCCGGCCGTCGTCGGCAATTTCTGGGCGTTTCTCTACCAGCCGCAGATCGGGCTGTTCAACTACGTCGTCTCGTTCTTTTCCGGTATTCCGCCGTCGTCGTTCGAGATGATCGGCTCGGTCAAGTTGGCACCGTGGTCGATCATCATCGTCGACACGTGGATGTGGACGCCGTACGTGATGCTCATCTGCCTCGCGGGATTGCGCTCGATTCCCAATTACATCTACGAAGCCGCCGAGGTTGACCGCGCATCGCGTTGGCGACAGTTCTGGTCGATTACGCTGCCGATGGCGCTGCCATTCATCATGCTCGCCGTGCTGTTCCGCGGCATCGAAAACTTCAAGATGTTCGACATGGTCAACCTGCTGACGTCGGGTGGACCGGGATCGACGACCGAGGTGGCGTCGATCACGTTGAAGCGCGAGGCGTTCGAAAAGTGGCGGACCGGCTATTCGTCGGCTTTCGCCATCGTCCTTTTCGTCACGGTGTTCGGCTTGGCCAACATCTACGTCAAAGCGCTTAACCGCGTGAAGAACCGCTAGGTCCATGCGATGACCACCCTGAGCCACGCCCATTCGGTAGTCCAGCCCTCGCCGCTTTCGCAGCGCATTGCCGGTGTGATCGTCATCCTGTACGCGGTGATCACGATGGTGCCGCTCGCCTGGATTTTTCTCACCGGCTTCAAATCGGGACCGGATTCGATCGCGTATCCACCCAAGGTCCTGTTTACGCCTTCTGCCGAGGGTTACTGCAACCTGTTCACGACGCGCTCGCGACAAACGCCGGAGTACATCGCTCAGTTGCCGCCGGCATCGGGTATCTGCGATGCGTTCGCGCGTACGAGCAACATGGTCGTGGTCGGCGCGTCGAATTTCCTGCCGCGCTTCGTCAATTCGCTGATCATCGCGTTTGGCTCGACTGCGCTGTCGGTCGTGCTCGGCGTCACCGCGGCATATGCATTTTCTCGTTTCAAGGTCCCGGCCAAGGATGATCTGTTGTTCTTTATCTTGTCGACGCGGATGATGCCGCCGATCGCCGTGGCCATACCCATCTATCTGATGTATCGCGATGTCGGCTTGTCCGATACGCGCCTCGGGATGATCCTCCTGTACACGGCGGTGAACGTATCGCTCGCCGTCTGGCTGCTAAAAGGGTTCATCGACGAGATCCCGCGCGAATACGAAGAGGCTGCGCTGGTCGACGGTTACACGCGGCTGCAGGCATTCTTCAAAGTCGTGCTGCCGCAAGCGACTACGGGCATCGTTGCAACGGCGATTTTCTGCCTCATTTTCGCGTGGAACGAGTATGCATTCGCGGTGTTGTTGACCTCCGGCGAGGCGCAGACGGCGCCGCCCTTCATCCCGATCATCATCGGTGAGGGTGGGCAAGATTGGCCCGCGGTCGCGGCCGGCTCGACGCTGTTCCTGCTGCCGATCCTCGTGTTCACGGTGCTGTTGCGCAAGCATCTGCTGCGCGGGATTACGTTCGGGGCGCTACGTAAATGAATGTGGACATGCAACCCATGCAGCGACGCTGGCCGAGTTGGCTGCGCCGCGGACCGATGGAAATGATTGCTACCGCAGTCATCGCGACAGGTGTTTTGATGTTGCTGCAGCCTTTCTCGCTGACGCTCTATACCTGGTCGTTCGTCACGACGCTCGCCGGGACCGCGTTGTTCATGGTCGTCTCGAAATTCCCGGACTGAAGCTGTGGCCGAGATCCGCGTCGAGCATCTGCACAAGTCGTTTGGTGATTTCGCCGCCGTGCGCGATTCGACGTTCGAAGTCCGCGACGGCGACTTCTTCTGTCTGCTGGGCCCATCAGGCTGCGGCAAGACGACGACACTGCGGATGATCGCCGGCCTCGAGCTGCCCACGTCGGGACGCATCCTGCTGGGCGGCGAGGATGTCACGTTCAAGCGAGCGTCGCAGCGTGACATTGCATTCGTGTTCCAGCTTTTCGCGCTGTATCCGCACATGAATGTCCGCGCCAACATCGCCTACCCGCTCCGGTCGCAAGGCATGCTGCGTCACGATGTGCAAACACGTGTCGAAGAGGCGGCGCGGATTCTTCGCATCCAGCATCTGCTCAATCGCTCCGTATCAGGACTTTCGAGCGGTGATCGCCAACGCGTGGCGCTGGGGCGGGCTATCGTGCGCGAGCCGATGGCGTTTCTTCTGGACGAGCCGCTTGGCGCGCTCGATACCGAATTCCGCGACGTGATGTGCGGCGAATTACGCGCCCTGCACGACCGCCTGAAAGCGACTACCGTTTACGTTACACACGACCAGCTCGAGGCGATGGCGATGGCGGACACGATCGCGTTGATGAACCGCGGCGTGATTGAGCAACTCGGAACGCCACAGGACATCTACGATCGGCCGGCGTCGATGTTCGTTGCGGACTTCATCGGGTCGCCACCGATGAGCTTTCTTCCATTTCGCGGGAGCGTGGCGCCGGGTGATCGGAGCGTGTGCGTCAACAGCGTCGACATCGCGCTGCCGGAGGTACGTGAGGGCAGCGCCGACACCGAACTGGTTCTCGGCGTGCGGCCGGAGCATATCGAACTGTCCGAGGATGCGCCGCTTCGCGCTGAAGTGGTCGACGCCGAGTACATGGGCACGACGCAGATCGTCACGCTGAACACCGCCACCGGTACCAGCATGAAAGCCCGAATCCAGGCGCACATCGACGTGCGACCGGGCGAGCGCACAGGGCTCAGATTTCGCCCTGGTCAATTGTCGCTGTTCGACGGCGTGTCCGGTCGCGCGCTCCGCACGGCGCTGCATGACGGTGACGCACATGGCTGAGCTTGTCATGGAAGGCGTCACCAAGCGCTTCGGTGCGACCGTCGCCGTCGCGGACTTAAGTCTTACAGTAGGTGACGGCGAATTTCTCGTGTTGCTGGGACCCACCGGCGCCGGCAAGACAACAACATTGCGTCTCGTCGCCGGTCTCGAAGGGGCCGATGTTGGCCGCGTATTGCTCGCCGGTCGCGATGTGACGCGCGAACCTCCGGCGGCGCGCGATACGACGTTCGTGTTCCAACAGTACTCACTTTATCCGCACCTCACCGTCTACGACAATCTGGCGTTTCCACTGCGCTCGCCGGCGCGTCGAGTTCCCGAGCGGCAAATTCGCACACGCGTCCTGGAAATCGCCCAACTGCTGCATATCGAGGACAAACTCGACAATCGCGCGACGCAGCTTTCGGGAGGACAGATGCAGCGGGTCGCGATTGGCCGCGCGCTGGTTCGCCGTCCATCGATTTATCTGATGGACGAGCCGCTGTCGTCGCTGGACGCGAAGCTCCGTGCCGAAATGCGCGTGGAGCTGAAGCGCATTCAGCGCGAGTTCGGCGCAACGATTCTCTATGTCACGCACGATCAGACCGAGGCAATGACGATGGCCACGCATATCGGCGTGCTCGATCAGGGCCGTCTGGTGCAAATCGGTAGCCCGCGCGAGATCTACGCCGATCCGATCAACACTTATGTCGCGATGCGATTGGGCAGCCCCGCCATCAATCTCGTACCTCGTCGGCTTTATCCCAATGTGGCAGCGCCGGCAGCCGCGGAGACGATCGGCGTGCGCACCGAGCATGTGCGTATTCGCAAGAGCGCAAATGGCGGTGCCGTCGGTCGCGTGAAGTGGATCGAGCATCTCGGCGATCAAAACCATTTGCACGTGACGATCGCCGACACGGATGTGGTGACCCTATGCGACCGCGACGCGGGCGTTGTGGTTGGCGATGCGGTGGATGTTGAACTGACCACGCCATTGTTTTTCGCGGCGAATGGCGAGCGCGTTCGCGC
>WNGI01001775.1_pt1 | contig 22177 bp, 18 predicted proteins | sample 5400621 | NCBI WGS metagenome assembly WNGI01 (sample SAMN13153374, study PRJNA577476) | soil metagenome | isolation source: 20 cm soil or saprolite under Garry oak tree replicate 1 | place: USA:California | collected 2016-06-15
CGGAGAGAGAATCCCCGTGGACGGCGTCGTGATGGACGGTCATGGCGCGGTCGACGAGTCGTTGCTCACCGGGGAGCCCATGGCGGTCGAGAAGACCGCGGGGGCGGCGGTGACCGGCGGCACGCTCAACGGCACCGGCAGCTTCGTCATGCGCGCCGAGCGGGTCGGCAGTGCCACGCTGCTCGCGCAGATCGTCCGGATGGTGAGTGAGGCGCAGCGGAGCCGCGCGCCCGTCCAGCGCCTCGCGGATGTGGTCGCCTCGTACTTCGTGCCGGCGGTGCTCGTGGTGGCGGCCGTGACGTTTGCCATCTGGGGCATGTGGGGCCCCGCGCCGCGCCTGACGCACGCGCTCGTGAACGCGGTGGCGGTCCTGATCATCGCCTGTCCGTGCGCCCTCGGGCTTGCCACGCCGATGTCGGTGATGGTGGCGGTCGGACGCGGGGCGGCGGCGGGCGTGCTCGTGCGAGACGCCGCGGCGCTCGAGGTGCTCGAGCGGGTCGACACGCTGGTCGTCGACAAGACGGGGACGCTCACCGAGGGACGGCCGGAGCTCGTGTCGGTTACGGCGAGCGGCCACCTTGCGGAGGCCGAGCTCCTCCGCCTGGCCGCCGGTCTCGAGCGGGCGAGCGAGCACCCGCTCGCGACGGCCATCGTGAGCGCAGCGCGCGCCCGCGCCGTCGAGCCCGCACCCGTCGCCGACGTCCGCGCGATCCCCGGGAAGGGTGTGACCGGGACGGTCGACGGCCGCCGGGTGGCGCTCGGCAACCACGCCCTCCTCGACGAGCTCCGCATCGACGCGGCCCGCGTGGCCAGACGCGCGGAGGCGCTGCGGCGCGACGGCCACACGGTCGTCGTCGTCGCGGTCGACGGCCAGGCCGAGGGCCTGCTCGCCATCACGGACCCCGTGAAGCCGTCGACCGTCGAGGCGCTTGCCGCGCTCCGCGCCGAGGGCATCCACGTCGTGATGGCGACGGGGGACGCGCGCGCGACCGCCGAGGCCGTCGCGCGCCGGCTCGGGATCGACGACGTGCATGCCGAGGTGCTGCCCGCCGAGAAGGCGGAGCTGGTGGCGGTCCTCGCGGCCGAGGGTCGCGTCGTCGCCATGGCGGGCGACGGCATCAACGACGCGCCGGCACTCGCCCGCGCCCACGTCGGCATCGCGATGGGCACCGGCGCCGACGTCGCGCTCGAGAGCGCGGGCGTGACGCTCGTCCGCGGCGATCTGCGGGGCGTCGTCCGCGCCCGGCGGCTCTCGCGCCGCGCCATGCGCAACATCCGCCAGAACCTCTTCTTCGCCTTCGTCTACAACGCCCTCGGCATCCCGCTCGCGGCCGGCGTCCTGTATCCGGTGACGGGTCTGACACTCAGCCCGATGATCGCGAGCGCCGCCATGAGCCTCAGCTCGGTGTCGGTCATCGCCAACGCGCTCCGCCTGCGCGCCGTCGCGCTCTGAACGATGGCCGCGCCGAGCCGCGGCCGGGTACGCGACGTCTACCTCCGCCTGCTCGGTGTCATCTTCCTTGCCGCGTTTCTCTCGCTGCTCGTCCAGGTGCGGCTGCTCCTCGGGCGCGAGGGGCTGCTGCCGGCGGCCACGTACGTCGACGCCATCCGCCGCCTGGGGTTCTTCGCCGCGCCGACGGTCTTCTGGCTCGACGCGAGCGACCGTGCGCTCGTCGGCGCGGCGGTCGCCGGCGCGATCCTGAGCTTCGGCCTCATCCTGAACGTCGCGCCGCGCTGGTGCCTCGTCGCGCTTTGGGCGCTCTACGTCTCGTTCGTGAACGTCGGGCAGGAGTTCCTGTCCTTCCAGTGGGACAACCTGCTCCTCGAGGCGGCGTTCTTCACGCTCTTCGTGACGCCGCGGGGCTTCCGGCCGAACCGGCCGCCCGAACCGCATCCGATCGGGGTCTTCCTGATGCTCTGGCTCGTCTTCCGGATGAACTTCGAGTCGGGCGCGGCGAAGCTCCTGACCGGGGATCCGACCTGGCGGAACCTGACCGCGATGGTCAGCTATTACGAGACCGCGCCCCTGCCGACGTGGGTCGGCTGGTACGCCCACCAGGCGCCCGTCTGGGCGCAGCGGCTCTCGGCCGGATACACGCTGCTGGTCGAGCTCGTGCTCGCGCCGCTCGTCTGGGGGCCGGCGCGCGTGCGGCGCATCGTCTTCGCCGCCATCGCGGCCATGCAGGCGATGATCGCCCTGACAGCCAACTACGGCTTCTTCAACTACCTGACGCTCGCGCTGGCGCTCTTCGTCCTCGACGACCGCGACTTCGGGCGCATTACGGCGCGCCTCGGACGGCCGCTCCTGCCCGCACCGCCGCGCGTACCGAGCCGCGCCCGAACGGCGCTGCTCGGCGCCGTCGCCGCGATCCTCGTACCCGTCTCCGTCATCCCCTTCCTGCCCTTCTTCCGCGTGTCCCGGTTCGCGCGGGCAGAGCGCGCGCTCGACACGGTCCGCAGCATCAACGCCTACCACCTCTTCGCGCACATGACGCTCGTCCGGAAGGAGGTCGTCATCGAGGGCAGCGCTGACGGCGAGAGCTGGGAGCCCTACGAGTTCCGGTTCAAGCCGGGCGACCCGTCGCGGCCGCCGCCATTCGTGGCGCCGCACCAGCCGCGCGTCGACTTCCAGCTCTGGTTCCTGCTGCTCGGCGGACCTCCGCGCGCGCTCTACTTCAACCGGCTGCTCGAGCGCCTGTCGACTACGCCGGCGACGGTCGCGCCGCTGTTCGCGCGCGATCCCTTCCCGGAGACTCCGCCGCGGCTCATCCGCGTCGCGTTCTATCGCTACCGGTTCACCGACGCCGCGACCCGCCGCGCGACCCGCGCCTGGTGGAGCCGCGAGCTGCTCGGGTACTCCCGGCCGCTCGCGGCGGGCGACGTGCGCGGCCGGCCGTAGACGAAGCGCGTTGACACGGAGGACCGCTGGCGCCTACTACGCCGCATGAGCACCGAACGCCGCTACGCCATCCCCGTCGAGCAGGTCGAGTGGCCGATTCCCGGCGCGTTCGACACGGTCTTCCGCTGGGAATACGAGGACGCGCGCGACGCGCTCGTTCGCCTGTATGAGAAGGCGAAGAACCTCCAGTGGAACACGAACACGCGCATCGACTGGTCGCAGGACCTCGATCCCGAGAACCCGCAGCAGCTGCCTGACGAGTCGGTCTCGATCTACGGCTCGGATGTCTGGAATCGCCTCACGGCGCGCGAGAAGGCGAACGTCCGGCGCCATGCCCAGGCCTGGCAGCTCTCGCAGTTCCTGCACGGCGAGCAGGGCGCGCTCATCTGTACCGCCAAGATCGTCCAGCAGGTGCCGAGCGTCGACGCCAAGTTCTACGCTGCCACGCAGGTCATGGACGAGGCGCGCCACGTCGAGACCTACTCGCGCCTCCTGCACGAGAAGTTCGAGCTCGCGTACCCGATCACGCCGACGCTCAAGCGCCTGCTGAACGACGTCCTCTCGGACTCGCGCTGGGACATGACCTACCTCGGCATGCAGGTGCTGATCGAGGGGCTCGCGCTCGCCGCCTTCGCCACCATTCGCGACCAGGCGAAGAACCGGCTCGCCGCCGCGGTGAACGCGTACGTGATGCAGGACGAGGCGCGGCACGTCGCCTTCGGGCGGCTCGCGCTGCGCGACTACTATCCGCAGCTCACGCAGGCCGAGCGCGACGAACGCGAGGAGTTCGCGGTCGAGGCGTGCTACCTCATGCGCGACCGGTTCCTCTCGGAGGAGGTCTGGGAGACGCTCGGGCTGCCGGTCGAGGAGTGCGTCGGCTATGTCGAGAGCTCGGAGATGATGCGCCAGTTCCGCTCGACGCTCTTCAGCCGCATCGTGCCGACGATCAAGGACATCGGTCTCTGGGGGCCGAAGATCCGGCGGGCGTATGCCAACATGGGTATCATGGGCTATGCGGAAGTCGACACCGAGGAGCTGAGCCGCCAGGACGAGCGCGTCGCCCAGGACGCGAACCCGCGAACGACGCGGGCCAGCCGATGGCAGCATCCTTGCTCCTCTCGCCCCCGCGCAGATTGAAGAGGAGGCGAGACCTTGGAACAAAACGTACTGGATCAGACGGCGCGTCCGGTGGAGACGCGCTTCGAGCTGGCTGCCTGGCGGATGGTTGAGGGCTGGCTCACGGCGGGGCGCATTGACGTGTCCGCGGTCGACGTGCGACTGGCCCGCGAGTTCCTCGAGCACACCGGAAGTCGCGTGGAGGACATGCCGGGGCTCCTGGTGCGGGTCGTGACGGGAGAGGGTCGCGCGCAGGAGATGACGCGCGAGGCCGCCGTCATGATCGCGCTCCGGCGCCTCGCCGCCCGCGACTGACCCGTTACAGCGGCCGGCACGGGGAGCGGCCCCCCGTGCCGGCCGCTACAGCAGGTCGAGGCCCGTCGCGCGGCGCGTGGTGCCGTCGGCGCGGAAGGCCTCGATGACGTGCGCCGCGATCTGGCCGAGGTGCACCTCGTCGGCGCCGTCGACGAGGCGCGCCGAACGCGCGTGGCGCAGCATGCGCTCGAGCGGCGCGTCGGTGGAATAGCCGAGCGCGCCGTGCACCTGCACCGCCCGGTCGGTGATGCGCCAGAGGATGTTCGCGACGTGGTGCTTCGCGATCGAGACCTCCTGCCGGAAGGGCAGGCCCTTCTCGATCAGGTAGGCGGCGTGGAGCACCATCAGCTTGGCGGCGTAGAGCTCCATCGCCGACTCGGCCATCATCGCCTGGATCAGCTGCTTGTCGGCGAGGACTCCGCCGTGGAGCTCGCGCGAGAGCGCGCGGCCGACGAGCAGCTCGAGCGCCGTCTCCGCGCTCCCGATCCAGCGCATGCAGTGCGCGAGCCGCGCGGGCCCGAGGCGCGCCTGCCCGAGCCGGTGCCCCTGGCCGCGGCCGCCGAGAATCGCGGAGTCCGGTACCCGCACCCCTTCGAGCCGGATCTCGCAGTGGTTGCCGTGGCCAGCCATCGTCTCGACGTCGCGCACGATGATGAAGCCCGACGCGTCCATGTCGACCAGGAACGCCGTGTTGCGTGCCTGCGGCGGCTGCGCGTCGGGATCGGTCTTGGCGATGACGATCGCGAAGGCGGCGCCGCGCGCCCCCGAGATGAACCACTTGTGGCCGTCGAGCACCCAGTGGTCGCCGTCCTTGACTGCGGCGGTGCGAATGCCGGTCGGGTCGGAGCCGGCCACCTCCGGCTCGGTCATCGCGAAGCAGGAGCGGACCTTCCCGTCGACGAGCGGTCGCAGGTAGCGCGCCTTCTGCTCCTCCGTCGCGTGATGGAGGAGCGTGTGCATGTTGCCCTCGTCGGGCGCGTGGCAGTTGAGGATGTACGCGCCCATCATCGTCCGGCCGCATTCGGCGGAGACGAACGCCATGGCGAGTGGGCCGAGCCCCATGCCGCCGTACTCCGGCGGCATGTGCGGGGCCCAGAGGCCCGCGGCCCGCGCCCGCTCGCGGAGCTCGGCGAGACCCTTCCGCCACCCGCCGTCGCGCGCGAAGCGCGCCTCGGCGGGCGCGACCTCGTTCCGCATGAAGTCCCGCACCCGTTCGCGTACCCGCACGACGTCGGGCGGCAGCGTGAAGTCGATCGCCATCCTGGGCCTCCTGGTACCGCTCAGCCGAGCGCCGCCGCGTGGTTCCGCGCGAGGACCATCAGCCGCTCGGCAATCTCGCCCATCGGCGCGAACCGCGCGTCCTGCGTCTGGCCGCGGTGGTAGCGGAAGTGGATCTGCTGCACGATGACCGCGATCTTGAACATCCCGAAGACGTAGTACCAGGGGAGGCGCGCGACGTCGCGCCCGCTGCGCGCCGCGTAGCGGCGGGCAGCCTCCGCGCGCGTGAGAAACCCCGGCTCGCGCGACGGCATGGGCGAGACGGGCGGCTGGTCCTCGCCCGCCTCGATCCACTGCGAGAGGAGCGTCCCGAGGTCGGCGAGGGGGTCACCTAGCGTGCACATGTCCCAGTCGTAGACCGCGACGCAGCGTCCGGGGTCGTCGAAGGCGACCGCCATGTTGTCGAGCCGCCAGTCGTTGTGGAGGAGTGTCGGCGCCGGTGACGCCGGCAGGCGGTCGGCGAGCCAGCGCGCCAGCTCGGTCGCGGCCGGGATGTCGTGCGTCCGCGCCCGCTCCCAGCGCTCGGTCCAGCCGCGCACCTGGCGCGCGAGGAAGCCGTCGGGCTTGCCGAGGCCCTCGAGCCCGACCCGGGCGGGATCGACGGCGTGGAAGTCGACGAGGGTGTCGATCAGGACCTCGGAGAGCTTCCGGTTCGCGGCCGCGTCGCTCCCCCCGCCGAACTCCGCCGGCACGATGCCGCGCACCACAACGCCCCGGCGCCGCTCCATCACGAAGAACGGCGCGCCGATCAGCGACGGGTCGTCGCAGAAGAGATAGGCGCGCGGCGCCGGCGGGAACGCGCGGTAGAGAACGGAGAGCACGCGGTGCTCGCGCGCCATGTCGTGCGACGTCGGGGCCACGGGTCCGTGCGGCGGCCGGCGGAGCACGTACTCGACGCCCGACGGATAGCGCAGCAGGTAGGTCAGGTTCGCGTTGCCGCCACCGAACTGCCAGATCTCGAGCGGGCCCTCGGCTCCCGGCATTTTCCCCGCCAGGTACGGGGCGAGCCTTCCCGCATCGAGCTCTTCACCCGCGCGGAACGGCATGACGTCGGCGGCGGGTGGCGTCGGCGACGCGGGCACGGACCTCTTCTTACTACAATCGCGCGATCGTGTAGTGCAGCGTGATGGCGCCGCCCGTGATCACGCACGTCTCGCCGGACGGGCAGTCGCCGTTGACGACGCAGAGCATCCCCGTCGTCATCGAGCAGTGGCCACCCTCCCCGCCCGTGCTCGTCGTCGCATACGTCATGGTGCCGGTGCCGGCGCCGAAATCCGGGCCGCCATACATGAGGTCGATGGTGCCGGCCGAGTGCGCGTTGGACGCGAGACACGCGAGTCCCTTGACGAACCCCACCTCGGCGATGTTGGTGGCGAGCGACCTGTTGTACAGCGCATCGACGCATTCCCGAGCGACCCCCGTCAGCTCCAGGTGAACGGCGCCTGATGGCGGCAGGTACTGATCGAAGACCAGCGCCTGCGGGATCACCTCGCCGGTGTCGACGCTGGCGAGCCCGCCGAACTCCTGCCATTCGCCGTTGACGGCGGCCTGCATCTGCCACGCCTTCACCGGGCCGACGCCGAGGCAGCTCTCGTTGTTCGCGCAGCTCGGGCACACCGGTGGGCGGCAGTCCGCCGTGGTGTCGCAGGCGAGCGGCGGATTGTGCTCGGGCGCGCACGTCTTCGGCGCGACCGGCGTCGCGAGCTGGAGGGCGTTGTTCACCTCGAGCGTGTCGATGGTGAGGCGCACGTGGGTGAGCGGACTCGTGTCGCGCAGCCATCCCGCGAAGATCGTGCCCGCGAATCCCGTCGGCATCTGGCCGTGCACCCGGCGCGACATCCGCACCGTCACCTCCATGTGCGGCGATGGATCGATGATGCGGGGCCGCTTCCGGATGCGGGCGGCGACACCGCCCGGGGCGGGATAGGTGACGAGGCGCGCCTTCGGGGTGCCGCCGTGCGGGCGCGGCGGCAGCGGCACGTCGAAATGAAAGTCCTGGGCGTTGAGCGGCGCGGGCAGACCCTGGGTGGCCACGGCCTGCGCGAGCGGGAAGCACTGGACGCTCAGCAGATCCGTTGCATTGGCCCGGTGCGTGAGGATGCACCGGTCGCCGGCGCCGCCGCCGTCGGGGCTGACGAAGACGTCGGCGCGGGTCGCGGGCACCGCCGGCGCGCCGGCGCGCTTCAGCAGGATGCCGCCGCGGCCCTGCCGGATGGCCGCGGTGGCCTGCGGCGGATGCATCTCCGCGCTGTACGCGAAGTGGGCGTTGGTGCAGGTCTCTCCGTTCGGACAGTCGCTGTCGATGACGCACTGCTGCGACGTCGTCGCCGAGCAGTTTCCGGGCGTCGGGCCGGGGTGCCCGCAGTCGAAGATCCAGCGTCCCATGGCGACGACCCGATCGCCGGTGCCCGCCCACGCCCACGCGGGGTAGGCGCCTGCCTCCCACTCGGTGTGGATGAGGCCATCGTCGTTCCCGGTGGCCAGGCGGTCGGCGTCGACCGCATCGAGGAGCACGAAATGGTTGACGTCGGCGCGCACGTGCGTCGACGGGAAGTCGCCGCTCGTGTCGCCGTGCATCCCCTGGACGACGCCGTGGATGACGATCGGGATGGAGTCGACGACCTGGCCGTTCTGGATGGGCGCCCACTCGGGGTTCACGAGGACGAGCATGTCGAGGAGCCCGGGCTGGATGCCGGTCGGATAGCAGCCGCCACCGAGCTGCGCCGTCGCGAGGTCGCTGTTCACCGGGGCGCCGAAGGCACGCGGCGCCGCCACCACGGCGAGCACGAGCACGGTCCAAGCCAAGTTTCGCGTCTTCCTGCCCATGGTGCACTCCTCCCGTGAGGAGCCAGTGCCTAACAGCTCGCGAGCGCGACCGTCAACCAAAAAAATCGGGCCTGCGAGGATGTTCGGACGGCCGCGTCGCGGCCTACAATGCCGCCACCATGGACAATCTCGCGACGGTCTTCGACCCGCAGGCGATCTTCGATTTCCCCGATCCATACGTCACACGCTACGACGACGTGCGCGCCGTGCTGCAGGACGCTTCGACGCCTGAGAGGAGAGCCGGTTTTTCTTCTTGCACCCCCGAGGGGCGCGGCGTTATGGTCGGGCCGAGGTGATTTCCATGCCGAGCCGAGGCCTCGTGTTCGCCGCCCTGCTGGTCGCGGCGCTGCCTGTCGCGGCGGCCGCGACGTCGATCGCCGACATCGTCGACCATCCCGATACGTATGCCGGGACGCAGGTGACGGTGGTGGGAACCGTGACGCAGCAGCCGCTCGGCTACCTCGGCGAGAGCCTGTACACGATCACCGCCGACAACCGTCGCATCACCGTCGTCAGCGGCCAGGCGCCGCCGGCGGCGGGCGACCATCTCCAGGTGAGCGGCAACGTCACCGTGAAGCCGCCCGACGAGGAATTCACCTGGCCTCCCGTCATCCGGGAGACCGCGCGCCAGCCCGCTCCGTAGCCGGCGCGGCACGATGACCGGGTAACACGTAGCCGCGGACGCTACGTCGTCAGGTCCGGAAGCACCGGAAGGCGGACGCGGGATGTCATCCGGCGATGGAAACGCGGCAACAGGGCGCGGAGGACGTAGACGAACGCGACCCAGCGCGGCACCGTCACCTCGTGGCGGCCGCGCGCCAGCGCCCGCAAGACGTCGCGTGACAGGACGGTCGGCTCGAGGAAGGAGATCGACCGTGCGGGCATGCGCGCCATCACGTCGGGCGTGAACATCTCGGTGCGGATGAGCGCCGGGTAGACGGTCAGCACGTGAATGCCGAGCGGCGCGAGCTCGTAGGCGAGCGCCTCCGAGAGTCCCGTGACGGCGAACTTGCTCGCCGAATACGCCGCCTCGTCGGGCTGCCCGAGCTTGCCGGCAACGGACGAGACATTGACGATCCAGCCGCGGCCACGCCGGCGCATGGCGGGCAGGACGGCCTTGGTGGCCCAGACCGTGCTCATGTAGTTCGTCCGCATCATTCGCTCGATGTCGTCCACGTCGTGGTCCTTGAAGAGCACGTGGCGGCCGTACCCGGCGTTGTTGACCAGCAGGTCGACGCGGCCGGCGCGCTCGACGACCTTGCCGACCTCGGCTTCCACGCTCGCGCGCTCCGACACGTCGCAGACGTGGACCGTCGCGTCGCCGCCGGCACGGCGGATCTCCGTCGCCACCTCCTCGAGGCGGTCGGCGCGGCGCGCAAACAGCGCGACACGCATGCCCCGCGCGGCGAGGTCGTGGGCGAGCTGCGCGCCGATGCCGCTCGAGGCGCCCGTCACGATGCCGACCGTCTCGCGGAAGTCGGCGAGGCGGACCACGGGTTCAGGCCGTGGGACGGCCGTTGCGCGTCGGCAGGGCGCGGAGGACGAGCCGGACGAGGTGCGGAACGAGCGTCGGTCGCAGCAGGCGGGTGTCGTAGCATCCGAGCCGGCGCTCGTTCTCGTCGATGCAGGTCTCGGCGAGCGTCCGGAGCGTCACCTCGCCGACCGCCTCCGGTACCTGCATCGTGAAGTCGTCGCCCGCGTCCGCGGAGCGGAGGTGCAGGGCCGTCCGCACGCGGCCGAAGGCCTGGAGCGAGAGCCCGAGGCCGCGTCGCACGAGGAACCAGGCTCGGCGTTCGAGCGGCAGGCCGAGCCGGCGGTATGCTACCCAGTTGGTGAAGAAGAGGATGTGCCGCGCTTCTTCGTCCATGACGCCGTCGAACGTGCGTACGAGGGCGTCCGGGAAGAGTCCCGTGTCGGCCGAGAGCCGGAAGAGCCCGAACGCGAAGAACGAGTCGAAGCACTCGCCGTATCCCATCCGGAGGAACGCCCACTCCGCGTCGCGCGGCGCGGGCGGCCTGCCGTCGCCGACGGTGATGCCGTAGCGCTGCGTCAAGCTCTGGAGCAACGCCGCGTGCCGCTCCTCCTCGTACGCCTGCATGGCGATCGCCTCGCGCAGCAGGGCGTCGGGCTCGACGTCCGCCATCGCGCGCACGCGCGCTGCCGCCGTCGCCTCGCTCTGCACCGCCTCGTCCCAGAACGGCATCGCGCGAAGCCGCTGGACGTCCGCTTCGTCGAGGTCGGGCCAGCGGATGTCGCGCACCTCGTAACGATGGTGGGTGTCGATGAAGTGCCGGCAGAAGAGCGACTTGTGCTCTTCGGAGCCGACTGTCAGCTCAGGCATCCATTCCTCGACGCGCGCCGCGTGCGCGCCATATACCGGTCGCCCGGGGCGCGGGCAAGGCCGCATTCCGCCGCCGCTCGGGCAAGTTAAATTGACGACATACGGCGGCGAGGCGTCGTGCGAGCGGTCGGCACTGCCGTCCCGGCGCTTCGGCCTTCCACGGGGCGTACGCGCACCCGGGAATTGACGAGCGGGACGCTCGCTTGATAGGTGCCGCGCACCTCCGCAAGCAAAGGAGTTTATGATGGAAGTGCGATTCGCCCACGAAGCGATCTTCCGCTGGATCCATATCGCCGCCGGGATCATGTGGATCGGCCACCTCTACTTCTTCAACTTCGTGAACGGGCCGTTCGCGGCGACGCTCGACGCCGACACCAGGAAGAAGGTCGTGCCGCAGCTCGTGCCGCGCGCGCTCTACTGGTTCCGCTGGGGCGCAGCCTGGACGTGGGTGACGGGCATCCTGCTGCTCTTCTTCGTCTTCTGGTGGTCCGACCCCAAGTTCCACACGGGGCCGGGCATCGTGATGATCCTGGTCACCTTGCTTGCCTTCGTCGTCTACGACGCGCTCTTCAGCATGGACTTCGCCAAGGACCTGCGCGTCGGCGGCGCCGTCGGCCTCGTGCTCGTGGTCGTGATCGTGGCCGGCGGCTACATCACGTGGGCCGGTTTCGGCTACCGCGACTACGTCATCCATACGGGCGCCATGTTCGGCACCATCATGGCGGCCAACGTCTGGATGCGCATCTGGCCCTTGCAGAAGAAGATCATCACCGCCGTGCGCGACGGCACGCCGCCCGACCCGACGTGGGCCCCGCTCGCCGCGGCGCGCTCGCGGCACAACACCTACCTCTCGGTGCCGCTCGTGTGGACGATGATCAACTCGCACACGACGGTGCCGTTCGCGTCGAGCCCGGTCTACCTGTTCGTGATGATCGCGGTCGGCTGGGGGGCGGTGTACCTGCTCTACCAGAACACGGCGCGCGTGAAGGGTTTCTAGCCGCGGTCTGCGGGCGGGGTGGCGGGAAGGGGGCGCCGCCGCGGCTCCCGGTCCTCGCTCCACGCGCGACTCGTAAAAGTAGCGTCCCCCCGAAGCTGCAGGCGCGCGCGGGAGCTGCGGAGGTCGCCGCGGCGGCGCCCCCTTCCCGCCTCGCACGCCGCACACCACACTCGCGCGATTCCGGAAGTACCGGGTCCAAGCGCGCGCCACGGAGGCACGGGCGGCACGGCAGTCCACGCGTCCTAGAGACGGTCGTGTGCGATACTCGAGGAGTTCGGCGGCCGCGACGCCGCGGCTCGCGGCGCAGCGCCGGGACGCGTTCCGGCTGCGGTCGCGTAGGCGGGAAGGGGCCACACGACCCCCGCTACTCCGCGACCCGCTCCGCCTCGTCTTTGAAGAAGAGCTCGCGACCGGTCTCGTACGGCTCGAAGGTGAAGCGCGACTGGCGGTAGGCTTCCCACTCGCCCTCGGGCGCGCCGCACGCGGGCATGCCCTGCGCGAGGAGATTGATCGAAAGCAGGAAGTAGCCCGTCGCGGTGGGGGCCACCGGCGGCCCGGGGAGCCAGCTGAGCGGGCTCAGCACGCCGTCGACGGTCCAGCCGACGAGGCTTCGGGTGCAGAAGTTGCCGAGCATCGGCAGGATCAGATAGCTGCCGGGCGGCAGCCGCCAGACGCCGAGCGTCTCGTCGAAGGTCTCCGGACTGGCCGTCCAGTGCAGGTAGTCGCCGGCGACGTCGAACAGGCCGAGCAGGCCGGCCGTCGTGTTGACGAGGAGACGCCCCGAGTGGACCCCGGCGCGACGCAGCTTCGCCTGCGCGAGGCTGTTCACGATGTCGCGCGGTCCGTCGAGGTTCCCCATGAACGCGACGACGCGGCGCTGGCCCCACTTCGGGACGACGACGTTGTAGCCGCGCGCGGTCGGCTCGAGGGCGTGCGCGAGGAGCCAGCGATTGAAGCGCAGGTTCATCCGGTTGAAGCGCTCCGGCTCCGCCGCGGCCGGTGCCGTGAGGGCGAGGTAGAGGACTCCCGAGACGAGGTACGCGCCCGGACCCCTCATCGGGCATCGTGCAGCATCGGTAGGGGCGCGCTCGCGCCGATCGCGGCGCCGCGCACCGCGTTCAGCACGACGCCGAGGATCCGCGCGCGCAGCGTCCGCAGGCGTCCGAAGGCGGCCGCCACGGTCTCGCCGCTGCTCTCGCCGGCACGGACGACGAGCACGACACCGCCCGCCAGCCGCGCGAGCAGCGGCGTGTCGGCCTGACCGAGCACCGGCGGCGCGTCGAGCACCACGTAGTCGTACCGCCGCGACAGCTCGTCCAGCAAGCTTGCCATGGCGGTCGAGTCGATGAGCGCGGCCGGCTCGTCGGGCAGCGGCCCCGCCGGCAGGACGTCGATGCCGTAGTCGGTCTCGCAGAGGAGCGACGGCAGGTCCGCGACACCGGTGAGGAAGCTGCTGGCCCCGCGCGCGCCGTCCTGGCCGAAGATGCGATGCAGGCGCGGGCGCCGGAAGTCGCAGTCGACGAGGACCACGCGCCGATGGGTGTCGGCGAGGGCCAGGGCCAGGTTGGATGCAACGCACGTCTTCCCTTCGCGCAGGCGGGCGCTCGTGACCAGCAGGCGCTGTGGGGGACCGGCCGGGTTCGACTGGAAGAGCGCGGCGCGGAGCCTCGCCACCGCGTGCGCACCCGCGGATCCCGGCGCGCCCGTCGCGGTGAGCTCGGGCGGGACCCGAACCGCCTTGCCGTTCGTCCGCCGCTCCCGCAAGACGGGCAGCACCCCGAGCACGTTAAATCCAACCGATCGTTCGATGTCCTCGGCGGTCCGGAGCGGGCGGTCACGCCGCCGCTCGAGGGCCGCGAAGCCGAGCATGCCGAGGAGACCGGCGCCGATGCCAAGCACGATGTCGAGCCACGGACGGGGGTGCGACGGGACGCGCGGCGGGGCAGCCGTGTCGACGAGGCGGGTCTCCGCCCCGCCCGGCGTCTCCTTGACGCGCGCCAGCAGGCGCTCGTACCGAGCGCGCGTCGCGTCCACCTGACCCTTCAGGAGCTCGGCCTCGACGGCACGCTGGCCGACGTCGCCGACGACCGCCCGCTGCGTCTGGACCGCCTGCGCGAGCAGCGCCTCCTGCTTCTTCGCGGCCTCGAAATCGGCGCGGACGGTGTCGGCGAGCGCCTCCTGCGACGTCCGCAGCTCGCGCCGGAGCGCATCGACCTGGCCCTGGATCCGCGTCGCGGCCGGTGTGCCGTCGCCCGCGTGGACGCGCTCCGCCTCGAGCTTCGCGATCTCGGTGGCGAGCCCGGCGACGACCTGGTTGGTGGCGACCTGGGAGAGGAAGCCGCCGTTCCCGCCCCTCACCTGCTTGTGCAGCGCCTCCTTCTCCATCCGCCGGCTCTGCGCCTTGGTGAGCGCGTCGTTCAAGTCGGCCAGCTTGCGGTACTCGAGGCTGTCCCGCGGATCATCCGGCACCGCCGGGTTGGCGCGCGTGAATGCCTTGAGCGACTCCTCGGACCGCGCGAGCGCGCCGCGCGTCACCTCGAGCTCCCGGTCGAGGACCCCCCGCCAGCGCTCGCCGGACGCCCCAGCGCCCGCGATCGCCTGCACGACGTACTCCTCCGCGAGCGCATTGGCGACGGCGGCTGCCAGCCGCGGATTCGAGCTCGTGAAGCGCACCTCGAGGAGAGAGGAGTCGCCGCGCGGCACGATCTCGGCGCCGGCCAGGACCGCGTCGGCGGCGGTCTCGTTCGTGACGAGCGAGCCGGCGTCGTCGGCGGGCACGAGGCCGAGCAAGCGGCGCACCCGCAACGCCGCGAGACCGAGGAGGCGCGCACCATCGAACGCCGGCGCCGGAAGCGCGTCGGCGCCGAGGTCCAGACGATCGACGACGCGTCCGGCGAGCGTGCGGGTGAGCGGCAACGGGGTCCCGCCGTTGCCGTCGATCAGCGCCGTCGCGCGGTAGACGGGGGTCGGGATGAGCGTCGCGACGACGGTACCCACGAAGAGCGTCAGGAACACCAGAATCGACGGCCACCGGTGCCGGCGAACGATCTGGTTGTACCTCGGAGGCGCCGGGGGACGGATGGCCGCCGCCGTGCTGAGCACGATCGCCGGCAGCTCCGCCTCGCGTCGAACGCGCCTCTCCATTCGCCCCTACTCCAACCCCGCCGTCAGAAGCGGATCATATCTATGGAACGGCCGGAGGAGTGTCAAACTTTTCGGGCGAGACCGCCGCCCCGCTCATAGCCGGTCCTGACGTGCGAACCGGCCCGTATAGACCGCAGTCCCCTCGCAGCGCTGGAGCACGATCTGGCACACCCGGACGCCGGCGTGGATGGCGAGCGGTCGTCCCGCGACGTTGGACATCTCGAGCACCTGGTGGCTCTCGACGCCAGGCGCGACGAATCCCGACGTGACGTGGATCATGAGCCCGAGCCGCGCATAGCGGCTCCTACCCTCGAGCCAGCCGGCGACGTCGGGCGGCAGCCGCAGCCGCTCGCGGGTGAGGCCGTGGATCGTCTCGCCGGGTCGAAGGACGTACGAGCCGTCGATGCGCTGCACGCGGGTCACGGTGCGGTAGTCTGCATCCTCGGTCACCTGGATGACGTCGGGCCCGCCTTCCATGACCCGGATCTCGTCCGCCAGGTGGAGATCGATCGACGCCGGACCGATCTGATCCGGCTCGAGCGGCTCGATCGCGAGCCGGCCGGCCGCGATCTCGTGCAGGATCACGTCCCGCGTGAGGATCATCGGGGCGGCAGTGTAGCAGAAGCAGGCCGGTGGTATAGAGGAAAGTGACATGCGCTATGAGTACATTCTCGTCGGCGAGGACGCCGGTCTCGCCATCGTCACGATGAACCGCCCGGAGCGGCGGAACGCGCTCTCCGAGGCGCACATGACGGAGCTCATCCGTGCGCTCCGCACGATCGGCGACGCCGGCGAGGCGCGCGCCGTCGTGCTCGCCGCGGCGGGGCCGGTCTTCTCCTCCGGGCACGACTTTGCCGACATGGTGGAGCGCGACCTCGACGGCATGCGCCGGCTCCTCGCGACCTGCACCGACCTCATGCTGACCATCCAGCGCATTCCGCAGCCCGTCGTCGCCCAGGTGCAGGGGGTGGCGACGGCAGCGGGCTGCCAGCTGGTCGCCTCGTGCGACCTCGCGGTCGCCGCCGCGGAGGCCTCCTTCGCGACGCCCGGCGGCAAGGGCGGGTGGTTCTGCACGACGCCGATGGTCGCCGTCGCCCGTGCCGTCGGACGGAAGCGCGCGCTCGAGCTCGTGTTCACCGGCGACGCGATCGACGCGGCGACCGCGCTCGCGTGGGGGTTGGTCAACCGGGTGGTCCCGCGCGAGCGCCTGGAGGAGGAGACCCGCGCGTTCGCGCGGGCGGCGAGCCGCGGCAGCACGGCGTCGAAGGGCCACGGCAAGCGGGCGTACTACGAAACGATCGAGCTCGACGTCGCGACGGCGTACGCGCGCGCGTGCGAGGTGATGGCGACGAGCGCCGTCACCGAGGACGGTCGCGAGATGATGCGCGCGTTCCTCGAGAAGCGCACCGCCGTCTATCCGCCGCGCCGTTGACCGGCCCGCGTCCGCGAGCATGGCCCCGACCGTCGCGTACTTCTGCATGGAATACGGGCTCCACGAGGAGTTCCCGATCTATGCGGGCGGTCTCGGAATCCTCGCGGGCGACTTCATCAAGTCGGGGCGGGACCTCGGCCTCCCGGTGGTCGGCGTCGGACTCCGCTGGCTCCACGGCTACTCGCGGCAGCGTATCCTGCCCGATGGGCAGCCGGTCGACGACTTCCCGACGTACCGGGCCGACTTCCTCGAGGACACGGGCGTCCGCGTGCGGGTGCGCATCGCGTCGCGCGAGGTCGAGGCGCGCGTCTGGCGGACGGAGCGCTGGGGCAACGCGCCACTCTTCCTCCTCGAGCCCGTCGCCGGTGACGACGCCTGGATCACTCGCCGGCTCTACGAGCCGACGCTCGACTGCCGCGTGGCGCAGGAGATTCTGCTCGGCGTCGGCGGCATCCGCGCGCTCCGCAAGCTCGGGCTCGACGTCGACGTCTACCACTTCAACGAGGGACACGCGGTCTTCGCCGGCCTCGAGATGATCGCCGAGCGGATGGCGGCAGGCGCCGACTTCCGGAGCGCCTGGGCCGAGGTGCGGCGGCGGATCGTGTTCACCACCCACACCCCGGTCGCCGCCGGCAACGAGGTGCACGCCGTCCGCGACCTTCTCCGGCTCGGCGCTTCGTGCGACCTCGTGGAGGCGGAGCTGCGCGAGATCGGCGGCGAGCCGTTCAACATGACGGTGGCCGGCCTGCGGCTCGCCCGTCACGCCAACGCGGTCTCCGCGCTGCACGCGGAGGTGTCGCGTGAGATGTGGCGCGACGTGACGGGCGCCTGCGAGATCATCCCGATCACCAACGGCGTGCACCGTCCCACATGGCAGGACGCGCGCATCCGCGAGGCGCTCGGCTCGGCGACGGGTCTGCGCGCCACGCACGAGGCGCTCAAGCAGGAGATGCTCGCGGCCGTCGCCCAGCGGACGGGCGTGCGTCTGGACGCCAACGTGCTCACCATCGGCTTCGCGCGTCGCGCGGCAGGATACAAGCGCAGCGATCTCGTCTTCGGCGACCCGGCGCGCATCGAGCCGCTGCTCGCCGCAGGCCGGCTGCAGCTCGTGTTCGCCGGCAAGGCTCATCCCGACGACGCCGGCGGCCGGCGGATCGTCGCCAACCTGGTCGCGATGGCGCGGCGCTACTCCGACCGCGTCGTCTTCGTGCCCGACTACGACATGGGGCTCGCCCGCCTGCTGACGCGCGGCGCCGACGTGTGGCTGAACAATCCCATCCGGCCGCTCGAAGCGTGCGGCACCTCGGGCATGAAGGCGGCCCTGAACGGCGGGCTGAACCTGTCGGTCCTCGACGGCTGGTGGGCCGAGGCGTGTCAGCACGGCGTCAACGGCTGGGCGATCGGCGACGGCACGTCCGGCGCCCCGGATCAGGACGAACGCGACCGCGCGGCGCTCTATGCGACGCTCGAGACCGAGGTGTTCCCGGCCTTTGCCGATCCCGCGCGCTGGGTCAGCATGATGCGCGCCGGGATCGCGACCGCGGAAGCGGGGTTCACGTCGGACCGAATGGTGCGCGACTACTTCGCGCAGCTCTACACGGCCGAGTAGCGCTGCTCGGTCTCGTCCTGCGCCGGCGCCTCGGCGATCGCCCACAGCGCGACGAGCGGCGTCACGAGCGCAGCGGCGAACGCCGCGAAGGCCCCCTTGAACGCGATGAAATGCCAGAAGGGGAGGCTGGCGACCCCGAACAGGTGGAGGGCGAGGAAAGCGAGCGGCGCGAGCAGCACGATGCACGCGATGCCCAGCACCACGCCGCGGCGGGCCGGGGTCTCGGGCAACCAGTCGAGAACGGGGTGCGACGTGCGTGTCCAGCCGAGCGCCGCAACCTTTCCCGCGCGCACGTGGCCGCGTGCCAGGCGCGTCGCGATGAGGCAGGTGAGGAGCGGCAGGAGGAAGCACGTGCCGATCGTGTCGCCCATGATGCTCTGCTGCCCCCAGAGCGGGACGACGGCCACGCTGCGGAACATCGCCCAGGCGATCGCCGCGTTCAGGACGAAGTTGAAGACGGCCGCGCCCACGCCCTGCTCGAGCAGGAGGTAGCGGCGCACCGCGGGCGACATCGAGGGGGCTTATAGCGCATCGTCGTCCCGCCCGGGTAGCCGACCCGGCGCGCTTCGCGCTAAGGTCCGGACCGGAACCGACGATGGCCGAGCATTTCGACCTCTTGATCCGCGGCGGAACGGTCGTCGACGGGACCGGCGCGCCGGCACGCCGCGCCGACGTCGCGATCCGCAACGGACGGATCGCCGCGGTCGGGGCCACGTCCGGCACCGCCGATCGGGTGCTCGACGCCGACGGCGCCGTCGTCGCGCCCGGCTTCGTCGACATCCACACCCACTACGACGCCCAGGTCTTCTGGGACCGCATGCTGTCCATCTCGCCGTGGCACGGCGTCACCTCGGTGGTGATGGGCAACTGCGGCTTCGGCGTCGCGCCGACGCGGCCCGCGCACCGTGAGCTCGTGCTCCTCACGCTCGAGAAGGTGGAAGGCATGTCGCTCGACGCGCTGCGCGCGGGCATCGGCGCCGAGTGGCCCTTCGAGACGTTCGCCCAGTACCTGGACGCGATCGAGCGCCGCGGCACCGCGATCAACGTGGGCGCGCTCGTGGGCCACACCCCGGTCCGCCTCTACGTGATGGGCGAGGAGGCGATGGAGCGCGAGGCGACGGCGGACGAGGTCGCCGCGATGCGCGCGCTCGTCGCCGAGGCGCTGCGCGCGGGCGCGATCGGCTTCGCTACCTCCAAGTCGCCGACGCACGTCGGCTGGGAGGGCCGTCCGGTGCCGAGCCGCGTCGCCGCGTGGGAGGAGATCGCGGCGCTGGCCGGCTGCCTCGCCGAGGCCGGCAACGTGATGCAGGCGACGCTCGGCCCCGGGCTCTTCCTCGACGAGTTCGCCGCCATCCAGGAGCGCACCGGGCGCCCGGTCAGCTGGACGGCGCTGCTCGGCGGGATGCTCGGGCCCGATGGCCACCGCGCGGTGCTCGAGCGGTCGGCATCGTTGCAGGCGCGCGGCGTCCGCGCGATCCCGCAGGTGTCCTGCCGCCCGCTGGTGCTCGAGCTCAACCTCGCGGCACCCTTCCCGCTCGAGAGCATGTCGGTCATGAAGCCCGCCGCACGGGCCGACCTCGCCGGCAAGCGCGTCGTCTACGCCGACCCGGAATTCCGGCGCGCGCTGCGCGGGAAGATCGACGGCGGCCTCCTCACGCGCGCGTTCCACGACATGCAGATCACCGAGCACCCGCCCGACGCGTCGCTCGCGGAGCGACGCCTCGCGGACGTCGCGGCGGAGCGGGGAGTCCATCCCGTCGACCTGATGCTCGATCTGTCGCTCGCGTCGGGGCTCCAGACGCGCTTTCGCCTGGCCGTGCTCAACACCGACGAGAGCGTCGTCGCCGAGCTGCTCCGCCATCCCGCAACGATGCTCGGGCTGTCCGACGCAGGCGCGCACGCGAGCCAGCTCTGCGACGCGTGCGCGCCGACCGAGCTGCTCGGCAAGTGGATGCGCGAGAAGCGCGTGCTGTCGCTCGAAGAGGCGGTGCGCCGCCTGACGTCGGAGCCCGCCGACGTCTTCGGCATCCGCGACCGTGGCCGTCTCGCCGCGGGGCTTGCCGCCGACGTCACCGTGTTCGATCCGGCGACCGTCAGCTGCGGGCCACTCCGGCGCGTGTACGACTTCCCCGCCGGCGCCGACCGGCTGGTCTCGGACGCGGCCGGTATCCGCGCCGTGGTCGTGAACGGCGTGGTCATCCGCGAGGACGGCCGCGACGCCGTCGACCCCGAGGCCCCACTGCCGGGCCGGGTGCTTCGAGGAGGACGCGCAGGATGAGCCATCCGATCATCTCGGCCGACTCGCACGTCACCGAGCCGCCGAACGCGTTCATCGACAACATCGACCCGAAGTTCCGCGACCGCGCGCCGCACATCGAGCACATCGAGGGGATGGGCGACATCTTCGTGATCGAGGGGCTCAAGGTGCCGATCCCGCTCGGCATCGTCGCCGCCGCGGGCAAGCCGGCGGAGGAGATCCGCCTCATGGGCACGCGCTTCGAGGATCTCCACCGCGGCGGCTGGGATCCCGAGGCGCGGATGGCCGACCAGGAGCGCGACGGCGTCGCGGCCGAGGTCGTCTATCCGACCGTCGGCATGGCCGTATGCAACCACCGCGACCTCGATTACAAGAAGGCCTGCTGCGACGCCTACAACCGCTGGCTCGGCGCGTACTGCGCGCCGCACCCGGACCGCTTGCTCGGCGTCGGACAGACCGCGATGCGCACGCCCGCGGAGGGCATCGAGGACATCCGGGCGATCGCGGCGATGAGGCTCCGCGGCGTGATGATGCCCGGCCACCCGGGCGTCGAGGACTACGATTCGCCGGCGTACGACGACTTCTGGGAGGCGGCGATCGACCTCGGGCTGCCGCTCTCGTTCCACATCCTCACGACGCGCGACAGCGCGCCGATCCGCGGGCCACGCATGAACGCGTTTCTCTCCGTCATCCGCGGCTGCCAGGACATCATGGGAACGCTGGTGCTGGGCGGCGTCTTCGAGCGCCACCCGAAGCTCCGCGTCGTCTGCGTCGAGGCCGACGCCGGGTGGGTGCCGCACTACATGTACCGCATGGACCACGCCTTCAAGCGCCACCGCAACTGGCTGCCGCCCGGCCAGACGCTCTCGAAGCTGCCGTCGGAGTACTTCGCCGAGAGCATCTACACGACGTTCCAGGACGACTGGGTCGCGTTCAAGAGCGTCGACATGATGAACTGGCGACGGCTCATGTGGGCCAACGACTTCCCGCACAGCGACTCGACGTGGCCCTGGTCGCAGCAGATGCTGGCCGAGCACACCGGCGACCTCACCGACGAGCAGCGCCGCGCGATCCTCTGCGACAACGTCGCCGAGCTCTACCGGATCGATCTCCGGACCCTCGCGTAGGATGGACGTCGGCGTCCTCGCGGTCGCCGGCCCGGGCCGAGCCGCCGACACCGCACGGCGGCTCGAGGCCCTCGGCCTCCACACCCTGCTCTTCCCGGACAGTCAGAACCTCGCGCCCGAGGTGTGGGGCCAGCTCATGCTCGCAGCGAAGGCGACAGAGCGGATCCGTCTCGGACCGGGCGTCAGCAACTCGATCACGCGCGACGCCGCCGTGACGGCCTCCGCGGCGCTCGCGCTCCAGGTGGAGAGCGGCGGGCGGGCGGTCCTCGGCATGGGGCGCGGCGACTCGTCGGTGCAGCGGATCGGCCGGCGAGAAGATCCGGTCGCGAGCTTCGAGCGCTATCTGACGGCGGTGCAGGCCTACCTCGCGGGTGAGGCGGTGGACCGCGACGGGTTCGCGAGCCGGCTCGAGTGGTACGAGCACGCGAAGGTCGCCAAGGTGCCGGTCGAGGTCGCCGCGACGGGCCGCAAGGTCATCGAGGTGGCGGCACGCCGGGCCGATGCCGTCTGCCTCGCGGCGGGCGCGGACCCGGAGTACCTCGGGAGCGTCCTCGCGCACGCGCGCGACGCCGCCCGCGCCGCCGGGCGCACGCTCCGCTACGGCGCGTTCGTGAACGCGGTGATCCACGACGACGTGGCCGTCGCGCGCGACGCGGTCCGCGGCTCCGCCGCGAGCTTCGCGCGCTTCTCGGCCTTCCGCGGCAGCGACCTCGCGCGCCTCCCCGCGCCACTCGCCGCGGCCGCGCGCTGGCTGCGCGAGAATTACGACATGCGGCAGCACACCCGCACCGGCGTGCCGCACACGGCCGGCATCACGGACGCGTTCGTCGACTGGT
>WNGI01001209.1_pt1 | contig 22172 bp, 19 predicted proteins | sample 5400621 | NCBI WGS metagenome assembly WNGI01 (sample SAMN13153374, study PRJNA577476) | soil metagenome | isolation source: 20 cm soil or saprolite under Garry oak tree replicate 1 | place: USA:California | collected 2016-06-15
TTGCTCTTAAGACAAGGCACCCACTACCTTGAAGCGCTTGTCAGTTTGCCGCAGCATTCGGGTCGTTGAGGTAATTCGGAGCGATCCCAGCCGCCGCCGAGCGCTTGGATCAGGAGAACGGCACTGGTCATTCGGCGGCCAAGAATATTGACTGCGGTAACCTCGTCAGTGAGGGCTGCACTCTGCGCCGTGGTCACTTCTAGATAACTGGTTATGCCTCCTCGATAGCGAGTGAGAGACAGCTCCAGATATTTTTGCGAAGCGAGGACCGCACGCTGTTGTGTGTCTGCTTCCTTCTCGAGAATGCGAAGTGCCGCTAAGTTGTCTTCGACTTGTTGAAAGCCACCCAAGACCGTTTCGCGGTAATTGGCGACTGTTTGGTCGTAAGCGGCGATGGCCTGATCCGCGTTGGCCCGGCGACGCCCCCCGTCAAAGATTGGCGCAATTGCCGATGCGCCGGCTGACCAAAAGATGCTCGGGCCGGACAGGAGGGTGGTGATTACGCCGCTTTCGAAACCGCCTGCCGCGCCCAGACTGATGTTCGGATAATAAGCCGCCTTGGCCACACCGATTTGCGCGTTGGCAGCGGCCATGCGTCTTTCCGCGGCCGCAATGTCGGGCCGGCGTTCGAGGAGTTCAGAAGGAAGTTCCAGGGGTATCGAAGGCGGCGGCGAAGTAAGAGGAAGTGGCGAGAGATGAAATGACGAAGCCGGCTTACCGATCAGTGTGGCAATCGCGTGCTCGTTCTGTGCCCGCAGCACTCCGACATCGATAGCCTGGGCGCGCGTCGTCTCAAGCTGCGTGCTGGCCTGCTGAACCTCGACTTCGGAAGCGAGGCCACCCTTGAATCGGCTCTCCGTCAGTTGAAACGCTTGTTCGTATTCCGTGACAGTTGAGTTCAAGAGTTGCTCTTGCGCATCCAGGCTGCGTGCCTGGAAGTAGAACAGCGCGAGCTGCGCATGCAGACTCAAATTGACAGTGGCGAGGTCCGCGGCACTGGCTTGTGCCTGACTGCGCTGTGATTCGACGGTCTTACGAACGCGTCCCCAAACGTCGACTTCATAAGAGAGCTCAAGAGGAATTTGAAAATCGCTGTACGTAACTCCATCTGTGTTGAGGCTCGGAGGTCGGTTGTTGGAGATTCTGTTTCGCGTTGCAGACGCTCCTCCAAAGATCGAGGGGTAGTAGCTGGCGCGGTCGTAGCGAAGCAGCGCACGAGCCTGCGTGTATTGCGCCTCGGCCGCTTTCAAGTTTTGGTTGGAGACGTTGATCTGGTCTTCAAGGCCGTTCAATTGCAAGTCCTGAAAGATCTCCCACCAGGCCCCGCCCAGATTCTGATCGTTGGGCTGGGCGGGCTTCCAATCCCCCGCTTCCTTGTAGGCAGGCGGGACTTGGACTGCCGGACGGTTGTATTTTGGCCCGACCGCACAACCGGCAATCGAGAGCACGCTGGCGAGACCGACGCCGGCCATAGCGCGCTTCCAAACGTGAATTGCTGCACTCGTGTTGCGTCGCAAACTCATTGGCCCCCTCCTGCACCGCTCGGTGATGCCGCCTTTGCGATTTGCACCTGTTGTCCAGAAAGAACAGAGTCTGGTGGGTTTTGAATTACCGATTCATTCCCGCTCAGGCCCGATAGAATTTCGATCTGATTCCCAAAATCGTGACCAGGCGTTACTTGTGTGAGCAACACTTTGCCGTCTTTCACAACGGCAACCTGCAGACCTTCCGATCGAAACAACAGAGTGTCGACAGGCAATAGGTGGCTGGAAGCAAGCCCCGGCAACTTCAAATGGACTTCGGCGTATGAGCCGGACAGCAACTTGCCGGTAGGATTGTCCACGTCGACTTCCACTTGCAAGGTGCGTGTTGCGTTGTTGATTGCATTGGCGGTGCGCACCAGCTTCCCTGGAAAGCGTCGCCCGGGAAACTCGGCAAGTGTCAGCTCTGCGGTCAGTCCGGGGGCGGCATCTTGTGAGTATTCCTGCGGTACATAGACATAAACGCGCAATTTCCCGGGCTGCGCGATATGGAAAAGGTCGGTTTTTGTTCCTGGGGCGCTACCGGAGTTGATGAGGTCTCCCACATCGACGTTGCGCACGGTAACAATGCCGTCAAAAGGAGCATAGATCTTCTCGAAAGATTGCAACGTCTCGAGCTGTTTTACATTCGCCTGATTTGCCTGGACGATGGAGTTGTTTGCGTTGTAAGTGCCGACGGCGTTGTCCGCATCCTGCTGAGAAACTGCATTGGTCTTCAGCAATTCCTGGTAACGATTCTTGGTGATCTCCGCAAGTCTGAGATTAGCCTCTGCGGTGGCGAGATTGCTGCGTGATTGCTGGAGCTGCTGGTCGACTTCCGGCGTGTCGATCTCGGCAAGAAGCTGGCCCGTTTTGACGCGGGCCCCAATGTCGACGTACCACTTCTTTACATAACCGCTGGTGCGCGAGTAAATCGGAGCCGTCATGTAAGGTTCCACATTGCCCGGCAGCACAAGCTCGTGCGACGGTGCGGTACGCTGGGGAGAAACGACGTTGACCAAAGGCACAGCCATGGCCGCAGTTTCGGTGCTCACAGCGGCGTGCGCGTGGACACGCTGAAGAATGCCGGAAACCACGATCCCCGCGGCCGCCAGAAAAGCTATGACGCCGACGAGCCAGGCACGTATTGCTCGATGTTTCCCACTCGACACGCTTTGAATCTGCGGAGCGTTCGCGACAACTTCTGTTTCTGACTGCATTGGCATCACCTTCTTCCTCATTATTGTTGAATTCCACTCCCTGCTGGCCGATGACGGAGGCCATGGACCATGCTAAAGACTGTGGGAACGAAAAACAGCGTGGAAACCGTGGCGAAGAGCAACCCGCCAATGACAGCGCGGCCAAGAGGAGCGTTTTGTTCTCCGCCTTCGCCCAAACCGATCGCCATAGGGAGCATTCCGATGATCATTGCCAGAGCGGTCATCAGCACCGGCCGGAATCGCGCGAACCCTGCCTGCACCGCGGCTTCGACCGGTGAGTGCCCTGCGGCTAATTGTTCTTTCGCGAAGCTAACTACGAGGATGCTGTTGGCAGTAGCCACTCCGACGCACATGATCGATCCCGTAAGCACAGGCACGCTGACCGTCGTGCCGGTAACAAACAAGAACCAAACGATCCCCGCGAGCGTCGCGGGAAGAGCGGTCAGAATAATGAATGGGTCGAGCCAAGATTGAAAATTCACGACAATGAGGAGGTAAACCAGAACGATGGCGAATCCGAGCCCCATCAGCAATCCCAGGAAAGACGACTTCATCGTCTGGATCTGGCCGCGTACTATGATTTTTGAGCCACGCGGAAGCTCCTTCTGGCTTGTGTTCAGAATCGAAAAAATGTCCTGCGAAACTCCTCCAAGGTCGCGGCCCTGGACGGAACCGAATATATCGATGACCGGGGACACGTTGTAATGCGAAACCACACTCAACTCGGAATTGCGGCTGAACGACGCCAGACTTGCAAGTATCGAGGCGGGAGCAGTGCCAGCGCCCGTAACCGGAATGTTCTCCAGATCCTGGAGTGACTGAACCCGATATTGCGGAGTTTGCGTCGCGATCTGATAACTTACGTTGTTCTTGGGGTCCAGCCAGAAAGTCGGCGAAGTCTGGGAGCTACCGCTCAGGGTTATCAAGAGATTTTTGGCAACTTCTTGCTGAGTGAAACCGATTTCCTGGGCTTTTGTCCGGTCGACATCAACGTGAAGCTTTGGCTGGTCAAATGTTTGCTGAATGCGAAGATCCGTTGTTCCCGAAACGTACTTGACCCTCGCCAGTAGCTTGTCCGCGAACTGACGGTTGCCCTGCAGATCATTTCCCACAATTTGAATATCGATTGGGGCAGGCAGGCCGAAGTTCAAAATTTGAGTCACCATATCCGAAGGCAGGAAATAAAAAATAACGCCGGGAAAATCGTGCGACAGCTTCAGCCTTAAGTCATGCATATAGCCCGCTGTCGGCCGATGTTTGGGAGAGAGCGCGACCATAATGTCCGCGTCTTCGGTCCCGATTGGAGCCGAACTGCTGTAGGAAAGATTGATGCCGCTGTAAGGCAATCCAATGTTGTCGATAATCCCGCCGAACTCGGCAGGCGGTATTTGGTTGCGAATCTCGGCTTCCACGCGATCACATAAGGCGGCCGTCTCTTCAATACGCATTCCAGTCGGAGCGCGAAGATGCAGTGTGAATTCGCCACTGTCCACGGATGGGAAGAAATCTTGTCCCAGCCAGGGGTAGAGCCCGAAGGAGAGCACGCACACGGCGAGAAATGAAACGGCAAAAACACGGCGGTGACGAACGCAAGCCTCGAGCAATCCGCGATACGTGGTCCGAATCCTCTCAAAGCTGCGTTCAAACCGGGCTTGAAACAGCACAAGAGGATTTTTGCTCGGTGCGCGCGAGCCTTCTTCAGCATGAGCTTTGAGAAGATACTTGGCCATCGTCGGCACCAGAGTTCGCGAAAGCAGGTACGAAGCCAGCATCGCGAAGACAACCGCTTCCGCCAGTGGCACAAAGAGATAACGGGCAACCCCGGTGAGCAAGAACATAGGAACGAAGACGATGCAGATGCTAAGCGTCGAAACCAGCGCCGGCACTGCGATCTGTTCCGCGCCAAGAAGAATCGCCTCTTCCGTCTCCTTGCCCTTACTCAGAAAACCGTGAATGTTCTCGATCGTGACCGTCGCATCGTCGACCAGGATGCCGACAGCCAGCGCCAGACCACCAAGAGTCATGATGTTGATGGTCTCTCCCAATGCGCTGAGAAAAATGATCGAAGTCAGAACGGAAAGGGGAATCGAAATAGCGATAATCAGCGTGCTGCGCCAGCTTCCAAGAAACAGAAGAATCATGACGGCTGTAAGGCAGGCCGCGATGAGTGCCTCCCGCAGAACTCCGGAAATGGCGCCTCGGACAAAGACAGACTGGTCTGCTAGGAGCCGAATTTGAAGGTCTGGCGGGAGAGTTGTCTTGACACTCGGCAATAGCTTCTTGATCGCCGTGATGATGTCTAAGGTGGACGCATTCCCGATTTTTTGAATCGTCATTAAAGTTGATCGACGGCCGTCGACACGAACGATATTGGTTTGAGGCGGAAATCCGTCGCGAACGTTAGCGACGTCGCGAATATAAATCGTCGTGCCTCCTACGGCTTTGATGGGAAGGTTGTTCAGCCCTGCGATTGTCGCGGGACTCCCATTCATGTCCACGTTGTATTCAAATTTCCCGATCTTGGCCGTCCCGGAAGGGAGAATAAGGTTCTGAGCACTGATGGCATTCACTACGTCAAGAGGAGACAAGCCTTTCGATTGGAGCGCCGCAGTGTTTAAATCCACTTGAACCTGTCGTTGTTTGCCACCATAGGGATATGGGACAGCCGTGCCCGGTACGGAGGTGAGCTGGGGCCGGATGAAATTCAAACCAAGATCATTCAACTGTTGCTCCGAAAGCGTAGGGCCAGAGAGAGCCATCTGGAGAATGGGCACGCTGGAAGCGCTGTAGGTGATGATCAGTGGCGGCGTCGTGCCCGCTGGCAACTGCTTGAGCTGCGTTTGGGATTGGCCTGCGATCTGCGCAATGGCCATACTGATGTTGACGCCTGGATGGAAAAACACTTTTATGACAGCGATTCCGTTCAATGACTGCGACTCGATATGCTCGATGTCATTTACGGTTGTCGTTAAGTTGCGCTCCTGAAGAGTGATGATCCGGTTGGACATCTCCGTTGGCGAGAGCCCCGTGTAGTTCCAAATGATGCTCACGACGGGAATGTTGATGTTCGGAAAGATGTCCGTTGGGGTGCGAAAAATCGAAAGCGTCCCAAGGATCAAAATCAGGATAGCCAGCACCACGAACGTGTATGGCCGTTTCAGCGCGACTCTAACAATCCACATGATTCACCGTCTCCAATCTTTCCGTCCGGCGTGGCCGGGCCAAGTCAACGAAATGGCCCTACGGTCTGTGCTTCGGCGTCCTGGCATCCAGTGTCGAGATCAGTTGCTCCGCGGCTGGAGGCACGGTGACGGTTCCGGAGAGAGCAATCTCCCTTGCGGAAATCTTTTTGCCGTAGACGCGGCGGTTGTCGCTATTGTCCGGACGAATTGTCGAACCTTCGAGGGAAACGCCGGCAAACAAGCCACGCGCCCTGGAGTAGCTCAAGATTTCGGAGCGGAAGGTTGCGTCCGTTTCGGCTGACGAATCGCGGCCGACAGGGCCTGCGGCGACAGAAGCGTCGCCTCCCAGCTTGACCTTGCTGGCGAGAATTCCTCGCGCGCCACTTTCATTCATGACGAGCAAGACAAAATCCGTCGCTTGTCCGCCGATCTGAAAACCAAAGCTGCCACCTTCCAGAGCCATCATCGTAGGGGCTCCCCAGGGTCCCCGGAAGTCTTCCCCTCGGCGGCACGACATAGCGCCCCGTCCGTAGCTTCCGCCGACGATAAATGCGGCCTTTAGGACGGATGGAAAGACGACCACGCAGTCTGCCTTGTCGAGAAAGCCCTGCGGAATGTCATCAGGAACGTCGAGAATCTCCTTCAAGACCGTTCCACAATTCTTTAGTCGGTCGTCATCTTTGCCTTGGTCCGCTGCACTCGCCACTTCGGCGAAGAGCGGGGCGAACACAAATAAAATGCAGCTCAAACTGGTCAAAAACTTTCGCATGTGATCTCCTCAGTAGTTTTTTGTTTTCTTGCCTCGCATAGTAGGAAATGCAGACTGCATGCCATAGTGGAGAGTGACCAAGAGCTTCGGGAAGTGGTTGAAAACACAGACCCTTAAGACCATCAGGCCGAAATTAGGCGCAAGGGTTGAGGGGGAGAAGTGTCTAACGCATTGGATGATTGTCAACACGCTGACAACCTGTCTTTCAGGATGAAGAGCGTGTTGCGATGGAGGAGGAAGCCGCGCGGGGACGGGAGGCGTCGGTGGCAGCCGAGGATGGCGAGGACGTGAAATGTCTCTCGGAACGTCTTATGAACTCACGGTCGAGGAGCCGTCGAAATTGCATTTGACAACGAGAATGGTTGCGTCATCGTTGAAATGGTCGCCGCAAAAATCTGCTGCCGCGTTGTAGATGCTGACCATGAGATCCTCGGCGGACAACGAATAACCGTGGCGCACCGTCGCGAAAAGGCGCTCAAGGCCGAATTCTTCGCCAAGCAGGTTCTCTGCCTCGGTGACGCCGTCGGTATAAAGAACCAACACATCACCCGCAGTAAGATCGGCTGAGGCCAGTTCGCAAATCTCGTCAGGAGATAGTCCGATGGGTGGGCAAGACGAATCCATCCGCTTCAGCGTACCTGTCTCTGCCTGAAACAGGAGCGCGGGATTATGACCGCAATTGACATAGCGCAATGTTCGTTTGTGTGTATCAACCTCCGCGAGCAGCAATGTCACGTAATGCTCGTCGTCCGACACCGAATGGATTTCGGCATTCAACCGCCCCACCAAATCCAGCATGTTTCGATCACGATTCGCTTCAAGCCGCATGGACGCCGCCGTCGCGGACATCAGGAGGGCGGCGGGAACACCTTTTCCGGACACGTCGGCAATTACGATCTGCGTGGTCTGCGCGTCGACGGGGAAATAGTCATAGTAATCGCCTGCGACGCCCCGCGCGGGATGCATCATTCCGGCTATTTCGAGCCCCGTAATGGCTGGTTTGCCCGAGGGAAGAAACAAGCGCTGGACCTGTGCGGCCAGCTCTACATCCTTGAGAAGGTCGTCACGTTGTCTCTGAACGGTTTTGATAAGCGATTCCTGCCGCTCGATATAGCGCTGGATCACATAAACAACGAAGGTAAGACACAGCAGCGCTGAGAGGTCATGGAAGATGCGCAGTCCTAAGTGGAGGTGGCGGGGAGAATCAAAAGAATGGAAAAAATAGTGGAATAGGATACACGTCAAGATCAGGCCGTAGCTGATTTCCTTGCGCAGGAAAATCGCGCCGACCGTAAGAGGCAGGGTGTAGAGGTAGACAAGCGAGAGCGAAACGACAAGATGGTCTACATACGCGACTCCGGCAATCGCCGCCAAGACCAATACGAATGGAAACCACGCCGGTCTTACGGAAGCCACATCCCGCCGCAGAAGGGACAGCAAAGGAATTCCTTCGCGAAGACTGCGCAACTCCGCGGGTTTCGATTGTCGAACGACATGTTGTACTAGATCACTCATTGAAAGAGAATCTTGGCCATCATTCCTTTGTCTTCGTGATTGAGAAGATGGCAGTGAAAGACGGACATGCCCCTGATTACAGGGTCAGTGAAGTCCATAATGACGTCGACGGAACCGCCGTATGGAACATTCACCGTGTCTAGCCACACAGGGCTGGCAATCGGCTTGTCGTTTTCCGCGTAAGCCAGGAAGTGGACTTGATGGATGTGCATGGGATGCAGTTCGCCGGTAGCATTGACGATTCGCCAATGTTGAAACGACCCGACCTTTGTTCGCACCATCGGAGCGGCGTCATGCGTGAATTTTTCTCCATTGATGTAGAAACCCTGCTTGTCTTCCGTGAATGTCACGATGAATCGCGGCGGCGCCTTTTCTTCAGCAGCGAGATCCAAATTCTTGAGATCAGGTTTGCGCGAGCTCTCCAGAACTTTTTCCGTTGACCTTGCTGCTGGTCGCGGAACAATGTCAGCCAACACCATCGCTGGATTCGGATCGCCGTCTGGCCCGGTGTCTACGCAGCGCGAGATGAGGTGCCGGGGCGTACCTGCTGCTGGACCTGTGACAATGGCTTCGAGCCTCCCCGCCGGCGGCAGCAAGACGTGATCGACGATGCGGGTTCGGTGATACGGATCGTGCAGGGCGATGGGCATTCCGTCCATGGCAACGATTTCAAACGTTTGCCCGTCAAGCTGCAGGTCAAGGTAACGATCCGCGGAAGCATTCACGAGACGCCAGAACTGGCGCTCGCCAGGAGCGATTTGAATTTGAGGTCGCACGGATCCGTTCAGCGTGAAGATCTCTTCTGGCGTTTCTGGCTCCGCACCACAAACATCCGAACGGAGTTCAACGCGATGCTTCAAATCAGCAGACTGAGGATCGTTCACAATGGAACGGCCGCGCACAACCAGCACGCGCTCTGGTAAGCCGGCTAGCGGCGGGAAATAAGATTCAATTCCCTCAATCAAAAGAGCTCCCGACATACCGTCCAGTGCTTGGCGATAGCTCTCGCCATGAGGATGCGTGTGATACCAATACAAGCCAGGAGGATGGTCTTTCGGAATGTGCACGGTATAGTGGAGCGACTGTCCGGGCATCGCCATCATGTCCAAGACGTTGTCCTGTGGTGCTTGGGGAGAAACCGCCAGGCCGTGGAAATGCAAATTTGTCATGTCCATGCACGGGCCAGCCAGGCACTTTTCCGGCGGCTTGGCCGGAAGATCGTTGACATACGTAATCCTTAACCGGTCGCCGGGGGATAGCCGCAAGGTCGGAGCGTTTGGCAGGCCGTTAAAGAAGAAGGAGTTCTTTCCATCCTTTGTGATCCCAGCGTGCAATGTGAAGGAGAGTGTATGGTGTTTCGCGCGAAGTTCCGGAGGGTTCGGAAACTGGCCTGACGGATTTCCCGAGAGTTCGAGTGAGCAGAAAACCGCTGCCGCCGCGATGGCGATGGCAGCGGCAGCGATTCGTGGAACGAGTGCAAGATGCGACATTAAAAGCCTCCAAGCCATCGTTCATTCCTCCTTGTGCCAGGTCGAATCCGGGTCATAGGTGGTCATCTCTTGCGCGAGCTTGGTTGTGTTGGGACCAAGGTCCTTTTCGTAAATGGTTCCCGACGCGTCGATGATAAAAGTCATCACACCCGAGGAACGGTAGTCGACAGGGTAAGCGACGAAGGCGAATCCTGCGCTCATCTTCCCATCGACAACGTAGTTCTTGGCTCCGCCCGGCGCATGTGGTCCTTGGCTAGTAAGGATCCTGAACATGTACCCATTGAAAGGAACATGTTCGCCAACTTGGTCCGTCGGGAGATTCTGGCGCGCGTAAGCGATGAGGGGGTTTATCGGACTATTGAACTCATCGTCGGCGCCGTGCCAGTACAGACCATTGTGCCGGCCCTCATCGCTGACAAGTTTCTGGGCAAATTGGTTGGGGAGGTTGGCTGGCGGGTGGGCAAAGTATTCCTTTTGCGCTTCGACCAGCTCGCGGCTTGCATCAATGGCGGAGAGTTCATTCCTGCCGATGCGCCGGAACACGATCTCGTCTTTGCCCGCGGCAGTGTCGAAAAACCATGTGCCGTGATTATTGACGAGTGGAATCGGAAACGGCCAGTTCTCCGCACCGACAATTAGAGTCATGGTTCCATTCGCCTGTTCGGTGACGAAGCGATGCATCTCCTGGTATTTGACGACGAAGCTGACCCGAGCATCCAAGTCTTCCTCACGATCGCCGGACGAGAGGACATCCTTTCCGGCAGGTCCGAGGATGCTTAATGAAGCTGCTTCGTCTTCTCCTTCCATTGCAGCAAAGAGCGCCCGACTGGCTTCTTCAGCGGAAGCAAAGGTCCGCTGTTCCGGCTCCTGCGCGAACAGGGGCGATGACGAAAAGCCCCAGGAAAGTGCGAACAGAACAGCCACTAAAAATCGAACAAAGTTCTTGCGTTCAGATCGAATGAGAATCGAGACATTGTGCAGCATGGTATTTTTCTCCATATCTTGAATTTTCAATAAGCTCTACCTCGGGCACATGCGATCAGCGATGTCGCCCGCCACCGCCACCATGGAAACCACCGCCACGGGAGCCACCTCCCAAACTCGACCGCCCGCGAGAGGAAAAGCCTCGGGCATTGCCGCCGTGATCGAAGCCACTGAACGCGCCGGAGCGTGTACCTGGCTGAGCGTGAAAGCCCGAGCTCCCGTGAAAGCTAGAGGACCCATGGAAATCGCCGCCGTGAAGCCCACTGCGACCAAAATCACCGTGATGGAAGCCCTCGTGACCGAACTCACGGCTATGTGAGACATAGGCGTGATGATCGAAGAAGGCACGTCGACCATGCCAGTCGTATCCCCAATGACCCCAACCCCACCCAAATCCCCCAAAGTATCCGATCCCGAATCCAAGACCGAACGAGAGTCCGATGCCGCCCCAAAAAATCCCGGGCACGGGATACCAGACGGGGTAGGCGACAATAGGTGCCCCATACACCAGCCAAGGATCATAGGCGGGCACGTAGACCACTTCTGGATTTGCAGGTTCAATGACGATCGTGCTGCCCTGCGAAGTCACCTTCTCCTGTTCGTTGCTGTTCAGGTAGCCAACACTGCGGGCCTGCTGGCGCAGGGTTTGCACCGCATCTGTGACATCCTGCGGCTGGTTGACATATGCCTCGCCGAGCGACGAGCTCCAAGAGAGATTCTTGTCCATGTTTTCAAGAACCGAGGGAAATTGTGTGAGGGCCTTGACGCTGGGGTCCCAAGGCTGTCTGTCGACTTCTTTAGCCAGCTCTTCACCCTTGAGTTTGGAATGGCTCTGCATCCACCGGTCCGCTTCGACAATCTCAGTGGGATAGGTGGAAGCGGCGAGAATCTGAGCAACAAGAGCGTCCGGGTATAAAGCGATCGGCGCGACGAGCTGCTGTAGCTCCTTCGGAGACTGTTGGACGGACGGCGGTGGCTGCTGCTCGTTGGATTGGCCAGTAGGACCGAACGACTCGGCTTGCGCAGTGAATCGCACAAGTAAAAAGCACAGAAGTAGAACTAAAACCTGCTTGGATAACTTCATGGCAAACTCTCCAGTACAAAATTGAAATCATTCTCTTGACGTCAAACCAATGTTCAAAAACCCTCATAAGTCCTCGACCACAGCGCCAGCTAGCCTCACTGGCCCCGCAGCGTGCCTGGCTCGATGTCATTGCGGCGCGCCAGGTCTTCAAGGTCATTGAGTTCCGATTGTGTTTCGCTTACGCGCTCTTGAAGGATTTCAATGCCGGCTTCGGGAGTGATGCTTACATCGCCCTCATCGAGATTTATGCCGCCTGTCGTTTCCTTTAGACTTCGGGCATCTTCAAGAGCTTGGAGGTATTTATTGAGCTGGGCCTGTCTGCGTTCGAGTTCCTCGCGCAACTTTGCAGCCTGCATGGCGTACCATTCCGGATCCTGTGTCTCCAGATAAGACAGCGGCCTTACGGAGGTGGTTGAGTCATCTGCTTGGTTTGGTTGACCAACGATTGAGATGGCAGCGAGAGGCCTTAGTTTCTCAAGGTCTTCGTTCGTCCATACCACCGTGGTCTTTTCAGTCTTCCCAGCGCGCGGCTTGTTTGCCGCGCGCAGAGGAATGGCCAGGGTGCTTAGGGTCATTGAGATAGCGAGCGAAAAGGGCAGATAGCGATTCATTTCGCTCCCCTTATCGTCCCTTCGACGGCGGGAGGAAAATGCTGCAACATTTTGTTCACGCCTTTGTCGAGGTTTTTGGTGTTCTTGTCTGCTTTGTCGGAGAGCGTGTCGCTCGATGAGCTTCGCCAGATCAATTTCTGCGTCTTTGCGTCGAAGAGATCGACGACTAAGGTTCCGACTTTGTAGGATTCAACTGTTGTGGTTGCGTCGGCAAAACCACCGAATCTGCCCCAGCGGCGGCCTCCTCCAAACCCGTTGTAGAAGGTGTCCAGAGTTTGTTTATTTTGAGTGGTCTCAATGGCAAAGACTTCGACGTCACCCTTCGAAGGAACTTCTGTCCAGCCCTTTGCCGCCAGAGCGCCATTCACCGCGCTCTTGATGCGGTCGACTAAAAGCGGATCCTTGGTCTGGACCGTTTTCCAGGAATATGTCTTATATTGGCCAAAGTTTGCGTTGTGGTCATAGTCGGTCTTAACGTGTTGAGCGAACGAGACGCAGGCCAAAATCAGCATGAGTCCCGCTGATGTTGCGATTTTTGATTGAAGCTTCATGATTCCTCCTTTTTGAGACTCCCAACAAAGCTTCTTGCTAAAGAACGGAGGTCTCGCGGTTGGCGGCTAATCTTGCGAGCCGCCAGTTTCGTGATTTCTCCTGGTTCTGTCGCCACGAAAAGTTTCGGTTCGTCAAACGACGCAACTAGAAAGGCAAAACGGTTGCCAAAAGATGATTTGCGTAAGTGACTGAAAGTAGAGGCCAAGACAGACGATAGAGCGGCGCGCGATGCCAGCCTGCTGGACTTGACTCCGCATGCTGACAGGTCACTCCGTTATATATCTGATTGTCTGTCAGACAGCTTCGGACTCAGGTCGATTAGAGAGGTGATCGCTGGTGCGTCTGATGAATGAGGTCTGGACTGAGTCAATCGATTGGAGGATCGATCCTCGCGTGAAAGCGACTCTGTTACGAGGGAAGTCGATCCTTGTTGGTGCGTGAGATGCCAAGCTTTTGCATCCGGAAGTAAAGCGTGGACCTCTTGATTCCTAAACGTGCGGCCGCGCCGTTGGGACCGGAGACAACCCACCGGGTCTGCTCGAGCGTCTTGCGAATGTGGTCTCGCTCCGCGTCCTCCATGGTAATTGGTCCAAGGGATTCCACTTCGGCGGCACTCCTCAAGCTTGCCAGAGGGGATTCCAGGACATTGCCCGAAGTGAGGATTACGCTGCGTTCGATGAAATTCTGCAGCTCGCGAATGTTCCCGGGCCACGGGTACGAGGTAAGTTCAGACATCGTTTCCGGGGAAACGCGGTCGATTTGCTTACCCATCCGGCGGGCATAAATCTCGACAAAGTGTTCCACGAGCGCCGGAATATCTTCACGGCGCGCCCGCAGCGGCGGCAACGGGACTGGAAATACATTCAGACGATAGTAGAGGTCGCTGCGAAATTCGTTTCGCTTCACCATTTCAACCAGATTTCTGTGGGTCGCAGCTACGAGGCGCACATCTACTTGGTGAGTCCGACCGCTGCCCAAGCGCTCGAATTCCTGCTCCTGCAGGACACGTAGAAGTTTGGGCTGCAGTGGCAAGGGAATGTCTCCCACCTCGTCCAGGAACAGCGTCCCTTTGTCAGCCAGTTCGAAACGGCCAATCTTTTGCGCGATGGCGCCCGTAAAAGCGCCTTTCTCATGGCCAAATAGCTCGCTTTCCAGCAGATCGAACGGAATGGCGGCGCAATTCAGCTTTATGAACGGGCGCCCGCAGCGCGAGCTGAGATTGTGAATCGCGCGTGCGATCAACTCCTTGCCGGTACCTGTTTCGCCCTGCACAAGAACGGTGGAATCCGTAGGGGCGACCCGCTCAACCTGTTCGAGTACTGCTTCCAGAGCAGGACTGCTACCTATGATCTGCTCGAATCTGCGCGGATTAACATCGTGGTCGGCGGATTCGAATCTTGCAACAGCTCCCACTGAAAACCTCCTTGCGCAACCCGATGCCCATTTCTACTTGCGGCCTTAGCTTTCCAGAGCCGCCCGCACACTCTCGAGCAACGCTTCGTCATCGAACGGTTTTGCCATGAACTCCACAGCGCCTGCTCGCAACGCTTGCATCCGCATTTTTTCGTCGCCATGCGCAGTGATAAAGATGATCGGAATCTTGCAGCGTTCGGCGTTCAGATGCGCCTGCAGTTCGAGACCGGACATTCCTGGCATACGGATATCAGCGATTAAACAGCCAGCCTGGCGTTGTTGGCCGGACTTCAGGAATTCCTCAGCCGACGCAAACGCTTGCGCCGGCAAGCCAGCCGATTTCAGCAGGCCTTGTAACGCGCTGCGCATCAAATCATCATCATCGACTATCGCAACCATATTTGACTTCTCCAGAGAGGTCATAGCTGCAATCTAGCAGCGTGGCCAAAGCGGCGCAATTATACCTTCGTATGAGGGTCCGAAATGGCGCTCCAGCCGAGAGGCAACCACAATCCATGCGAAGTTGAGAGAGAGCCGGCTGAACCAGCGGGACTGCGAACTGGCAAGCAGTGCGGGGTTTCAACCGCGCGTCGGAACCAACCTACTTCCTTTCGGGTGAAATCTCCAGTTTCGACGCCATTCTAACTAGATCTGCCAACGACTCAGCTTGCATTTTCCGCATCACGTGGCCGCGATGAATCTTCACGGTAATTTCGCTGATCCCCAGTTCACCGGCTATCTGCTTATTAAGCATACCCGAGACCACCAGACCCATGACCTCGCGCTCGCGCGCGCTCAGGGCCGCGTAGGATTTTCGCAGCCCGGCGAAATTACTCTGCTGCCGGCGCCTCACGCGGTCGCGATCCAAAGCCTGGTGGATCGCGGTCAGCAAGTCCTGGTCATCGAAAGGCTTGGTCAGAAACTCCACGGCGCCCGATTTCATAGCCTTCACTGTCATCGGAATATTTCCGTGACCGGTGACAAAGATAATGGGGATTTGGATTCCCGCATCAGCCAGCTGGCGCTGAAAGTCCAAGCCGTTGACGCCAGGAAGGCTCACGTCCAGAACAAGGCAGCTCGGGCCTTCTGATCGCTTGCTGCGCAGGAATTCTTCCGCCGTCCCAAAGGATTCGGAGCGTAAACTCGCCGACCTCAGCAGTCCTTGGATGGACGCGCGCACCGAGGGATCGTCATCAACGACGAATACGGTGGGAGCTTCCGCGGGCCTCATTCGGGAGCCTCGTCCTTGGCCGGCAGACTGAACCAAAAGCTTGCTCCGCGCGGGGAGTTGTCAGCAGCCCACAAGCGCCCGCCATGGGATTCAACGATGGAGCGGCTGATAGATAGTCCCATACCTGTGCCATGCGGCTTGGTAGTAAAGAAGGCTGTGAAGATCCGGTCGGCCTGCCCCGGATGCAGTCCCACGCCGGTGTCGTTGACCGACACAAGAGCTTGGTCGTTTTCGGCTCGCTGCGATTTGATAATGAGCTCGCGAGTCCCATTCGCATCCTTCATCGCGTCCATGCCATTGAGCATGAGGTTCATGAGCACCTGCTGCAATTGCACGCGGTCCGCCATGACCCGGGGAATATCTGCCTCGAGTTCGGTCTTCAGCAAAATCGAATATCGCATTGCCTCGCCGCGCAGAAGGACGACCATCTCTTCTACAACTTCGTTTATATTCACCAACTCCCGTTCTGAAGTTTCCTTCTTGAAGAGCAAGCGAATTCGCTTGATGATTTCTGCTGCACGCGTTCCGTCATTGACGATTCTCATGGCAGCCGCGCGTGCCTCTTCCACATCTGGGTGATCGCGAGTAAGCCAGCGCAAACAGGTTTTGGCGTTGGTGACAGCGGCCGCAATCGGTTGATTCACTTCGTGGGCCACCGAGGCCGTCAACTCTCCCATGGTGGCCACTCGGTTGACGTGTGCGAGATCCGCTTGTGCCTGACGCAATCTCTCGCGCTCTTGCTCAGCCCGCTTTCGTTCGGTCACGTCCATGACGGTGCCTACGAATTCAACGAGATCGCCGGATGGGCTGAGAACGGGATGGCCTATCACGTGGATGTCTCTGAGCTCGCCGCTGGGAGGAACGAATCGGTAATCGAGCTCGAAATCCGATTTGTCACGCTCTGCTGTCTCGACTGCTTCCCTAAATTTGGCTTGATCGTCGGGATGGATGCGCTGAAAAAACGTTTCGTATCGTGGCTGACCACCGTTCGGATCAAAACCCAGCACCCGGTAGCATTCTTCGGACAAGTACCTGATTTCGCCGATTCTAGATGCCCAACTGCCTGTTTTGGTCAGTCTTTGTGCCTCGGCTAGATAGGTCTCACTTTGGCGTAGCTTTTCTTCAGCCTCTTTCCGGTCATGGATATCCGTATCGCTGCCGTACCATCCGAGGATGTGTCCGGAGCGGTCAACCAACGGACAGCAACGGCTGAGAAACCAACGGTACGTTCCATCGGACCTTCTGAGGCGCGACTCGATCTCGCGGGGCTTTCCCTCAGATATGAGTATTCGCCACTTGCTCAGCACTCGCTCGATATCATCGGGATGCACCATATTCGTCCAGCCCGATCCAACAGCTTGTTCGAGCGTCATTCCCGTGTAATCCACCCAGCGGCGGTTCACAAAATCGACGACGCCCTCAGGAGTCTCCGTCCAGAGTTGAGCTGGCACGGTGTCGATAATCAAGCGCGTTCGGTCCTCCGCCTCCTTTGCGGATGTTATGTCCGTCAGTGCTCCGACAAATTCGATCTGGCCCGCATTGTCCTTTACTGCGTGACCGACGACTCTTACGTATTTGATGGAACCGTGCTGCATTAGCAATCGATGCTCAAAATCAAAATCCTTCTGTTCGTGTGAGGCGCGCCCGATGGTCTGCTTCACAAAGGCGACATCTTCCGGATGAGTCCTTTGCAATATGACTTCCAGTGTGGGTTTCGTCTTGGGGTCGCACTCGAAGATTCGAAATGTTTCGTCGGACCAGCGGATTTCACCGCTCTGAACACTCCATCCAAAGCTCCCGGTCTGGGTCAGTCTTTGCGCCTCAGCTAAGTAGGCCTCACTGCGCCGCAATTGATTCTCGGCTTGCGTCCGTCCGCGGCTCTCGGCTTGCAATACCTCATTGGCCTGCTGGATTTCCTGGACCTTCACTTTCAGATCATCGCGCGCGCGCTTGAGCGATTCCGTGGCGCTTCTTTGCGCCACGCTCAGCGACCCGACAAACAGCGCTGACAGCATGAAGACGATAAGGCGTGCTATTTCATCGGGCTTCGGACCCAACGAATGGATCGGAGGCAAGAAGTAATAATAAAAGGCGAGAGCGGAGAGGGATGTCGCCAGAAATCCTGGCCCGACCCCACCGAACCACGCACTCAATATGACGGCGCAAAGAAAAAGTGATACGGGAGCTTCTTGCAGGTGAAGGAGCGGCCACCGTGAAATGATCAGGGCCGTGGCAACGGAGAGAACAACAATCCCATAGCTCCAAATCGCAGGAGGCTTGGGCCACAGAAGAGGATTCGATGTGCGCATGGTTCTACTCCGCCGAACCAGAGTGGTGCTCCCTGCAAACCGAATCTTAACATCAGAAAGAGTCCTGCTCGGGCCATGGCGGCCATGGGGCGCGTGTCAGCCTTCTCTTACGGAGAGATAGGAAAGAGTGAACAAACCTCTTCACCGCGATGCTGCCAGCGCGGGAACTCTAGAAAGCTTTTGGTAGTCGTCGTCAGTTAAGCGCACAGAGACTGCCGCAACATTCTCTTCAAGATGCGCGATCGAGGAAGTCCCTGGGATGGGCAGCACGATGGGAGATCGCCGGAGCAGCCACGCGAGCGCTACTTGTGTGGGGCTTCTATGATGTGCTTGCGCGATTCGGTTCAGCACCTCGCCGGCAACTCTGCCAGCTCCCAGTGGAAACCAGGGAATGAAGGCAATTCCATTGCGCTCACAATAATCGACCACGTAGTCCCATTCGCGGTCCGCAAAGCTATAGCGGTTTTGCACCGAGACAATTGGGACGATCTTGCGTGCTCGCTCGATGTGCTCCTGCGTGACGTTGGACAACGCGACTAGGCGAATCTTGCCTTCGTTTCGCAGTTGAGCCAGCGTTTCGACCGAGGCCTCAAACGAGACGACGGGATCCGGGATATGCAGTTGATAAACGTCGATGCGGTCCAAGCGCAGTCTTTTGAGGCTTCCCTCAACCGCCTTGCGAAGGTGCGAGGGAGTGGCATCGTGGGTCCATTGGTTCGGGCCGGGACGATTCCAACCTCCCTTAGTGGCAATCACGAGACCACCCGGGTAGGGGAACAGCGCCTCGGCGATCAGCTCCTCACTTACGTGTGGGCCGTAGGAATCCGCCGTGTCAATGAAATTGACATCAAGCTCCACGGCACGGCGAAGAACCGTTAACGCCCCCTGGCGATCCTTTGGCGGACCCCAGATGCCTTCGCCGGTCAGGCGCATGGCGCCGAAGCCGAGACGATGCACGTAAATTTCCCCGCCCAGAGAAACATCTCCAGCCAAGCTTGCAGAAAGTTCTTTCTTGTTCATAATTGACCTCCAAAATTCTTCCCTTAAGTTTATCCAATGCTGACCGTCACGGGCTCAATAGTTTCGCGAGCCGGGGGAGCCATGAATTCCGGCCCGACGGGATTGCGAATATTTTCGCGAAGAATGTCGTCGATCGCGGCGAAGCCACTTTTTCCCAGAGACCAGCCGATTACTTCCCTGATAGCCGCGAGCTGTTCCGGATGCCGCGCGCCCCAGAGCGCGACACCAACACCCGGCTGATCTAGAAGCCAACGAACTGCCAGGTGAATCACGCGCTTACCATAATTTTCGCGAGCGAATGCATCCAGCTTGCTGGCCGCATTGAGGTACTCGGCAAAATGCGGAGGCTGAAACTTAGGGTCTGTGGTCTTGCGCATATCGCCGTTGGCAAACTGACGATCGAGGCGCATGGCGCCACTTAACAATCCGCGGCAGAGTGCGCCGTAAGTGAGCGTGGTGATTCTGCGGCCAACAGCGAATGGTAGAATCTCGTCTTCTATCTCGCGTTCGAAGAGATTATAGGGCGGCTGAATGGTGTGAAGCGGCGCGACAGCGCTGAAACGCGCCATCTCTGCGGGCGAATAGTTGCTCACACCGATCGCCCGAATTCTGCCCTGTTCGTAAAGTTCTCGCAGCGTGGCCGCTGTCTCCTCGATGGGCACCAGGGGGTCAGGCCAGTGCACCTGATAGATATCGATGTAGTCCGTTTGGAGACGACGCAGCGAATCCTCAAACTCATGGAGAATCCGTTGGCGCGTGGAGTTGCGTTCGACTTTGCCATTCGTCCAGTCGAGTCCGACTTTGGTGGCGAGGATAACGCTATCTCTACGACCACCTTGGCGGAGGGCCTCGCCCACGATCTCTTCGGAGCGCCCGTAGCCGTAAATGGGCGCCGTGTCGATCAGATTGATCCCATCGTCAAGCGCAGCATGAATGGTGCGAATGGACTCCTTATCTTCGGATCCGCCCCACATCCAGCCGCCCATGGCCCAGGTGCCAAGCGCAATTCGGGAACTAATAATGTGTGTACCCTGGATTTCGATGTAGTCGAGCATGGTTGTCCTTTCATTGTTTAGTCAGAGATCGTCATATTCCTAGCCAACCTGTGCGCGTTAGGGGCAACCGTCGAACTCGGCGCCGGATCATGTCCGCCCGTTGCCGTTCGAGCCCAGGTGCGCACGCTTTTCCATCTGCAGAATCACCGCCGAAAAATCTTGCTCCGGTCCTTCGTCCGCCTGCCTCGCATTGATCTCAAAAGCAGCTCCGGCTGCGGGCATTCGTGCGCCAACCGCATTTGCGAGATCGAAAATCAACCCGAAATCCTTGTTCATTAACCGAATCGGAAATTGCGGACTGTAGTCGCGCTTCATCGCTCTTTCCAGTTTGCCCAAGTGCGCAGGTGCAACCACTGCAGTCTGGGACAAGACCCCCAGCAAGCGAATGCGATCAAGGCCAGCCTTCTCACCGAGCGCAACAGCTTCGGCAATCGCCTGCATTCCGATTCCCAGCAAGGTGTTCACAACGAGCTTCATCGTCGCCCCGGAGCCGCTCGGCCCGAGATAAAAATACTTCTTGGCGATAACGCGAAAGATCGACTCGGCGGAGTTGAAGTGCTCCTTGTCTCCGCCCCCGAACAGGGTCAACAAGCCGTTTTCGGCGGCAGGAGTGCTCCCCGATATAGTCACGTCGAGAACCTCAACTCCGTGCTCCAAGCCAAGTCTTGAGAGCTGTTGCGAGGTTTCTGGATACACCGTGCTCAGATCGATGACTAACAAGCCGCCATGTGCATGGGCGAACACACCGTCAGGTCCCTTATAAAGGTCGAGGACAGCTTCATCGCTTGGTAGGCAGGACAACACGACGTCGCAACTGGAGGAAAGTTCCGAAACGCTCTGCGCTACGTCGCCACCGTACGGAATTAACTCCTCCGCCTTAGCACGGTTCCGGTCGTACGCTGTCAGCTTGAAGCCAGATTCAAGCAACCTCCGCGCGATCGGCCGGCCCATGTAGCCGACCCCAACAAATCCAAGCCTGCTATTTTCCTGCGTGATTGGTTTCATGACGAAGTTCCTTAGTCTTGCCCGCGATTTCAATTTCAATTTCCGCATTAGCAGAAAAGCACGCACTGTACCGTTTCGCGAGAAAAACTAAATATTGGTGCAAGATGTTGGGCGAGAGTCGTCTGTCGAATTCCTTGGACGCTGTCCAGCCTGCTGGAAATCGCCTGTTTTTCTCGCGAGCGAACTTTCACTTCCTTTTTTCGCTTAGCCCCTGCTCGGCAAAATAGCAGTTTGCCAAACCGGTACAAAAACACCGAATACTGGCGGTGGCGGATATCACGGACTTCAGGCACGCCTGTTCTCGAGCCACCGCGAATGCGTTGTAGTTGTACGTGTTGTCCGCAAAATGAAGTAGAACTCGCAGTCGAGAACGCTGTGTAACGCATTGAATTGGAAAAACAAACACTGGTTGAGCCAAATAGATTTCAACCAGTGACATCTTGGCCCTGCACTAGGCGCTCAATGGACTTTCGCATTTTGTAAGTTACTGATTCTAAAAGATTGGTCGGGGCGAATGGATTTGAACCATCGACCTCCTGGTCCCGAACCAGTGGATAAAATCACATAAGTCGCTGTCCTGGCGTCAAGCTACCGTCGAGTGCTCGCGACTAACCTTGGGGAATTGATTCGAAAACGGCAGCCGATTTCACTTGTACGATAAGCAGCGTTTACCACACTTTGGGAGGCGAGCCGTCATGAACGTTCCAGATGGTTCTCTCGTCGTCAAGAGACACTTCTTCGGTGCAATGCTCCTTATCCGTGGCTCCAGAAGACAAAAATGCCGGAGATGCCCGTGGCACCTCCGGCATGGGGACGCTCGCGTCATTTCATCAAGGATACGAGAGCACGCAGCCGCCCGAACCGCTGTTGAATGCATTGCTCCACAACGACTGCACTGGGAAGTTTCCCGTTGACAAGGTGATGTCCGCCGCCGCGCCCTGCCCCGAAGAGATCCAGGCGCACTTGTCTCCGTTCTCTGCTCCGCTCGAGTCCAGCCAACCCCCGTTTGGGAACTGGTCGGTCATCGTCTCCGCCATTTCGTGACCGCCGACGATGGTAATGCCGGCTTTGGGGCCCAGGCCGTTGAAGTTGGCCCCGCAGCTGGCACCGGCGTCGGTGATGTATGGCAGGTTCGTGTAAGCGACGTTGCCTACCGTGGAGCTGGTCGCGCTGTGGTACGCGCAGTATTGCGTCCCAAATCCCCGGGAGTTG
>WNGI01001075.1_pt1 | contig 22129 bp, 17 predicted proteins | sample 5400621 | NCBI WGS metagenome assembly WNGI01 (sample SAMN13153374, study PRJNA577476) | soil metagenome | isolation source: 20 cm soil or saprolite under Garry oak tree replicate 1 | place: USA:California | collected 2016-06-15
ATGGTGATGCCCGGGGACAACATCAAGATGACGATCGAGCTGATCAGCCCGATCGCCATGGAGGATGGGCTGCGTTTCGCGATCCGCGAGGGCGGTAAGACCGTCGGCGCCGGCGTCGTGACCAAGATCCTGAAGTAGGCCAGTAGCTCAATTGGCAGAGCGGCGGTCTCCAAAACCGCAGGTTGGGGGTTCGATTCCCTCCTGGCCTGCCAGCGGTTGATATGACAGACGAAATCAAGGTTCAGGACGCCGGCACGGCGGACAAGGTGAAGCTCGCCGTCGCGATCCTGGTGGTGATCGGCGGCGTCGCGGGTTATTACGTGCTCGCCGGCCGCTCCGCCTGGCTGCGCTGGCTGCCGGTGGCGGGGAGCCTCGCGCTCGCGGCGCTGGTGCTGGCGTTCTCGCGCTACGGGAGCGAGTTTCGCCAGTTCGTGGAGCTCGCGCGCGTCGAGTTGCGCAAGATCGTGTGGCCGAACCGCCAGGAGACCGGCATGACCACCCTGGTCGTGTTCATCTTCGTGGTGGTGGCGGGAATATTTTTCTGGTTGCTGGACCTGGGGCTCGCCTGGGCCACGAAGCTGATAACCGGGCAGGGGAGCTGATGGCGCTCAGGTGGTACGTGGTGCACGCCTACTCGAACTTCGAGCATCGGGTGGCGGAGTCGCTCAAGGAGCGCATCCAGCGCGCGGGTTTGAGCGAGCGCTTCGGCGAGATCCTGGTGCCGACGGAAGAAGTCGTCGAGATGCGCGACGGCCAGAAGCGCAAGAGCGAGCGCAAGTTCTATCCCGGCTACGTGCTGGTGCAGATGGAGATGGACGAGGAGACCTGGCACCTGGTGCGCGATGTCCCCAAGGTGCTGGGCTTCATCGGCGGCACACCGGAGAAGCCGGCGGCGATCACCGACAAGGAGGCCAACCAGATTCTGCGGCGGGTCGAGGAGGGTGTGGACAAGCCGCGGCCGAAGGTGCTGTTCGAGCCGGGCGAGGTGGTGCGCGTGGTCGACGGGCCCTTCAACGACTTCAATGGGGTTGTGGAAAGCGTGAGCTACGAAAAGAACCGCCTGCACGTGGCGGTGCAGATTCTCGGGCGCTCCACGCCGGTGGAGCTGGATTTCTCGCAGGTCGAAAAGGCCTGAGGTATTCATGGCCAAGAAAGTACAGGGCTACATCAAGCTGCAGGTGCCGGCGGGCTCCGCGAACCCCTCGCCTCCGATCGGGCCGGCGCTGGGCCAGCAGGGCGTGAACATCATGGAGTTCTGCAAGCAGTTCAATGCGCAGACCCAGAAGACGGAGAAGGGCTTGCCGATCCCGGTGGTCATCACCGTGTACTCGGATCGCAGCTTCACCTTCGTGATGAAGACGCCGCCCGCCGCGGTGCTCATCAGGAAGGCCATAGGCATTGAAAAAGGCAGCGGCACCCCCAACACCGCCAAGGTGGGCAAGATCTCCCGCAAGCAGCTGGAAGAGATTGCCAAGATGAAGCAGCCCGACCTCACCGCCGCCGATCTGGACGCCGCGGTCCGCACCATTGCGGGCAGCGCGCGCAGCATGGGCGTCGACGTGGAAGGAGTCTGAGCATGAGCACACCCAAGCGTGTCAAGGCCTGGAAGGCAAAGCTCACTCCGGGCAAGCAGTATGCGGTGGAGGAGGCGCTGAAGCTGGTGAAGGAATTCGCCACCGCCAAGTTCGCCGAAGCGGTGGATGCGGCCGTGAATCTCGGCATCGACGCCAGCAAGTCCGATCAGCAGGTGCGCGGCTCGACCGTGATGCCGCACGGCACGGGCAAGACGGTGCGTGTGGCGGTGTTCACTTCCGGCAAGAACCAGGAGCTGGCCAAGGCCGCCGGCGCGGACATCGTAGGGTTGGAGGATCTGGCGGCCAAGGTGAAGGCCGGCGAGATCAACTTCGATCGCGTGATCGCCAGCCCCGACGCCATGCGCGTGGTCGGCCAGCTCGGCCAGATCCTCGGTCCGCGCGGCCTGATGCCGAATCCGAAGGTTGGCACGGTGACGCCGGACGTCGCGACCGCGGTGAAGAACGCCAAGTCCGGGCAGGTGACCTACCGTGTCGACAAGGCCGGCATCATTCACTGCACCATCGGCAAGGCGACTTTCGAGGTGAACGCGCTGAAGGAAAACCTTCATGCGCTGATTGCGGACCTGCACAAGGCGAAGCCTGCCCACTCGAAGGGCCAGTATTTGAAGCGCATCACGCTGTCCTCGACCATGGGGCCGGGCGTGATGGTCGATCAGGCGACACTTAGTTGACACAAGTTTGGTGCGGGCCGGAGCGCCTGAAGGCGCCGGCCATCATCGAAGACCGCAGGCGAGGGGAAGGGTTGCGGACCGGAAGGTGCGCAACCCGCGGCCCTCTTAATGGACCGCCTGCGCAGATGGTGAACCGCTTTTTCGCATCGAGGATGCTCCTCGAGGCGTGGAGGTCACCGTCGATAGGGGAAGCGGCGCTAAGGATGCGCAGCTTTCGCATCAAGTGATCTTCGCAGCGAGAGGAGAGATGAATGGCACTCAACCTGGAAGGCAAGAAGGCGCTGGTAGCGGAAGTGGCCGAAGTCGCGGCGCGAGCCCAGTCGGTCGTGGCCGCCGAGTACCGCGGGCTCACCGTCGGACAGATGACCGAGCTGCGTGCCAAGGCGCGTCGCCAGGGCGTGTACATGCGTGTGGTCAAGAACACGCTGGCACGCAAGGCGCTCGCCGGCACGTCGTTCGAATCCGTGGGACCGAAGCTCAAGGGGCCGCTGGTGCTCGCTTTCTCGAAGGACGATCCGGGCGCGGCCGCGCGCGTGGTGAAGGACTTCGCCAAGGCGCACGACAAGCTGGTGGCGACGCTGGTGTCTCTCGGTGGACAGGTGCTGTCTGCCGCAGAGCTCGAGCGGGTGGCGAGCCTGCCGACCCGCGAGCAGGCGTTGTCGATGCTGCTCGGCGTGCTGAAGGCGCCGATGAGTAAGCTCGTGCGCACGCTCGCTGAGCCGCCCGCCAAGCTCGCCCGCACCCTGGCCGCGGTACGCGACCAGAAGCAGGCCGCCGGCGCCTAACCGTATCAAGACCCTTTAAGGAGACTGAAATGGCTGTCAACAAAGACGAAATTCTCGATGCAATCTCCAGGATGACCCTCATGGAAGTGGTCGAACTGATCTCCGACATGGAGAAGAAGTTCGGCGTCACCGCCGCAGCCCCGGTCGCGGCGGCAGCAAGCGCGGGCGGCGCCGCGGCGGCGGCCGCTCCGGTCGAGGAGCAGACGGAATTCACCGTCACTCTGAAGGAGTACCCGGCGGACAAGAAGGTGACCGTGATCAAGGTGATCCGCGAGCTCACCGGCTTAGGGCTGAAGGAGGCCAAGGACCTGGTCGAGGGCGCACCCTCGACGGTCAAGGAAGGCGTTTCCAAGGCCGATTCCGAAACGATGAAGAAGAAACTCGAGGACGCGGGCGCGAAGGTGGAGGTCAAGTAAGACCTCCATGCGCCGTTCGCCTCTCCGTCCCCGGCCGCGGCGCGGGTTGCCACCGTGCCGCGCCGTGGGCGGCGCGGGATTGTTGTTGTTGATCGATGTGACGATGCCCGAGATTTTCTTCAGGCCGACCCCCGCAGGCTGCGGGCAGCGGCCGAACCCGAGGTGACTACCCGATGGCTTACTCCTTCACCGAGAAAAAGCGCATCCGCAAGAACTTTGGCAAGCAGGCGAGCATTCTCGACACGCCCTACCTGCTGGCCATTCAGCTCGACTCGTATCGCAAGTTCCTCCAGGTCGACAAGCCCGAGGACAAGCGCGACCGGATCGGGCTGCACGCCGCGTTCAAGAGCGTGTTTCCGATCTCGAGCTACTCCGGGAACGCCTCGCTCGAGTACGTGAGCTACCGGCTCGGTGAGCCGGTGTTCGACGTCAAGGAGTGCCAGCTGCGCGGCCTCACCTACGCCGCTCCGCTGCGCGTCAAGGTGCGCCTCATCGTCCTCGACAAGGAAGCCGCCGGCGCCAAGAAGCCGGTCAAGGATGTGCGCGAGCAGGAGGTGTACCTGGGCGAACTGCCGCTCATGACGGACAACGGCACCTTCGTGGTCAACGGCACCGAGCGCGTCATCGTGTCGCAGCTGCATCGCTCGCCCGGGGTGTTCTTCGATCACGACCGCGGCAAGACGCATTCTTCGGGGAAGCTGCTGTTTTCGGCGCGCATCATCCCCTACCGCGGCTCCTGGCTCGACTTCGAGTTCGACCCGAAGGACTGCGTGTTCGCGCGCATCGACCGCCGCCGCAAGCTCCCGGTCACCATCATCCTGCGCGCGCTCGGCATGAACGAGACCGAGATCCTCGCGACCTTCTTCGATACCAACACCTTCTACGTCAGCCGCGACGAAGTGGCCCTGCAGCTGGTGCCGCAGCGCCTGCGCGGCGAGACCGCGACCTTCGAGATCCGCATCGGCGAGCAGGTGATCGTCGAGGAAGGCCGCCGCATCACCGCGCGCCACGTGCGCCAGCTGGAAGACGCCAAGGTCACACGGCTGCGTGTGCCACGCGAGTACGTCTACGGCAAGGTGCTCGCCCACGACGTGGTCAACACCGACACCGGCGAGATTCTCGCCAAGGCGAACGAGGTATTGACCGCGGCCTCGGTCGAGAAGCTCATCGAGGCGGGAATCGCACAGGTCAACACCCTGTACGTCAACGACCTCGATCGCGGCGCGTACATGTCCGACACGCTGCGCATCGATCCCACCAAGACGCGCCTCGAGGCGCTGGTGGAGATCTATCGCATGATGCGTCCGGGCGAGCCGCCCACCAAGGACGCCGCCGAGAACCTGTTCGGGAACCTGTTCTTCAATCCCGAGCGCTACGACCTCTCGGGCGTCGGCCGCATGAAGTTCAACCGCCGCGTGGGGCGCAAGGAGATCCTGGGTCCGGGCATTCTCTACGATCACAAATACGCCAGCGGCCGCACCGATGAGCTGTCCAAGCGCCTGGTGGCGCAGCACGGCCAGATGTCGGACATCATCGAGGTGCTCAGGGTGCTGATCGACATCCGCAACGGCAACGGTCAGGTGGACGACATCGACCACCTGGGCAACCGTCGCGTGCGCAGCGTCGGCGAGATGGCCGAGAACGCCTTTCGCGTCGGCCTGGTGCGCGTCGAGCGCGCCGTCAAGGAGCGCCTGACGATCGCCGAGACCGAGCCGCTGATGCCGCAGGAGATGATCAACGCCAAGCCGGTGGCGGCGGCGGTCAAGGAGTTCTTCGGCTCCTCGCAGCTGTCGCAGTTCATGGACCAGAACAACCCGCTGTCGGAAGTGACCCACAAGCGGCGCGTGTCGGCGCTGGGTCCCGGGGGACTCACGCGCGAGCGCGCCGGATTCGAGGTGCGCGACGTGCACCCGACCCACTACGGCCGCGTATGCCCGATCGAGACCCCGGAGGGTCCGAACATCGGCCTGATCAACTCGCTGTCGGTGTACGCGCGCACCAACCAGTACGGCTTCCTCGAGACGCCGTACCGGCGCGTGGACAACGGCCGCGTCACCGATCGCATCGATTACCTGTCGGCGATCGAGGAGGGTGAGTTCGCGATCGCGCAGGCGAACGCAGTGCTGGGGCCCAAGGGCGAGTTCACCGATGTGCTGGTGTCGTGCCGCTTCCAGAACGAGTTCACGCTGATGCCGCGCGACCGCATCAACTACATGGACGTGTCACCTAAGCAGATCGTCTCGGTGGCCGCGTCCCTCATCCCGTTCCTGGAGCACGACGACGCCAACCGCGCCCTCATGGGTTCGAACATGCAGCGCCAGGCGGTACCGACGCTGCGTTCCGAGACCCCGCTGGTGGGTACCGGCATGGAGCGCCCGGTCGCGATCGACTCGGGCGTCACGGTGGTCAACCGGCGCGGCGGCACCGTCGACTCGGTCGATGCCTCGCGCATCGTGGTGCGGGTGAACGATGAGGAGACCACCGCCGGCGAGCCGGGCGTGGACATCTACAACCTCACCAAGTACACGCGCTCGAACCAGAACACCTGCATCAACCAGCGTCCGCTGGTGAACGCCGGGGACGTGATCGCGCGCGGCGACGTGCTGGCGGACGGACCGTCGACGCACCTGGGGGAACTGGCGCTGGGCCAGAACCTGCTGGTCGCGTTCATGCCCTGGAACGGCTACAACTTCGAGGACTCGATCCTGATTTCAGAGCGGGTGGTGGAGGAAGACCGCTTCACGACCATCCACATCGAGGAGCTCACCTGTGTGGCGCGCGACACCAAGCTGGGACCTGAGGAAATCACCGCCGACATCCCCAACGTCGGGGATGCGGCGCTCGCCAAGCTCGATGAGGCGGGCATCGCCTTCATCGGCGCGGAGGTGAAGGCCGGCGACATCCTGGTCGGCAAGGTGACCCCCAAGGGCGAGACGCAGCTGACGCCGGAAGAGAAGCTGCTGCGCGCGATCTTCGGCGAGAAGGCCTCCGACGTGAAGGACACGGGGCTGCGCGTGCCGCCCGGCATGGACGGCACCGTGATCGACGTGCGCGTGTTCACGCGCGACGGGGTGGACAAGGATTCGCGTGCCCTGTCGATAGAGAAGGCCGAGATCGAGCGGGTGCGCAAGGACTTCGCCGACCAGCAGCGTATCCTGGAGGATGATCTGTTCCAGCGCGTGCGCGACATGCTCGTGGGTCAAAGCGCCGCGGGCGGGCCGAAGAAGCTCAGGAGCGGCGCCTCGATCGGCGGCGAGTACCTCGTTGAGGTGCCGCGCGAGGAGTGGTTCGAGATCCGCCTCGAGAGCGAGGAGGCCAACACGCAGCTCGAGCAGGCCTCCGAGCGCTTGAAGCTGCAGCGCAAGGCGTTCGAGAAGCGCCTCGATGACAAGAAGGCCAAGATCACCGCCGGCGATGATCTCGCTCCCGGGGTGCTCAAGATGGTCAAGGTGTATCTCGCGGTGAAGCGCCGCGTGCAGCCGGGCGACAAGATGGCCGGCCGCCACGGCAACAAGGGCGTGATCTCGACCATCGTGCCGGTCGAGGACATGCCCTACCTCGAGGACGGCACGCCGGTCGATGTGGTGCTGAATCCGCTCGGCGTCCCCTCGCGCATGAACGTCGGCCAGGTGCTGGAGACGCACCTGGGCTGGGCGGCGAAGGGCGTGGGCCTGAAGATCGGGCGCATGCTGGAGGCGCAGGCGGCGGCGTCCGAGTTGCGCTCGTTCATCAAGCAGATCTACAACGAGACCGGCGGCCAGCGCGAGGACATCGACAGCATGAACGATGCGGATCTCATCCAGCTCGCCAGAAACCTCACCAACGGCGTGCCGATGGCGACGCCGGTGTTCGACGGCGCGAGCGAGGCGGAGATCAAGCGCATGCTGCAGCTCGCCGAGCTGCCGCTGAACGGCCAGACCTACCTGTACGACGGCCGCACCGGCGAGCGCTTCGAGCGCCAGGTGACGGTCGGGTACATGTACATGCTGAAGCTGAACCACCTGGTCGACGACAAGATGCACGCGCGCTCGACCGGGCCCTACAGCCTGGTCACACAGCAGCCGCTGGGCGGCAAGGCCCAGTTCGGCGGCCAGCGCTTCGGGGAGATGGAAGTCTGGGCGCTCGAGGCCTACGGCGCGGGGTACACCCTGCAGGAGATGCTGACCGTGAAGTCGGATGACGTGAACGGCCGCACCAAGATGTACAAGAACATCGTCGACGGCAACCACCAGATGGATGCGGGCATGCCGGAGTCCTTCAACGTCCTGGTGAAGGAGATCCGCTCGCTCGGCATCAACATGGAACTGGAGCAGGACTAACTCATGAAAGATCTACTGAAACTGTTCAGGCAGCACGCGCCGGTCGAGCATTTCGATTCGATCAAGATCGGGCTGGCCTCTCCGGAGATGATCCGCGCATGGTCGTACGGCGAGGTGAAGAAGCCCGAGACCATCAACTACCGCACCTTCAAGCCCGAGCGCGACGGCCTGTTCTGCGCCAAGATCTTTGGTCCCGTGAAGGACTACGAGTGCCTGTGCGGCAAGTACAAACGCCTCAAGCACCGCGGCGTGGTATGCGAGAAATGCGGCGTCGAGGTGACCCAGTCCAAGGTGCGCCGCGAGCGCATGGGCCACATCGAGCTCGCCAGCCCCACCGCGCACATCTGGTTCCTGAAGTCGCTCCCCTCGCGCATCGGCCTGATGCTCGACATGACCCTGCGCGAGATCGAGCGGGTGCTGTACTTCGAGGCGTTCGTGGTCATCGATCCGGGTATGACCCCGATGCAGCGCGGCCAGCTGCTGACCGATGAGATGTACCTCGAGGCGATCGAGGAGCACGGCGATGAGTTCGACGCCCGCATGGGCGCGGAGGCCGTGTACGAGCTGCTGCGCACCATCGACCTGGCGGCCGAGATCGTCAAGGTACGCGAGGAAATGGCCGGCACCTCGTCGGAGACCAAACTCAAGCGCCTGTCCAAGCGCTTGAAGCTGATCGAGTCGTTCGTCGAGTCGGGCAACAAGCCCGAGTGGATGGTCATGACGGTGCTGCCGGTGCTGCCGCCGGACTTAAGGCCGCTGGTGCCGCTCGATGGCGGGCGCTTTGCGACCTCGGACCTGAACGACCTGTACCGCCGTGTCATCAACCGCAACAACCGCCTGCGCCGGCTCCTGGAGCTGAACGCGCCCGACATCATCGTGCGCAACGAAAAGCGCATGCTGCAGGAGGCGGTGGACGCGCTGCTCGACAACGGCCGTCGCGGCCGCGCCATCACCGGCACCAACAAGCGCCCGCTGAAGTCGCTCGCCGACATGATCAAGGGCAAGCAGGGGCGCTTCCGCCAGAACCTGCTCGGCAAGCGCGTCGACTACTCGGGACGCTCGGTCATCGTGGTCGGCCCGCAGCTGCGCCTGCACCAGTGCGGCCTGCCGAAGAAGATGGCGCTCGAGCTGTTCAAGCCGTTCATCTTCCAGAAGCTGCAGCTGCGCGGCGAGGCCTCGACCATCAAGGCCGCCAAGCGCCTGGTGGAGCGCGAGGGAGCGGAGGTGTGGGACATCCTCGAAGAGGTGATCCGCGAGCATCCGGTGCTGCTGAACCGCGCCCCGACGCTGCATCGGCTCGGCATCCAGGCGTTCGAGCCGCTGCTGGTCGAGGGCAAGGCGATCCAGCTGCACCCGCTGGTGTGCACCGCCTTCAACGCCGACTTCGACGGCGACCAGATGGCGGTGCACGTACCGCTGTCGCTGGAAGCGCAGCTCGAGGCGCGCGCGCTCATGATGTCGTCCAACAACATCCTCTCGCCCGCCAACGGCGACCCGATCATCGTGCCCTCACAGGACGTGGTGCTCGGGCTGTACTACATGACGCGCGAGCGCATCGGCGCGCGCGGCGAGGGCATGCTGTTCGCCGACGGGCAGGAAGTGCATCGCGCCTACGAGAGCCGCGGCGTGGAGCTGGGGGCCAGGGTGCGGGTGCGCCTGCGCGAACATCTGCGTACCGAGGGCACGCAGCAGCTCACCGAGCGGGTGCGCGTCGTCGACACCACGGTGGGGCGGGCGCTGCTGTTCGAGATCCTCCCCCGCGGCCTGTCCTTCGATCTCATCAATCAGGACATGACCAAGAAGGCGATCTCGGCGACCATCAACGCCTGCTACCGCGCGCTGGGGCTCAAGGAAACGGTGGTGTTCGCCGATCAGCTCATGTACACCGGCTTCCACTACGCGACGCGTGCCGGAGTCTCCTTCGGGATCGACGACATCGTCATTCCGGACCAGAAGACCCGCATCGTCACCTCCGCCGACAACGAGGTGAAGGAAATCCAGGACCAGTACGCCTCCGGCCTGGTCACCAACGGCGAGCGCTACAACAAGGTGGTCGACATCTGGTCGCGCGCCAATGACCAGGTGGCGAAAGCCATGATGGAGAAGCTCGGCTCCGAGGAGGCCACCGACCTCAAGGGTGCCCGCCACAAGCAGAAGTCCTTCAACTCGATCTTCATGATGGCCGACTCGGGGGCGCGTGGCTCCGCCGCGCAGATCCGCCAGCTCGCCGGCATGCGCGGCCTGATGGCCAAGCCCGACGGCTCGATCATCGAGACGCCGATCACGGCGAACTTCCGCGAGGGCCTGAACGTACTGCAGTACTTCATCTCCACCCACGGCGCGCGCAAGGGTCTGGCCGATACGGCGCTGAAGACCGCGAACTCCGGCTACCTCACCCGCCGCCTGGTGGACGTGGCGCAGGACCTGGTGGTTACCGAGACCGATTGCGGCACCTCGAACGGACTTGCGATGAGCCCGCTGGTCGAAGGCGGCGACGTTGTGGAGGCCCTCGGCGAGCGCGTGCTCGGCCGGGTGATGGCGGAAGACATCGTCAGGCCCGGTGGCAAGGAAGTGCTGATCAAGAACGGCGCGCTGCTGGATGAAAAGCTGGTGCGCCTGCTCGAGACCGAGGGCGTCGACCAGATCAAGGTGCGCTCCCCGATCACCTGTGAGACGCGCTACGGGGTGTGCTCGCACTGCTACGGGCGGGATCTCGCGCGCGGCCGTCCGATCTCGATCGGCGAGGCCGTGGGCGTGATCGCGGCGCAGTCGATCGGCGAACCCGGCACCCAGCTCACCATGCGTACCTTCCACATCGGCGGCGCCGCATCAAGAGCGGCCGCAGCCAGCAGCGTCGAGGTGCGCAACAAGGGGGTGCTGCGCTTCCACCACATCAAGACGGTGCAGCACGAGAAAGGGCACCTGGTGGCGGTGTCGCGCTCGGGCGAGATCGGCGTGGTCGACGACTTCGGCCGCGAGCGCGAACGCTACAAGATCCCGTACGGCGCCATGATCAGCGCCAAGGAAGGCGCGACCGTGGCCGCCGGCCAGGTGGTCGCGACCTGGGATCCGCACACCCACCCGGTGGTCACCGAGGTTGCGGGCCTGGTGAAGTTCCAGGACTTCGTCGACGGCCTCACGGTCACCTCGCAGGTCGACGAGGTCACCGGCCTGTCGAGCACGGTGGTGCTCGATACCAAGCAGCGCGGCGGCAAGGAAGTGCGTGCAACCATCAAGCTGCTGAGCAACAAGGGCAAGGAAGTGACCTTCGCCAACACCGAGATCCCGGCGGTCTACACGCTGCCGCCGGGCGCGCTCGTCAGTCTCGAGGACGGCGCGCGCGTGTCGGTGGGCGATGTCATCGCGCGCATCCCGCAGGAGTCTTCCAAGACCCGCGACATCACCGGCGGCTTGCCGCGCGTCGCCGACCTGTTCGAGGCGCGAAAACCGAAGGACCCGGCGATCCTCGCGGAGAAGTCCGGCACGGTGAGCTTCGGCAAGGAGACCAAGGGCAAGCGGCGCCTGATCATCACCTCGGACGACGGCGAGAAGTACGAGGAGCTGATTCCGAAGTGGCGCCAGCTCAACGTCTTCGAAGGCGAGACGGTGGAGCGTGGCGAAGTCATCGCCGACGGCGAGCCGAACCCGCATGACATCCTGCGCCTGCAGGGCGTCGAGGCACTCGCCAACTACCTGGTGCGCGAGATCCAGGACGTCTACCGCCTGCAGGGTGTGAAGATCAACGACAAGCACATCGAGGTGATCATCCGCCAGATGCTGCGCAAGACCGAGGTGCAGGAGGCCGGCGAGACGGCGCTGCTGCGCGGCGAGCAGCTCGACCGCTCGCGCGCGCTCGACATCAACGATCGCGCGCACCACGACGGCAAGAAGTCGGCACGGCTGCAGCCGGTGCTGCTCGGCATCACCAAGGCCTCACTCGCGACCGAGTCGTTCATCTCCGCGGCCTCCTTCCAGGAGACCACCCGCGTGCTGACCGAAGCCGCGGTGCGGGGACTGAAGGACGACCTGCGCGGCCTCAAGGAGAATGTCATCGTCGGCCGGCTCATCCCGGCGGGCACGGGCTTCGCGGCCCATGCCTCGCGCCGCCGCAAGATGGAAGGCACCGAGCGTCGCAGCTTCATGGACGTCGGCGGTGGGCTGCCGGATGCGGAGGAGGCGAGCGTCGGGGAGGAGTCGGAGAGCGCCGCGGGCTGAACCCACCCGGATGATGGGCATCAGCGGGCCGGGGAGAGTCGAAGCTCTCGCCGGCCCGCGTCCATTTGGGCGGCGCCGATATAGTTGACTCAGGCAACTATATGGGCAAGAGTGGCGCCTCCGCCCGCGAGAGGCGTGCGCGATGCGCATTCCGAACGAGCAGATCGCGCAGGTGCGCGCCTTCAATCGTGATTACACGCGCCGCATCGGCGTGTTGTCGGAGGGACTGCTCGACAGCCCGTACTCGCTCACCGAAGTGCGCGTGATGTACGAGATCGCGCATCGCCCGGGCGTCCTGGCCGCCCGGCTGGCGGATGAGCTGGGGCTCGACCGCGGATACCTCAGTCGCATCCTCAAGGGCTTCGAGGCGAAGAGACTGCTGGCACGCACCGCCTCGGCCGCCGACGCACGGCGCCGGCACCTGCGGCTCACCCCTGCCGGCCGGCGGGTGTTCGCGCCCCTCGATCGCCGTTCGCAGCGGCAGGTTCGCTCGATGCTGTCGGGCCTCGACGGCTCGCGTCGGGCGGCGCTGCTGGAGGCGATGAGCGTCATCCGCGGCGCATTCAGTGCTCCCGCCGGACAGGCGCAGGTGTCGTTGCGCACGCACCGCCCCGGGGACATGGGCTGGGTGGTCGAGCGCCACGGCGCGCTGTACGCGCGCGAATACGGCTGGAACGAAGAGTTCGAGGCACTGGTGGCGGGGATCACCGCCGATTTCATCCGCAAGCTCGACCCGGCGCGCGAGCGCTGCTGGATCGCAGAGAGTGCGGCGGGCCGCCGTCTGGGGTGCATTTTCCTGGTGGCGGGCGAGAGCGGCACCGCGAGACTGCGCCTGCTGCTGGTGGAGCCCGAGGCGCGCGGCCTCGGGCTGGGTCGGACGCTGGTCAGCGAGTGTGTGCGCTTCGCGCGCGCGGCGGGCTATGAGCGCATCGTCCTGTGGACACAGGAACACCTCGCGGCGGCCCGCCATCTGTACGAGCAGGCGGGTTTCACGCGAACGGCGCGCGAACCCCATCGCAGCTTCGGCAAGCACCTCGTCGGGGAGACCTGGCAGCTCGACCTGACAGGTCGCGGCGCTGCGGCGGCCCGCGCAGCCGCCGGCGGCCGTTCCCGCGCGACATGACGCCTGGTGAACGCGGCGAAGCGATAGTGAGAGCTGTGGCGCCCTGCTACAGTGCGCGGGCACTGCAAGGAGGGCGACTTACATGGTACGTGCAACGATCCTCGCCAGCGGCTCCGCGCTCGCCGCGGCCCTGGCCGTGAGCGTCGTGTACGCGGGACACGGATCTTCACGAGGGCCGGTTACGCCGCCCTACATCACCAAGGCGGTCGGCGACAGCGCGCGGCCGGAAGCGGACACCCAGCGCGACGCGGATCGCCATCCGGCCCTGACTCTCGCCTTCGCGGGCGTCAAACGCGGCGACCAGGTGGCCGAGTTGATTCCGGGCGGAGGATATTTCACGCGCCTGTTGAGCGCCGTGGTTGGGCCCCAGGGCAAGGTCTACGCGCTGGTGCCGCCGCGCCGCGCCGATGCGCCCGCCGATCAACCCGATCCGGCGGCTCGCCTGCAGCCGATCACCTCCGACAGCCACTACAGCAACGTGACGGTGAGTGTGCAGAAGGTCGCGCAGCTCGAGCTGCCGCACGGCCTCGATCTGGTGTGGACGTCGCTGAACTATCACGACTTTCACAACGTGCCCGACATCCAGGTCGCCGACATCGACAAGGCGGTGTTCAAGGCCCTGAGGCCGGGCGGCGTGTACCTGGTGCTCGATCACGCCGCGCAAGCCGGCTCGGGTTTCCGCGACACCTCGACCCTGCATCGCATTGACCCGGAGGCGGTGAAGAAGGAAGTCATGTCCGCGGGCTTCAGGTTCGAAGCCAGGAGCGACATCCTGCGCAACGGGGACGATCCGCACACCGCCAAGGTATTCGATCCCGCCATTCGCGGCCACACCGATCAGTTCATCCTGAAGTTCCGCAAGCCGAAGTGAGGAGCCTGCGGGTGAGGGGATCAGCCTCACCCCCGAAGTACCGGCGCAGCGCCTCGCGGAACGGTTGCGCTCCTGCGGCATCGCCCGCATTCGCCGTGCCGGCCCCGTGGCCCGCATCCGCTGCCGCGCGCTCGAACAGCGTCATGCACGAGCGGAATTTCAGGTGATCGGGGTAGCCGAAGATCTCCTCAATCGTACGCCCCTCGATCCGGTTCACCAGCCGCGCGCACTCGCGCAACCGCTCGCCCAGGACCTCGTGCGCAAGGTAGGCGCGCGCTTCCTCGAGCGAGGTGATGGCGTAGTGGCGTGCGGTCGGGCTCGAGCCCAGGCCCCGAAGCTGCGGAAAGACGAACCACATCCAGTGGCTTTGCTTGCGGCCGGCGGCGAGCTCGGCAAGCACCCGGTCGAACACCGGCTCTTGTGCCTCGACAAAGCGTGTCAGGTCGTACCGATCGTCCATCGCTGACGCCGTCGCCGCCGACCATGATCCGGCGTTCACGGACGATTCTACCGCTCATCGGGCGTTGTGGAACGAACCGGCCGCGGCGCCGGCTGCGGACTCATGGAGCGCGCCCGCCGCCGGCCGGGCGGTTTGACGGGCTCGGGACGGCTGACATAGAGTTTTGCGGAATCAGGGGATCTCATGCCGTGTCCTAACACCGGCCTCGTGCGCGGTGCTCTTGCCGTGGTCCTGGCGCTGGCCGGGTGGCCCGCGTCCGCGGCGCCCGCGGATGCGGTGTATGTCAACGGTTACGTCTACACAGTCGACGGGAGCGACAGCGTTCAGCAAGCACTCGCGGTGCGCGACGGACGCATCGCCTACGTGGGTTCGAGCGCCGGCGCCAGGGCTGTCGCCGGCGCCGCGACCCGGGTGATCGATCTGCAGGGGCGTGTGCTGATGCCCGGACTCGTCGACGGTCACATGCACCCGCTCGATGGCGGGACGGTGCTGTTGAAATGCAGTCTCAACTATGAACGACTGACCGTCGCGCAGATGCAGGCGCGCATCCAGGCCTGTCTCGATCAGACACAGGCGATGGAGCCCGACAAGTGGCTGGAAGTCGTCAACTGGTTTCGCGAGGCAATGCTGCCGAACGGGGTCGCCACCACCCGCGCCACGCTGGATACGCTTAAAACCCGGCGTCCGATCCTGGTGATGTCTTCGTTCGGCCATACGGCACTCGTCAACACCCGAGCGCTGCAACTGGCGAACATCACCGCCCGCACGCCCGATCCGCTGGGCGGACGGATCGACCGCGACCCTTCCGGGACTCCTTCCGGCATCCTCGAGGACGCCGCCTTCGAGAAGGTGACGGCCCTCATTCCCAAGCCGGCGCCGGCCGAGGACTTGAAGGCCGTGGCGGCAGCCCTGGATGCGATGCGCAGACAGGGCGTCACGACATTTCTCGATGCCATGGCGACCCCGCAGACGCTGGCCGCGTTCGCGGGCGCACGGCAGCGGGGTCGGCTGACGGCGCGTGCGCATTTCGCGGTGCTGATCACGCCCGAGCAGGGTCGCGATCCGAAGCAGGCGGTCGCCACCGCCAGGGCGCTTGCCGGCAAGTACGATGAGGGCGAGCCCCGGCCGCGGCCAGGCATCACGGTACGCAACATCAAGCTCTTCATGGATGGCGTGATCACGGCGCCCGCCTGCACCGGCGCCATGCTGAGGCCTTACTTCGCCAATGTGGGTACTGCCGCGGAGCCACGCTGGGCGCCGGGGAAGAGTCGCGGACCCGAGGTGTACTTCCCGGCGTCAGTGCTTCAGGAGTTGCTCATCGAGGCCGCCCGCGCAGGGTTGGAGCCGCACATGCACGCGGACGGTGACCGCGCCGTGCATGAGGCGCTGGATGGCGTGGCGGCGCTGCGCCAGGCGTTTCCCGGGAGTGTCGTTCGCGCGGCCATCGCACACGATGAGATCGTGGATCCCGCCGACTTCCCGCGTTACCAGCAGCTGGATGCCATTGCGGTCCTGTCCTTCCAGTGGGAGAAGCCGGCGCCGGACACTCTCGATGGTGCGCAGGATTATCTGGGACCGCAGCGCTTCCAATACCTGGAGCCCGCGGGCTATCTGGCGGCGGCCGGTGCGCGCATCGCCTACGGCAGCGACTGGCCGGTCGATCCGCTTGACGAGTGGTTTGCTCTCAAGGTAGCGGTGACGCGCGAGAACGACCCGGCGGCGGGCGCGAAATACGCCGGCCGGCTGGGGTCGGACACCGGACTCACGCTGCCGGCTGCGCTGCGCGCCATCACCGCCAACTCCTCCTACGAGCTGCACGCGGAGCATGAGGTGGGCTCGCTCGAGGTCGGCAAGCTCGCCGATTTCATCGTACTCGACCGCAATGTCTTCAGGATTCCGCCGCGACAGATTGCGGATGTGAAGGTTCTGCTCACGGTGGTCGGAGGACAAGCCGTGTACGGCGCACCGCCGTTCGCGCAGGCAGACTAGCGGGCCGTTTGCGGCAGTCAGCGCGATCGGGCGCCCACGGGGCGCTGCTAGCGTTGTTTGTGAAACACCATCACGAAGCGGTCGGTCTTGCCGACCATCGGTCCCTTGTAGGTGATCAGCTCGCGCGGATCATCCGGCCGGCGCAGCACGTCGCTCCTGGAAACGTAAGTGAAGCCGTGCTTCTCGAAATCACGCCGGGCGTATTCCTCGTCGATGCGGTGGATCCGGCCGGCATCCGCGGCCCCGGTGCCGGCCTTGGCCGAATGGTCGACGAGCAGCAGCACGCCGCCCGGCTTCAACGCGCGCGCGATCTCATCCAGCACGAGGTTGGGATCCATCTTCGGCCACGGGCCCTCGGTGGCGACCCAGTACAGGTCGTGATAGACCTTGATCAGCAGGATGGCATCGAGCGAGTGGTCGGGAATATCCAGGTGCTCGACCTCCATGGTGCGATGCTCGACGTTCGGCAGCCGCCCGTTCGCCAGGCGCTGCTGCCAGGCGTTGTCGCTCCAGTGGTCGTAGGCGGCGTTGTTGATGAGCAGCACGTGCCCCTTGGGGCCCACGAGGTAGCTGAGCAGCTCGCTGTAGTAGCCGTCGGCGGCGAGGAAGTCCGCGACGTGCATCCCCGGCTTGATCGCGGCGAGCCGCAGCACGTCGGCGGGATGATCGAGCGCGTCGCGCTTGAGATCGTCGCTGCTGCGGCCGACATGTCCGACGGCGGCGTCATAGACGTCGGAGGCCCGTGCGTTGGCGCCCGCGAGCGCGGCGGCGCCGAGCAGGGCCACGAAGACGGCAGCGCGGCGGGTCGCGAAGGTCAGGGCTGACATGCTGTGGCTCCTAGGAACTTATCCAGCAGCTCGTATCCCGCACGGGCCGTGTAACCGCGGTGTTGATAGAAGGCGCGCGCGGCAGTGTTCCCGACCCGCAGCTGCAGCTGCAACCGGACACAGCCGCGGGCGGCGAGTGCCGTCTCCGCCGCTGCCAGCAGCTGCCGCCCGGCGCCGTGTGAGCGCGCTTCCGGCAGCAGGAAGAATTCGTCGATCTCACCCATGAGACCCTGGTGCTCGACGCTCAGCACCAGCACGGCAATCAGGTAGCCGACGAGCCGCGCGTCCGACTCCGCCACCCAGACCGCTCCCAGCCGCGGCTCGGCCAGCAGCCGCTGCAGCACGAGCTCGACGCGCAGCGCCGCGAAGCCCGCGATGCCCTCGAACTCCCAGTAACGGCGCACCAGCGCGAGCAGCGCCGGGATATCGTTCGGGGTAGCGGGGCGGACGTTCATTGCCTTACCGCGATCAGAGCGCGGCGGCACGGCCCCGCCGTAGCGCCCGATGATACAGGGGCAGGACGTGCAGTGCGGCGGGCCTGAGCCTGCCCCGGGGCGCTGCGGCAGGGGACCCCCGGGAGACCCTGCTCCCCTCCCGGCGGTTGACACCCCGAGCCCCCATACCTAGAATCGCCGGCCTTTGTCGGGCCGGCCTTATCTACACGCCGGCACCGAAAACAGCGACTTACGAGTACCGGGCCGCCTCACGCAGGCGGCCCGGTGTTCTTCGCAGGTCGCTTATCGCGCGGGTGGCTCCCGCATCTTGGAGACAGGACAACGATGGCGACGACGGGTCAGCTCATCCGGCAACCGCGCCGGACGAGAGCGGAAAAAACCAAGGTGCCGGCGCTCGGCGCGTCCCCGCAGAAACGCGGGGTGTGCACCCGCGTCTACACCACGACACCGAAGAAGCCCAACTCCGCGCTGCGTAAGGTGTGCCGCGTGCGCCTCACCAACGGCTACGAAGTCACCAGCTACATCGGCGGCGAGGGCCACAACCTGCAGGAGCACTCGGTGGTGCTCATCCGCGGGGGCCGGGTGAAGGATCTGCCCGGGGTGCGCTATCACACGGTGCGCGGCACGCTGGATTGTGCCGGCGTCGGCGAGCGCAAGCAGGGCCGGTCCAAGTACGGCGCCAAGCGCCCGAAGAAATAAGGGGTAGATCCATGTCCCGCCGAGCTCAAGCTCCGGTCCGCTCCATCCTCCCGGACCCGAAGTTCAACAACGAGATGCTTGCCAAGTTCATGAACGTCGTCATGAAGAACGGCAAGAAGTCCGCCGCCGAGCGCATCATCTACGGCGCGCTCGACCGCATTGCCGAGAAGACCGGCAAGCAGGGCGGTGAGGCCATCGAGGTGCTCTCCACGGCACTCGACAACGTGAAGCCCGTGGTCGAAGTGAAGTCGCGCCGCGTCGGCGGCGCCACGTACCAGGTTCCGGTTGAAGTGCGGGCGACCCGCCGCCAGACACTGGCGATGCGCTGGGTCATCGAGGCTGCCCGTGGCCGCAGCGAAAAATCCATGGCGTTTCGCCTGGCGCACGAGCTGATGGAGGCGTCCGAGAATCGCGGCGCGGCCGTCAGGAAGCGCGAGGACACGCATCGCATGGCGGAGGCCAACAAGGCCTTCGCGCATTACCGCTGGTGAGAGCCTAGAGGACACTGAGCCGTGGCACGCGCGACGCCCATCGAGCGCTATCGGAACATCGGCATCTCCGCGCACATCGACGCGGGGAAGACGACCACGACCGAGCGCATCCTGTTTTACACCGGCGTCTCGCACAAGATCGGTGAGGTTCACGACGGCGCGGCCGTCATGGACTACATGGAGCAGGAACAGGAGCGCGGCATCACCATTACCGCCGCCGCCACCACCTGCTTCTGGAAGGGGATGGACAACAGCTTCCCCGAGCACCGCATCAACATCCTCGACACGCCCGGTCACGTCGACTTCACCATCGAGGTGGAGCGCAGCTTGCGCGTGCTCGATTCCGCCGTGGCGCTGTTCTGCGCCGTGTCCGGCGTGCAGCCGCAGTCGGAGACGGTGTGGCGGCAGATGAACAAGTACGGCGTGCCGCGCATCGCCTTCGTCAACAAGATGGACCGCGCCGGTGCCGACTTCTTCCGCTGCCTGGATCAGATCAGGACGCGCCTGCGGGCCAACCCGCTTGCGATCCAGATTCCGATCGGCGCCGAGGACGGCTTCGAGGGCGTCGTCGATCTCATCCGCATGAAGGCCATCTACTGGGACATGGAGACCCAGGGGATGAAATTCGAGTACCGCGACATCCCGGCGAGTCTCAGGGACGAGGCGCTGAAGCACCGCACCAAGATGATCGAGGTGGCGGCCGAAGCCAACGACACGCTCATGCACAAGTACCTCGAGGGCGAGCAGCTGTCCGACCAGGAGATCCGGGCAGGCCTGCGCGAGCGTTCCATCAGGAACGAGATCGTGCTGTGCATGTGCGGCACCGCGTTCAAGAACAAGGGCGTGCAGGCGTTGCTCGATGCGGTCATCGAGTTCATGCCCTCGCCGATCGAAATGCCGGACGTCAAGGGCATCAACGACGACGGCGAGCCGGCGACGCGCAAGGCGAGCGACGAGGAGCCGTTCTCCGCGCTCGCCTTCAAGATCCTCAATGACCCGTTCGTCGGCAACCTGACGTTCTTCCGCGTCTACTCCGGGATTCTCAATTCGGGCGACACGGTGTACGTGCCCTCCAAGGGCAGGAAAGAGCGCATCGGGCGCCTGCTGCAGATGCATGCCAGCGAGCGCACCGAGATCAAGGAAGTGCGCGCCGGCGACATCGCCGCCGCGGTGGGACTGAAGGACGTCATCACCGGCGACACGCTGTGCGATCTCGACAAGATCATCACGCTCGAGAAAATGGAGTTCCCCGCGCCGGTCATCTCGGTGGCGGTGGAGCCGAAGACCAAGGCCGACCAGGAAAAGATGGGCCTGGCGCTGCAGCGCCTCGCCAAGGAAGACCCCTCATTCCGGGTCCACACCGACCAGGAATCGGGGCAGACGATCATCTCCGGCATGGGCGAGCTGCACCTGGAGATCATCGTCGATCGCATGAAGCGCGAGTTCAAGGTCGATGCGAACGTCGGCAAGCCCCAGGTCGCCTACCGCGAGACCATTCGCGGCAAGGTCGAGAGCGAGGGCAAGTTCATACGCCAGTCGGGCGGGCGCGGTCAGTACGGCCACGTGTGGCTGAAGCTCGAGCCCAATGAGCAGGGCAAGGGCTACGAGTTCATCAACGGCGTCGTCGGCGGCAGCGTGCCGCGCGAGTACGTGCCGGCGGTGGACAAGGGCATCAAGGAGGCCGTCGAGACCGGCGTCATCGCCGGTTACCCGGTGGTGGATGTGAAGGTCACCCTGTTCGACGGCTCGTACCACGATGTCGACTCGAACGAGATGGCGTTCAAGATCGCAGGCTCGATCGGCTTCAAGGAAGGCTTCAGGCGCGCCAAGCCGGTGCTGCTCGAGCCGATCATGAAGGTCGAAGTGGTGACGCCGGAGGAATACTCGGGTGATGTGATCGGCGATCTGAACCGGCGGCGCGGACAGATCACCGGCATGGACGAGACGCCCGCCGGCAAGGCGATCACCGCCGACGTACCGCTGTCGGAGATGTTCGGCTACGCGACCACCGTGCGCTCCATGAGCCAGGGCCGCGCCACCTTCACCATGGAGTTCGCCAAGTACGTGGAAGTGCCGCCGAACATCGCGGACGGAATCATCAAGAAGTAAACGGGCAGTCGAGGAACCACGCCATGTCCAAAGAGAAATTCGAGCGTAACAAGCCGCACGTGAACGTGGGGACGATTGGTCACGTGGACCATGGGAAGACGACGTTGACGGCGGCGCTGACGAAGGTGATGGCCGAGACCTACGGGGGGACCTTTGTGGCGTACGACCAGATTGACAAGGCGCCGGAGGAGAAGGCGCGCGGCATCACGATATCGACCGCGCACGTGGAGTACCAGAGCAAGAACCGGCACTACGCGCACGTGGACTGTCCGGGGCATGCGGACTACGTGAAGAACATGATCACGGGGGCGGCGCAGATGGACGGGGCGATTCTGGTGGTGTCGGCGGCGGATGGGCCGATGCCGCAGACGCGCGAGCACATCCTGCTGGCACGCCAGGTGGGGGTGCCGTACATGGTGGTGTTCATGAACAAGGCGGACATGGTGGATGACAAGGAGCTGCTGGAGCTGGTGGAGATGGAGGTGCGGGAGCTTCTGACGACGTACAAGTTTCCGGGCGAGAAGACCCCGATCATCATCGGCTCGGCGCTGAAGGCGCTCGAAGGGGACAAGGGCGAGCTGGGGGTGCCCTCGGTGGTGAAGCTGGTGGAGGAGATGGACCGCTACATACCGATCCCCAAACGCGAGGTGGACAAGCCGTTTCTGATGCCGGTGGAGGATGTGTTTTCGATCTCCGGGCGGGGAACTGTGGTCACCGGGCGCATCGAGCGTGGGGTCATCAAGGTGAACGAAGAGGTGGAGATTGTGGGCTTGCGGCCCACGGTGAAGACGGTGTGCACGGGGGTGGAGATGTTCCGAAAGCTCCTGGACGAGGGGCAGGCGGGCGACAACGTGGGGGTGCTGCTGCGGGGCACGAAGCGCGAGGAAGTCGAGCGCGGACAGGTGCTGGCCAAGCCCGGCAGCATCACCCCGCACACGCACTTTGAGTGCGAGGTGTACGTGCTGGCGAAGGAGGAAGGCGGGCGGCATACGCCGTTTTTCAAGGGCTACCGGCCGCAGTTTTATTTTCGCACCACGGACGTGACCGGCACGATCGAGCTGCCCGCGGGGGTGGAGATGGTGATGCCCGGGGACAACATCAAGA
>WNGI01002629.1_pt1 | contig 22128 bp, 23 predicted proteins | sample 5400621 | NCBI WGS metagenome assembly WNGI01 (sample SAMN13153374, study PRJNA577476) | soil metagenome | isolation source: 20 cm soil or saprolite under Garry oak tree replicate 1 | place: USA:California | collected 2016-06-15
CTCTTCTACTGGCACCTGATCACGCTCGAGGAAACGCGCTTCTTCAACGCCAGCCTCTACACGCCGTACGGCATCCTTGGAATCGAGACGCTCGGCTACGAGATCGCCCAGCAATGCCGGCAACAATACGGGCGCGACCCGGACGTGATCATGATCACCCACTCGGGCGGCGGCAACGTCACCGGCACCGCGCGGGGATTGGCCCGCGCCGGCGCCCATCCACAGATCGTCGGCGTCAGCGTCGATCTCACCGGCCTGCACATGGCGTCGGACCAGGACTTCAATCGCAAATCGTTTACCACGGGTCATACCGGCTTTGGCTTTCCCTTCACGGTGAACCCCGATCGGGTTGATGTGCCACGCAACGCGGCCCGCGGCCTCCGTTACCTGGACCGGTACGTCACGATCACCCAGGGCGAGGTCTTCTTCGCCACCCAGCTGCTCGCGGAGCTGGAAGGACTCGAGCGCGGCCCCGCCGGAAACACGTCGCTGGCGGCCGCCCTGTCGGTGGCGCGCGAACTGCCGAGTGACGCACTCGTCGTCGTCCAGGAGACCGAGTACACCGGCGCGGGCAAGCACCCGACGGCGCAACTGACCATGGCGCGCAACATGGGGATCGACGTTCGGTTGGGCGACCCGAAGGACAATCGACCCGGCAAGCTGATCGTGATTCCGAACGAGATCGACCGGGTCCAGGCGATCGACATCGATTTGAATGGGCTGCGCCGTTCGTACCTGGGCCGGATTGCCGACGCCCGGCCCGACAGGCCGCTTACCACCGAAGAGACGCAGTTCCTCGCGGACGACACCGGCGTCGCCGTCGACGAGCTCACCGGCCTCTGGGAAGAAGTGGCCCGCCGGCCCCGGGCGAAGCGGGCCTGATGTTCGACATCCTGATCACCAACGCGCGAATCGCCGACGGGACGGGCAATCCGTGGTTTCCCGGGGAAATCGGCATCACCGGCGACCGGATCGACGCCGTCGGCAAGCTCGATGGCCGAGCAGAGGCTCGTCAAGTGATCGATGCGAAGGGGCACATGGTGGCGCCCGGGTTCATCGACATCCATTCCCACTCGGAATTCCTCCTCCCGGTAAAAGGCCACGCCGACGTGCTGGCCCCGTTCGTGAAGCAGGGGATCACCACGATCGTTACGGGAAACTGCGGCTACGCGCCGGCGCCGGTCAACCCAACGACGCTCGACCAGATGAAGAGCTACACCACCTTCCTCAAAGGCGAAGAGCTGCCCTGGCAATGGCGAAGCTTCGGCGAATTCCTCGAATACCTGGAGAAGGCCGGGGTCTCGATGAATGTCGTCCCGATGGTCGCCCACGGCCCGGTCCGCATCCACGAGGTGGGATTCGAGGGACGCGAGCTCACGGCGGAAGAGTTCAAGAGAATGAAGGATCTGATCCGGCGTTCGGTGGAGGAAGGTGCCTTCGGCTTTTCCACCGGGCTGCTGTACGCCCCCGGCATCTTCGCGCCGCCGGAGGAGATTGTCGAGCTGGCCTCGGCGCTGCCCAAGGACGCGATTTACACCTCTCACATCCGCGGCTCGAGTGAGACCCTGATCCCGGCGACGCGCGAGGTGATCCGGGTGGGAGAGGAGAATGGCATCGCCTGCCAGCACTCGCACATCGAGGCGTTCGGACGGCCGAACTGGCCGCGGCTCGACCAGGTGATCGAGCTGCACGAGCAGGCGCGGGCGCGTGGCGTCGACACCGGCTTCGACGTCATCCCCTACATCGCCGCCAACACCACCCTGCTGGCGATCTATCCGCCCTGGGCGCTGGCCGGCGGCGTCGATGCGCTGTTGCAACGCTTGCGTGACCCGCAGACGCGAAAGAAGGTCGGGCGATCCATCGAGGAGGATGTGCCCGGCTGGCCCTGCTGGACGCCGGGTGGGTGGCCGCACAACCTGGTCGAAGCCACCGGCTGGAAGAACGTGTGGGTGATGTGGGTGGAGAGCGAGCGAAACAAGAACCTCGAGGGCAAGAGCCTGCAGGCGATCGCCGATGAGCGGGGCAAAGATCCGTTCGACGTCGCCGCCGACCTGACCCTGGAGGAGAGCGGCCACGCGATGTGCCTCTACTTCGGCGTCTCGGGTGAGTTGAATGAGGAGGCGTGGCTGGAGAAACTGATGGCCCACCCGTACGCCGCCTTCGAGACGGACGCGATCATCACCGGCAAGGGCGTTCCGCATCCGGCCGGCTATGGCGCGATGCCGCGCGTGCTCGGTCACTTCGTTCGCAATCGCAAGCTGTTCCCCCTCGAGGACGCCGTCCGACGGATCACGTCGCTTCCCGCCCGACGGTTTGGGCTCAAAAAACGCGGCGCGATCCGGGAAGGCGCCTTCGCCGATCTCGTGGTCTTCGACGCCGCGACCATCGACGATCGAACGACCTATACCGAGCCGACCCAGGGGCCGGCGGGGATCGACTACGTCATGATCAACGGCCAGGTGGTGGTCGACCACGGTCGCTACGATTCGAAGAAGCTCCCCGGCCAGGTGATCCGAAAGGGGGCGGCGAACGCATAGGAGGGGCATGAAAAAGCAGACCCGGCAGAAGGAAGCGGTATCGATCGAGCGCGATGCGGAGTTGGGCGGCCGGATCCACGAATTCCGGTCCGAGCGGGGGCTCACGCTGGCGGGGCTGGCGGCCCGGGTCGGGGTCACGCGCAGCTTTCTCAGCAGCGTCGAGCGAGGGATCGCCTACCCGTCGATCATGGTGCTGCGTTCAATCGCCGCTGCCCTCGAAATCCCGGTCTTTCTGCTGTTCACCGGGCGGGAATCGAATGGCATCGTGGTCCGCAAGAAGCAGCGGAAGATGATCCGCCATCCAAACGCCCCCTACTCATACGAGCTCGTCTCTCCCGACGTGCAGCACCGGATGGAGATGATCATCATGCGGCTGCGCCCCGGCGCCGACCCGGCCCCGCGCGCTCACGAGGGCGAAGAGTGCGCCCTGGTCTTGAAGGGCCACGTGGTGCTCACGGTTGGGGGCATCGACTACGAGCTGAACGAAGGCGACTCGATCTATTACAACGCCGGGCTGCCGCACCGGGCCCGGGTGATCGGGGACCGGGAGGCCGAGGTCGTCTCCGCGATCACCCCGCCGAGCTTCTAAGCTAGATGACCGCGTCGGAGTCCGCCAGGGTGTTGTGGTGCGCCATCATCGGATTCCCTCCCAGAGTTGACGGGTTGAACCAGCGGGATCGTTGACGAGCATTGCGCCTTGCGCGTCGAAGTGCATCACCGGACGGCGCGACGTGTCATAGCGTGGCCACCCGGGATCGCCGCGACGGGCGAAGTCGACCCACGCGCGGTGCATCTCGTCCGCCAGGGGTTGCGGGGGATGATCGCCCAGCATTGGACCGGAGTGCTCCAGGTTATCGAACACGAAGCCAAGCTCGAGCGCGTGACAGGCGCCCAGCCGGCCGTCGAACATCGGTGAGCGCCAGCCGAACTCGTACATGTGGACGTCGCCACCGTTTCGAAGCTGCGCCTCGGCCAGGCGAATGGCCGGGATGCGAAAGAAGAAATCGCTGATGATGGCGGCGTAAACGTCGCCGGCCGTCGCCGCCGGGCTGGTCTCGCGATACGCGGCGATGGATTTCTCGGGGTCGAGACCCTGCCGTTGCGCCAGACCCCTGGCGCGTTCCTCATCGATGTAGTCGATGATGCCGATCGGCACTATGAAGAAGCGCCACTCCTCGGTGGTGGTGCCGATCAGCAGTTGCATCCCGGAGCCCGCGCCGGCGGCAATCGAATCGATCGGTCGTGCGCCAAGCATCTCGCCGTCGATCACCGGCTCGAATAGCATCCCGTTGACGGCGACCTCGCCCCAGCGACCCGGCTCCGGATTCTTGGCGCGTTCGAGGTCGAGCTCCGCCTGCGCTTCGACGAAGCGGTCCAGCGGGATGGCGGCCACCGCCGCAGCATTCTGCGGCACGCCGAGCAGCTCGCAGAACATCGCGCTGATCCGTTTCGCCGTGCTGGTCGAGATCACGTGATGGCCGGCGCCGCTCTGCAGAATGGCTCGCCGGAACAGGCCCGACGACTCGCGGATGGCGATCAGCGACGCCACGCTGAAGGCGCCTGCCGACTCACCGAAGACGGTGACGTTGCCGGGGTCGCCGCCAAAGGCGCTGATGTTTTCCTGGACCCAGCCCAGCGCCGCCAGCTGGTCGAGCAGCCCCAGGTTGGAGATCCGATCGTCGAGCCAGAGGAAGCCTTCAGCCCCCAGCCGGTAATTGATCGTGACGCAGACGACGCCGTCTCGGGCAAAGCGGCTGCCGTCATAGACCGGGATGGCGCCAGAACCTCGCAGGAAGGCGCCGCCGTGGATCCACACCACGACTGGCAAGCCATGCGCACCTGGATCGGGCGTCCAGACGTTGAGGTTCAGGCAATCTTCGCCAGCCGTTCCGGCGTCGCCGAGCATGTGCCGGAAGGGCTCCGGATAGGGCGATTGCGGCGGAACGACGCCATACTCGTGCGCCGGCCGGACCCCGATCCACGATTTGGGCGGCTGCGGCGGCCGGAAGCGGTTGGAGCCGAAGGGTGGCGCGGCGTAGGGAATCCCTTTGAATGCGGTCACGCCCTCGCTGATCAAACCCTCGACCTCCCCGGCGCGCGTCTGCGCGACGACGCCGGCCAGGTCAGGGCGAACCGGTGGCATAGAGCGTCTGACCGGTCACGAAGCTCGCCTCCTCGCTGCACAGGAACGTGATCACGCCGGCGATGTCCTCCGGCCGGCCGGTGCGCCGCAGCGCGGCGCGTTCCGAGGCCGCCTTTTTGAGCGCATCGTAGTCGATGCCGGTGCGCTCGGCGACCGCGCGAGTCATGCGCGTCTCCACAAAGCCGGGCGCCACCGCATTGACGTTGATGTTGAACGGGCCGAGCTCGATGGCGAGCGTACGCGCCAGTCCCTGGATCCCTGCTTTGGCCGCCGAGTAGTTGGCCTGCCCGCGGTTGCCGAGCGCCGAGTTCGACGAGAGAAAGACCAGCTTGCCGAAGCGCCGCGGCACCATCAGTCGCTGCGCCGCCTGGGCGCAGAGAAAGGTGCCGCGCAGGTGGGTGTCGATGACCAGGTCCCAATCGTCGTCGGACATCTTGTGCACCAGGTTGTCGCGGAGGATGCCGGCGCAGGTCACCACGAGGTCGACGGCTTCGAACTCGGCGGTCGCGGCGCGGAAGAGCGCTTCAACGGCGGTGCGATCGGTCACGTCGCAGGCGACCGCCAGGGCGCGGCCTCCAGCACCGCTGATCTGCTGGGCGACGGCTTCCGCCGGGTCGCGATCCAGGTCGGAGACGACGACGGCGGCACCCTCGGCGGCGAAGCGGCTGGCCGTGGCGGCGCCGATGCCGCGGCCGCCGCCCGTCACCAGCGCGGTGCGGCCTTCGAAGCGTCCGCTCATGAGGTCACGACCTCCGCCTCGCCGACGGTGACCTGCTGAGCCCGCTGATTCTCGGCCCACAGCTCCAGCGTCATTCGCTGGCCGGTGGCGTCCTGCTGCAGGGCCTTGACCCGGCCACGGCAGGTGAGCACGTCACCTGGCCGGACCATCTCGACGAAGCGGACGCTGAGCCGATGGATCGACTCGGGACCGGTTAGCCAGCAAAGGTATTGGCCGAGGAATGCCATGCTCAACATCCCATGGGCGATGACACCGTCGAGCCCGACCCGCCGCGCCGTCTCATCGTCGGTATGGATCAGGTTGTAGTCACCGGAAGCGCCGGCATACTTCACCAGTTGCAGCTTGTTGATGGCATCTTTGCGTAATTCTGGGAGCGCGCTCCCGATCGAGAGTTCGTGCGCGCTGACGCGCGTAACCGTTTCGGTCACCGCACGATCACCGTGCTGCGGCCGGTGAAGACCGGCTCCCCGTTCTCCGCCCGGGCCTCGAGGTCGATGATCACGAAGGTCATCACCCCCAGCCGGCCCTCGCGCTGATAGACGTCAGTCAGGCTGGTCCGGCAACGCAAGCGGTCGCCGGCTCGGATCGGCCGCTGGAATCGATACTCCTGGCCGGCGTGCAGGACGCGAGCCAGGTCGTAGGTCAGGCCGGGAACAGGGATCCGGATGGTGGTCGGAAAGGTCGGCGGCGCAACCTCACCGCGAAGGCAGGCCTCAGTGGTGTCGCCGACCGCTTCGGCAAATTTCCGAATGGCGCCTCGCTCGACCTCGACCAGGACCTCGTCGGACCGGCGCCCGATCAGGTCTCTGGAGACGATCGGATCGCTCACGCGTTCGAAGCCGCCCATTCGCCCACGCGAATCTCGCGCAGCACCTCGAGCAGCGAGCCCATCAATTGGTAGCTGCGACGGATGAGCGAGGCGTCGCCGAAGAAGGTGACGTTCCAGAGGACGACATGGCGCAGCCCCGCGCGCGCATAGGCGGCGAGCTGCTCGGCGACCTCCTCCGGTGTCCCGTGCAGCACGCCGGCCTCGACCACGGCAGGCGGGACGCCGTCGATCAATTCGAGGATCTGGTCGCGAGTGAAGCGGACCGGGATGAAGTCGCGGACGCCGAAGGCCTTCTCGCCCAGCGGATGCGTGGCGCCATGACGGGCGAACGCTTCGGCGGGCTGAGTCAGGGCGAGGATGCGCAGCAGCGGCGCCGTCATCAGGGCGTGCGCCTGCTCGTGCTGATCGGTGAGGACGAGCTTGACATACATCCCCGGCGTGAAGGGCTGGGCGGCTCGGCCTGCCGCCCCGCGCGCGTGCTGGATACGTTGCAGCCGCTCGCGATATTCGTCCAGCGGCAAGAACTCGGGCAGCCAGCCGTCGGCATCCGGACGGTCGAACGGAATCCCATAGGGCAGCAGGTTGAGCGCCTCGCCGGAACCGAGGCCGCAGATGATCCGGCCGGGAGCCAGGTGGTCGAGCGTGAGAAAAGCCTGCGCCAGCTCCACCGGATGGCGGCGCAACGCCTCGGTCACCGCGGTGCCCAGCCGGATCCGGCTGGTGGCGCCGGCGGCGGCGGCGATCGCGACCAGGGGATCGAAGAAGATGTCGGGATTCGGTTGAAAGGCGGCGAGCGGGGTGATGTCCGGTGTCCAGAGGCTCTGCGGGAACCAGCCCATGTAGTGATCGGGCCACCACAAGGCGGCGTATCCCTGCTCCTCGTTGCGCCCCGCGTTCTTCCCCAGGTTGGCGGCCGGCGGCATCAGGGTGCCGAGCGTGCCGACGGTGAGCCGATCGGAAGCGTGGATCATTCTCCACCCTGCCCTTCCCCAGAAGGGGAGCGGGCGGGTCCGGGTCGATCACGATTCGGATCGGCCTGCAGGTCGATGATGACCTGGCTGGCGCGGCCGCTGGCGAGCAGCACACCGGCGTCGTTGTGTAAGTCGGCGGCGGCGAAGGTGACGCGTCGCGTCTTCTGCACCACCCATCCGGTCGCCCGGACACGTCCGGGGCGAGCCGGCCGGTAGAACTCGGTGCGCAGGTCGGCGGTGAGGAAGACCTCGCCACGATCGAGCAGTGTCCAGGTGGCGCTGCCCATGGCGGTGTCGAGGATGGCGGTCACCATGCCGCCATGAACGATCCAATCGTCGCCGGCCGGAAACGCGTGATCGATGGTCGGCTCCCATTCGAGCACGGCTCGCCCGGGCGCAACCTCCACCCGGCGCCAGCCGAGCGTCGCGAAGATGCCGCGCTCGCCAGGCTTTGGCTGCCAGCCATCCATTTCGGCAAAGCGCTCACCGGGGCGAAACGTCGTGGCCATCGGTCAGGCGCCGGCGTGAGACCGCTCGCGTTCGATCAACGTCCGCCGCAGGATCTTGCCCGCCGGGCTCTTGGGGATTTCCGAAACGACCTCGAGCTGCCGGATCTTCTTGAAGGGGGCGACCTGGCCGTTCACAAAGGCCATCAATTCCTCGGGGGACGCCGAACCTTTCATGACGACGAAGGCTTTCGGCACCTCGCCGGCTTCCGCGTCGGGTTGCGGGATCACCGCGGCGTCCGCCACCGCCGGATGTTTCAGGAGCAGGCTCTCCAGCTCGGCGGGCGCCACCTGGAAGCCCTTGTACTTGATCAGCTCCTTGAGGCGGTCGACGACGAAGAGGTAGCCATCCTCGTCCACCATGCCGATGTCACCGGTGTGCAGCCAGCCATCCGGCTCGAGCATGGCCGCGGTCGCCGCCTGCTGGTTGAGATAACCCTTCATCACCTGCGGGCCCTTCACGCAGACCTCACCCTGCTGGTTCGCCTCGAGCTCGGCGCCGCTGGCCGGGTCGATGACCTTGCATTCGGTGTTCGGGATCAGCAGCCCGGCGGACCCCGGCCGGCGCACGGCCGGATCGATCGGCGTGGTCGAGACCACCGGGCTGGTCTCGGTCAGTCCATAGCCCTGGGCGACGAAACAGCTGAGCCGGTCGCCGCAGGCCTGCTCGACGTTTCCACCCAGCGGCGCCGCGCCGGAGTTGATCGATCGCAGCGAGCTGAGGTTGAACTTCTCGACGAGCGGATGCTTGGCCAGGGCGAGCACGATCGGGGGAACGAGGTAGGCGCGGGTCACGGCGTGCTGCTGCAGCAGCTGAAGGAATTGTTCGAGGTCGAAGCGCGGCATTGTGATCACGGTGTCGCCGCGATGCAGGCTGATGTTGAGCAAGACCGTCAATCCGTAGATGTGATAGAAGGGCAGCACCGCGATCACCCGCTCGATCTCGGCGGGGAACAGTGGTTCCGTCTGGCAGATGTTCGCCACCAGGTTGTAGTGAGTCAGCATGACGCCTTTGGGCAGGCCGGTCGTGCCGCTGGAGTAGGGCATCACGACCACGTCGGTCCTGGGCGCGATCGACACCTTCGGCACGCTGCCGCCGGCCTCGAGCAGGCTGGCGAAGCTGGTCGCTTCCGTCGCCTCGCCGAAGACAAAGATCTCCTTGAGTCCGGCCTGCCGGCTCGCCTCGCGGGCGCGCTCCAGCAACGGCGGAACCGTGATCAGGAAGCTGGCGCCGGCGTCCGCCAGCTGCTCGCCGAGCTCTCGCGCCGTGTACAGGGGGTTCACCGTCGTGGTGATCCCGCCCAGCATCGCGACCGCGTGCAGCACCGCGGCATACTCCGGAAGGTTGGGGCTGTAGACGGCGAAGACGTCCCCCTTGCCAAAGCCTCGCTGCGTAAGTCCGGCCGCCAGAGCGCTGACGGTGTTGGCCAGCGCCGCGTAGGTCACGGTTCGTCCCGACGGTCCGTCGATCAGCGCCGGCCGATCACCGTACCCGGCCGCTTTGCCGATCACGAATTCGGCCAGGGACACCTCCGGGATCTCGACATCGGGGAAACGGCTGCGGAAGATCATGCCCAGGACCCGATCCGCGCGTTGCGCTCCAGCAGGTTGCGCGCAATCGAGCGGCGCTGGATTTCGTCGGTCCCTTCATAGATGCGGTAGACGCGAACGTCGCGCATCACCCGCTCGATCGGCAGCTCCTTGGTATAACCGGTGCCGCCGTGGATCTGCAGCACCCGGTCGGCGACCCGCCAGATCATCTCGGCGCCGGCGAGCTTCGCCATCGAGATGGCATGGCGGGCATCGCCCGACTGATCGGCGCGCCAGGCGGCGCTCAAGACGAGCCAGCCAACCTCCTCGATTTCCACCGCGCTGTCGGCCAGCATCCACTGGATCGCCTGGTAGTCGCCGATCGGATGGCCGAAGGCGATCCGCTGGCGAGCGTACTCGCGTCCCATCTCGAGCAGCCGCTGCGCCTGGCCGACGGCGCGCGCCGGGATCAGCAAGCGGCCCTGGCCGATCCACGCCATCGCCAGCTTGAAACCCTCGCCCACCTCACCGAGCACGTTCTCGTCCGGCACCCGGACGTTGTCGAAATGCAGCTCGGCCGGTCCCCAGGAGCCCATCGTTTCGATCCGGCGGCTGCTCCAGCCCATCGCCCGGTCGACGAGGAAGGCGGTGACGCCGCCCTTGTGGCCCTTGCTCCGGTCGGTGACGGCAAAGACGATCGCGAAGTCGGCTTCGCAGCCGTTGGTGATGAAGACCTTCTGGCCGTTCAGCACCCATTCGTCGCCCTCGCGGACCGCGGGCATCTTGATGTTGGTGGCGTCCGAGCCGGTGTCCGGTTCGGTCAGCGCGAAACAGCTCTGACGCTCGCCCTCAATGGTGGGCAGCAGGTAGCGCTCCCGCTGCGCCGGCGTGCATTGATAAAGGATGTTGTCGCCGCTGCCGCCGTAGGTGAAGGGCACCAGCGCGCGGGCGGTCTCCATCGTGATCAGGGCGGTCATCAGGAGGCCAACATTGGCGCCGCCGTATTCCTCCGGCGTCAGCAGGCCCCAGAGGCCCGCCTTGCGGGCGGTCCCCTGGAGCTGCCGGAGCGTCGAGCGGTCGGGAAAGTGACGTCCCTCGAGCTCGGCACGCTGGATGTCGGCCTCGAGCGGCAGGAGCTCCTTGTGCACGAACTCGCGCACGGTCCCGAGGATCATTCGCTGCTCGTCGCTGAGTGAGAAGTCCATGCCCGCTCCCTAACGATCGTTCGCTCGAAGTCCCATTATTATGGCAAGAGGGACACAGGCATGGAAAAGGTCGAGCCGGAAGCGGCCGGGGCGCCGAGCGTCAGGGTCGACCAGGTGCTGGAGACCGCGACCCGGCTCTTCACCGAGCGCGGCTACGACGCCGCGAGCATCCGCGACCTGGCGGCGGCGCTCGCCATGCGACCCTCGTCGCTGTACCACCATTTCCCGGGAAAGCAACACATCCTGTTTGCCATCTGCTTCGGCCTGCAGAGCGACTTCAACGCGGCGGTGATGCCGGTCTTCCACCAGGGCAAGGGACCGGTCGAGACGATCCAGGACGTGATCGGCGAGCACATTCGTTTCAGCCTGGCGCGCCGGGGCGAGGTGCTGGTCAACACGCGAGAGCGGCGGAGCCTTCCTCCCGACCTGCGCGCGCAGGTCAACCGCCTGCGGCGCGCATACCGGGATGCCCTGGTGGCGGTGATCGAGCAGGGCCGGAGGCAGGGGCTCTTTAGCGTCGAGGACCCCAAGCTGGCCGCCATGGCGGTCTTCGACATGGTCAATGGGATGTTTCAATGGTTCCAGGCGCGCGATCAGGCGGACGTGGAACGCATCGCGACCACCTACGTCGACGCGGCGGTCGCCCTGCTGGGTGGCTGGGGCCGCCGCTATACTCTGACGAACGCTCGTTAGGGAGCAGAGAGGCAAGGGTTGGAGCAGCCGACGCTTGACGTCGCGGACCTCACCGTGCGCTTTGGCGGCGTGCTGGCGCTGGATGGCGTCTCGCTCAAAGTCGAGGCCAACGAGATCCACGGCATCATCGGCCCCAACGGCGCCGGGAAGACCACCCTGTTCAATGCCGTGTGCGGGTTTCTCCGGCCGGTGGCGGGCACCATCCGCTACCGCGGCAAGGCGCTGCTCGGCACCGCACCCCACCAGCTGGCGAGTCTGGGGATTGCCCGCACGCTCCAGAGCCTCGGCCTCTGGCCCGGACTGACGGTCCTCGAGAACCTCCTGGTCGGCTCGCGCGTTCGTCCCAATTTCTTTGCCTCGTTGTTCGCGATGCCGCGGGCGGACCGGCTCGAGCGGCGCCTTCGCGAGCAGGCGATCGGGGTTCTCGACGAGCTTGGCATCGCCTCGGTGGCTGATGCGCGCCCGGCCGGGTTGCCCTACGGGTTGCAAAAACGCGTCATCCTCGCGCGCGCCCTGATGGCCGAACCTGAGCTGCTGCTGCTCGACGAGCCGGCCAGCGGACTCTCGGCCGGCGAGATCGAGCGGCTCGCCGAGCTGGTCGGACGGTTGCGCCGGCGGATGAGCGTGGTGGTGGTCGAGCACCACGTCGACCTGGTGATGGCGATCTCGCAACGGATCCACGTGCTCAACTTTGGCCACGTGATTGCCTCCGGGACACCGCAGGAGATCCGGGGCAACCGCGAGGTGAGCGCCGCCTATCTCGGCGAGGACGTGAAAACGGTGGAAGGCGGCGCCGGTGCTTGAGATCGTCGACCTGACCGTCGCCTATGGCCCCGTGGTCGCGCTCGAACGCGTCTCCTTCACCGTCGCCGCGGGGTCGGTGACCGCGGTGCTTGGCGCCAATGGGGCCGGCAAGACGACGCTGGTGCGGACCATCTCGGGCCTGGTGCGGCCGCGCTCCGGCTCGATCCGGTTCGACCAGAAAGAGATCTCGCGGCTCGCACCCGAGGCGATCGCCCGGCTTGGGATCGGCCACGTGCCGGAGGGACGCGGGGTGCTCGCCGAGCTGACGGTCGAGGAAAACCTGCGGCTCGGCGGCCTCTGCCAGGCCGACCGCGCCGACCGGCACGCCTCCCTGGCTGAATCCTACGAGCTGTTTCGGCCGCTCGCCGAGCGCCGGCATCTACCGGCCTTCACCCTGTCGGGCGGCGAGCGCCAGATGCTGTCGATCGCGCGCGCGCTTTCGGCGCGTCCGCGGGTGCTGCTGCTCGACGAGCCGTCACTGGGGCTGGCGAGCCTGGTGCTGATCCAGATCATGGCGCGCATCAAGCAGCTGGTGCAGCAGCGGCAGCTGACCGTCGTGCTGATCGAGCAGAATGCGCGCAGCGCGCTCTCTGTCGCCGACGATGCGGTGGTGCTCTCGCTGGGGCGCGTGGTGGCGCACGACCAGGCGCGCCGGCTCGCCTCCGAGGAGGGCCTGCGCCACGCCTACCTCGGGTTCTGAAGAGTGCAACGCTTCGTCGTCCTGACGCTGAACGGCCTTACCGAGGGGTCGATCTACGCCGCCATGGCCCTGGCGCTGGTGATGATCTGGCGCGCCACCCGGGTGGTGAATTTCGCGCAGGGCGCGATGGCGATGTTCACGACCTATATCGCCCTCTTCAGCCTGGAGCGCGGCGCACCCTACTGGCTGGCCTTCGTCGTTGCCCTGGTTTGCGGATTCCTTCTGGGCGCGGTCGTCGAGCGCGTGCTGGTCCGGCCGGTGGAAAGCGCGCCGCCGCTGAACGTCGTGATCCTGACGCTGGGCGTGCTCCTGATGCTCGAGGCGCTGGCGCCGATGTTGTTCGGCGGGCAGATTCGCTCCTTCCCGGCGGCCTTCTCGATCGTGGGCATCCGGCTGGGGTCGCTGCAGGTGCCGTTCTCTAACTTCGACCTCTTCATCCTCGTCAGCGTGCTGGTGCTGATGGCGCTGCTCCTGCTGTTGTTTCAACGGACAGACCTGGGCCTGCGGATGCGTTCGGCCGCCTTCAACGCCGAGGTTTCCCGCCTGCTCGGGATTCGGGTCGGCCGGATGCTCACGCTCGGCTGGGGCCTCGCCTCGCTGGTCGGCGCGCTGGCGGGGCTGCTGATCGCGCCCTCGCTGCTGCTCTATCCCACCTACATGGACCAGGTGCTCGTCTTCGGATTCACCGGCGCCATCCTGGGCGGCCTCGACAGCCCACCCGGTGCCGTCGTCGGCGGGCTTTCGATGGGCTTCGCCCTCAGCTACGTCGGCGGCTATTTCGGCTCCGACCTGGAAACGGTCGGCGCGCTGGTGATCCTGATCGCGGTCCTCATGGTCCGGCCGCGCGGGCTGCTCGCCTGGCGCGCGCAGCGGGTGGTCTAGCGATGGCAGTTGCCCTGTCGGGCTGGCGGTCGGCACTCACCCCAACGCTGAGCCGGCACCTTGGCCTCGCGCTCGGCGGCGGCATCCTGCTGCTGCTGCTGAGCTCGCAAATCGGTGCCTACGACGACTACAACCTGGCCGCGGTCGCGATCTTCGCCATCGCTACCGCCGGGCTCAACCTCCTGACCGGTGTCAACGGCCAGCTCTCGCTCGGCCATGGCGCGCTGATGGCGGTCGGCGCCTACTCGACGTCTCTGCTGCTTCGGGGTCATGACCTGCCGCTTCTCCTGGTGCTGCTGGCGTCGCTGGCCGGCGCGTCGCTGGTGGGCGCCGTCTTCGGGGTGGCGGCCGCGCGCCTGCGCGGGCCGTATCTCGCCGGGGCGACGCTGGCGCTGGCGGTGGGGCTGCCCCAGATTGCGACCCGATATTCCCACGTCTTTGGTGGCGAGGAAGGGCTCACGGTGTCACCGCCGGCCGCGCCCGCCTGGCTCGGCGCGGACTTTCCGCCGGAACGCTGGATGGCTTGGATCGCGATCGCCGTCGCGCTGGTCACCATGGTCCTGCTCGGCAACCTGCTGCAGAGCTCGGTGGGCCGCAGCTTCAAGGCGGTTCGTGATCACGAGGCGGCCGCGGCGCTGGCCGGGATCAATGTCGCGCGTACCCAGGTCGTCGCCTTCGTCGTCAGCTCCGCCTGCGCCGGGCTGGCCGGCTCGCTGTTCGCGTATTGGTCCGGCCTCACGGCGCCGGCCGGCTTCGGGGTTGCCCTCTCCCTGCAGCTGATCAGTGCGATCGTGATTGGCGGGCTGGGCAGCCTGAGCGGCGCCGTCTGGGGCTCGATCGTGCTGGTGTTCGTGCCAGCCCTCACCAGTGGCATGGCCAGCAGCCTCAACCTGCCGAGCTCGGTGAGCAACAACCTGCCGCTGTTGATCTACGGCGCGGTCCTGGTGGTGGCCATGCTGGTCGTTCCCTACGGCATCGACGGCGGTCTGCGCCGCCTGTTTGCCCTGGCTCGCGCGCGCTGGGCCGGGGCGCCGACCAATCACAAGGGGGTGGTGGATTGGGACGATCCCGCGGGGGGCTAGCGCTCAAACATTGAAAAGAAGGAGGTCCGCTTGAACATTCAGATCAACCACATGACGTCGGCGATGAGCCGGATCGCGATCGGCTGCGCCGTCGCCCTGCTGGCGGCGTGCGGCGAGAGCACCGGCAGCACGAATACCGCCTCGGCCCCGGGAATCACGGGCACCGAGATCAAAATCGGCAGTACCCAGCCGCTCACCGGCCCGGCCGCGCCCGGCTATTCCGAAATCGCGCCCGCGGCGAATGCCTATTTCCAGTATGTCAACGCGCACGGTGGCGTCTTCGGGCGGAAGATCACCTACGAGTACCTCGACGACGGCTACAACCCGACCACGACCTCCAGCGTCACTCGCAAACTGGTGCTGCAGGACAAGGTCTTCGCCGTCTTCAATGCGCTCGGGACGCCGACCCACCTGGCGGTCGTCGATTACCTCAACTCCGAAAAAGTCCCCGACCTCTTCGTCGCCAGCGGCTGCAACTGCTGGAACGATCCCTCAACGCATCCCTACACCTTCGGCTGGCAACCCGACTACACGATCGAAGGCAAGATCCTGGGCCAGTACATCCAGCAGAGCCTCGCCGGCAAGAAAGTCGGCTACTTCTACCAGAACGACGAATTCGGGCAGGACGGCGTCAAGGGCCTCGACCAGCAGCTCTCCTCGGTGGCGAGCCGCCAGAACTATGTTCCCACCAACACCAACGTCGCGCCGCAGATCTCGGCGCTGCAGGCATCCGGTGCCCAGGTCGTGGTCTCCTTCAGCATCCCGGCGTTCACGGCGCTGGCGCTGCTGACGGCGGCCAAGCTGAATTACCACCCGATCTGGGTGGTCAGCAACGTCGGATCCGACGTCCCGACGCTCACCGGGTTGTTGACGAAATTCTCCAGTGGCGCGGCCGGCGGCCAGCTGCTCACCGGCATGGTCACCGACGCCTACCTGCCGCTGGTGACGGACGCCTCGAATCCCTGGATCACGCTCTTCAAGAAGATCCACGACCAGTACATCCAGAGCCTGCCGTGGGATGGCAACGTGCTGTATGGAATGGCGGCCGCGTATACCTTCGTGCAGGCGATCAAGGCGGCCGGCCGTAATCCCACCCGCGCCGGCATCGTGCACACGCTCGAAACCACCAAGCTGACGGGAGGCCCAGGCCTGGCACCGTACGGCTATGGGTCGAGCAACCACCTGGGGTACCTCGGCGTCCAGGTGGCGACCATCGGGGCCGACGGCAAAGCCACGACGGTGGGCCCCGTCTACACCTCCAGCGACTCGGGTTCGATCAACCAGTACTCGGGGACGCCGACAACGCCGCCGAGCAACGGCATTCCCTCGTAATCGTGCGGGCCGGGCCGCGCGCGGCGGTCCCGGCCTGTTCCGATTACCATCGGCACAGCCGCTGAGGAGGGATCAGGACGATGGACTTCGACTATTCACCGAAGGTCAACGCGCTGCGGCAGAAGCTGGGCGCTTTCATGGACGAGTTCGTCTATCCAAACCAGCGGCGCTACCACGATGCGGCCTCGACGGCCGACCGGTGGCGGCCGAACCCGGTGGTCGAGGAGCTCAAACCGAAAGCGCGCGCCGCGGGCTTATGGAACCTGTTCCTGCCCGAGTCAAAGGAAGGCGCCGGGCTCAGCAATCTGGAGTACGCGCCGCTGTGCGAGATCATGGGCCGGGTCGAGTGGGCGCCTGAAGTCTTCAACTGCTCGGCCCCCGACACCGGCAACATGGAGATCCTCGAGCGCTTCGGCAGCGAGGCGCAGAAGGCGCAATGGCTGAGGCCGCTGCTCGACGGCGACATCCGCTCCGGATTCGCGATGACCGAGCCTGCGGTCGCCTCGTCGGATGCGACCAACATCGAGAGCCAGATCAGGCGCGAGGCGGACAGCTACGTGATCAACGGCCGCAAGTGGTGGACCTCGGGCGCCATGCACCCGCGCTGCGCGATCTTCATCTTCATGGGCAAGACCGATGCCGCCAACCCGGACCGCTACCGGCAGCAATCGATGCTGCTCGTGCCTCGCGATACTCCCGGGGTCCGCGTGCTGCGCGCCCTGACCGTCTTCGGCTTCGACGACGCGCCCCACGGCCACGGCGAAGTCGACTTCACGGACGTTAGGGTGCCGGTCGCCAACATCCTGCTGGGTGAGGGCCGCGGCTTCGAGATTGCCCAGGCGAGGCTGGGGCCGGGTCGGATCCATCACTGCATGCGCCTGATCGGCGTGGCGGAAGTCGCGCTCGAGCTGATGTGCCGGCGGCTGAGCCGGCGGGTCGCGTTCGGCCGTCCGCTCGTCGAGCAATCGGTCTGGCTGGAACGGATCGCGCAGTCGCGCATCCTGATCGACCAGGCGCGGCTGCTCACCCTCAACGCCGCCCACCGGATGGACACGGTCGGCAACAAGGCGGCACGCGCCGAGATCGCGATGATCAAAGTCGCGGCCCCCGACATGCTGTGCCGGGTGCTCGACTGGGCGATCCAGGCGCATGGGGCGGCCGGCGTCTCTGCGGACTTCCCGCTGGCGCAGGCGTATGCCTACGCGCGCAGCGTGCGGATCGTGGACGGGCCCGACGAAGTTCACCGAAATCAGATCGGGCGGCTGGAGCTGCGCAAGTACGAGACGCGTGAGCCAACCGCCCACTGACTCGGCCGAGGACGCCATTCGCGCGATGCGCTCGCTGGAGCAGTCGTATCTGGTCGGTGTGGAGGGCGTGACTGAGGTCTGGCTGGTCCGGCACGCCGACGTCTACGACGGCCTCGACGACGTCCACGACCCGCCCTTGAGCCCGCGTGGCCGGGAACAAGCTGGGCGCCTCGCCCAGCGCATGCGCGCGCTGCCGGTGGCCGCGGTCTACGCCAGTCCGGCTCGCCGCGCCCAGGAAACCGCGCGGCACCTGGCCGACGATGTGCGCCTCGATTCCAGGATCGGGGAAGCGTCGGCAAGGTTCACCGGCGGCCGCCTGGCGGTCGAGGAACCGGCGATCGAGATCGCGGCTCGGATGCGGGCGGCGGTCGACGACGCCGTGGCGGCGCATCCGGCCGCCCGGGTCGTGATGATCGGCCACGGGATCGCGATCCTCAACTACCTGGCCGCCGTGCTGCGCCTCGCGCCCGGGACGCTCCGGCTATATCCGCCCTTCACCGGCGTCAGCATCGTGCGCGCCCGAGGTGATCGGCGGGCGGTTGGCACGCTCTTCGACGTGTCGCACCTGGAGGCCCGATGAGCGCGGTCGATGCGAAGATTCGCGACGACCTGGCCGGCGCGATCGGCGAGCGCGTGCTCGAGCTGCAACCGATTCCGGAAGGCCACTCCGGCTTTACCTACTGGGTCCAGCTCAGCGGCCGGCGCGCCGTCCTGCGGCTCCCGCCACCGGGAGCGCGGATCGCCGGTCCCGCCGACATCCCGCGTCAGGGTCGCATCATGCAGGCGCTCCACGCGCAGGGCCTTCCCGTGCCGGGCATCATCGCGATGTCGGCCGAGCCGGTGGTCGACGGCCGGCCCTATGTGCTGATGGAGGCGCTCGCGGGCGAGCGCATCGAGGCTGCGGCGGCCGGCGGATCGGATCCGCTGGAGCTGGCGCGCTCCGCGATCGAGGTGCTGCAGGCGCTGCAGGCGACGCCGCCCGAACAGAGTGGCATTGGCAGCGAGCAGCCGGTCCCACTGCATGCCGAGCTACGCCGCTGGACCTGGTTGATGGAACGAGCGCCGGCTGAGCTCACCGGTGACGCGCCCCAGCTGGCCCGGCGGCTGGAGACCGGGGTACCCCACGATACGGGTCCCGTCGTGGTGCACGGCGACTACCACTTCGGCAACATGCTGTTTGCCGGACCGCGCGTCAGCGCAGTACTCGATTGGGAGATTGCCGAGCTGGGTCACCCGCTGCTCGACCTTTGCTGCCTGTGCGTCGTGTTCCAGGGCGGCAACGAGGGGGAAGCGCGCGGTTGGGGCGCCTCGCAGGGACTGGAACCGGATGCGGTGCGCGACATCTTCGGCGCCGACCCGGCGGAATTCCGCTGGACCCTGGGCCTGACCTATTACAAGTACGCGGCCATCCTCGGCTATAACTTGATGCTGCACCGTCGCGGCAAGCGACCGGACCCGAGCTACGAGGGCCGCACCGGGACGATCGTAGGCTTCATTCAGAGCGGGCTGCGGTTGCTGGCCTAGGGTGGAGCTGCAAGGCGCGGTCACCATCGTCACGGGTGGGGGAGGCGGAATCGGTCGTGCCCTCTGCCGGCGTTTCAAGCAGGAAGGCGCGGCCGCCGTGGTGGTCGCGGACATCAATGGCGACGCGGCGGAGGCGGTTGCCGCGGAGCTGGGCGGCATGGCGGTGGTCACCGATGTCACGGCTGAGCTCGCTGTTCGCGAGCTGGTTGAGCGCACCGTCGCTGCGTATGGGCGGGTCGACGTCTACTGCTCGAACGCCGGCGTTGCCTTCGGCGGCGGGCCAAAGGCTCCGGATGACGCCTGGCAGCAGAGTTGGGAGGTGCACGTCATGGCGCACGTCTACGCCGCTCGAGCGGTGCTGCCGGGGATGCTGGAGCGAGGCGCCGGGTATTTCATTGGCACCATCTCGGCCGCCGCGCTCCTCAATCACGTGCTGGCGTCGCCGTATGCCACGACCAAAGCGGCGGCGCTGTCCTTTTTCGAGTGGCTGGCGATCGCCTACGGCGATCGGGGCGTCGGCGTCTCCGCCATCTGCCCGATGGGCGTACGCACCGCGATGCTAGCGCGGGAGGGCGAACGGGGGTTCCTCCGGGAAGGAGCGATCGAACCAGAGGCGGTGGCCGCGGCCCTTATCGACGCCATGCGCGACGGCCGTTTCCTGGTGCTGCCCCACACCGAGGTGGCCGAGTACGTTCGGCGCAAGGCCGATGACTACGACCGGTGGCTGAGTGGAATGCGCCGGTTGCGGAAACGCGTCCTGGGTTAGATACGCCCCCTTCAGGGACGAGCCGCTTCGGTCTGCCTCGTCGATGCCGCCTGGTTTTGGAGGACCCGCAGCACCAGCTGCTTGAGCGTGGCGCGGTCCGATGCGCTGAGCCCGGTTAGCAGTTCCTCTTCAAGCTTCGCCATGCCGCGCTCGGCGCGCTCCCGGACCTTCTTGCCGTGGGGGGTGATCTCGACGATGTGCCGGCGGCGGTCGTCAGGGTCTCGTCGGCGGGCGATCGAGCCGGCCGCCTCCAGCCCGTTGAGCAGCAGGACGAGATTGTTTTCGTCCATGTGAAGACTTTCGGCGAGGCGCTGCTGCGAGACGCCGCGGTCGTCCAGGTTGGTCAGCGCCATGTAGTCTTTGACGCTCATGCCGGGCAAGGCCTCCTCCGCCTTGCGGTAGACCGTCTTCGACAACTTGGCCAGGAGGACGGCCAGCCGGGGGCTCTCCGAGTCATTCATTTGTATTCAATTTAGCACATTTCCCGGCACCCTGTGATAATACACAGCATAGTGACTATCCAGGAATCGCAATAATCAAGGAGTTGTGAGAATGGACCAGCAAGCTGTCGTCTTGATCAATGCCTTTGAGGTCCCCAGCGGTGAGGACGAATCGTTCCTGGTCGGCTGGGAACGAACCCATGATTTCCTGCTGAGCCAGCCCGGGTACCGGTCCAGTCAGCTGCACAAGAGCACGGAGACCAGCGCCGATTTCCGCTACGTCAACGTCGCCGTCTGGGATTCCGAGGATGCCTTTCGGGCAGCCACTTCGCGACCCGAGTTCCGCGACATCAGCATGGAATATCCGCTCCACTCATCGGTTTATGAAGTGGTAAGCGCCGACCAGCGATGGGTCTCGCGGGCGCACTAAAGCAACGATGAGCACACAGCTGAGAATGACCGCGCAACGACCTCGTTCCGCCGGGCACCTGACGGAGGGGCTCAGCCGCACGCAAACCATCATCGTGGTTTCCGGGACCATGCTGGCGCTGCTGCTCGCAGCACTCGATCAAACGATCGTCGGCACCGCCATGCCCCGCATCGTGGCGGATCTCAACGGCCTGTCCTACTACGCCTGGGTGATCACCGCCTACCTGGTCGCCTCTACCGTGATGGTGCCGGTCGCCGGCAAGCTCGGGGACCTGTTTGGCCGGAAGCCATTCCTGCTGACCGGCATGGTCGGCTTCGTCGTCGCCTCGGCTCTCTGCGGTCTCTCGCAGAACATGACCGAGCTCATCATCTTCCGCACCATCCAGGGAATCTTCGGCGGCGTCCTCTTTGCCACCGTCTTCGCCGTCATTGGCGATCTCTTCCCGCCGCAGCAGCGGGCGCGGGTCGGAGGACTCTTCGGCGCCGTCTTTGGCCTTTCCTCGGTCCTCGGTCCCACGGCCGGCGGCTACATCACCGATAACCTCGGCTGGCGCTGGGTGTTTTATGTCAACCTGCCAATCGGCATCGTGGCCGTCTTGATCGTGGCCGCAACCCTACCCTTCGTGCGCTCAAAGGCGTCGGTGCGCGACATCGACTTTCCCGGCGCCGCAGCACTGGTTGCGGGCTTGATTCCCCTGATGGTCGCCCTCTCCATCACCAGGGACCACGCCTGGACCTCACCTGAAGTGCTGGGCCTGCTCATCGGATCGGCGGTCATGCTCGTCCTCTTCTTCGTGCTCGAGCAGCGGACCGACAACCCCATTGTGCCGTTTCGCCTCTTCAAGGACGCCACCTTCAGCGTCTCGATGCTCACCAGCTTTCTCACTGGCTTCGCGATGTTCGGCGCGATCATCTTCGTGCCGCTGATTTATCAGGGGGTGCTGGGTGTCACCGCGACCAACTCGGGGCAATTGTTGACGCCGATGATGCTCGGGTTGGTTGGCGCCAGCGTTCTCGTCGGCCAGGTCATGGTCCGTATCCGCCTCTATCGCTTTCTCGGAACCGCCGGGATCGCCCTGATGCTGCTCGGCTTTTGGTGGCTTTCGCAGGTCACGACCAGGACGTCGGCCCTCGAGGTCGTGCGCGACATCGTCATCGTCGGCGCCGGCTTAGGCGCCACCTTCCCGCTGTACTTGCAGGCCGTCCAAAATGCCTTGCCCCGCCAGTTCCTTGGGGTTGCGACCAGCCAGATTCAGTTCTGGCGGCAGATCGGTGGCACGATTGGCACCTCCGTGCTCGGCTCGGTGCTGGCCTCGAGACTGGCAGCGAGCATTCAGTCGCAGGTCGCCGGCCTGCACCTGGCTCCGCAGGCGGGTCGGCTTGTTCCCAGCGGCGTGAGCAATCCGCAGGCCGTCTTCGATCCCAGCGCCATCGCGGCCAGGCGCACTGCCGCAACGGCGGCCGGAGGACCGCAAGCAGCCGCCATCTTCGACCAGATCCTCCATGCGCTCAGGGCCGGGCTCGCCGGGACCCTGCACGACGTGTTCCTCTATTCCGGAGCCGTGCTTGTCCTGGCGCTGGTCGCTTCGGTCTTCCTCCGCGAGGTTCGGCTTCGAGGCCAGGCCCAAACCCAGGAAGGTAGCACCGATGAGTTTTCCCCGGCCGCGTAGTCTGGATTGGCAGACATTTCGCACAAGGAGGCTGACGTA
>WNGI01002311.1_pt1 | contig 22127 bp, 23 predicted proteins | sample 5400621 | NCBI WGS metagenome assembly WNGI01 (sample SAMN13153374, study PRJNA577476) | soil metagenome | isolation source: 20 cm soil or saprolite under Garry oak tree replicate 1 | place: USA:California | collected 2016-06-15
TCGAGAGTGTTGACGGCAGCGGGCCCGTCGTGTGCTGGCGAAGTGTGTAGTAGACGTTCTCCCAGTCGATTAGGAGGGCAACGTCAGGCAATAGATTTTCTCCGTATGGGCTTCGCACGCCGCCTGACTCGTCCGCGGATCGCGGAATTCCACCGCGGTCTCGCGCTTCTTGCTCTCCCTCGTCCGCTACCCCGAAACTCGAGGCTCGGCCGTGAGCGCGTCCATCACGAACGCTTCAGTCGTCGCGCGCGCCGTTTCGTTCAACTGTAGCGTCTAATCCGCGCCGTGACCATCACCCCTTCGGCATTGACCGATCTCGTGCACGTCGCGTCTTCGCGTGGCGCGACATACGCGGACGTGCGGATGGTCGAGCGCGAGCACGAGGCCGTGAGCGTCAAGGATGGCGCGGTCGAGTCGGTCACGCGCACGTCGGATCGCGGGCTCGGTTTCCGTGTCCTTCACAAGGGCGCATGGGGATTCGCCGCGACCGATCGCACTGACGACGCGACCATGCGCGGTCTCGTCGACGAAGCCTTCCGTCGAGCCGAAGCGTCCGCGTCCGTGCAGCGGCGCAGGGTGACGCTCGCGCCGATCGAGCCGCAGCGCGGCGAGTACCGCACGAAGCTCGGGCGCGATCCGTTCGCGGTACCGCTCGCCGAGCGCATCGACCACCTTCGTGCCGTCGACGCCGCTTCGGTCGGTCCGAACATCAAGACGCGCCGGTCGTCGGTCGCGGCGTATCGGACGCGCAAGCATCTCGTGACGAGCGAGGGGACCGACGTGTCGCAGGAGATCGTCGAAGCGGGCGCCGGCCTCTCGGTCCTTGCGGTGAAGGCCGGTCGCAAGCCGGCCTCCCGATACGACTCGCGCCTCGTGCGGCAGGCAGGCTGGGAGTACGTCGAGCATCTGGACCTTGTCGCCCGCGCGGGCCGTTACCGCGACGACGCCGAGGCCACTCTGGATGCCCCGCTCGCGGACGAGCGGCCGACCACGCTGGTCTTCGCGCCGGAATTCCTCGCCCTTCTCGTACACGAGTCCTGCGGCCATCCGACCGAGGCCGACCGGCTCCTCGAGCACGAGGTCGCCTTCGCCGGGACGACGTTCATGTGGCCCGAGGATCGTGGAAAGCTGCGCTACGGATCGCCGCACGTATCGATGACCGCGGACGCGACGGTCGCGGGCGGCATGGGCACCTTCGGCTGGGACGACGATGGCGTACCGGCGATGAGGACGAAGCTCGTCGACAAGGGGATCTTCGTCGGGTATCTGACATCGCGTGAGACCGCGGGCGCGCTCGGGCTGCCGGTCGCGATCGGCTCGGCCAGAGCGGAGGGCTGGCAGCACTTTCCGATCGTGCGCATGGTGAACGTGAGCCTCGATCCGGGCGCGACGCCGTACGCCGATCTCCTGCGCGGCGTGGACTCGGGCCTACTGATGGAGGCGCCGGCCTCGTACTCGCTCGACGACAAACGCCAGAACTTCCACTTCTCCACTCAGTCCGCCCGCGTCATTCGCAAGGGCCAGCTCGACGGCCATGTGCGCGGAGTCGCGTTCCAGTCGCTCACGCCGGATTTCTGGGGCCGCTGCGATCTGGTCGCGGACGACTGGGAGCTTCACGGATTCCTCTCTTGCGCTAAGGGTGAGCCTCTGCAGCTCATGCGCGTCGGGCACGGTGCGGCTCACGCGCGCTTCCGCGATGTTCCCATCGAGGTCCGCGAGTGACGCTCCTCGGAGAGGATCGGCTGCTCGCCCCGATCCGCGACGCGCTGCGCGGGATTCCGGCGGACGAGGCCGACATCCACGTGCACCGGCGCCGCGCGGCGATCACGCGCTACTCACACAGCTCGATCCACCAGAACGCGGTCTCCGACGAAACCCACGCCACGGTTCGCGCGGTCGTCAGAAAGGCCGTCGGGATCGTGACGACGAACTCCCTCGAGCCAACCGATCTGCGCCGCGCGCTCGCCGACGCCGCGTCGCTCGCGACCGCGAGCCGCCCCGACGACGAGTGGCCGGGCGTCGCCGAGCCCGAGCCCATCCCGGCGCCCTCGGCGTATCACGAGGAGACCGCCGCCACGACGGCGCAGGCCCAGGCCGACTGGATCGCAGGCGTCTGCGCCGCCGTCCCGAAGGGCATGCGCGCCGCCGGCACCGCGCAGGTCGAGGTGACCGAGGACGCGGTCGCGACGACCCGGGGAGTCGCGGCCTATGCGCCCGCAACGCTGGCCTACCTCCGGGCGCTCGTCCTGAGCGAGACCTACGTCGGGTCGGGCTATGCCGAAGACCTGTCGATGCGCGTCGACGCCCTGCACCCGGAGGCGATCGCGGCGCGCGCCGCCGAAAAGTGCGCGCTCGATCGCGATCGAGTCCAGCTCGAGCCGGGCGACTACGAGGCGGTGTTCGAGGAGCTCGCGGTCGCCGAGGTCCTTCGCATCATGTCGCTCACCGGTCTTGGCGGCCAGTCGGTGCGGGAAGGCCGCTCGTTCATGAGCGGCCGCATCGGTGAGCGGGTGACCGGCGAGAGCTTCACGCTCCTCGATCACGCCATGGACGCCCGCACCATCGCCGTGCCCTTCGACGTCGAAGGGACGCCGAAACAGAAGGTGACGCTGGTCGAGCGAGGCGTCGCGCGCGGCCCGGTCTACGACCGCACCTCGGCGAAGGCGATGGGCGCGCGTTCCACCGGCCACGCAGCCGACCCGTCGCGTTACGCCGCCGGCGGGCACGCCGGGCACCTCGCGATGGCCGGGGGCCCGGCCACGCGCGAGCAGCTGATCGGGTCGGTCCGACGCGGCGTCCTGATCACGCGGTTCCACTACACGAATACGCCCGACCCGCGCGCCGCGACGATGACGGGCACGACCCGCGATGGCACATTCCTCATCGAGGACGGGAGAATCACGCGCGCGCTCGCGAACGTCCGCTACACGATGAGCGCGTTGGATCTGTTCGCGGGGATCGAGCTCCTCGGGCCGCAGCGCCTCGCGCGTGACTGGTGGAGCTCGAACGGCATGGGCTCGATCCTGTGCCTCGTGCCGCCGATCAAGGTGCGTCGCGCGACCATCACCGGCTCCAGCCCGCTGTAGCTCAAGCGGACGAGGGTGAGTGCTGCCGCGGCGCGCGGCGCCGTCGCAGGTACATCGATCGCGTGAAGATGAAGACGTACACGATCACGCCGAGGAGGGCGTAGAGCTCGTCGTTGACGGTGTCGGCAACGCCTCTGACGTTGTGCGTATGGAAGAACACGTCCCCGTAGTACTCCTGGGTTTCGAGCGCGGTGTGCAGGATCGTGGTGAGCCCGGCCGCGGCGATCGCGCGCATGTCGAACGCACCCATCATCACGACCGCGAGTGCGCCCGGGCCGTGGAAGTGGGGGACGTGATCCCACCATTCGACGGTGTTGTAGAGATTCAGGCTGTTGCCGGCCATGTCGAGCGCGAAGATCGAGAGGTAGAGGTTGTCGTACCACATCGGGTAACGCTTCCACTGCCCGCGCACGGCCTGCAGCAGCGGGAAGAGCAGCGACAGCCCGAGCAGGATGCCGACGTTCCGCGGCCCGAGAGCCTTGCCTGCGAAGCGGTCGTCGCCCGCGTTGATGAGCGCATCGATCGTGAACACGAGGATGAGAAGGCGGAGAAGGACGTTGACCCCGAGCGCGTGCCAGGTGACACCCTCCCAGACGTGCGCGAAGCGCTTGCTGACGCGAGCGAAGTCCCGAGCGGTGACTGCCACGCCCGGCGCAGATGCACGAGCCGTACCCGCTCTTGTGTGGTTAGGGGTCCTGGCCCGCGGCGAGCGCCTCAAGGTAGCGGACGATCTCCCACCGCTCGGTGTCGGTGAGCTTCGGTTTCCCGGTGTCGGGGTCGATCGCGCCCCACGCGGGCATCGCCGTGAAGGGGATGCCGTTCGCGATCCAATACTCGAGCTCGCCCGGCGCGTGCTGCGGCACGTGTACCTGGAGGTTGAACGGCCTCGGGTTGAGGGTCAGCGCCGCCGCTCCATCGCCAAGGCCCTTTGGCCCGTGGCACACGACGCAGTTCGCCTGATAGAGGGCCCGACCCGCGGCAACGGTCGCAGGATTGTCCGGCGTCGGGTTTTGCGCGAAACGCGCGGTCAGCGGCACCGGCGGGGTCGGAATGTTCGGCGCGATCGTGTAGGCGAGCCCGAGGGAGACGACGATCAGCGCGCCGAGAAATCCGGCGCTCTGCGCGAAGCGCCGCCACTCGCCGCCGCGCCGCCGGCGGATCAAGGCGAAAAGACCGAAGACCGCGACGCCGACGGCGAGGGCGATCGCGATCTGCTCGAGGCCCTGTCGCGAGATCGGGAAGGTCATTTCTTGGCGTCGGCTTCACGGGCAGGGACGGAAGTCTCAGTCGTGGGCTTGGCTTTCTTCTTTTCCTTCCGGGTCGACCACCACCAGAGCCCGATGAAGAGCACGAGCGGCACTCCGAGCTCGAGGATCTCGTCGAGCCAGGTGCCGGTCGCGCCGTGCGCCGAAACCGACGCGAAGATCATCGGGATACAACGAGGCTATACGCACCCGTGCCTTCGTTCCCGACCGCGAGCGTGACCTTCCAGGTGCCCGGATCGAGTCCGGCGATGTCGAACTTGTACCGGCCCGGGCCGAACGTCGCGGCATCCTCGACGGCGTCGAGGGGTGCCTGCGAGGACGGGCCGGAGAACGTCGCGTGCAGCTTCTTGCCGGCGACCGGGTTGCCGTCCGCGCCCACGACGAGGGCGAACAGGCTGAGCGGCGCGCCGGACTGCGGCACGGCTGGATCGGTGAAGACGATGACCGTGTAGGGGCCGATCGTCAGTGGCGGTGCGGAGGTCGAGAGACCTCCGCTGGGCGCGCTCACCGGGACGGTGAACACCGTGCTCACGTCCTCCTTACCTGCGAGCCGAACGATCGTCTGGATTTTCCAGGTCCCGTACATCGCGGTGGGACTGCCCTCCGCGACGTACTCGCCCGCGGCGCGCTCGGTCGCGACAAGTTCCTGCTGACCCATGTCGTGCTCGACCATCGTGAAGCGGAACGCGACCTTCTCTGCGCCGGTGACCGGCGCGAGACCCTGGTGTACGCGCAGCACGTAGGTGTTGCGGCCGGCGCCGCCGCTCGCGACGAGCATCTCGAAGCGCAGTCCGGACACGTGCTGCGTCTGGTCGTACGCCGACGCCGACGGTTGCGCCGGCGGCGCGAGCGCGGTGAGTACAGAGGCGGCGACGATGATGACGATGAAGATCCCGGTCTCGGCCATCGTGTCGCGGACCAGGGCGGTGCGCGCGCGGATCCCCGCTCGCAATCGCGGACCCCAGCGGAGCAGGTTGAACGACCCGATCCCCAGCGCCACCAGGACGAGGACGATCTTCACGGCGAGCGCGACGCCGTACGGCGTTTCGTAGAGGTCGTTGATGAGCACGAGCCGGTTGAAGGCCTGCAGCACGCCGGCCGTGATGAGGAGCGCCGTCGCGATCATCGCCGTCACGGAGAATCGCCAGACCGTCGCGCCGAGGGCTCTTGCGTCTTCGGCCGTTTCGTCGTGGCCCGCGAGGAGCACGCACCAGAGCAGCGCGACGACACCTCCGGTCCACACCGAGACGGCGAGAACGTGGACGAAGTCGAGGGCCATGCTCTCCAGGCTCCCCAGCGCGGTCGCGTGCGAAACGAGGGTCGCCGTCATCGCGGCAGCGATGCCCGCGGCGAGCGCGATCATCCGTCGCGGCCTGACGGTCGCGAGCGGACCGATCGTCATGACGCCACCGCCCGCGATCGCGGCGACCGGCCGCATCAAGGCGAGCCGCGGCGTGACCGAAACCGCGGCGAGCACGACGCCGGCGAACGCTCGCACGCCGAGCATGATCCCGAGACGCGGCGGAAGCTTCGCGCCCTGATCGACGATGAGGGCGAGCGACCCCGCGACCACGAGGACGCCGGCGATGCCGAGGAGCCACGACTCCCGGCGGGCGTCGATCCCGATAGGAGCGACAAAGAGCATGAAGAACGCGGTGCCGAGGCCGAGCGCGATACCCGCATATGACAGCGCGCGGCCGACGATCTCGAGCAGCGACGGCGGTGGGGCGGCCTCGGCGACCTGGGGGACCGGCGGGATCGGGCCGTTGCCGATCACGAACACGAAGTTGCCCTTGGTCGTGTGACCGTCGACCGCACTCGTTGCGGTCCACGCGACGACGTAGCCGCCATCACTGACGGGCTCCACGGCGACGCGCAGTCCATTCGGATCGCCGGACGGCGTCACCGGTCCGACGTCGTGGCGCTTGCCCGTGGCGGTGTCCAGGACCTGGATCTCGCTTCCCTTCGGGTCCGGCGGCTCGCTGAACTCGATGCGTATCTCGGCCGGAGCCTTCACCAACCGCGCGTCGGCTGCGGGATTCGAGCGCACGTAGTTCGCGTGCGCCCCCGCGGTGCCGCTCATGAGAACGGCACCACCGAGGACGCACGCGACGATGACCGCGAGGCGTCGCATCAGGGCCGCCGCATGGCCAATCCGCCAACGGATATGAGCAACGCGAGGGCACCGATGACGATCGCCCCGATCACTAGGGTCTGGATCGTGTCCAGGCGTGCGGAAAGGTCCGCGTTCGCCGGCACTCGATCTGGAAACTGCAGTTGGTCGGTCGATACCACTCCGTCGAACGTAGTTGGTCCCGACTCGAAGCGCTCATCCACCTTCGTCGACCCCACATCGCCGAAGACATGAAAGATGTAGTCGCCGATCTTCGTCGGTATGAAGCTGCCGGCGTAGTGGCCCGGGGTCTCCTCATCGGTCGCAAGGTCGAGCGCCATCTTCTTGGCGCCGCCGCCGACGATGACCTCGGCCTGAAGCGAGGTTGCGAGACCCTCGACGGGCTTGGAGCTGCTCGTCTCGGTGACGTCGAGACTCAGCCCATTCGCCGCGTTCACGTACGCGGGCTCGTTGATCCAGCCGACCACGAAGGTGTACGGACCAACGCTGCGATGTTCGTGGCCGAGCGCCACGTTCGACGTGAGGGTGAAGCTTGATGCGACGATGGCGACCATCGCCACCGCCGCGAGCACACGCGGCATAGGACCCTCCTAGGTCTTCTTTGGGTCGCGGCGGAGGAGGGTCTAGATGCGGGGCGGACCGAGCAGTAGGGGCGTGCTCCAGAGCGCGCGCGAGATGAGCGGGATCGGAACGTCCGCCGTCGGCCGGCGTCTGGGTCGCGGGAGCCGCGGGAACGCGAAGACGAGAAGGCCCATTGCGACGGCGGCGAGGCTGGTCGCGAGGGGCGTGACCATCTCGAGCTTCGCGCCGCGCGCATAGAGCTGCTGCAGGTGCATCAGGAAGATGGGGAAGCGGTAGGCCGCGAGCACGTGATCGTGGAACGCCGGCGTCCCCGGCGGGTCGACATGCGGCGCCACGACCAGGCCGGCACCCGCGAGGGTCGAACCGGTCGCCGCGAGCGCAAAGACCGCTATGGCGAGAAGGCGGCGCACCTAATCAAAGGATACGGCTCGCGATTGCGTACGGACTAGGGCGCGCACTCGCGGCAGATCCCGACGATGGCGGAGTGGGCGAGGTCCGCGCGAAAGCCTTGCTCGCTGCGCAGGCGCCGCCCGAGCGGCTCGAGCGTGCGCAGCGGGATCTCCTGCTCCGAGCCGCAGCGGCGGCACACGAGGTGGCCGTGCCGCTCGACGTCCGCGCGATGCCAGCGCGTTACGCGATCGTCCAGATGGGTATGCGTGACGTAGCCAAGGTCCTCGAGCGCCTCGAGGTTGCGATAGACGGTCGAGGGATCGATCTGCGGATGGCGCGCGCGGATCTGGCGCGCGATCTCGTCGGCCGTGGTGTGGTGCCGCGCGCGATGAAGGGCATCGAGAACCAGGCGGCGCTGCACCGTCATGCGCCTTCCCTTGGAGCGGATCTCGTCCGCCACACTCACATCGCGAGACTGCGGCAATCGCAAACGTCTTGCAAGAGCCCACTATTGCGAGGACTTGCGATAACCTCGGCATGTGGATCTCAGCACCGTCGTCCTGCTGCTCGGAATGGCGGCATTGGGCTTTCGCCACGGCTTCGACTGGGACCACATCGCCGCGATCACCGACATCACGAGTACGACGAGCGCGAGCCATACCGAGGCGCAGGTACCGGCCGGAGCGCCGATGCCGTCACACGGGCACGATCCGGTCGAGCTTCGGGGACACGAACACGACCACTCGGCCTCGGCTCCGGGGGCCATGCATGTCTTCGGAGAGTCCCGGTTCGCGCACGAGGAGCGTCACGCCGTGGGCCTCGCCACGCTCTATGCGCTCGGGCACGCCTCAGTCGTGCTCGTTCTCGGGATCGCCGCGCTTCTTCTCGGCGCGGTGCTTCCGCCGTGGGTCGACCCGATTCTCGAGAAGGTCGTCGGTGTAACGCTCGTCCTCCTTGGCACGTGGGTGCTCTTCTCCGTCTACCAGTACCTCCGTGGCAAAGGCGAGTTCCGTCTCCGCAGCCGCTGGATGCTCGTCTTCGACTTCATTCGGTATGGCTGGGGTGCGCTGCAGGCCCGGATCCACGGACACGAGCACACGCCGTCGGTCCACGCGTCCCAGTACGGTCCGAAGACCGCATTCGGGGTGGGGATGATCCACGGCGTCGGTGCCGAGACCGGCTCGCAGGCCTTGCTCCTCGCCGGAATCGCCGGGGTTACCGGCGTCACCGGGATAGTGATCCTGCTCGCGTTCGTCGTCGGACTGCTCGCCTCGAACACGCTCGTCGCGGTCGTCAGCGCGTCGGGGTTCATCGGGGCGCAGCGCCTGCGGACCGTCTACGTCATCGTCGGCTTCGTCGCGGGGCTCGGGAGCCTCCTCATCGGCATCCTCTTCATCGGCGGTCTCGGAACTGCGCTTCCGGATTTTCAGCAGGTGCTTTTCGGCGCCCACACCGAATAGCCTCAAAGGTGTGCGGCTCCTCGCGGCACTCCTCGCGCTGGTCGCCGTCGCGTCATGCCAGGGCGCGCCGCCGCTCCGCACCGCCGTTCCGATCGGTGAGCTCGTCCTCCCGACCACCGTTCCCAACGGGAAGGTCGAGGTCGTCGTGAAGAGCACGTACACGGTTGGCGAGACGATCCGCGCCACGGTCCGGCTCATCCCCGCGACGGGCTCGCTCCGCGGTCCCGTCGATCCGTATATCCAGGCGAGCGGTTTCCACGGCACCGCGACGGTGAGGCACCTTTCGGTCGAGCCGATCAGCGTGTCCGCGGGCGCGGGCGAAGCGGTGGTCCTGTGGGACATGCACGACGATGGCGGGAAGGCGGTCGGGAGCGACGACTACAGCCTGGTCTTCAACGTGATCGACGACTCTGGACGCATCACGACCGTTGGCGCGACCCTGCAGGTCCGCTGAGCATGCGTCGTCTCATCGTCGTCATCGCGGCCGCCGCGGCGATCGCGGCATGCGGCGATCCGAACACCGGCGTGGGCATCGAGGTCATCGACGCGCATGTCGTGCGGGTGATCGAGACGGGCGACCACGAAGGCGCGAAGTTCCAGCGTCTCGCGGTCCAGCTCGACGGCTCGCTCTACCGCGGCGAGGTCGTGGAGCTCGAGTGGGACGGCCGCCGCGCGCTCAACGAGAACGGTTTTCTCGCGCCCGGTGACCGCGTCCTTCTGACCCTCAGTCGGACCGGAAACACCCGCACCTACACGATCTCCGAGATCGTGCGGCTTCCGTCGCTCTGGCCATTCGTCGTCGTTCTCGCCCTCGCGCTCATCGCGGTGGGCCGATGGAAAGGCGTGGCCTCGCTCGCCGGTCTCGGCGCAAGCATCGCGGTGTTCCTGCTCGCGGTCCTCCCCGCCGTGCGAAACGGAGACGATCCACTCCTCGCGACCCTCATCGGTTCGATCGGCGTGCTCGTCGTCGCGGTGTTCGTCGTCCACGGCTTCAACCGCAAGAGCATCGCCGCGCTCGTCGGCACGCTGGGCACGCTGATCCTTGTGGTGGGGCTCGCGGCTGCCGCGATCTCGATCGCGCGCATCACCGGGCTCGGCACCGAGGACGCGATCTTCGTGTTCGTCGGGACCGCGGGAAAAGTGGACATGCCGCGACTCGTGCTCGCGGGTGTGGTGGTCGCTTCGCTCGGAGCGCTTGTCGACATGGCGGTCGGTCAGGCTTCGACCGCGTTCGAGCTCTCGGCCGCGGGCGAGCTTCACGGCCGGAGGCTCTATCTCTCGGCGCTGAACGTGGGTCGCGACCACATCGGGTCGCTCGTGAACACGCTCGCGCTCGCGTACTTCGGCGGTGCCCTGCCCCTGATCGTTCTCGTATCCCTCGGATTCCAGCCGCTGTCGGTCTCGATAAACAGTGAAGAGATCACGCAGTCGATCCTGGCCGTCCTCATCGCGAGCATCGGCCTCGTGCTCTGCGTTCCGCTGACGACCGCGGTCGCGACGTACCTCGCGGACCGCGCGCGCGCTCCCTCCTAGGTCGCTGGTACGTCGGGCCGGGAACCGCGCGCCGCGACGAGCCGCAGCTCCGGGCGGCGAGGCCCGATCCCGAACCGCGCCACCAGGTAGGAGGCAAAGCTCAGCGAGGTCACGAAGACGCTCACCGGAGCATTTGTGATGAGCGAGAGAAGGATCCCGCCCAGCGTGCACATGAGAGCGATCGCGACGCTGTACACGATCGCGAGGCCGGGTCGTGGCGTGAGCCGCTCGGCGGCCGCGCCCGGTGTGATGAGCAGGGTGAGGATGAGCAGGACGCCGACGACCTGGATCGCCTCGGCGACGGCCGCCGCCATGATCAGGAGGAACGCGACGGCGATCGCGCCGACGGGGACGCCGCGCGCCTCGGCGACCTCCGGATCCACGGTCGCGAAGACCAGTGGCCGGTAGATCGCGGCGAGGGCGATCAGCGTGACGAGCCCGATCGCCACGAGCAAGAGGACATCACCCCGGCTCACCCCGGTGATCGTGCCAAAGAGAATGGCAAAGGCCTGCGTCGCGTATCCCTTGTAGAGCGTGATGAAGAGGACGCCCAACCCGAGGCCAAAGGCCATGACGACGCCGACCACGACGTCGCGGCCACGCGCGCGAACGCCGAGGGTGCCGATGAACACCGCGGTGATGGCGCTGCCGAAGAGGAGGCCGAGCACCGGCGACAAATGCACCAGGAGGAATCCGGCCGAGCCGGTGAAGCCGAGCTCCGCCAACGCGTGCACCGCGAACGACATGTTGCGCGCGACGACGAAACCGCTCACGACACCCGAGACGATCGCGATGACGAATCCCGCCGCTACGGCGTTCTGGACGAACTCGTAGCCGAGGAGCGTGACGAGCTGCTCCATCAGCCGGCGTCACCGTGATCGACGACCGCGGCCGGCGCGTGGTGAGGCTCCTCGATGTTGAAGCCGGACTCGGTCGATTCCCCGACGACCAGGATCCGTCCGTGCACGCGGACGACGTCGACGTGCGATCCGTACAGCTCCGACATTCGGTCCGAGCGGAGCACCTCGTCGGGAGTTCCTGCCGCCCATCGGCCATTCACGACGAACAGCACCTGGTCGACCACGCGCAGCACGGGGTTCACGTCGTGCGTGACGAAGAGCACCGTGCCGCCGGCACGGTCCCGCCACGCCGCGATGAGATCGGTGATGGCCTGCTGGTAACGGAGGTCGAGGTTCGCGAGTGGCTCGTCGCAGAGCATGATCCGCGGGTCGCCAACGAGAGCCTGCGCGATCCGCAGACGCTGCTGCTCGCCGCCCGACAGGCGTCCGATCGGGGCGTCGGCGTAAGTCTCGGCCTCGACGGAGGCCAGCGCCCGGGCAACGCGCGCGTTCGCCGTGGAGTCGGGCGAGGAGAAGCCCCAGCGGTGTCCGTCGATCCCGAGACGGACGAGGTCACGCCCGCGGAAGGGGAGCTCGGGGTCGAAGCTCGAGTGCTGCGGGACATAGCCGATGCCGGGGTCGCCGCGTCGCGGCGGGCGCCCGAGGACGTCGATCCGACCCGCGGAGGGCTCGACGAGGCCGAGGATCGCGCGGAGGAGAGACGTCTTTCCGGACCCGTTCGGCCCGAGGATCGCGACGAACGTCCCGGGCGCGATGTCGAGCGAAAGGTCGCTCCAGATGCTCCGCGCGCCGTAGCTCAGCGTGACTCGATCGAAGCGGACCGCGGGCTCTTTCATCGCGACGCTCAGGCTAGCTATTTCGCGAGAGCCTTCTCCAGATCGTCGAGCTGCGCGAGCTGCCACTCCTGGAAGGTCTTGAACGCGGGCGGGATCGTCTCGGCCACGGGGACGACCGGCACGATGCTGCTCACGGCGAGCGCGCGGATCTGCTCGGTGAGCGGGGATGTCACCTGCGAGTTATAGAGGAGCGCCTTGACCTTGTGGCCGGTGATGAGGTCGCGCTCAGCGGCGACATCGGCAGGCGCGGGGTCGGTGCCCGACTCGATCGCCTCCATGAACGCAGAAGGAGTGAGGACCTTCAGGCCCATCGCATCGGTAAGGTAGCCGGCGACGTTTTCGGTAAAGGCGACCGGCGCGCCCGCGTACTTCGCCTTGATCGACGCGATCTTGTCGTTCAGCGGCTTCAGCGCGTCGAGGTACTTCGCCTTCTGAGCGGAGAAGTAGGCCGCGTTCGCTGGATCGAGCTTGGCGAGCGCGGCCGCGGCCGCATCAGCGACCTTCGGCATCGTCGCCGGGTCGTACCAGACGTGGACGTTGACGTCGTCCTTGACGCCGAGGGTTTGCTGCACATTGATCACGACGCGGTCGGGCTTCGTCGATGCGCCCAGCAGCTTCTCCATGAAGTCGTCGTAACCGATCCCGTTCACGATGACGAGCTTCGAGTCCGCGACGACCTTGGCGGTGGCCGGGCTGGCCTCGTATTCGTGCGGGTCGGCACTTGGGTCGTTCAGGATGCTCGACGCGATCACGCGGGTCCCGCCGATCTGGGCAAGGAGGTCGGCGTAGAAATTCTCGGTTCCGAGTACCGGTATCGGTGCGCCGGCCGAGGGCGAAGAAGGCGAAACGGGCGTACTGCACGCGGCGAGGACAACGACGGCGAGCGCCACCAGCGCGCGTCTCGTTAGCAGTGTGCCCAGCGACGTGAACACGGCGACCGCCCCGTATCTGAGAATGAGTCTCAACTTATTGCAGATGAGACTGAGTGTCAAATAGCGTGGCCTGGCCTATCCTCGCTCCGTGAGCACCGCATCACTGGACACCCGTCTGGCCGCTGGTGGCCGCCGGCGCACCACGCAGCGCGTGGTCGTCGCTGCGGCTCTCGCCTCGGCAAAGCGTGCTCTGTCAGCGCAGGAGCTGTACGAGCGGGTCCGAGCGACGCATCCGACGATCGGCCGCGCCACCGTTTATCGCGCGCTCGAGCAGCAGGTCGAGGACCGGATGGCGAGCCGCTTCGAGCGTGAGGGGCACGTCTCGGCATACATCGCCTGCGACGCCGAGCACCATCACCACCTCGTGTGCACGAGCTGCCAGCGGGTCGAGGATGTCGCCGAGGACGTCGTCGCCCCGATGCTCATGGCTGTCGGGCGACGGCACGACTTCGCGGTCGATCACGCAGCCCTCGACTTTTACGGCCTCTGCGCGAGGTGCCGGACCAAGCGCCGCTAGACGCGCTTCATTCACGGGTGTGAGCCACTCTCGAGACGCTTGCGATCCTCCGTCTCGAGCTGGAAGGTCGAATGCTCGATGTCGAAGTCGCCGCGAAGGCAGGTTCCCAGGTCGTCGAGCACCGTGCCCGGATCCGCCCCGCGCTGCATCACCACATGGGCGGAGATGACGTTGACCCCGCTCGTGATCGTCCACACGTGGAGATCGTGAATGTCGAGCACGCCGCTGCAGGCGAGAACGTGCTCGCGCAGAGTGTCGACGTTCACATCGCGAGGCGTCGCTTCGAGAAGAACATCGAGAGCCTCGTGCAGCAGGCTGAACGACCGGGGCACGATCAGCGCGACGATCAGGAATGCCGCGAACGTGTCGGCGAGCTGGCGGCCGCCAAGAATGTTCGCAAGCGCCGAGACGATCACGGCAATCGAGGCCGCGACGTCCGCGAGGACGTCGAGGTACGCCGCGCGCACGGCGAGCGAGGCATGCGGGTCGCGCAGCAGGAGGATGGACACGCCGTTGCTGACCAGGCCAACCGTCGCCACGGCGAGGACCAGACCGCTCTGGACCTGGGACGGCTCGCTGAACCGACGGATGCCCTCGACGAGCACGACCGCGGCGACGATCAGCAGCAGCACCGTGTTGAGAACGGTCGCAAGTATTTCCAGCCGGAGAAGGCCGAAAGTCCGGCGATCGGTGACCGGACGCGTCCCCAGCCACAGCGCCACGAAGGCGATGCCGAGCGCGACCACGTCGATGAGTACGTGGAAGGCCTCGGCGAGCAGGGCCAGGCTGCTCGCGAAGACGGACGCGGTCGCCTCGACAATGAAGACGGCAACGGCGAGCGTCAGCGCGACGAGCAGACGCGTGCGCTGCCGGGCTCGGTGATGCACGGAGTGAACGGTACAATTCATGTGCGCAGTCCCCGCGGCTTGGAGGCTCCCCTTTTGGCCCAGATCAGCCATGACATGACCATCTCCAGCGTCGTCGAGCGTTGGCCCGACGCCGCGCGGATCTTCGCGCGCTATGGCCTGTCCTGCGCGTCGTGCTCGATCTCGAAGAGCGAGACGATCATGGCGGGCGCGACCGGGCACGGCGGCGGCCGCGTGAACGTGGAGGACCTCATGCGCGATCTGAATACGTACGCCGATAGCGGCAAGCTTCCGGACAACCTGCCGGCCGCGAATGCGACGGCTGGAGCGGCGGGCATGAAGATGCGCGGCATGGCCGAGCAGAAGGGCATCAAGCACGTCATCGCGGTGATGTCCGGGAAGGGCGGGGTGGGGAAGTCGCTCGTCGCCGGGCTCCTCGCCGTTGGCTTGAAGCGGCGGGGCTTTCGCGTCGGGGTGCTCGATGGCGACATCACCGGTCCATCGATCCCGCGGATGTTCGGCGTACGGGAGAAGCCCGTCTCGTCAGACGGCAAGACGCTGAACCCGCCAAAATCGCGCGGCGGCATCCCGATCATGTCGATGAACCTGCTTCTTCCCGAGGAAGGAGAGGCCGTGATCTGGCGCGGCCCGATGGTGTCGGGCGCGATTCGCCAATTCTTCAGCGACGTGAACTGGGGCGAGCTCGACTATCTCATCGTCGATCTTCCGCCCGGCACCAGTGACGCGCCGCTCACGGTGATGCAAGCACTCCCGGTCGACGGCGTCGTGCTCGTGACCACGCCGCAGGCCCTCGCCGCGATGGTCGTGACCAAGGCGGTGAAGCTCGTGAAGCAGCTTGGCGGCGACATCCTCGGGATCGTCGAGAACATGGCCTACGTTCGCGTTCCGGATGGCTCCACGATCGAGGTGTTCGGACCGTCGCAGGGCCTCAAGCTCGTCATCGCCTCGAACGCGCCGCTCATCGCGAAGCTGCCGATCGATCCCGAGATCGCGAGGCTCGCCGACGCGGGGCTCATCGAGTCGTACGAATCGCCCGAGTCCGAGGAGCTCATCGTGAACTTCCTCGAGCGCGCGCCGGAGAAGCATCCGCAGGTCCCGGTCGCCTAGGCCCATCGACAAGATCACGCTCGCCGAGGCGCGCCGCCTGGCGGTCCATGCGCAGCTCCTCGACCGTTCGCCACGTCCGACCGCGCGCGCGATCCTGCAAACAGTCGAGCATCTCGGTTACCTCCAGCTCGATCCCACGAACGTGGTCGCGCGAAATCACTTCCTCATCCTGTGGTCGCGTCTGGGGCTGTACGACCGTGCCGATCTCGACCGCCTCATGTGGACCGACCGTTCGCTTTACGAGACGGTCTCGTTCATCCTTCCGACGGCCGACCGCCCGCTCCATCACCTGCGCGTGCTCGCTAACCGGCGCGGCATCCACAAATACATGGCGCAGCGGATCAGGTGGATGAAGAAGAACGACGACCTTCGTCGTGCCGTCCTGGGCCGGCTGCGACGCGAGGGCCCGCTCGCGATCACAGCCTTCGAGGACCGTGCATCGAGTGGCTGGAGCTCGACGGGCTGGACGAACGACCGAAACGTCTCGCAGATGCTCGCCTTCCTCATGCACCACGGCTATGTGTCCACCGGCGCCCGGGCGGGCGGGAAGCGCATGTGGGTCTTGACCGAGAAGTGGCTCCCGCCGGTGCGAGCGCTCCCATCGAAACAGGCGGCCCGACACGCGGCAACTCGCGCTCTCACCGCGCTCGGCGTAGCCACCGTCAAGCAGCTCCGACTCGCGTATGCGTTCGGTTGGTTCGTGACGCCTGAGGTCGTCGCGTCGCTCGAGAAGGATGGAACGTTCGCGCGCGTGCAGGTGGAGGGTCTTCGCGACCCGCACTTCGTGCTCGCGGGCACGCGTCCTGGGCGCATCGCGCCGCCCGAGCGCACCACGCTCCTGTCGCCGTTCGACAACCTCATCATCGATCGCCCGCGCACCGAGCTCCTGGCACCGTCGATCCGAAGGTCGACCGCGAGCGCGGCCGGCTCGAAGTGATCACATTCCGGCTCGAGCGCGACGCGCCGCGTGATCGCGGGACCCGACGCGCGATCGAGGCCGCGGTCGAGGATCTCGCCGCGTTCGCAGGTGCGACCGAGGTGACCTGGCCAAAGGGGGTCGCTTCGTCATACTCCCGGCGGTGATCGCCAGAGCCCGCGCAAATGCCGGCGCGCTGTGGCTCCTCGCCGCGACGACGGTCGCGAACGTGCTCGGGTTCGGCTACCAGCTCGTCATGGCGCGACTTCTCACCGCCGAGCAGTACGCGATCCTCATCGCGCTCTTCGGTGTGCTGATCCTCGAAGCCATCTCGAGCCAGGTGATCCAGTCGGCGACCGCGAAGCTCACCGCGCAGTACCGCGCGCGCGGCGACGAGGCGGCACTGCATCAGTTCGTGCGGCGCTGGTCGCTTCGCGTCGCCGTCGCGATGGCGGGCCTCGCGCTCGCGATCGTGGCGCTCTCCGGGCCGATCGCGCAGGTTCTGGTGCTCCCCGGGCTCGCGGTGATCTTGCTCGGCGTCGGCCTCTTCTTCGCCGGCATGATGACCTTCGCCCTCGGTCTCCTGCAGGGTCTCGCTCGCTTCGGCTGGATGGGAAGCGTGCTCATCGTGCAGGCGGGCGCGCGCCTCGTTATGGGCGTCGCGCTCGTCCTGCTCGGTCTCGGCGTGAACGGAGCATTCGCCGGCGCGACCGCCGCCATCGCCGTGAGCGTGATCGTCGCGGCCGTACCGCTGGCACCGCTCCTTAGTGCGGCTCGGCGATCGACGGCGGTCGTCGAGCTCGCGGCGTCGGAAACCAGGTTCTTCGCGCTCGCGGCGGTGGTGCTGCTCGCGTACGCGGCGCTCACCAACATCGATGCGGTTCTCGCGCCGGCCGTCCTGAGTCCGGCCGATGCTGGCACCTACGCGGGTGCGGTGACGCTTGGCAAGATCGTGCTGTTCGCACCCATCGCCGTCGGGTTCCTGCTGCTCGAGCGGACGGCACGCGCGCACGCCCGGGGCGAGCCAACGGAGCGCGCTCTCTTCCTCTCCCTCGGCCTCGTCCTCGCCACGAGCGGCGTCGTGGCGCTCGCCTACATCGTTGCGCCGGGTCTCTTCGTGGGGCTCATCGTCGGCAGCCAGTACCCCGCGACCGTCGCCGTCGCTCCCGTCTACGGGATCGCGGCGCTCTCCAACGCGCTCCTGAACCTCTGGATCAGCTACTTCGTCGGTCGCGGCGAGATGCGTGTCGGGGTTGTGCTCGCGCTCGCCGTGGTCGCGGAGGTGATCCTTCTGGTCAGCGCGGCGAGCGATGCTCTCTCCGTCGCGCGGATCGTTCTTCTGGTGGCGCTTACGACGCAGGCGGTCGCGATCGTCACCTTCTTAATCGAGCGGAGTGGTCAGACCAGGGTGGCGCTGACGCCTCGCTGACACGTCACGCCGCTACCCTCCGTGGTCGCATGCCCCCTTCCAGCACGCTTCTACGCGCCGCGCTCGCGCTGACGGCGACGGGCATCGTGTCCGCCGCCAGCATCCGGCACGTTCAGGAGGAAAGCGGTGCCGATGTCATGTTCGCGGTCGCCTACGCGTTTTATCTCTCGCTGATCCTGATCGCGACGCCGCGTCATCCGCCGCGATGGGCGCCCGTGCTCGGGTTCGCGTTCGCGGCGATCACCTATGTCGTCGCGATCATGACCCTCAACGGGAACGCGCTCGCCGTCGGCCTCTACCTGCTCGTCGCCCTTCTCGGGTATCTCGCCACGCCGGCGACGTTTCGACCGTTGACTGTCGCGGCCTTCGCTCTCTGGACGCCGGCGATCCGGTTCTTTGGGCCCGACCCCCTCGCCGGGCAGTTCCCGCCGCTTCTCGCTTTCGCATCCGTCCTCTCGCTCATCAACCTCGTGGCCACGCTTCTCGATCGAAGCGCCCACGATCCTGACGAGCGGCTCCGCCGCATCGGTCTTGGCCTCCTAGCGGTCGCGACCGTGGCGACGGTCGTCGAGCGGCATCTCGCCGTCGAGTCGCTGGTTGTCGCACCGGATGATGTGATGGCGCTGGTGGTCGTCGGCGTGCTCCCGCTCCTCGCCGTCGTTCGGCTACGGCCATCGACGCGCGACGCTATCGCGACGGGTCTCGCGCTCGCCACGTTTGTCCTCGCGGCGATGGCGCTCATCCTCGGCAAGGGCTACCACGTCGACGCGGTCACAGTGCCGCACGTCGCAGCGCAGCAGCTCCTCGCGGGGCACGACCCGTACAGCACCTTCGACCTTCCGGCCGCCCTGGCTCAGTTCGGAATGAACCCCGACCTGGTGACGCACTACGAGGATGGAACCGTCGTCCGCTCGCTGAACTACCCCGCGCTGAATTTTCTCCTGGTCACGCCGTTCATCGCCCTTGGCGCGACCGACATCCGCTGGATCTATCTCGTGGAGATCGTCGCTCTCGTTCTCATCCTGCTCCGGAAGGTGCACATACCGTGGCGCCCTCTGGTCTCGGCCGGCGTCGTCGGCAACACCGTCATCGTGCGCCAGAACATTCTCGCGGGGGTCGATCCCACGTGGTGGGCGCTCCTGACGGTCGCCTGGATCTTCGTCGAGTCACGATGGCTTTCGCCGATCGCGGTCGGGCTCGCGATCGCCTCGCGGCAGCCGGCCTGGTTCGCGGCTCCGTTCTACCTGCTGGCCATCTGGAAGCGGAGCGGGCGCGCCGAAGCGATCCGCCGCGCGGCTATCGTCGCCGTTGCCGCGCTTGCCCCGAACCTTCCGTTCATCGTCGCCGACCCGGTCGCGTTCCTCGACAGCATCGCTCAGCCGATGCTTGGTGCGTTCGCGCCGTACGGCGTTGGCTTCGTGCGGCTCGGGCTCGACGGTCCCTTTCCGCTCCTGCCGCGCGCCGCCTACGGATTCCTGTCCGCGGTTTCGTTCTTGATCCTGGTCGGGCTCCTCTGGCGGTTCTGGCGGAAAGTGCCGATCGGCGCTGTCATCTTCCCGTTCGTTCCGCTGTATCTCGCATGGCGCTCGCTCCAGAACTACTTCGGCTCGATACCGCTTCTCGCGATGGCCGGCGACGACGAGCTCATCGTCGGCACGGCGGCCGAGCGCCGGGAGCCGAGCGCCCTGAGCGCCTTCGCGGCGTCCACGACGCCCGCGCCCGCCACATCCGGAGCCAGCCCGAGGTCGTCCGCAGTCTGAGTGAGGGCGCGCCGCACGGCACGCGCGCGCGCGATACGAGACTCCGACCGGCTCATCGATCGCGACGCCTCGAGGAGCAGCGCGCAAACGCCGGCCACATGCGGCGCGGCCATCGACGTTCCGCTCATCCGCACGTAGCGCGATGAGACTGTGCAGCGATCGGCGTCCAGCGCCTGGGCACGCGCGCTCGCCACGCCCGTCCCGTACCGGCATGCGGCGGTCGGAGTCGTGCCGCCGCCGACCGCAACGAGGTCGGGCTTGTGGGCGCTCAGGCCGGCGACCGGGCCTCGTGAGCTGTACTCGGTGATACGGCGACGTTTGTCGATCGCCCCGACCGTGATCGCACCGGCCGCGCAGCCGGGCGATCCGATCGTGCCCGCGGCCGGGCCGGAGTTGCCTGCCGCCACGCAGACGAGGATGCCCTCGGCACTGAGTGCATCGACCTCGCGAGACAGCGGATCGTGAGGATCGCCCGAGCCGCCGAGCGACAGGTTTGCCACGTCGACCTTCTGCCGGCTCAGCCACGACAGCGCGGCCAGCACGGTGTCCTCCGTTCCGCCGTGGAGGGATAGCGCCTTCGCGATCACGAGCGATGCCCTCGGCGCCACGCCGCGATACACCGCGCCCGCCCCGGCGATGATTCCAGCTACATGCGTACCGTGACCGACCTCGTCAGGCGTTCCACTTTCGGTGAAGTCGCGATACGAGACGATGCGATCTCCAAAATCGGGGTGGTGATCGGCGCCGGTGTCGACGATCCCGACGCGGATGCCGTCGCCCTCGATGCCGCTCTTCCAGACAGGCTGCACCTGGAGGAGGGGAACGCTTTCGTTCAGGAGCGCGTAGACCGGTTTCGGTGGGCGTGCGATGAATCCCGCCGCCTCGAGCTCGCGTCGCAGCCCGGCCTGACGACCTTCGGGAACGTCGAGCACGACCACCCCGGCGCGACGATGCGTCTGCCGGACCACGGCGTCGTGATTTCGCAGAACCGCCTCAGGGATGCCGGACTCGAGCGACACCTCCTGGGCACGAACGGGATCCTCGAGAGGCAACACCGACAGGCTGACGGGCCGGGCAGGCTCGACGATGAGGCGCGTGCGCGTCCCGGCGGGAATGCCTCGGTCGGACGCGGCAAGCATGTCAATCGCATATTGACATGGCTGTCAAGAGCATCCTGGCTGGCCGACGGGGGCTAGCCCATCCGGATGATCGGGACGGAAGGCACGGTGATGACGAACGGCGATTCGTCGACGACCACAGTGATCTCCAGGTCGACGGTTTCGTCCGGCGGCCACTCCGGGTAGCCGCCGGCCCCGTCGAAGCGGTAGTGGAAAGAACCGTCGCCGCTCGTGAGCAGGTCGCGCCCAGTGGAAGCCGGGCGGCTCACGGTGTCGCGGCCGTGCGTTACTCGAAGACAGGACGTCCGCCACGCGCGAACGGCCTCTTCAGCGGCGGATCGAACAGTCAGGCCGACACCAACGCGATGCGACTCCGGGATCGGGATCGGCCGGACGTACGCACCGAAGTCAGCACTGACGTTTGGCTCGATCGTGTACAGCCGGGAGCCGACGCGCACTTCCGCAGAAAGCCGCGCACCGAGTGCGGTGACACTGGCGTCGACCCTCGCGGCCGGCCCAACATCCGGGCATGTCTGCTCCGCGCGATCGCGGAGCCATATCGCCGACCCGACAGTGGCCACGACGACGCCGGCCGTGATCAAGACCCTGCGGCTCATCGGTAGACGGTATGCGCGACCTCCGCCGTCCGCGGCATCCGCCCGCCTCAAGAAGGACAATGCTCGTGTGCCGATCGACCGCCTACTCCTCGAGCTCCTCGCGTGCCCCGACACGCATCACGCTCCTCTCAAGGAGGAGGGCGACTACCTGGTCTGCACGGAATGCCGCAAACGCTTTCCGATCAGGGATGGAATCCCGGTAATGCTTCTGGAGGAGGCACTGCCGCCCGCGGACTAGTTCCGAAAGGTCCAGCGGGACGCGGCGGGTGGCACGGGCGAGTGGGTTGTGCGCGAGCCGCGGGTGCCCCGGGCACCGGCCACGCGGAGAGAGCGGAGCGAACGACGCGGAAGGCCGGGAGGGTGCGGCGAGCGCACGGCCCCGAGCCCGTGACAGGACCCGCCGCCGCTAGCTCAGACCTAACGGAGACGCTCGCGCGGGACGACGATGCGGACGGTCGTGCCTTCTCCGGGCTTGCTCTGGACTTTGCACAGCCCACCGAGGAATGCGACTCGCTCGCGCATTCCGAGCAGACCGAAGTGTCCCGGACGCACGCCGGCTTCTCCCCACTGTTCGGTCTCGAAGCCATGGCCGTCGTCGCCGACGTCAATTTCGAGAGTCTCTTCATTTTTTAGAAGAGCGAGCCGGACTTCGTGTGCAGCTGCGTGTTTCTTCACGTTGTTGAGCGCTTCGACGGCGA